>Ga0209382_10001393_pt1 | contig 38158 bp, 34 predicted proteins | sample SoiMetdeltSBSDD5_FD_187599 | JGI IMG/M metagenome (GOLD analysis project Ga0209382, IMG submission 187599) | Bulk soil microbial communities from a Populus tree surrounding site in Tennessee, USA - Soil MetaG P. deltoides SBSDD5 (SPAdes) (version 2) | ecosystem: Environmental > Terrestrial >... | reverse complement strand
AGCCGCCCGCTTCGTGCGCTTCTGCGACTGCTTCGAGATCCCCATCATCACCTTCGTCGACGTGCCTGGCTTCCTGCCGGGGACGGCGCAGGAGTACGGCGGGCTCATCAAGCACGGCGCCAAGCTGCTGTTTGCCTTCTCGGAGGCCACAGTGCCCAAGGTGACCGTGATCACCCGCAAGGCCTACGGCGGCGCCTACGACGTGATGAGCTCCAAGCACATCCGCGGCGACGTGAACTACGCCTGGCCCTCGGCCGAGATCGCGGTGATGGGGCCGAAGGGCGCCGCCGAGATCCTCTATCGCTCCGAGCTTGCCGATCCCACCAAGATCGCCGCGCGCATCAAGGAGTACCAGGACCGCTTCGCCAACCCATTCATCGCCGCCGAGCGCGGCTACATCGACGAGGTGATCCTGCCCCACTCCACCCGCCGCCGCATCTGCCGCGCGCTCAACATGTTGCGCAACAAGACGGTCGACAACCCCTGGAAGAAGCACGACAACATTCCTCTCTGATCGGACGGGGAGGAGGACTGTCGTGGGCTTTCGCGTCGCCATCGTCTCGGCCTGCCTGCTGCTGTGCGGATGCACGCAACCGCCGCCATATGTAAACCCACTCAAGGCGGAGCAGCTCGAGGCGCTGCGGATCTCAGAGATTCGCTTCAAGTACCTGAAAGACGGCTCGATCGATGCGGAGAAAACGGCCAAGGCAGCGGAGCTGGTCCGGAAGCGCCTGATCGAGCGGCTTGGCTCCAAGGTCGCGCCCGGCAAGGGCAACGCTGTGCTCGTGGTGTCGCTCCAGCTCCTGTTCAACCAGGGCCCCTGGGCTCATGTACCTGGCATCGTCTATATCAAAGGCACCGCCAAGATCCCGGGGGAGAATTTCAGGGCGGAATACCACTTCGGAAGCCACTCGGCCTCCCCAGTTTCTCCGCCGCCCAAGACGGAGATGGTATCGCCCGAGAGGTTCTTAGGATCGCTTGCAACATCTGCGGCCGACAGCTTGGCCAACCAGATATTGTGTTGTGCCTCCAAGGCTCTCACCAAGAGCCCCAAATAATACCTACGTGCCGCCTCGGTGACGTGAACTACGCTTGGCGTCGGCCGAGATCGCGGTGATAGGCCCCAAGGGGGCGGACGAGATCCTCTACCGCTCGGAGCTGTCCGACCCCGCCACGATCGAACAAAGGCGCAGACAGGAGTCAGGGAGGAGCTGAAAATGAGCTTGCATCAATGCATCTGATGCAATAGCATCTGATGCATATGAACAACCGTCGACATGGCTGCGGCCGGGCACAAGACGCTGGGCCAGCTGCTATCGGAGCCAAGGGCGGTCTCGCCGGCCCATCAGGGCGCTGCGGCCAATAGCAGACGGGACAAGCCGAAGGAGGTAGGTCATGCGAACGACGCTCGACATCGACGACGACATCCTCCAGGCGGCCAAGGAGATTGCGCGCGCGGAGAAAAAAACGGCGGGGCAGGTGCTGTCCGAGTTGGCACGCAAGGGCCTGACACAGCCTAGCCAGCCGCCGATCGGCTTCGCCGAGGAGGCTGCCCCTCCCTTCGTGCTGAAGGATGGCTGGTACGTGCTGACCAACCGGGAAGGCGTGGTCGTCACCAAAGAGCAGGTCGATCGCCTGATCGAGGAGGCCGATCTCGAGGATGCCGGTTTGACCCGGGATGATCTCAAGAAGGGCAAGTAGGCGTGCGGGCGCTCTTCGACGTCAACATGCTGCTTGCCCTTTTCGACCCCGGACACATCCATCACGGGCAGGCGCAAAGCTGGTTTGGGGCTCATCGCTCCGACGGTTGGGCGACATGCCCCCTCACCCAGAACGGATTTGTTCGGATCATCTCGAAGCCGGGCTATCAGCGGTCAATTGCGCTGGTGACTGCCATCTCGTTGCTCGGGGCACAACTCTCGCGGCCGGGCCATGAGTTCTGGCCCGACGACATCTCGATCACCGATGGGCAGCTGTTCGACAGAAACTACATCCTGGGGCCCAACCAGATCACCGACGTTTATCTGCTCGCTCTCGCCGTCAAGAACGGCGGGCGGCTCGTGACCTTCGATCGCGGGCTGCCGCCGAGGGCCGTGTGCGGGGCGGAGGCGCGCCATCTCGTCGTGCTCTGAAGGGTTGGCCAGCCCGTTGCATCGGCTTTCGCGGCAGGTCGGCGCGTTCAATCCGGATGGCTCCAGCTCGAGCTTGGGCGGTGAGCTGAAGTTCCCACGTCCCCAACTGTGGCATTTGTGTGCCCACGGCGCGAGAACTCGCCCAATGAGCGCCGCCACAGCACGAGTTGAAGGCACTGTGCCCCCAGGAGATTCTGCCGGCGGCCTTTTTTTGTCCTTCACCTCGGTCTAATGCAGGACGCAACAGAGGGATTCGCGAACGTGAGACGGCTGGCGGCTGGCATTGTCGGGCTCCTCGTTCTGGCGGCGTCGCTGCCGGAGGCGGTGGCCGCGACCGCCTGCGCGCGCGAGGACTTTGGCAAGGCTGTGGTCGCGGCCGGCGTGGCTCTGCGCTCCCTGAGCACCGAGAATCAGCCGCGCCTCGACGCCAAGATGCGCCAGCTCAAGACCAAGATGCGCTGGCCCGACGCCGGCTACGAGGACCTGGCCTACCAGGCCCTGCACGACGAGCGGGTCGCCGAGCTCGATGCAGCCGCCAACGCGCTGCTCGCAAAGATCGATGTGCTGGGCACCGTGCACGCAGAGTCGACGCCCGAGTGCAGCAAGCTCGCGGAGCTTTCCGCTGCGAGCCTGGAGTTGCAGGCGACCGTCAAGACCAAGACGGCATATGTGCTGTCCAAGCTCGACCAGATGCTCGCCGACCCGGTGGCCGCGCCGAGGACGACGCCGGGGCCCAAGGTCGAGCAGAAGACCGTCTTGGAGCCGAAGGCCGAGGTGAAGACGGCGCCGGTGACCAAGGACCCGCCCAAGACTGTGCCTGCCCCGAAGACAGCGTCGCAGGAGCCGAAGCTGGCGGCGAAGCCGCCCGCCACCAGCACCTGGTCCACCAAGACCGACGGCGAGCTGCCGCCTGGGGTGGCGCCACCCAGTCCCCCGGGGCTGCCTGCCACCTCGGATTCGGACGGCTTCACCATCGAGGAGATCCGCGAGGTAAGCGCAGGCTTCTTCGGCCAGGTCTCCGCCAGTCTTGGCGGTGTCATCGAGCACGCCTTCAGCAACAGCGGGCGGCCGAGCGCCTATATTCTGGGGACAGAGGGCGGCGGCGCGTTTCTCGCGGGCGTACGCTACGGCAAGGGACTGCTCTACGTGCGTGGCGGCGATGGCAAGGGCCAGAGGATATTCTGGCACGGGCCCACGGTCGGCGCCGATGTCGGCGGCGAGGGCTCGAAGGTCCTGTTCCTGATCTACAAGCTCCATGCCACGGAGGAGCTCTATTCGAGCTTCACCGGTTTGGCAGGCTCGGCCTATCTGGTGGGCGGAGTCGGCTTCACGCTGATGAGCAACGGCAACGTGGTCGCCGCGCCGATTCGCTCGGGGTTGGGCTTGCGGCTCGGCGCCAGCATCGGCTACGTCCGCTTCACCCCCAAGTCGACCTGGAACCCGTTCTAGGAATCGGCCTCCTCGCAGGCGGATTCTGTCATACCGGGCGAGCGCGACAGCGCGAGACCCGGCACCCAGGGCCAAGGGCTCCGGCCTTTCCCCCTTGACCCTGGGTCCCGGATACTCCGCTTCGCGGAATTCCGGGATGACAATGGCGGTTAACCTCGGGCGGCGGCAAATGGGGAATGGGCAGAACCGCAGCAACGGCGGCGCGTTGTGGAGGGTGTCTCAGAGGAGGCTCCGAGCCATGCGTACCTTGCTGCTGTCCATCCTTGCCGCAGTCCTGGCGACCGCCGCCTACGCCCAATCCACCGATTGCCGGACCGCCGCCACGGAGAAGAAACTCGCCGGCGCCGCGCTCACCAGCTTCATGAAGAAGTGCGAGCGGGATGCCCAGAGCGCCTGCGGCCTCTATGCAACCGACCAGAAGCTTGCCGGGGCGGCGAGGAAGAGTTTCACCGACAAGTGCGTGCGCGACAAGGTTGGCGGCAAGCCCGGTAGGTAGGCCTGCGAGGCGTCCGAGCGCCCGCGCTCAGAAGGGCCGGCAGGGACGCGCCTCGACCGCGCAACGCCAACTGCTGCCTCCCTCGCGGGAGCACGTCGCCTTCTTGCTCGCAGCCATGGCGTAGCGACCCCACGCGCTGCCGTACTCCCACGCCGTGAACTCGGCCCAGGCGCGGATGGCCGCTCGTTCGGCCATGATGCGCGTCGGCCCAGTGCCGCTGCCGTCGTGGAAGTGATCGACCATGCAGGTCTTGCGGCCGACTTTCACCCAGGCGTGAATCCCTGCAATCCCAGTCTCCTCGTAGGAGGAGTGTGCGACCGCCCTGCCGGCGGCCAGCAAGAGACAGAGCGCAGCCGCGCTCACCAGCAAACTTCTCATGAATGCCCCTGCCCGCGAAATGGGAAGATTGACCCTCACGCTGCCCTATTCCGGAAAGTCACGCGATTGACCGACGGTCGCACGCACGACTTTTCACCCCGCCAGCAGCTTTTGCGACACAGAACGGACGCAGAGCCGGGCAGTCCGGAAACCTCAGCGATTGCACGCCAGGGCTATTAAGATTCCGTCACCTCATGTCACTTGGCGGCGACAACGGCGATCTCCACGAGCGCGGTCGGATGGGCGAGCTTGGCCTCGATGCAGGCGCGTCCCGGCAGGTTCTGGCCGCCGTTCCACGCGGTCCAGGCCTCGTTCATGGCGTCGCGGTGGCGGATGTCGCTGACCCAGATGGTGGCCGACACCACGTGAGCCTTGTCGGTGCCGGCGAGCTTCAGGAGCCGGTCGATCTCGGCGAGGATCTGCTGGGTCTGACCCTTGGCGTCCTGCTTGATGTCGTCGGCGACGACGCCGGCGGTGAACACGAAGCCGTTGGCCTCCACGACCTTGGAGAGGATCTTCGACGGCTCGTGACGGGTAATCGGCATGTGTTTCCTCCTTGGTCGATGGGATGAGGCTGTCACGTCGAGGGGACGTCGGTGCCTCTCGTACTGCAGCTTCTCGTCGATGATAAGCCCCTTGATCAGGGCCGGGATCAGACCCCTCGCCACCAGCGTCGAGAGATGCACTCACGTCCGACGCGAGGGGTCTTACCCCTTTCTGCGATCCTCAAGCGTTGCCGCGGTCCTCGCGCCATACGCCGATCTTCTCCTGCACGGGGCGGTCGGAGAAGGAGAAGAGCACGCTCTCCTCCTCCGCCTCGTGCACGACGGGCTTCCAGCTCGGCACCACGAAGATGTCGTTGCGCCCCCAGGCGAGGTCCTCCTCGCCGACGCGCGTGCGCCCGCGCCCCTCGGCGGCGACGTAGACGGTGGCATCGGTCGAGCGGTAGCGCGCCGTCTTGAAGCCCTTGGGAAGAAGCTGGATGAAGGTGCCGATCGAGGGCATCGCATGATCGCCGGTGACCGGATTGGTGTAGCGCATCTTGATACCGTGGCAGGCATCGGGCGCGCCGGCTTTCGCAAGCTGCGCCAGCGCCTCGCGCGTGCGCGCCCACGGATAGTTGAAGATCGGCGAGGTGGATGCCCCCCCGCGCTGGTCCACGGGCAGCAGGTTGGCCCCGTAGCGTGCGGAGGAATCCCCCAGAGGCCTGGCGATCGGCTGCTCGTCCGCGCCCAGCTGCTCCATGAAGGAGGCATCGAGCATGGCGATCAGCGGCAGGTCGAGCCCGTCGAGCCAGAACATCGGCGCCTCTGTCGCATTGCCGTGGTCGTGCCAGGTCATGGCCGGCGTGATGACGAAGTCGCCGGGGGACATCAGCGTGCGCTCGCCGTCGACCGCGGTGTGCGCCCCGTTGCCCTCCAGCACGAAGCGCAGCGCCGAGGGGGAATGGCGGTGCGCCGGGGCGACCTCGTGCGGCATGACGAGCTGGACGCCGGCGAACAGCGAGGTGGTGATGCGCGACTGGCCGCGCAAGCCGGGGTTCTCCAGCACCAGGACGCGCCGCTCCGCCTCCTTGGCCGTGATGAGCCCACCCGCCTCGAGCATCGCCGCGCGAATGTCGGAGAAGCGCCACAGCGCCGGCCGGCAGGCGCTCCTCGGCTCTGGTGTGACGAGGTCGTGCAGCACGCTCCACAACGGGGCGAGGTTCTTCTTGTCGATGCGGGCGTAAAAGGCCTTGCGCTCGGGCGTCTCGGCGGGGGCGTGGTCCATTATCTCACCATGCGGTTCCCTGGGTTTCCTCTGCGCCACTCTAGGCCGATTGTGGCGACAGGGTCCATCGAAGGCCTCGTCCTGGTGGCCGTGACCATCGCGGGCGAGTGCGCCGATGACGGGTGCTTCCCTGCCCCTGCCCTTCGTCGACGAGATCGGGCGCCAGAAGCACGCCGCCGCGCCTGAAGCGGCCTCGTCCCTGCCGCCCCGAGCCTACTCGCAGAACGCGGTGTTGCGCTTGCGGTCGGCAAGGTCGAAATGGAAGTGGTTGCGGTGGGCCTCGTTGGCCTCGGGACCCAGGACCGTGCGGAAGGTACCGCAGGCCCCGGCGTGGAGGCGACGCAGGAAGGCTGCCTCGGGAGTGGGAGGCGGAGCCGCTGCTGTCTCGACGGTCTTCTTGGCGTCGCGGCGCTGGGACCGAGGGGGCTGAGCTGCCGGCACGGTCGTGCGCGCCAGGGCCTTGCGCCACGCCGCCTGCTTCGCCTGGGCCTCCGCGCGCTTGCGGGCGGCCTCCTCCCCGGCGTGATCGGCATCCGCCTTGGCGGCGGCCTGCTTGGCACCACGCGCCGCCTTCGCGGCCTTGGCCGCCTCGGCGGCGAGCTTCTCTGCCTCGCGTGCCGCGGTCTCAGCGTCCGCCGCGGCCTTGCCGGCCTTCTCCTGCTCCTCGCGCAGGTCGCGCGCCGTCGGGCCCCACTTGCCGAGAACGTCGATGTTGCGGCCGTCGGCCGTGACGAAGCCGGCGATGTCGACGGCGTTGGCAAGCGCATGCTCGCTCAGCCGCTCGCCGTGGAACACGGCTCCCACCCGGTTGCGGCACGCGTATCCGCTGGCGTTGCGGATGCGCACGACGGGACTGCCGAGGAGCTCCTGGGCCGCCGGCTGGAGCGTCTTCTCCACCCAGGCGTGCAGGCTCGACACCATGGCGCAGTTGAGCACCGGGGGCGGCTGGAGCTCGACCGACCCGATGCGCTTCAAAACGACGGGGGCGGGCGCACCGCAGCGCTCCTCGCGGATCGGCTCGGCAATCTCGACCTGGGTGCCGAGCGGCGCCAGCCGCTTCAAGCAATCCCTGAGGGCGGCGATGATCTGCTGGTCGGACCATTCGTCGGGGTCGGGCGGCGCGGGCGGCGGCTGGGCGGCCTTGGGATCGGCGCGATCGGGCGGCGCCTTCTCCTTGTCCACGGCAGAGGGGGCGCCGGCCTTGCCGAGCGTGCCGCTCTCGGCCTTGGGCTGCGCCAGCTTGCGCTCGCGCGGGCGTTGCGCCGCGACCTCGAGAAGGGAGGCCGGGCCCTTGGTCTCCGGCGGGGCGGCGTCGGGCGGCGGAGCCCTGCCGGGAAAGAGGACCTGCTTGGTGCGCACGATCTCGACGGCTCCGGTGGCCGCCGCCGCGCTCTCGCCTTTGGGCACCGGGGAGACTGGCGGCGGAGGGGTTTGCCGCGCCGAGGCCGGAGCCGTGCCGCCGTCGGGCAGCAGCGCAGCCAGCGCGAGGCCAAGCACGGCCGCAATCGACAGCTGGCTCGAGACCAGCGCGGCAGCCCGTCCCAGGACCGCAAGCCATCGTGAACGGAGTTCCGACGCTCGAACCATGCTCTCCGGGCTATCCGCAAATGCTGGGTCGGGGCCAGGCCCCTCGCATCGGCGCTTGCGTATGGACTGCAGCGTTGGACGCGAGGGGTCTGACCCCGGCAGCGAGGCTGGCGGGGTCAAAGCCCGCTTCAGCTTGGGTCGGCTTTGTGGTGGAACCAAGGTTGCAGCCGCGATCCGATCGGGCGTCGCGGCGTCAGCTGCTCGGTGCGTCGAGCTTGCGCGTGAGGTTCTCGAACTCGCGGCGCAGCTCCTCGTTCTTGAAGATCTGGTCGAAGGTGGGGGCCTCGAGCTTCTGCAGCGCTTCGAAGGAAGCCGCCGCCTCGCGCATCAGATTGCGCAGCTGGAAGCTCACCTCCACGGTCTCGAAGGTGTTGTCGGCGATCTTCAGGTCGTGCGTCGTACGCTGTCGTGCCTTGGCGATCTGCTCGCGCTGCTGCAGGAGATAGCGCCGGTAGCCCCGCGAGGCGTCCTCGGCGAGGCGCTGGCTTTCGCGATTGGCCTCGAGCACCCGCTTCTGGCTCTCCGAGTTCTCCCCGCCCAGGAGCTCGGCCGTCCTCGCGCGGGCGAGGCGGATGTCGGCCTCGATGGTCGCGAGCTTCGGCAGATAGACCTTGTCGATCTTGCCGATCACCGTGTCCTGCGCGTGCACCAGGAGGGCGAAGAGCGCCGCGTGCATGGCGAAATACTTGCGCGCCGCCCCGATATTCTCGCCCGATGCCACGAGGAGCTTGCCGAGCTGGGCGTCGATCACCTTGGCGGAGTTGAAGACGGAGACAAGGCGTACGAGGTCGCCCGACAGCACGCCGTCGAGCAAGAGGTCGGTCTGCTCCGCGGACAGCTCGAGGCCGACCTTCTTGAGCGCCACGTGGATCTCGCCCTTGGTCTTGGCGACCTCCTCGCGATTGAGGGTCAGGCGCCGCTTGGCGTCCTCGATCTCCTTGCCGATGCTTTCCGCCGTCTCCGTGAAGAGGCCGGGCAGGACGCCCTCCTTGGGCGCCATCAGCTGCTTCTCGCGCAGCCTGACGATGCGGTCGTCGAGCTCGCGCATGGTCTTGCGCAGGCCCTCGATCTTCTTCTGCAGCCCGACCACCGGGGCATCGGAGACGATGCCGAGCACCGCATCGAGGAGGTCGCGCACCTTGCGCTCGCGGCCCTCCTTGGTATCGGCCCAGATCGGCTTCAGGATGTAGTCGTTGTCGGAGGGGAGCTTACGCGCCTCGCTGCGGTCCTTGGCGGCGTCCTGCAGGATGGAGTCTATCGCCTTCATGAGGCGCTGGGCGTGCTCGTCGCGCGCCGCAGCTTCGAGCGGGTCGGGCTGAGCATCAGCTCCTGCGGGCGGCTCGGCGCCCGCCGCCGGGGTCAGGGTCGGCGGCGGCGTGGTCTTGCGCAGCGGGGTTTGCGTGTTGTTGGCGGTGCCCCCCTTGCTCTCCGCCCTGTCGCCCTTGAACAGCCCGTCGAGGCCGTCGCGGCGCATGGCATCGAGTGTGATCAGGCCCCCTATGGCGACGCCGAAGCCCGCGATCACCAGAGCCTTCCGTAAGCTCGGCCGCATAGCCCGCACTCCCTGTTGCATAGGAAAGATGGGATCGCGATTCGGGCTTTTCCATGCCCGTCGTACGGGAGAGTGCTTGCGGCCCCGGGGTCCCGGACAGCTTCGGCCCCGGCCTGGGGCCTCAGCTTCCGGGCTGACAGAGGGGGCGTCAGGTCTTGCCGGCGATCTTGAGGGCAAAGGCGAAATCGACTGCCAGTTCCTCGAGCTGCGCGAAGCGCCCGGAGGCGCCGCCGTGACCGGCCGTCATATTGGTCTCGAGCAGGATCAGGCTGTCGCTGGTGTTGTGGGCCCTCAACCGCGCAATCCACTTGGCGGGCTCCCAGTAGGTCACGCGCCGGTCGGAGAGCCCGGCGTAGGCGAAAATGTGCGGATAGGGCCGGGCCGCCACGTTGTCGTAGGGCGAGTAGGAGCGAATGATGGCGAAGTCCTCCGCCGACGTGAGCGGGTTGCCCCACTCGAGCCATTCCGGCGGCGTGAGCGGCAGGTCGGCGTCGAGCATGGTGTTGAGCACGTCGACGAACGGGACGTCGGCGATGATGCCGAGGAACAGCTCGGGCGCCATGTTGGCGACCACGCCCATCAGCATGCCTCCGGCCGAGCCGCCGTTGGCGACGATGCGCCCGCGCCGCGTGTAGCCCTGCCCGGCCAGGTACTCGCCGGCGGCGATGAAGTCGGTGAAGGTGTTGACCTTCTTGGCGCGCTTGCCGTCCGTGTACCAGCGGTAGCCCTTGTCCTTGCCGCCGCGCACGTGGGCGATGGCAAACACAAAGCCGCGGTCGACCAGGGAGAGCCAGACCGTCGAGAACGCTGCCGGCATCGCGATCCCGTAGGCACCGTAGCCATAGAGCAGGAGCGGCGCGGAGCCGTCGAGCGGCGTGGACCTCCGGTAGAGCAGGGTGATCGGCACCGTCTCGCCGTCTGGAGCCGGCGCGTGCACCCGGCGGGTGACGTAGTCGGCGGGGTTGTGCCCGCTCGGCACCACCTGGGTCTTGCGCAGCACGCGGGTGCGGGTCTGCATGTCGTAGTCGTAGGTCTGCGTCGGCGTTGTCATCGACGAGTAGGTGACGCGCAGCGTGGTGGTGTCGAACTCGTAGCCGCCCGACATGCCGAGCGCGTAGGCCTCCTCGTCGAAGGCAATGGCATGCTCACGACCGTCGGCGAGCTCCTGCACCACGATGCGCGGCAGGCCGTCCTCGCGCTCGAGCCGCACGAGATGGCCGGCGAAGGCGACGATGTCGAGGATCAGCCGCCCCGGCCGATGCGCAAGCACCTCGCGCCAGCTGCGCGGGCCGGGATCGGCGAGCGGCGCCTCGCAGATGCGGAAATCCTCGGCACCGCCGGAGTTGGTGAGGATGAACAGCCTCTCTGCGTGGTGATCGACGGAGTACTCGTGGCCGGGCTCACGCGCCGCTACGAGCCGCGGGGGGCTTTCCGGCGCCTCCGCGTCGATCAGATAGACCTCGCTCGTCTGGTGATCGTGGGCAACGATGCTGACGAACCTGCCGGATTGGGTCTGGTCGACGCCGACGTAAAAGCCGCTGTCCTTCTCCTCGTAGACCAGCACGTCCTGCGACGCCGCAGTGCCCACCCGGTGCCGGTGGACGGACAGCGGGCGATGGTTCTCGTCGAGGCGTACGTAGAACAGGGTGTCGCTATCCCGCGCCCAGACCAGGGCACCGTGCGTATCGGGGATCACATCGGGCAGGTCGGCGCCGGTGGCGAGATCGCGAATGCGCACGGTGTAGAGCTCGGAGCCCTTGTCGTCCGCCGCGTAGGCCAGCAGGCGGTGGTCTGGGCTGTGGGCGATGGCACCGAGCTGCCAGTAGGCCTTCCCCTCGGCCTCCTTGTTGCCGTCGAGCAGAAGCTCCTCGGGCCCCCCGGCCCGCGGGCAGCGGCTGATGCGCGGGTATTGGCCCCCGGTGACGTAGCTCCTGAAGTAGGCGAAGGGGCCGTCGGGGGCCGGAACCGTGCTGTCGTCCTCCTTGATGCGACCCTTCATCTCGGCGAACAGCCGGGCCTGCAGCTCGGCCGTGTCCTCGAGCGCCGCCTTGGTATAGGCGTTCTCCGCCTCCAGGTAGGCGCGGATGTCGGGAGCGAGGGCCTTCGGGTCGCGCATCACGTCCTGCCAGTTCTCCGCCCGCAGCCACGCGTACTCATCGAGGAGCTCGACGCCGTGATGGGCCGAGACCTGCGGGCGCCGCGCAGCGACCGGGGGCGCCGGGCGGACGAGAGGGCGATTGAGACCATGCATGACAAGGGCCTTTCCTGAAACAGAGCCGCCGGCTTCGCCGGCCGAGTTGGTGCGGGTGAGACGGGTGAGTGCGGCTGGCGTCAGACGCCCCGGTGTCCGCACGCATCGGCTTTGCAAACGAGGATGGAGCTTCCCGCTCCGGCCGCTCCATTCGGCCTCGCATCGAGGAAGCGTCTACGTTCCACGTTTCGCCGTCTCACCACCCGCCGCCTCGGCAAGCCGAGGCGGTGGTTGCCTGGACGTGCCTGGCAGCAGCGTCAGCCGTCCTCCGGCTTGAACTTCAGTGCTGCGCCGTTGATGCAGTAACGCTGGCCGGTGGTCTCGCGCGGCCCGTCGGGGAAGACGTGGCCCAGATGGCCGCCGCAGCGGGCGCAGCGTACCTCGCTGCGCTGCATGAAGAGGGAGAGGTCCTCGTGCTCGGTCACCGCGGTCTCGGCGGCAGGCCTGTCGAAGCTCGGCCAGCCGGTGCCCGATTCGAACTTGGCGCCGGAGGCGAACAGGGGCGCGGCGCAGGCCGCGCACAGGAACGTGCCCTTGCGCTTCTCGCGGTTGAGGGGGGACGCGCCCGGCCGCTCGGTGCCGTGCTGGCGCAGCACGTAGTACTGCTCCGGCGTCAACTCGGCGCGCCATTCGGCTTCACTCTTGACGATCTTGTCGGCGCTCTCGGGGGTCGAGCTCTTGGACATGAAGGAACCTTGTGCGGGCTGGCGCCTGGCTGGAGGCGGACCACCGCCCATTATGGCGGCAACGCGCCGGCGGGGCGACTTCAAGTCTTCGTGTCTGGCAGCTGCGCAGCGCATGGCCGCCACCCTTGTAAGCCCAGGTCAAGGGTCGTTGTATAGATGTGCTCTTGCCGCACCGGGTCGCGCATTTCTTTTTGTTAATCTTCCATGGCGCGCCAATCGAGGCAAATAGTCTGGCCTCCTACACGGTGTTTTGTTATCAGGCGGCGTTCTCTACTGAGCAAATCCATTGTAGGCACCGCATGAATAGTGTAAAAGATCGCGTCTGCACGGCGCGATCCGCCGCCATGTACAAGTGCGGATGGACCAAGACGGCGTTGTTGCCGTTCAGCGACGGGGACTGTGTGAAATTTTGCACGGCGGTCGGGAAAGTAGACGGGAAATGCCGGACGGAGCTGAAGTTATGGAACAAGTAGATAAACCAAATCTGGTCGCGCTTACGGCTGGCATCATCTCGGCGTATGTCAGCAACAATCCGGTTGGCCGCGAGGATTTGCCGGTAATTATTGCGGATGTACACGAAGCTCTGAGCAAAGCATGGCAGCGCGCGGGGGGTGGCGAGCGCGAGGATCTGAAACCGGCCGTTGCGCCCAAGAAATCGGTCCACGACGACTATCTGATTTGTCTGGAGGATGGGAAGAAGTTCAAGTCGCTGAAGCGACATCTGCGCACGCATTACAACCTCTCTCCCGAGGAATACCGGGAAAAGTGGGGCCTGCCTCACGACTATCCTATGGTCGCCCCCAACTATGCTGCCGCGCGCAGCCATCTGGCCAAGCAGATGGGGCTCGGCAAGCCCAAGGACAAATAGGTCAGGTAGATCGGGCGCCTGGACCTCGGGCGCGTGCCCCCGGCCGGCCAGGGCCGGCGGCCCTGCCGGGCCGACCAGGAGCTGCAGGGGCGCCAAGCGAAGACCAGAGGGACCGATGGCCAACCGCGCTCGCATGCCCTTGCCGCGCCACGATGCCGGCAGCCGCGTGCCACGCTATCTGCAGGTGGCCTCCGCGCTCAGGCGGCGCATTCGCGACGGCCGCTGGGCCGTCGGCGACAGAATCGCGACGCTGGAGGCGCTCGAGCGCGAGTTCAGCGTCGCGCGCGTCACGGTGCGACAGGCCATCGAGCTCCTGCAGAGCGAGGGGCTGCTCAAGTCGCACCAGGGCCGCGGCACCTTCGTCACCAAGTCGGTGGCGCACGACCGCTGGCTGCAGCTCGCCACGGACTGGCAGAGCCTGATCGCCCCGGTCCGCGACCATGTCCCGCAGCTCCTGCCTGCCGATGCCGGGACCGACCCACACATCGCGGCTGACGACGGCATCGCGGCGCCCGCCTACGTCGCCATCCGCAGCATCCAGAAGCGCGACGGCAAGCCCTACGCCTTGGCCCGGGTGCACGTCGCCAGGCACATCCACGTCAGGGCACCCAGGGCCTTCGCCACGCGGGTGGCCCTGGCCGTGGTGTCGGAGATGAAGGGCCTCGCGATCGCCCGCGCGCACCAGACCGTGGTGGTGGGCGCCGCCGACCTCGATACCGCCCAGCATCTGGGCATTGCGCTCAACGCCCCCACCGCCGAGGCGCGCTGCGTCGTCACCGACAAGGACGGCGTGGTGATCTACGTCGGCGAGATCACCTATCCCGGCGACTACGTGAAGCTCAACATCGAGCTGATCCCGTAGGGGCGCGGGAGCTTGCTCGTCAGACCCGAGGGTGCATATAAATGCGCAGCCATGGCGGCGCCTGAAACCAACACCCGCAAGATCATCCGCCGCCTCGAGCGCGAAGGCTGGGTGAACTCCGGCGGCAGCGAGCATGACGTATTGAAGCACCCAGACGGTCGCAAAGTCGTCGTGCCGCGGCACCGCACGCAATCCATTGGCGTTGCCAGAGGGATTGCCAAGGATGCGGGATGGAAGTGAGGTATCATGAGCTACTACGTGGCGATTCTGGACGGGGGCAAGAAGGTATGGGGCGTGCGCTTTCCCGACTTCCCCGGCTGCTACGGCGGCGGCTCTAGCCCCGACGCCGCCATTGCCGATGCGACCAGCGCTTTGCGGGTATTCGCGGCCATGATGGTGGCCGATGGCGAGCCGATCCCCAGGGCGCGCACGCCCGACGAACTGAGACCGGACCAGCACCCCGGCAAGGGGGAGAGCCTGGTGATGATCCCGCTGCTTCTCGACAAGGGGCGCACCACCAAAGCCAACGTGTCGGTCGATGCCGGCATCCTGGAGCAGATCGACGCTGAAGCCGAGCGCCGTGGATTGACACGCTCTGCCTTCCTCGTCAGCGCGGCGATGGAAAAGATCACGGCGAGCCGGTAACCTCACGCCAGCGCGGTCTCTCGAGTTCGGAACGCGACCGATTGCGGCGCTGTTGCACCATGCTTTAGGATCGCTTGTCCTGAGTATGGAACTACTCGAACGGGGTCAGACCCCTCGCGGATATGGCAGCATTCCATCGAGAGGGCGCAGGCGAGGGCTCTGGCCCCGTTCACCAGGGCATCGGCGCGCGCCTCCTGCGCAAGGAGGACGACCGCTTCATGCGCGGACGGGGCGAGTACGTGGGCGATATCCGCGTGCCCGGGATGCAGGAGGCGGCGTTCCTGCGCAGCCCGCTGGCGCATGCCCGCATCGAGGCGATCCGCATTCCGCCGGCGCTCCGCGACCACGTGTTCGTCGCCCAGGACCTCCAGGGCGTTGCCCCGATCCGCGCCGACACCTCTCTTCCGGGGTTCAAGTCGTCCGTGCAGCCTGTTCTCGCGACCGGCAAGGTGAGACACGTCGGCGAGCCGATCGCACTGTGCGTGGCCCCCACGCGCGCCGAGGCGGAGGACCTGGCGGCCGAGATCGACGTCGATTTCGAGCCCCTGCCCGTGGTCCACGACATGTTGCAGGGACGCACGCCCGGCGCGCCGCTGGTGCACGAGCACTGGGGCGACAACCTGTTCCTCACCACCACTGCGGATGTGGCCTTCGAAGCGGTCAGGGAGGCGGTAACAGCCGGCACCGCGGTCTCCGTCACGCGCGAGCTGCGCACGTCGCGCCAGGCCATGTGCCCCCTGGAAGGACGCGGCGTGGTGGCGAGCTGGAGTTCCCGGCTCGGCCAGCTCGTCGTCTGGAGCTCGACGCAGCAGCCGCACATCGTGCGCACCGGGCTTGCCGAGTGCCTGGGGCTCGACGAGGGCGCCATCCGCGTCGTCGCCCCCGACGTCGGCGGCGGCTTCGGCTACAAGGGTATCCTTCTCCCCGAGGAGATCGCGCTCTCCTGGGCCACGCGCAGGCTGGGCCGCCCGCTGCGCTGGCTCGAGGACCGGCGCGAGAGCCTCCTGAACGCCAACTGCCGCGAGCACCACTACCTCATTACCGTCTACGCCGACACCCAGGGACGGCTGCTGGCGATCGACTGCGAGGCGACCGTGGATTCCGGGGCCTACTCGGCCTACCCGTTCTCCGCATGCCTGGAAGCCGGCCAGATCGGCTCGATCCTGCCCGGGCTCTACGACTTCCCGCACTACCGCTGCCGCACCTTCTCGGTTGCCACCAACAAGCCGCCGATCCTGCCCTACCGCGGCGTGGCGCGCACCGGTGTGTGCTTCGCGCTCGAGGTGACGCTCGACGCGCTGGCGCGCAAGCTCGGGATCGAGCCCACCCAGCTCCGTTTCAAGAGCCTGGTGCGGCCGGAGCAGATGCCCTTCGACAACATCGCCGGGCGCCACTTCGACTCGGGCGACTATCCGGAGGCCTTGCGTCGCGCCGTCGCCGCCATCGGCCTCGAGGAGATTCGCGCGCGCCAGAGGAAGGGCGAGGCCGACGGCCGGCGCATCGGCGTCGGCTTCGCCATGTACACGGAGCAGGGCGGGCACGGCACCAGCGTCTACGCCGCCTGGGGCATCCCGTTCGTGCCCGGCTACGAGCAGTGCCAGGCCCGCTTCACGCCGGACGGCGCGCTGGAGCTCAGGATCGGCGCCCACAGCCACGGCCAGGGCATGGAGACCACGCTCAGCCAGGTCGCCCATTCCATCCTCGGCGTGTCGCACGACCGCATCCGTCTGGTGCACGGCGACACCGCGGAGACGCCCTACTCGACCGGCACCTGGGGCTCGCGCTCCATGATCATGTCGGGCGGCGCGGTCGCCACGGCGTGCGAGATGCTCGCCGACCGCGTGCTCGCGATCGGCGCCGGCCTGCTGCAGGCGCGCCGCGAGGACGTAGGCATCGAGGGGGGCTGGGTGGTGGGGCCCTCGGGCCGCATCGCGGTCGGGGAGGTGGCGCGCACCTGGTACCGCCGCCCGCAGGACCTGCCCACCAACGTCAATCCTGCCGGGCTCGAGCTCACCGCTGGCTACAAGGCCAAGCGCGACACCGGCACCTTCAGCTACGCGGCGCACGCCGCGGCCGTGGCGGTGGACACCGCTACCGGGGAGGTGGAGATCCTCGACTACGTGGTGGTGGAGGACGGCGGCGTGCTGGTGAACCCCATGATCGTGGACGGACAGATCATCGGCGGCACGGCCCAGGGCATCGGCACCGCGCTCTACGAGGAGGTGGCCTTCGACGCCCAGGGACAGCCCCTCGCCTCCACGCTCTCCGACTATCTGCTGCCCGGCCCCGCGGAGGTGCCGGAGGTGCGCATCGTGCACATGGAGACGCCGTCGCCCTACACCCGCTTCGGGCAGAAGGGCATCGGCGAGGGCGGCTCCATCGCGCCGCCGGCCGCCATCGCCAACGCCATCAACGACGCGCTCAAAGGCTTGGGCGCCGAGCTGCTCGTCTCGCCGATCACGCCGCGCCGCATCCTCGAGGCGATCGCGCGTGCCGACGCACCCGTCATCCCGGACGGAGCGATGCTCGCCGAAGGCGGGCAGCGCTCCGATCCGGGACCTCGGGAGGCAGGCTCCGACTCGTTGCCCGAGGTCCCGGATAGCCTCGCCCCTGGCCCTGCGGGCCGGGGCTCGGCTTCCGGGATGACGGGTGGTGAAGGCGCATGAAGCCCGCCGCCTTCGATTACGTCCGGCCCTCCACCGTCGCGGAGGCCCTCGACGCGCTGCGCGGGACGCCGGGAGCGCGGGTGCTCGCCGGCGGCCAGACCCTGGGCCCGATGCTCAACCTGCGCCTCGCCCAGCCCGCCCTGCTCGTGGACATCACCCGCATCCCCGAGCTTGCGGCCGTCACCGAGGAGGCGGACGGGGTCACCATCGGCGCCACTGTCACCCACGCGGCAATAGAGGACCGCCGCAGTCCCGATCCCACCGGCGGCTTCCTGGCGCGCGTCGCCCGCGGCATCGGCTACCGTGCGGTGCGCACCCGCGGCACCATAGGGGGCAGTCTCGCCCATGCCGATCCCTCGGCTGATTGGCTCGCCTGCCTCACGGCGCTGCGGGCGGAAGTGGCGATCGCCGGTTCTGGCGGACGCCGGCGTGTGCCGATCGCCGGCTTCGTCCGTGGTGCGATGGAGACGGAGCTTGCACCCGGCGAGTTGGTCATTGGCGTGCGCATTCCGAGGCTGCCGCGCGGCGCGCGCTTCGGCTTCCACAAGATCTGCCGCAAGGCCGGCGAGTTCGCCGACGCCATCGGCGTCGTCATCGCCGATCCGGACGGCTCGTGCGTTTGCGTCTCCGCTGGCGCGACAACCAACCCGCCACTGATGATGAAGACGGTGTCACGGCGCTTCGAGTTGGGGCAAGGAGCGAGCCGCAGCGTCCCCTCCCCCGTCGCGCCGGAGACGCGCACACGAAATGTGGGGGAGGGACAGGGTGGGGGGGACTCCCAAGCATCGAGGTTGGGGGTTCCCCCCACCCCTAACCCCTCCCCACAAGGGGGAGGGGAATCCGGGCGTGCATTGGACGCGCGCGTGCTCCTAGCGGCAGCCGGGTTTGCGGGGGACACGTACGATCTTGCCCTGCACGCTGCGGCGCTGGAGCGGGCCTTCAACGAGGCGTTCGCGCCATGAGGATCGCGCTCACCGTCAACGGAAGGCCGGTGGAGCGGGACGTGGCGCCGCGCTTGAGTCTCGCCGACCTCCTGCGCGAGCATCTCCTGCTCACGGGCACGCACCTGGGCTGCGAGCACGGCATCTGCGGCGCCTGCACGGTGGAGATCGACGGCGAGATCGCGCGCTCGTGCATCACCTGGGCGGTGGCCTGCGACGGCGCCCGCATACGCACCATCGAGGGCTTCGACGACGATCCCCTGATGGAGCGCCTGCGCCGCGCCTTCACCGAGGCGCACGCGCTGCAGTGCGGCTACTGCACGCCCGGCATGCTGATCGCCGCGCGCGACCTGGTACGCCGCAAGAGCGGGCTGACGCGCCCCGACATCCGCCGCGAGATGAGCGGCAACCTGTGCCGCTGCACCGGCTACATGGGCATCGTCGACGCCATATCGCGTGTGATGGAGGAAGGGGTCAGACCCTGCGGGTCTGACCCCATGGCGCAACCCGCAATGCTCGCTGATGAGGCCCGCTGGCTGGGTCCCGCACCGGGGCCCGTTGCCGGACCGGATCGGCAGCGTGAGGTCGAGCATGGGGTCAGACCCGCAGGGTCTGACCCCACCCAATCGACCGACATCGCCACATCACACGCACCGACCGACCGCGCGCCCGTTCAAGTCGCCACCGGCAGCATCGAGGAGGCCGGCGGCGGCGTGCGCCTCTCCCAGTCCTTCGTGCTGGAGCATCCGCGGGATGCCGTGTGGGCGCTGATGTCCGACCCCGAGGCGGTCGCGCTCTGCATGCCGGGCGCCAAGCTCGACGGTCCGCCGCAGGACGGCAAGATCACCGGCCGCATCGAGGTCAGGCTCGGACCGATCGGCGCGCGCTTCGCCGGCACCGGCAGCGTCAGGCAGCTCCCGGACGACTACCGCCAGCTCATCGAGGGTCACGGCGCCGACCGCAGGAGCGGCTCGCGCGTCAGCGGCAGCGTCGACTACCGCCTGTCCGCCGTTGCGGGCGCCTCGGGCGGCGAGGCGACGCGCGTCGACGTGGTGATCGGCTACGCGCTCACGGGTCTCATCGCCCAGATCGGCCGCTCGGGCCTCGCCCGCGAGCTGGCGCAGCGCATCGGCGAGGCCTTTGCCCAGAACATCGACGCCAGCCTGCGCGGGCCGCCGGGCACCGCTGCGCAGCAAGCCCGGCTCAGCCCGCTGGCGCTCGTGCTGTCGGCGATGCGGGCGCGCCTGCGCGCATTCCTCGCCCGCATCCGGTGAAGGGTGTCAGACCCTCTGGGTCTGACACCATGACGCCAACGCCGCGGTGCGACGGTGTCAGACCCGGAGGGTCTGACACCTACTCCTGCGCCAGCTGCGGCAGAGCGCAAGCGCGCCCCGCACTCTCCTCCCCTCTCCCTTGCGGTCCACAAGGGGGAGGGGATGGGGGTGGGGGTCCACACGCTCGAGGTCGTCGCTCTCGTACTGCCCTCCCCGCAAGGGGAGGGGAATCCGGTTGCGCCTCGGGCGGGCGCTAGCCCGTGTGGAGGAGGGACTTTTTCAGCATGACGTGGATGCCCTTGGAGCCGTTCACGGTCTGGGTGACGCGCAGGTCGGCGGCGAGGCTGCAGAGCGTGTAGGCGTCCTCCCGCGACAGGTTGGTGCGCTCGCAGATCAGCCGGATCATGTCGCGCAGGGCAATCACCGCGCACTGATCGAGGTCGGGGTCCATCCCCATGGTGATGTAGTGCTCCGCCGTCTCGGCCCGCGGATAGGGAAAGCGGAGGTCGTCGCGCACGATCAGCTCGAAGGTGCCCTCGAGGGCCGTCTCGATGGCGGTGATGCACACCTCGCCGTCGCCCTGGGCACCGTGGCCGTCGCCGCAGGAGAAGTGTGCGCCCTCCACGAAGATCGGCAGGAGCAGCGTAGTGCCGGCCACCAGCTCCTTGTTGTCGAGGTTGCCGCCGTGGGCGCGCGGCACGATCGAGGTGATGCGGCCCCAGGCCGGCGGCGGCGCGACACCCATGATGCCGAAGAACGGCGCCAGGGGCAGCTCCAGCCCCCACGGCAGGCGCCCGACGTTGCGCTTCGCATCGAGCGCGATGTGCATCAGCCGCGTCTCGTGGAAGTCGTCCTGCAGGGTGCCGGCGAGCGGGCGGATGACGTTGTAGCCCCAGTCCTGGCGCAGCTTCACCTCGAGGATGCGCACCTCCAGCACCTGGCCGGGCCTGGCGCCGCGGACGGCGACGGGGCCCGTGAGGATGTGGGAGGAGCCCGCGAGCCGGTCGGCGCCGGCGTGGACATGGGCAAGCTCGGGCGGCACGTGGAAGCCCGAGGCCGGAACCATCTCCGGCGCGCCGGTGAGCGTGTCGACGGTGACCCGGTCGCCGCTGTCGATGGTCAGCACCGGCTGGCGCGCGGCATCGAAGAAGCCCCAGTGGCAGGTCTTGGCATTGGCCTCGAGGCGGTGATGTTGCATGGGCTCACTCCGGCTCCGGGCCTTGCGGGCGTGCTGCAGGCGGCGGCTCGGTTGCAGGTGAGCATGCCAGCTCTCGGCCGTCGCCGTAAATCGTTGCCCGGCGCATACTCGGACCGCCGATGGCGCATTTCGGCACAAAGTCGGCACGTCTGGTTGCAGGTGAGCGCTCGGCTTGCGGATTCGGCCCTGGGAGCCCTGTTTTTTCGCGAGGAGGTCGCGGGGCACCAAAGTACCGGCCGAGGCGCCGAGGGCCCTGGGCGGGCTTCCAGGCGCGCGGGAGCGCGTTCTGGCGGGGCGTCCCTGCCTCGACGCCATTCGCTGGGCCAGGGTGCGAGATGCATCGGCCACCAGGGGCGCAGGCGGCCCGAGCAGCCGGCGGGTATCGTCAAGCGTCCGTGAGGATTTGCGCAACCATGTCCAGGCCGGCCCCCGACCCAGCGCGCGCAGCGGCCGTACGGCGAGACGTCAAGGCCAGCCCACGACTCGCATCGTGCCCCAGGCCGCCACCAGGAGCCCCGCCACGAAGAGCCATACGCTCCCGTTGCGGACCAGCGCGGCACACGCCAGGCTCGCAAGTGCCGCCAGGGCAAGAAGGTCGATCAGCTTGAAGTATTCGACCATGAGGCTCATGCAGCCCCTCCGGAGGCGGTCCCGATCCCAGCTTCTGTCCCGGCGGACCCGATGCCCGGCCCCTGGGGCATTCCTGGTCTGGTGACGGGACAGCCGTCTGCCCGGGAACGCTCCGTTCACTTCGACTGCAGCTGCGGCGAAACTTGTTCACGAGGTGGCCGATGCCGTAATCGGGTCAAACACCGAAATCGGCGGGCGGTGTATCCCGAGCGATGCCATCCCTGCGTCCCGGTGGACAGGATGCCGGCAGGCGAGCGCTCCCGCTCGTGGTGCCTATTCGGCGGCAGCGGCGCGAGCGTCGATCTCGAGCCAATCAGGCGCATCGCCGCCCAGGTGCGGTGTCGGCCGGCTCCAATGCGGCTTGGCCTCGGAGAGCTCGAGGATCGGGCCCAGATGCCGCAGCGGGCCGCTCTTCGGCCGGCTCTCGATGCGGATCGAGTCGAGCTCGGCAGCGGAAAGATCGAGGCCCAGCCCGGGAAACGCGACCTTGCCCTGGCGATAGATGAACATGCCCGACTGACACAGCGAGACGCGGACGTGATAGCTGCCACCCTCCCGGGCGCGCCTGGCAAGGGCCAGAAGCACGCCATAGGCGGCGAGATAGCCGGTCGTGTAGTCGCAGGCCGCCGCCGGCAACAGGGCGGGGCCATCGGGGCGCTCGGCGGTGCGGCCTTCATGACAAAGGCCCGTCATGGTCTGTGCCACCTGCTCCCAGCCGCCTCGGTGGCTGAAGGGCCCGTCGGCGCCATAGCAGTCGATCGAGGCGTAGACGATGCCCGGCCGAAGCGCCGCGACCTCCTCGGGCCCCAAGCCGAGCCTGGCGATCGTGCCGGGACGGTAGCCCTGCGAGAAGACGTCGGCGCCTCGTACCAGTGCCCTCACGCGGCCGGCGTCCTCTCCCTGTCCCAGGTCGAGGAAGCAGCTGCGCTTGCCGTGGCTGGTATCGAGGACGTGCTCGGGGATCTGCGGCAGGCGCTCGGCCGTCACCATCAGCACGTCGGCGCCATGCTCGGCCAGCGTTCGCGCGGCCATCGGCCCCGCCAGAATGCGGGTGAGGTCCAGGGCGCGAATGCCGCTCAAGGGACGAGGTCCCTCGGGCAGCGGCTCGGGATCGCTGTCGCCGATCCTGACGATCTCGACGATGGGCTTGGCGGCAAGCACCCGGCCATGAGGGTGGGACAGCCATTCCTCGCTGGAGCGCACCATCCCGCCGCATACGCGGGCCTCGTCGATCGCCGCCTCCAGATCGAGGGCATCCCACCCGGCCACGGCTTTGGCAACCGACTCCGGATTGGGCTCGCAGCCGAGGAGCTTCAGCATCCGTGCCTGCAGGTTGGGCAGTCCGAAATGCGGCAGCACCCAACGCCCATCCCTTGTCGGCCACGGCTGGGTGATCGCCCGCATCGCCTCGTGGTTCTTGTTGACCACCGGCTTGAATGCGCCGTCCGCCCCCGGGCGCTGCAGGTAGGCCGAGCTGCGCAGGCCGGCCGCAGCACGACGCACATCGACCGAGACCCCGAGGCGCCGGCCGGTCTTGATCTCCCAGATGTCGGAGACAGCGACGCCGACACCGCCGAGCACTGCGGCGCAGGTCTCCCCGATCCTGAAGCGCGTCGAGAGCACGGGGTCCGAGCCGGTAATCGCCACTTCGCCGGGTTGCAGCTTCGGCAGCCCGCCGAAGGCCTCGCGAACGCCAATGACTTCCTCGAACGCCGTGGTCATCGATGAACCCCTTCCCGAGCGAGGCCACATCATGCCGCGGCCGTCCGCGAAGGTCTACGCAGGTCTACGTTGGTCTGATACCAACGAGCCGAACCTTCCACCCGTCATCCCGGAAGCCGAGCCGCAGGCGAGGCTATCCGGGACCTCGTGAAGCGAGTCGTGCACAAATCGCCGAGGTCCCGGATCGGACCGCTGCTCGCCTCCGGCTCCCCCGGACTTGATCCGGGGTCCGTCCGGGATGACGGGTGGAAGGATGCGCGTGCCCGCGCGAGCAGCTGCGCCGATGTGCTCATGCCGTTGTGCCCGCGGCCGCCGTGCGAGCCCCGCGCCGGCGCAGCTCGACGATTTCCGCGACGATGGACAGTGCGATCTCCTCCGGCGTGACCGCCCCGATGTCGAGCCCGGCCGGCGAGCGCACGGCGTCCAGCCGGTCCTGGTCGCCCCCCTTCGCCGCCAGGGCGCCACGCAGCGCCGCGGCCTTGCGGTGCGACCCGACGAAGGCGACGTAGCGGGCGGGCGCCGCCAAAGCTGCCGTGAGCGCGGCTTCGTCGCCGCGACCCTGGGTGGCGATGACGATGTAGCGCTCCGTCTCCCGCAGGCGGGCAAGGTCATAGCCGGCGAAGAGATCGACCGCCGTAAACCTGTCATGCTCCTCGACCGGCGCCGCGACGCTGACGCAGAAGCCCAACCGCTTTCCCAGGTCGGCCAGAGCGATCGCCACCGGGCTGGCGCCACAGACGAGAAGCTCCGGCATCGGCAGGATCGGCTCCACGAACACGTCCATGGTGCCCTGGCTCGGGCACATGTTGCGGGCGAACTCGACGCCCTCTTTCGATTGCCCGGCATCCACGCCGAGCTCTTGCAGCGCATCGCCCGGCAGCACCGAGACCAGGCGAGGCCTGCCGTCGGTGAGCGCCGCGCGTGCCGCCTCGAGCACGGCTGTGCGGGCGCAGCCGCCGCCGATCCAGCCGGCCGAGATGGTGCCATCCCTGCGGATCAGGGCCTTGGCGCCCGCTTTGGCGGCGGTCAGAGCCACCGTGCGCACCACCGTGGCGACCGCAAACGGCTCGCGCGACGCCTTCAGCGTCTTGATCTCATCGAGCACGTCGACCGGCTTTTCCATCGTCGCGAGCTCCGCTTTACAAGCGCGCCAGGTAAGGCTCGAGCGCCGCCAGCGACTGCAGGCTGTGCGCAGGCGCGAACAGGTCGATGTGCGGCAGCGCGGCCTGCATGCCGCGCGCACTGGGCTCGTAGCCCTCCCAGCCCAGCATCGGATTGAGCCAGACGATGCGCCGGCAGCGCCTTGCGAGTTGCTGCATCTCCGCACCCAGGGCCGCCGGGGGACCGGTGTCATAGCCGTCGGAGACGATCATAACGCAAGTGCGCGAATGGATCACGCTCCTCGCATGCCAGCGGTTGAAAGCGGCGAGGCTCTCGCCGATGCGCGTGCCCCCGCCCACACCCTGGGCCAGCAGCGACAGCCGCTCGAGCGCGCGGCCCGTATCCCGCTCGCGCATGGCCGCAGAGACGTGCACCAGACGGGTGTGAAACAGGAAGGCCTCCGCCTCGCGGAAATGGTCGAGCACGCCATGGATGAAGCGCACGAAGAGGCTGGTGTAGAGGCTCATGGAGCCGGAGGCATCGAGCAGCACGACCAGCCGCAGCGGCCGGCGCTTCCTCTTGCGCCACACGAGCTCGATCGGCACGCCGCCGTGGCTGATGTTGCGCCGGATGGTACGCCGCAGATCGACCCGCCGGCCCTTGTTGCGCGCCCGCTCGCGCCGACTGAGCCGCGTGCGCATCCGCTTCGCCAGACGCGCGGCGAGTGCGTGCGCCTCGGCCACGGCGCGGGGGTCGGCGATCTTGCGAAAGTCCGTCGCCGCCAGGCGTTCCGCGCGCGAGGCGCCTTCCATGCGCCCCGCGCTGTCCGAATCCTGCTCCGCATCGCCGTCCCCGCGCGGCTTCTGGTCGCCAAGGCCCGGGTCCGGCGGCTGATGCGCATCGGGGCCGGCAAGCTGACGCAGCTCGGCGGGCGTCGCCGCCTTGGCGTAGGCGCTCATCTGCACCACGGTGCGCTTGCCGCGCCCGCGCCAGAAGGCATCGAAGATCCCGTCGAACTTGAGCCAGTCGGAGCGCCGCGCGCAGAACAGCGATCTCAATGCCGAGCGCAGGTCTGCCGGCCTGGCTCCCATCTCCGAGCCGACGACCCGTGCCGCCTCCTCACTCTCCTTGAGGCCGAGCGCAAAGCCATGGGCGCGCAGCGTGCGGGCGAACGCGGCGAGGCGCACCAGCACCTGTCCGCTCACGCCGATGCCTTGCGACAAGTCCCGCAGCTCGGATTGCATCACGCGACTTTGCCCAGCAGGCGATCGGATACCTCGCGCGTCAGGCGCGAACGATCCTCCTGCGTCTTGAGGAGACAGCGCAGGGTCTCATACACGGCCTGCCTGTCATCGTGCAGGTTCGCGACGCCCAGGCCGAGCAGCGCCGCGGCCCAGTCCAGCGTCTCGGCCACCCCTGGCACCTTGCGCAGCTCTTCCTTGCGCACGCCCTCCACCAGGCGCGCGATCTGCAGCGCCAGGTCGGTGGCGATGCCTGGCACCCGCGCCAGGACGATGCGGGTCTCGCGCTCGACGTCCGGATAGTCGACATAGTGATAGAGGCAGCGCCGGCGCAGCGCGTCGGACAGCTCGCGCGTGTTGTTGGAGGTGAGCACGACGCGCGGGATGCTGCTGGCCTTGATGGTGCCGAGCTCGGGAATGGAAACCTGGAAGTCGGAGAGCAGCTCGAGCAGGAACGCCTCGAACTCCTCGTCCGCCCGGTCCACCTCGTCGATCAGCAGCACGGGGCGGTCGCTGCGGCGGATGGCGGCGAGCAGAGGCCGCTCCAGGAGGAAGCGCTCGGAGAAGATGTCGCGCTCCACGGCGTCGGGGTCGGCGCCGGCGACCTCGCGCGCGCGGATGGCCAGCAGCTGGCGCTGGTAGTTCCACTCGTAGAGTGCGGTGGACTGGTCGAGCCCCTCGTAGCACTGCAGGCGGATCAGCGTGGCGCCATGCACCGCCGCGAGGGCCTTGGCGACCTCGGTCTTGCCGACACCCGCCTGACCCTCCAGCAGCAGGGGACGGCCCAGCATCTCCATCAGCTGCAGCGCGATCGGCAGCTCGCGGTCGGCCACGTAGCCGACTGCGGCCAAACGTTCAGTCAATTGTTCACGTGATAGCGCCATTCCGGTGCAGTTTCCGCCGCGAGTTCGTTGTTTCCAACGTCATGCCCGCGGAGGCGGGCACCCACGACACACCCGGCCGAGTGTGCGTGGGAGAGTAGCGTGGGTCCCCGCCTTCGCGGGGATGACGCCCGGTGCTCACTCGTGCAGGCCCAGGCGCTTGGCCGCCATCCAGTTGCGCCAGTAATCGTGCGGCATCTGGATGTGGGTCGAGCCCAGGAACGAGAAGGCGTCGTTGACGGCGTTGGAGAAGGCCGGCACGCCGCCGACATTGGGACTCTCACCCACGCCCTTGGCGCCGATGGGGTGATGCGGCGAGGGTGTGACGGTGTGATCGGTCTCCCAATGCGGCGTCTCCACGGCCGTGGGGACGAAGAAGTCCTGGAACGAGCCGGTGAGAACGTTGCCGATCTCGTCGTAGCGGATCTCCTGGCCCATGGCGATGGCGAACGCCTCGGTGAGCCCGCCGTGCACCTGACCCTCGATGATCATCGGGTTGATGCGGGTGCCGCAGTCGTCCAGCGCGTAGAACCGGCGCACCTTGTAGACGCCGGTGTCGACGTCGATGTCCATCACGCAGATGTAGGCTCCGAACGGGAAGGTCATGTTGGGCGGGTCGTAGTAGCTGACAGCCTCGAGCCCCGGTTCCATGCCCGGCGGTGGCGAGTTGTAAGCCGCCCAGGCGATCTCCTTCATGCCCTTGAACCTCTCGGGCAGGCCCTTGACGCGGAAGCCGTCGATGTCCCACTCCAGATCGCCCTCGTGCACCTCCAGCATGTAGGCGGCGATCATCTGCGCCTTGTTGCGGATCTTGCGCGATGCCATGGCAATGGCCGCGCCGGCCACGGGTGTCGAGCGCGAGCCGAACGTGCCGATGCCGTAGGGCGCGGTGTCGGTGTTGCCCTCCTCGATCATGATGTCGTCGGCCGGAATGCCGATCTCGGAGGCGATGATCTGGGCGTAGGTCGTCTCGTGGCCCTGGCCTTGCGACTTGCTGCCCATGCGCGCCATCGCGGCGCCGGTGGGGTGCACACGGATCTCGCAGCTGTCGAACATGGCAAGGCCGAGGATGTCGCAATTGCGCGACGGGCCGGCGCCGACGATCTCCGTGAAGAACGAGACGCCGACGCCCATGATCTCGCGCGTCTCGCCGCGCTTGAAGGCGGCGCGCTTGGCGGCCTGCTCGGCGCGCAGCTGCCGGTAGCCGACGGCCTCCATCGCCTTGTTCAGGGCGGTGTGATAGTCGCCGGAGTCGTACTCCCACCCCAGCGCCGACTGGTAGGGGAACTGCTCGCGCCTGATGAAGTTCTTCAGGCGCAACTCGGCCGGGTCCATGTTGAGCTTCTGGGCCAGGATGTCCATGCCGCGCTCGATGGCGTACGCCGCTTCGGTCACCCGCAGCGAGCAGCGGTAGGCGACACCGCCAGGCGCCTTGTTGGTGTAGACGGCATCCACCACGGCGTGGGCGACGGGGAAATCGTAGGAGCCCGTGACGATGGAGAAGAAGCCGGCCGGGAACTTGGACGGGTTGGCGCAGGCATCGAAGCCGCCGTGGTCGGTGAGAGCATACACGCGCAGACCAGTCACCTTGCCGTCCCTGGTGGCGGCGATCTCGGTCGTCATGTGGTAGTCGCGTGCGAACGAGGTCGAGGTGAGGTTCTCGATGCGGTCCTCCACCCATTTCACGGGTTTGCCGGTGACAATGGAGGCGACGATGGCGCAGATATAGCCGGGATAGGCACCCACCTTGTTGCCGAAGCCGCCGCCGATATCGGGGGAGATCACGTGCACCTTGTGCTCGGGGATCTTGGACAGCAGCGAGGCCACGGTGCGGATGACGTGCGGCGCCTGGAAGGTGCCGTGGACCGTCAGTTCGCCCTTGACCTTGTCGAAGGCGGCGACACACTGGCAGGTTTCGAGCGGCGAGGGATGCGTGCGGTGATAGGAGATCAGCTCCTTGATCTTGACCTCGGCATTCTGGAATGCGGCATCGGTGCCGGCCTTGTCGCCCACCGACCACTCGAAGATGTGATTGTGGTGCTTGCGGGGGCCGTGCGTACCGGACGTCTTGCCGGCGAGATCCTCGCGCAGCACCGGCGCGTCGAGTGCCATCGACTTGAAGGGATCGACGATGACGGGGAGCTCTTCGTACTCGACCTCGACGGCCTCCACGCCATCGGCCGCGGCGTAGCGGTCCTCGGCGACGACGAAGGCCACCTCCTGGTTCTGGAACAGCACCTTGCCGTCGGCCAGCACCATCTGCACGTCGCCGGCCAGCGTCGGCATCCAGGCCAGGTTGACGCCTTTCAGCTCCTCCGCCGTCAGCACCGCCAGCACGCCCGGCACCTTCAGCGCCTTGGAGGTGTCGATACGCTTCACCCTGGCATGGGCATACGGCGAGCGCACAAAGTCGCCGAACAGCATGCCGGGCAGCTTCAGGTCGTCGATGTAGTTGCCCCGCCCTTGCGTGAAGCGGATGTCCTCCACCCGCTTCCTCTTGCAGCCCATGCCTTCGAGCTTGGCTTCGCGCTCGGCGCGCGTCGGGGTTGCCGTGGTCATTCCGCAGCCTCCTTGCAGGCGGCCCCGCCCATCTTCGCCGCCGCGTACTGAATGGCCTTGACGATGTTCTGATAGCCCGTGCACCGGCACAGGTTGCCGGAGATGCCGAAGCGGATCTCCTCCTCGCTCGGGTTCGGGTTCTCCTGCAGGAGCCGGTGCGCGCGCAGGATCATGCCGGGCGTGCAGAACCCGCACTGCAGGCCGTGCTCCATGCGGAAGCCCTCCTGCAGCGGGTGCAGCGAGCCGTCGGCGTTGGCCATGCCCTCGATGGTAGTGATGCTGGCACCTTCGGCTTGCACCGCGAACATGGTGCAGCTCTTCACCGACTTGCCGTCGAGATCGACCGTGCAGGCGCCGCAATGGGTGGTGTCGCAGCCGATGTGGGCGCCCGTCAGGGCGAGATCCTCGCGCAGGAAGTGGATGAGCAGCCGCCGAGGCTCCACGAGGCCCTCCACCTCGCGCCCGTTGACCTTCATCTTCAGGTGAGCCTTTGCCATGGCGTTTTCCCCGACGTTCTCGCTGGCCTTCATCGGCTGGCGCGCTCGAATGCGCGCCTGAGCGCCCGCTCGACCATGACGCCGCCGACCGCAATGCGATACTCGGCGGACCCGCGCGTATCCGCAGCCGGCGCCATCACGCGCCGGGCCGCTGCAACAGCGGCATCGAGCGCGCTCTTCTCCAGCGCCGTGCCGACCACGGCCGCCGCCGCGTCCTTGGCCAGCGAAGGCTTGTCGGCAAGGTTGGAGAGCGCGATCGCGCACTTGGCCACCTTGCCGTTCCGAACGGTCAGCATCACGCCCGCGGCAGCCGTGGCATAGTCGCCGATCTTGCGCTTGAGCTTCTCGTAGGCCCAGCCGTGCCCGGCCGGCGGCACCGGGACCTCGATGGCCGTCACCAATGCCCCGGGGCTCAGCGCGGTGGCGTAAGTGCCCAGGTAGAAGTCCCGGGCTTTGATCGCTGGCGCACGCCAACGGCCGCTCAGGCGATAGCTGGCGTCGAGGCACATCATGATGGCCGGCATGTCGTTGCCGGGGTCGCCATTGGCGACATTGCCGCCGAGCGTGCCGACGTAGCGGACCTGTGGGTCCGCAACCTGCAACGCGGCCTCCCGGATGATCGGCACCGCATCGGCAACGACCTGCGATTGCGCGAGCTGTTGCTGACTCGTCATCGCGCCGATGACCAGGGTGCTGCCGCTGCGCTGAATGCCCTTCAGCTCCTCGATCCCGGCCAGGTCGACCAGGTGCTCGGGCGCCGCCAGCCTGAGCTTCATCATGGGAATGAGGCTCTGCCCGCCGGCGAGGATGCGCGCGCTGGCGCCGAGCCTGGTCAGCAGGGCGGCCGCTTCGGCGACGGTCTTGGGGCGATGGTAGGAGAATGGGGCCGGAATCACGGTCATACCTCCTGCGCATGAATGTCGGGCTGCGCCAAGGGCCTGCACAGTACGCAGAGCCACCGGGCCGGGTTCTACCGCGACCCGGTACGCGGGTGTTTTGGCAGCATACGCCTGCCTTGCCGGGTTGGCCAGCGCCCGGTTGGCTGTGATGTCGACCCGCACCGGACCTCGCCGTTGATCGCTCGACGTAGGCGGAACCTCGTCTCGTCATCTGAAATCCGGCGGCGCGACGAAGCCGCCGATCTCGCGCTCGATCAGCTCTGCGAACCTGATGGTGGTGCGATCCTCCAGGTATGGGCCGACGATCTGCACGCCGATCGGCAGCCCTCCATACGATCGGCCGATCGGTGCAACGGTTGCCGGCAGGCCTGCAGCCGTGGCCACACTGGGCAGCACTTGCAACGTGTCGCGATAGGAATAGCTTACGCCATCGATGTCGATCCGTCTCGCCTCCCGATCGGGAGTGTGGTCGTGCGGGATGGCCGGCGTCGGCGGACACAGGACGACATCCCACTCCCGGAACAGGTCGCGCCATTGCTTGCGCAATTGCGCGCGTGCGCGATCGGTTGCGATCCAGTCGCGATGGCTCATGACCGCGCCACGCGCACGCCATGCCCGGAGGCTGTTGTCGCCTGTGGCCAGCGCGCCGGCGGCAGCCCGCCCCTGAGCATAGTAGTCGGGCGAGTACGCGGCTACGAATGCGGAGAGAAGGGCGGTGCAGATTCGCGTGGCTTCGGCGAGGTCCGGGAGCAACGGGCTGGCGCGCGCTGTCTTTGCTCCGGCCTTGTCCAAGCGGTCGACCAGCCGTTCGAGTGCGGCCCCGACCGCAGCTCCTGTCGGGATCAGCGGATGCGCCTCGATCACGAGCACGCGGAAACGCTTCAGGTCCTCCTGCCGCGGAGGCGGCAAGGCGAGCCGGTATGCGATGCCATCGGTCTCCTCGTTCGGTCCCGCGAGAATATCGAGCGCCAGGGCGAGATCGGCGGCGCTGCGCGCCATGGGGCCCACAACGGCGAGATCGCTCTCGACCGGCAGCGCTGGTGAGCGTGGCGTTGCGTGACCACGAAGCGAGATCACGCCAGGCGTGGGTTTGTGGGTGAACACGCCGCAATAGTGCGCCGGCGAACGAAGGGAGCCTGCGAGATCAGAGCCCATCTCGAGCGAGACATAGCCCGCAGCAAGCGCTGCCGCCGAGCCGCCCGACGAGCCGCCCGGCGTGCAGCTCAGATCCCAGGGGTTGTTGGTGGTGCCGTAGACATCGTTGTAGGTCTGCCCGTCAGCAAGCCAGAGGGGCGCGTTGGTCTTGCCCAGGATGACGGCGCCGAGAAGTTGAGGTTGTCCGGCTGACTTTTCAGGACGGTGACAAGCTCCTTCAGCGACTTGGCGGGCACCGAGGGATTGACGACGAGAACCTGGTGCCCGGTTGCAAGCTTGATGACTGGTGCGAAATCGGTGTCGAGCCGATAACCGAGGTTGGGCATGAGAGCGGACGCCGTCGAATGGGTGAGGGCCGTTATGAGAATCGAATAGCCATCCGCCGGCCGCTTGAGGACGTCGTCGGCCGCAGGGCTCGCGATCCCCCCGACCTTGTTCTCAGCGACGATCCTCCAGCCCTCGCTTTCGCTGAGCTGGTTGGCGACGATGCGGGCAATGATGTCCGATGGCGAGCCGGCAGGCGCCCCCGTCAGGAGTCGGATGACGTTGGAGGGATAGGCCTGCGTTGCGGCTGGGGTTGCGAGCGGTCCCATGCCCACCGCGAACAGTACGAGGCCATGCTCCGCAAGAGAGACGTTCTCCCAGTCGTCGATGAATGGCTGCGCACACGGCCGGCCGGGGCAGTTGCGGGCCGCTTCTTCCGAATTGGGCAATCATGCTCCGGTCCGGCACCTGCTTCAGCGCGGGGAATGTAGCACTGCTCTCTAGACGTGCTGGGCTGCTGCCGGCACGGGGGAAAGGTGCACAGCGGACATCGGCGCAGTTCCTCAGATCGATGGGCACGAGCGGAGTACGGTCGACGCGCCAAGTATGTCTCGACTACCTCCGGAAGCGGACGGCTTCGCTGCAGGGCCGTCCCGCTGTTGCCAGGTCGCGTGGCGACCATCGGCTCAAACTCCGGCGGAGAAGTCGTGCCACCCGCCCGCCCTGCTCGGATCGTCGAAGACGCTCGCGGGCCAGGGCAGACCGTAGTGCTCGCGCAGGGTTGCTCCTGCGTATTCGGTGCGAAACAGCCCACGGCGCTGCAGCAGCGGGATCACCTCGGTGCAGAACACGTCCACCTGGACCGGCAGCAAGGGGGGCATAAGGTTGAAGCCGTCAGCCGCACCGTCGGCGAACCAGTCCTCGATGAGCTCGGCAACTTGCTCCGGCGTGCCGGCCATGACGTAGTGTCCGCGTGCGCCGGCCAGATAGCCGAGCAGCTGGCGCAAGGTCGGCTTGTCACGCCGGACCAGGTTGAGGATCACCTCGGTGCGGCTGCGCGCTGCCTCGACCGAGCTCGGGTCGGGAAAGTCCTCAGGCGCGAGCGGCCGATCCAGAGGCAGGTGCGAGAAATCGTGGCCGCCGAACCGGCCGGACAAGCGCTTGCGGCCGACCTCCGGGTCGGTCAGGTCGTTCACCTCACGCTCCAGGCGTCGCGCCTCGGCCTCGGTCGAGCCGATCATCGGGCTCAAGCCCGGCAGGATGAGGACATGCGCCGGATTGCGTCCCTCCTCCGCCGCCAACCGCTTCAAGTCGGCGTAGAACTCCTGCGCCGTCGCCTTCGCCATGTGGGCGGTGAAGACGGCATCGGCATGCCGTGCCGCGAAGCGGCGGCCGGTGTCGGACGAGCCTGCCTGCACGAGCACCGGTCGACCCTGCGGACAGCGCGGCATATTGAGCGGGCCAGCCACGCCATGGAATGCGCCGCGATGATTGATCGGCCTGATGCGATCGCGCTTGGCATAGAAGCCGCTGGCCCTGTCATCGATGACGGCATCGGCGCCCCAGCTGTCCCACAGCTCGTTCACCACCGCCATGAACTCCTCGCCGCGGGCGTAGCGGTCGGCGTGGCTGACTCGGCCAGTCCCGCCGTAGTTGTCCGCCGCGCTGGCGAGCCACGAGGTGACGATGTTCCAGGCTGCACGCCCGTTGCTGATGTGGTCGATCGATGCGAACTGGCGGGCGAGGTTGAAGGGCTCCGTGTAGGTGGTCGACGCGGTCGCGATCAGCCCGACCCGGCTGGTTGCCACGGCGAGCGCCGCCAGAACGGTGATCGGCTCGAGCCAGGTGCGCGGCGCCTGTGTCACATCTCCGCCGAGCGCCAGCTGATCGGCCAGGAAGATGGAATCGAACAGGGCGCGCTCCGCCCGCTGCGCCAAGTCCTGATAGTAGCCGATGTCGGTCAACGGCAACGGTGACGAGCCCGGGTGGCGCCACGACGCCTCGTGATGCCCGCGCCCGTGGATGAACAGGTTCAGGTGCAACTGCCGTTTCATGGTCCGGTGCTCCCTCCCGCGAGGGAATGGCGCTGCATGATGGCGCCACCCCCGCCGGATCGAGGGTATCAGGTCCCGCCCGGCAAGATGAAGACCTCGCTTGCATCGCAAGGCTCCGTCGCGGCGAGGACCGGCATGCGGCAGGTTCGAGGCGATCCCGCCGGTCGAGTTGGGGCAGGGCGACCGCACGTGGGCCAATGCGCGCCGTCTGGCTCGAGCCGCCCGTGCGCCGTGGCGGAAAGCGGGCGCGCTCAAGCGGGGGCTTTTGCGCCTTCGGCTTCCTTCCAAATACTGATGTGCTTGGTCTCCGGCATCAGGAACAGCGCGAGCACGAAGCATACGGCGGGAACCAGGATCGGGTAGAGCAGCGCATACCAGAGACTGCCGGTGGCCGCGAATGCGGCCGTCGTGATGAATGGTACCAGTCCGCCGCCCCAGCCGTTGCCGATATGGTAGGGAACCGATACCGACGTATAGCGTATGCGGGCGGGGAAATATTCGGCCAGGAATGCTCCGATGGGCCCGTAAACCATTCCCACATAGGACACGAGGATGAAGATGATGAAGATCGCGACCGGGTAGTCGATGTTACCTGGTTGGGTAACCCGCCCAAGCCATGAATACAGCGGGTAGTATGTGAGTGCGGCGAGAAGGAATCCGCCGAGGATGACCGGCTTGCGCCCAATCTTGTCGGAGAGCCAACCGAACAGGATCAACGTCGGCGTCGCCAGGAGCAAGGCCGCTCCCACGATGTATGCCGAGCTCAGCGCATCTACCTTGGACACCTGCTGCAGGAAGTAGAGGGCCCAGAACTGGCCGCTGTACCAGACCACGCCCTCGCCGATCACGACGATGCTTGCGATCAGGACCAGCCTCAGATTGGGTCCGAGGAACGCCTCCTTCCAGGGGTTCCTGGTCATCTGGCCCAGTGCCCTGATCTGCTGGAAGACCGGTGTCTCCTGCAGCTGGAGACGGATGTAGATCGCAATGGCCACGAGCAGGAAGGACACGAGGAAGGGAACGCGCCAGGCCCAATCGTTGAAGACCTCGTTCCCGAACCACCAGCGGCATCCGATGATCACGGCCAGCGACACTACGATCCCCAGGGTCGGCGATGTCTGGAGCCAGCCAGTGTAGTAGCCACGACGTTCATCCGAGACATGCTCGGCGACGTAGGTGATAGCGCCACCGTATTCTCCACCCAGGCAGAGGCCCTGAATCATCCGAAGGGCGAAAAGGAGAAAGGCCGCTACCACCCCGATCTGCTCGAAAGTCGGGATCAAGCCGATGGCGCCCGTGCCGATGCCCATTCCTGTCAGCGTGATGAGGAAGGTGTACTTGCGGCCGACGCGATCGCCCAGCCACCCGAACAGGAATGCCCCCAGTGGGCGGATCAGGAACCCAGCCGTGAAAAGCGCGATCGTGCTCAGCAATGCGGCGACGGGGTGACTCTGCTCGAAGAACTTGACCGACAGGATCGCAGCCAAGCTTCCGAAGATGTAGAAGTCATACCATTCGATGACGTTTCCCACCGCGGCTGCGACAATGACACGCCGGAAGTCCTTGGGGATTTGTGCGGCCATTTGCCCTGCTTCCTCTCAGCCAGAAGCCGTGCCCCGCCGTGTGTGAAGTGTTCACCCGAACCATTGCATAGGTGAATCAGGAGGACTCCCTAGGTGAGGTCCATTTGTTTGCTGACTTGCGTTCGACTTTAGTCGGCTTCTCGCCGTAAAGAGCCATCCCGAGCGTCGCTTGTCGGCGGCCCGAGAAGCCAATCCAGGGCCGCTTCTGGAGTTTGCATGTCCTCGGGCACAGCCTGAACAATCCGTCTGGAGCCTGAGGCCGCCGAGCATTCGACGGCGCGCCACCTGTCGATAACGGTGCCACGATGCGTCCAGGTCCGGCTCCACAGAACGCCGCGTGCATCTCTGGCGATGGGGTGGGCACCGCCTTCGGAGATGAAACGCTCGGCCGTCAATATGTCGATCATGGCGTGCCGGACCGGAGCATCGATCTGGGCGTCGATCCAATCGAGCGTGATGTCTTGCGGCCGCTCGATGACCCACGCGGGAACGATCACACCCTTCCATGCAAAGCGGCTCCAGCCGTCCCGATAGCGCAGGGCGGGACCCGAGGTGCAGTGCAGGCGATCCTCGGCATCCGTGCGCACCAGGTCCGGGCGCGCGCTGAGCCAGCACGTGCGCGCGTGCGGAACGAGCCAGCCGGCGTTCTCGCCGATCGACCTCAGGGCCTCGAGCGCATCTGTCGTCCCGCGGTCCAGCGCCTCCATGTAGGCGAGGCGACCGGCCGCGTGCAATCCGGCGGGCCCGCATCCGCTCGTGGCGAAGACCGGCCGTCGGTCCGCTCGCAGCAAGTGACGGCGCGTCCGGCACAGCCACGGCAGAAGCCGCGGCCGTATGGTGCCCGCGACAGCGACCACGACCTCCGCAACAGCGGCGCCGATCGCGCGTCCCCGGTCATGCGTCAGGAGCTCGTGCGCCTGCCGGGCGTCCCGAAGGGCACTTCCGATGCGGCTCTTGCCTTCGTCGTAAGGGCGGTCGAAGAGCACGCACTTGATGTTCGCACCCGGCCGCCCGCCTGCGACGGCTCGGGCCCACGCTGCGGCGAGCTCGATCGGGCTGCGGCACCAGACGATCCGCGGCGGCGGCTGCCCGACGGCATGGTAGGCCAGCCGGACACCCTCCTCCGCGCAAGCGGCGTCCGCCGGCCATCGTGCAGGGTCCCAGGCCTCGGGCTGTAAGGCACGCCGCGACCCGGTGCGGCGTGGCAAGATCGTGCGCGCGTCTCTCGGCATGGCGCCTCTCGGAAGCTGGCGAGGCCCGGCCCTTCTCCATGCAGTGCGCGACTGACGCTGGATGAGAGCGGGTGCCTCTCCCCGAGCTTACGGAGGACGCCGCCGCCGCTGAATGGCGAAGACTACCTACGTGCGCGTGGGCAGATTTCCCGCGCCGGCTTGCAGGCTCATGCTCATGCGCACGAGATGCGAGACGGTGCGCGCGCCCATCTTCCTCAGCACCGCCGCGCGATGATGCTCTGCGGTGCGCGTGCTGATGCCGAGACGGGTGGCGAGCATCTTGGTCGGCAGCCCTTCCGACAGGAGCGCCATCACCTCCTGCTCGCGCGGCGTCAGCAGCCGGAAGCGCGCATCGATGGCCGACGTCGCCGCCTCCTCGGCGACCAGTGCGCTCACACGCTGCAGTGCCTCCTCCAAGGTCTGCAGCAGCTCTCCCGGCTCGAACGGCTTTTCCAGGAAGTGCAGGGCGCCTGCGCGCATGGCCTTGACCGCCATGGGGATGTCGCCGTGGCCGGTCATCATGACGGCGACTGGCCTGACGGGGCCCTCCTGGAGCTGCTGCACGAGGTCGAGCCCGCTCATCCCCGGCAGCCGCACGTCGACCAGGAGGCACATGGGCTTCGCCATCTTGACCTCCGACAGGAAATCCTCGGGTCATTGTGGTGTAGCGGCCTGGCCCCTCGACGCGGTAGTCCTTGACCTTGAAGGTGACGCTGTCGGCGTCGGCGGCGATCAGGCGGCTGTTGGAGATGGCGACGCGGTGGGTGTAGCGGGCCAGGTAGGCGAGCACCGCCTTGGGCGAAGGGGCGCTTGGAGTAGACGAACCAGCGGGTCCTCTTCAGCGGGGCCAGGAACGCCGCGAAGACTTTGGCGTCGGCGAGATGCGCATGCGCGCCGAAGAAGGTGAGCTTGCCGGCCTTGTGGGCTGCGGCGAGCTTCTCCAGCATCAGGCGCCGGAACAGCCTGGAGAGCACCAGCACGGGCAGGAAGAAGTTGAGTTTGGCGGCGATCCAGCGCTCCCCATCCGGGGAGAGGCCGCCGCCGGGCACGATCATGTGCACGTGCGGGTGGTGGGTCATGGCCGAGCCCCAGGTGTGCAGCACCGCGGTGATGGCGATGCTGGCGCCCAGATGCTTGGGGTCGGCGGCGATCGTCAGCATGGTCTCGGCCGCGGCCTTGAACGCCCCATCCCAGGCCGTCAAGCAGCAGCCTGTTGCCGCGATATCGTTAATGCGCCAGTTGTTGATGCTGACGACGCCGAAGTCCCGCTCCTCCCCGTTCGGCTGCTCGGAAAGCACGGCTGAACGTAGTCCTCTGCGCGTACCGCCGTCGGCCTTTGAGGGGCGGCAAGGGGATGACCGGGCGCAGCGACGGGAATGATCGGCACGCCTGCGATGTCGAGATGACTGAAGCCAGCGTTGCCGGTGTGGAACCGCCCTGCAATGCCGATGGACGCGGCGCCGCCGCACAAGGCGCGCTCGACGCCGCCAAGCGTTTCGCTCATCAGCCTCAGCGGCACGGTCGGGAACTTTGCGTGAAAGTCCCGAAGTATGGGGATCAGCCAGTCGTAAGGAAACAGGGCGTC
>Ga0209382_10001392_pt1 | contig 38160 bp, 48 predicted proteins | sample SoiMetdeltSBSDD5_FD_187599 | JGI IMG/M metagenome (GOLD analysis project Ga0209382, IMG submission 187599) | Bulk soil microbial communities from a Populus tree surrounding site in Tennessee, USA - Soil MetaG P. deltoides SBSDD5 (SPAdes) (version 2) | ecosystem: Environmental > Terrestrial >... | reverse complement strand
CCTCGAGCACGTCGCCGGTGGCGTGCTGGCCGGCCCAGGCCCGGTTGTCTTCACCGAAGAGGTGGCGTTCCCACCAGCCGATCTGGCGGTCGTAGCGGGTGGCTTGCTTGTCCCACGCTCGCCGTCGCTGGGTGTTCTGCTTGCTCTGGTCGGTCGTCGAAAGTGTCATCGTGCGCCTCCGGCTCTCGTGTCCGACCGTAGGCCTCGTCCGCAGGTCGATGGTTGTGTCATGCGGCACTCGGCGTCCGCCGCCTGAACCGGCGCGCTAGACCGGGCAGGATCATCATCGAGACCATCGCGGCCGGGCAGGCCAGGGTGAACAGCAGGGGCAGGAACTGGGTCATCGATCGCTCCTCTTGTCGTGTCTGATGCTCGCAATGTGAGCACTGCTCTCCTCATAGTGAGCGCGTGCGGCGATCTTGTCAAGATCAGTGCTCACTTTGTTTGCAGTGCTCTCGTTCATGTGGCAAACTCACCCCATGAGCACGCCTGCTCCGGTCGATGCCAAGCCGCTGTCACGCCGCGATCGACAGCGTCGAGAGACGGTGGCCGAGATCAAGGCCCTGGCCCGCCAACAGTTGGCCGAGGCGGGACCCGGCGCGTTGTCGCTACGGGCCATCGCGCGGGAGATGGGCATGGCGTCATCGGCGCTCTACCGCTACTTCGCCAGCTACGACCAGCTCATCGGGGCATTGTGCGTCGATGCTTACGACTCGGTCGCCGACGCCCTCACCGAAGCCCGCGACACCCAGCCTGCCGACGACCCGGCCCGCCAGTGGTGGGCCATCGGCCACGCCTACCGGCGCTGGGCGCTCGACCACCCGGCCGACTTCGCGCTCATCTTCGGCACCCCTATCCCCGGATTTGAGGCACCCCCCGAGCTGACCAGCCCTGCCGCCGGCCGCTTCGCCGGGGTGCCCGCGATCGTCTACGCCGCCGCGGTCGAGGCCGGGGTCGCCGACCCGGATCGCACCCAGGTACCGGCAACGATCGAGTCCGGCGAGCAGTTGCCCGACCTCCTGGGCGATCCTTCGGCCAGCTACCCCGCCCGCTACGTGGGGATCCTGCTCAACGCCTGGGCCTCACTGCGCGGCTACCTCATGGGCGAAGTCTTCGGCAGCCTCCGCCAACTCATCGCCGACACCGACCAGCTCTACCGGACCCACCTTCGTACCGTCATGCACGGCATGGGATTCGACCCACATCGCATCGACACTGCCGCCCAAGGCTGACGACTACCGGTAGCGGTCGGGTGCAGCGAGATACCGCTGTAGGCAATCCGTCGAGCAGAACGACCTCTCCCAGCCGTCGTCGTTGAGGCGGGCGACCACGTCGCCGTCGGTCAATTCCATGCCGCAGACAGGGTCGACAACCCGGTCGGCTGTCCTGGTCGTCTCGGAGCGGACCTCGAAGACCTGGATGTCGTCTCTCACGCCCTTGAGTCGCCGGGCGGCAAGTGGCCGCATCTCGACGCCGTCGAGCTCGGCAGCTGCGGCGCGAAGGTCCGCCGTGACAAGCAGCTGGTGGGGTCGGGCTTCGGCAGCGATGCGAGCCGCCAGGTTGACCGTCGCGCCGACGTAGTCGCCGGACCGGTAGAGCGCCGGCCCCCAATGCGCCCCGATCCGGGTGCCGAGGAAGCGCGGTTCGCTGCTGGCCACCGTGTCTATGTCCAGGCCGCAGCGCACCGCGTCGGCGGCGGTGCTGAAGACGAGCATGAAGGCGTCGCCGATCTGCTTGACCAGAGTGCCGTCGTAGCGGGCGACGCAAGCGCGCACGAGGTCGGAGAACCGGTCGAGCACTGCGGCCGCCGTGGCGTCGCCCATCGTCTCGGTCAGCGCCGTGAAGCTGGCGAGATCGACGAAGACGACGGCCACGGTGAGCTGGGCTTCGTGCTCGCTGGGTGGGAGGGTGCCAGTGGCGTCGGCGAGGTGGAGCAGCGCATCGGCGCGGAAGGCCTTGGCCATGCCCTGGCGGTGGAAGTAGAGGATGGTCGGCTCGACGAGCGCTTGAAGCCGCTCGCTGGCTTCGTCGCTGGCTGTCCGGAGCTTGTCGCCGGTGAGGCCACCAGCTCGGAGGCGTTCATGGACGTAGAAGTGGAACAGGCGAACCTCGGCTTCGGCGACCCGGCCGAGTGCGTCGGCGTAGACCTTGACCATCTCGACCAGCTCGTGCTCCGACAGGCCCGCCCCCAGCGCCAGCCCTAGCCCTTCGAGCATCCTTGCGTCCTCGTCGGTGAGCAGATCACCGTCCACGGCCAGGCCAGCCGCGTCGCGGATCCGCTGCAGGAACGCAACGTCGAGCCCCGACCGCTCCGCCACTGCGGCCACCGGCACCGACGGCCAGCCTGTCATCCTGGACAGCTCGCCGGCCCAGTAGGTGAGGAAGCGCTCGTCCCGCTCGGCTCGGCTGATCTGGTCGAGGTCGAAGCCTCGGCGCATCAGGAAGCCGACCAGGCGAACCCGTTCGACGTCAAGCGGTCCAAAGCGGGGGGGATGCCCGCCGGTTTCGAGCAGGCCAGCGTCGATGCACACCTGGACGAGCGCCAGCGAAGCGTTGGTGCGTACCCGCAGATCCTCGAGGGAGAGCTCGGGTTCCATCCCACCTCCCCGCGGCCGGACGTTGTCGATCTGCACCAAAGCGTAGATGTGGTCTCCGGACACCCCGCCGAGCCGATCTACAGGACGCGCTCGAAGCGTGCTAGCCGGCTCGCGCGCGGGAAGTCTCATCGATGCCACGACATCGACCTATGAGGCCAGAAGCCGATGATGGACATCTCGGGACTCGCCCTCGTCGCCATGGTGCTGATCATGGTCATCATGTGCGGCGGAATGATCCTCGGCGCCGGATGGGGCATCTTGCGGAGCCGCAAACGTCACTGACGCTCCGAGGTCCGGCTGCTCCGAGGAGGCAATCAGGCGACATGTTGATCGTGGCTCAACCATGCCCTGAGCTTGTGAATGGCGCGTTGGCGGGCCTTGCGAGCCGCGTCGTGGCTCATCCCCTGGGCCCACCACGCTTAGCCAAGCCTCGACAGGAGAGTCCGCCGGCCCGAACCAGCCCGACCTCTCCTTCATCGAGCCGGGGATCGCGATGACCCTGAGTTGGTCGGAGGGATTCATGCGACGGCGGCGGCCTGTCCAGCCAACGCGGCCTCGGCGGACTGCCGGTGCCACTGGAGCGTTCGCAACGCTGTCCCGGTCTCGTCGGCGATCTGGCGCAAAGGCGTACCGCTGATCCTGGAGGAGGCGATCAGCTGAGCGTCGTCGCGGGTGATGATCCCCGCCTCGACGGCATCGACCAGGGCCTCGACGAGCTCCTCCGCAGGGTGACGCTTGTCGGTATCCGCTGGCTCGAAGCCCGGCACGAAGCCCATGGGCAGCACCAGCTGCCGGCCGCGTAATGAGCGACGAAGCTCGACGCTTGCGTCCATCAAGATGTTCGCGGCAACGCGACCGGGTCGACGAGCGAGGGGATAGCGCTGGATCTTCTCCCACACGGCGGCCACCGCAGCTGCGGCTCGCTCGTCATCGTCGCCGAGGGCCCACCATCGGCGGGCGAGGCGCCGCACGCCCGGCAGTAGCAATTGCAGCAGTACGCGGGCGGCCAAGCCGTCGCCAGCCACCGCCCGGCGCACCAGTGCGACCATGACCTTGTTCGCCGCAGCCCCGGGATGCCTTGAGCACATACACCTCGCGCTCGGACAGGTCGGCCACGCCGGCCAAAGCACAGAGGTTTCCCAGCGAGGCGATCGCCCGGCGATCAGCGCATAGCCGCCTCCAGTCGCGACCCAACTCGTCGAACATCGACGACATCTCCAACCACCTCCTCACCGGCGCCCGACGCCGGCAAGGCGGAAGCTGGAACAGGGGAGTCACCCCATTGCTCCTCTCTCTCGCAGAACGGCCGGAACCGGCACGGCGACCGGCTGCGAGCCGCTTCAGGGCTCACTCCTCGCCGCCCCTTCCCGTGGGCTGCGCCCCAGAGCCGTGTACGCCGGGGAGTCCCCGGCCACGCTGCAGTCAGGCATTGAGGAGTCCCCCGGACGTCCTGAGTGCGTCTCGATCAGCGGTGTTGTCCTAGGGCTGACGGGCCGATGCAATCGGTCGACCCCGCCACGGAGCCTGGAAGCGGGGGGTCCCCGTAGCCGCAGCCTGGCTGCTGGCACGACTGAGGACCTGAGGATGAAGGGCGGAGCCGGGATGGCAAGAGCCGCCGCGAGGCCGGTATCGAGCTTGGACCTTCTCCATCAGCAGGCTCTAGGCGGGGAACCCGCGTAACGCCAGATCGCGCCGTGGCAGAAGTTGCCGCTAGGGCGCGGATCTAGGAGCGAGTGAGTCCACGACGAGCTCTGAGATCGCGACGTCGTCGAGGTCGGCGGGCGCGTGGACCGCGTGGAGGAGCCACCGTGCGAGCAGTTCGGGGTCGCGGTCGCTGCGGATCTCCTTGCGTTGGGCGAGCCCGGTCATGAGGGTGGTGAGCAGGGTGATGACCTCGTGTTGGATCGCGTCCTTGAAGGCGCCTTCGGCGCCGGCGAGCGTGTGGGCGAGGTTGTCGACGAGGCTGGCGTCCTTGCGGTGGGGGTGTTGGCGGCGCTGGGCGCACACGAAGGTGGCGACGTCGTCGAGGGTCACGTTGTCGGCTTCGGCCAGGCCTTGGAGTTGCTCGCGGTGTTGGGCGAAGTCGCGTTCGTGCCAGGCGACGAGGATGGCTTCGACGTCGGGGAAGTACTTGTAGAGGGTCGCTCGTCCGATGCCGGCGCGTTGGGCGATGGCCGACATGGCCACCGACATCGGTCCGTGCTCGGCGATCAGCTGGGCGGTGGCGTCCAGGATCGCGTCGTTTACCTGCCGACGGTGCGTGTCGATCGTGTCAGCCCAGATCCTCGGCATCGGGTCCTCGTCGTCGCGGGCGAGCAAACGATACAGGGCTGACCCTACCAGACGATCCGCTCGTGTAGCGACGTTTTGCCTTGATAGCGACGAAGTGTATCGTTCACGGCTGTGTTCTGCATAACCAGGTCTCAGCAAGCCGCCATCGTGTTGGCCGTCGCGGCCGGTGGCCTGTTCACCGGATGTGGCGGGGACGATGATCCCGACGCTGCCGGCTCCGGTCCCGGCACGACCACGCATCCCACCGAGACGTCGACCGAGCACGGAGACGCAGCTGGCGGCGAGTCCAGTCCCGTCCCGGACGATGCCCGTCACGTCCCTGTCACGGCCCGATCCTTCGCCTTCGACCCCGACGAGATCTCCGTCGAGCCGGGTGAGGCAATCGCGATCGTGCTCACGTCGGAGGACGAGCTCCATGACTTCGTGATCGACGAGGTCGATGCCCACGTATCGGCTGCCGCGGGCCAGACGGCCGTCGGTGGGTTCCAAGCGGCCGAGCCCGGTCGCTACGCGTTCTACTGCTCGGTCGCCGGCCACCGGGACTCGGGGATGGAGGGCACGCTCGTGGTCGAGGCCGAGGCCGAGGCCGCCCGGTGATCGAGCTGCGCGCTCTGACCAAGACCTATGGCGCACACCGGGCCGTCGACGAGCTGACCTTCACCGCGCCGGCCGGGAAGGTCACCGGGTTCCTGGGACCCAACGGCGCCGGCAAGACCACGACGATCCGGTGCCTGCTCGGCCTGGCCGAACCGACCTCGGGGGAAGCGTTCATCGCTGGTCGCCGGTACCGGGACCTGGAGCATCCACGGCACCAGGTCGGAGCGCTGCTCGAGTCCACCGGGTTCCACCCGGCCCGCACCGGCCGCAACCACCTGCGCGTGATCGCCCGGGCCGCCCGGTTCGACACAGCTCGGATCGACTCTCTGCTCGAGGTCGTCGGTCTCGGCACCGCCGCTGATCGCCGGGTCGGGGGCTACTCGCTCGGGATGCGTCAACGCCTCGGCCTCGCCGCCGCCATGCTCGGCGATCCCGAGGTGATCGTTCTCGACGAGCCTGCCAACGGCCTTGACCCGACCGGTGTCGCATGGATCCGCCGGCTCCTGCGGGTCTGGGCCGACGAAGGCCGGACCGTGATGGTGTCCAGCCACCTGCTCGCCGAGGTGGCCCAGGTGATCGACCAGGTCGTCATCATCCGCGACGGGGCCCTGGTAATCGAGACCGGGATCGCCGACCTCGAGGCCCAGCGGGTAACGGTCCGCGTCGACCGCACCGAGACGATGCTCCACGCGCTCCGCGCGGTTGGTGCCCACCACGAGCTGCTGGGCGACGGGGCCATCGCCATCAGCGGGTGGAACACCGCCGACATCGGCGCCATCGCGGCAAGGACCGGGGTGACGGTGACCGAGCTCAGCCGCCAGAACGCCGGCGAGACCCTCGAAGCCATGTTCCTGGCCGCGACCGGAGGCGGCGGACAGTGAGCATGACCGACCTCGTCGCCGCCGAGTGGCTCAAGGTGCGCACCACCCGCGTGCTGTACGGCATGGTGCCAGCGGCAGCCGCCATCTCGACCGCCGCGGTCGCCGGTGCCGTGCTGGCCATGGACGACGCAGACCTCGGGTCGACCGGCGGCATCGAGCGTGGGCTCTCGGTCACCGGCGCCGGCGCGATCGTCGTGCTCGTCCTGGGGATCCTGGTGTCGGCAGGCGAGCACCGCCATGGCACGATCGGCGACACCTACCTGACCACTCCGCGACGGCACCGGGTCATCGCCGCGAAGCTCATCCTCGCGGCGGCGCTGGGTCTTGGGGCCGGTGCGCTCATCTGCGTGGCGTCCCTGACGACCGCCAGCCTGCTCTACGCCAGCCAAGGCGCGACGTTCCTGCTCGGAGACGGCGAAGTGTGGCGGACGCTCGTAGGGACGCTCGCCTACAGCACGCTGTTCGCCGTGCTGGGGGCCGGGGTCGGCGCGCTCGCACGCAACCAGGTGCTCGCGGTCGCCGGCGCGCTCACGTGGTTCGCCGTCGTCGAGCACACGCTGGTCAACCTCGTGCCTTCCATCGGACGCTGGCTGCCCGCCGGCGCGGGCCAAGCGATAGTCCGCACACCCATCGATGGTCTCCTGTCGCCAGCTGCCGGGATGGCCGTGCTTGCCGTGTACGCCGCGGCCATCGCGGCGGCCGCTATCCGCATCGAGTCGATGCGCGATGTCTGAGCCGCCCCCGCACCCGGATCCCAGCGACCGCGCGAGGGAGCTGCCCGCGCACCCCGACAGCGACGACGTCGAACCACCCTCTCCGGCGGGCAGGACCGTCGACTGGACAGCAGTCGCCGTCGTGGTCGTCATCGGCGTCCTGTTCGCCGCCCTCCTGATCCTGCATCTGACCGGCGTCGTCGGGCCCGGGGGCCACTGATGGCCGCACCGTCCACCGACTCACGAGCCCACGGGAGCACCACCATGCCCGACCGACCCGCCCACGACCCGGCCGAACGACTCAACGCCCATCACCGCGACGAGCTGCTCATCACCGCACGGACCTTCGGCGGACACCCCGACGCGACCTCCGCACGCGCCGAGCGAGTCGATCGCGACGGGATCGACCTCGCGATCGAGACACCTCGCGGACCAGCCGTCGCCAGCGTCGCCTTCATCGAGCCCGTCACCGATATCAAGCCGTCCGGCATACGACGGGCCTTTCTCAGGCTGGCCCGCAACGCCCGGGCCACCCTCGCCGCCGACGTCGACGTCGACCCAGCGAGCGCGCCATGAGCGACATCACCACCACCGACACGCCACCCGGCGAGAACGCGCGCACTGGTCGGCCGACAACCTCGCCACGGTCGCTCCGCCGCCGGCTACTGCGCCACTACGCACCCCTCGCCCTGGGCAGCGCCGCCGCACTCGCCCTGTTCATGAACCTGTCGTTCTTCGACGCCAACCGGTATCCGCCGCCAACCGAGATCTTCACCGACGGCGCCCGCGGAGCGCTCCCGGATGGCGACTACCCGCCCCAAGACCCGGCCGATCGAAGCCAGCACGAGAGCGGTACCCCACAAGGCCAACAGCACAACGGTGACAGCACACCGCCGACCACCCCGCCCAATGACACCGGCGGCCACACCGGCCCACCCGCTGGCGGGCACACTGGGCCACCCGCCGGTGGGCACGACGCGACCCAGCCCGAGCCGACCGCACCGTCGACGGCCCAGCCGGGCGCGACCGAGCCCGGCGATCCACCCGCCCAGGAGCGCCACGCCGGTGACCAGGAGTCGGTGCTCCTCATGCGCCGTTACTCCACCGCCACCGGCTACGTCGCCACCGTCCTGCTCGGACTGACCCTGCTCATCGGCCCGGTGAACCTGGCGCTACGCCGCCGCAACCCGGTCTCCAGCTACCTCCGCCGGGACGTCGGCATTTGGACCGCGATCGCCAGCCTCGTGCACGTCATCTTCGGATTCCTGGTCAAACACGGAGATGGACAGATCCTCGGTTACTTCTTCGAGCCCGCCGACCGCACCCGCGCCCTCACCAACAGCTTCGGTCTGGCCAACTGGGCCGGGCTCGCCGGCGTGCTCGTCGTCGCCGGCCTGGCCGCCATCTCCAGCGATGCCGCGCTCCGCAAGCTCAAGGCCAAGCGCTGGAAGCAGCTCCAACGACTCAACTACGCCCTGTTCGCCTTCGTCGTCGTCCACGCCCTGCTCTACGGCGCACTCTGGCGCACCACCTCGCCCTACACCGTGCTGCTCGGCATCGCCGTCATCGTTGTCATCGCCGGCCAAGCCGTCGGAGTCCGGCTCTACCGGCTACGGAAGGCCGCTCCCTCGACCGCTGTCGCGGGTTAGCGCGGCGGCGGGGCAGGCACTACGAACGAGTCGACAGCGGCGTGGCGGCGCCCGAGGCAAGGGCCGTCGTTCCAGGTCGCCCGGCCACGAACCAGGAGGCGCAGTTGGCCGGACACCCCGTCCTGCCGCAGCGGTCAGCCAGGCGTCACGGCGCCCGACGACCCCAAGCGCCTGGTCGTCGATCTCTGGTCCGTCACTGGTGCCGGTCGGGGATGCCGATGTCTGTGGGCGTGGCGGGCAGCCGGACGCGGACGGTGAGCCCTCCGTCTTGCCGGGGCGTGGCTTGTACCTCGCCGCCGTGGGCGTGGGCGACGGATCGGACGATCGACAGCCCGAGGCCGGCGCCGCGGTTGGTCGAGGCCTGCGTGGGGTCGGCGAGTCGGTCTGTGGCGCCCATGCGGCGGAACGGCTCGAACAGGCTGGGGACCTCGTAGGGCGGGACGGGCGGTCCCGTGTTGTCCACGATGAGCTCGGCGGTGTCGTCGACCCGGCCCGTGGTGATGGTGACCTGGCCGTCTTCGGACAGGTTGTAGCGGATGGCGTTGTCGACCAGGTTCTGGGTGAGCCGTTCGAGCAGCACGGGGTCGCCGGTGACTGTGGCGGGCCTCAGGTCGGTGTGGAGCTGGACACCGGCGGCTTGTGCGGCCTCCCGTGATTCAGCGGTGATGTGTCCCGCGATGTCGGCGATGTCGACCGGGGTGGTGTCGGTGATCTGTTGTTCGCTGCTGGCGAGGGTGAGCAGGCCGTCGATGAGCCGTTCGTTGCGTTGGTTGACCGCGAGCAACGTGCTGCCGAGCTGACGGAGCGGTCCGTTCGCACCGGGAACATCCAGCGCGACCTCGATGAGCGTCCGGTTGATGGTCAGGGGAGTGCGCAGCTCGTGGGAGGCGTTGGCGACGAACCGACGCTGACTGTCGAACGAGCGATCCAGCCGTTCGAGCATGGAATCGAAGGTGTCGGCTAGGTCCTTGATCTCGTCGTCGGGACCCTCCAGGGCGATGCGCTCGTGCAGGCTGCGGTCCGCGACCCGGCGAGCGGTCCCGGTGATCTGCTGGAGCGGATGCAATGCCCGTCCGGCCAGAAGCCATCCGAACCCACCGGCGACGACGCCGATGGCCCCGAGCGCGACGAGTGAGGCGATGAGCACGGTGTTCAGGGTGTCGTCACGGTCCTGCTGGAACTGGGCCTGCAGCGCGTTCTGGGCTTGGTGGGCGGCGTCGCGGGCGTCGGGTTCGGTGGTGGTCGATCCCTCGAGGTGGTCGGCTAGGTCGACCCGTTCGGTCAGCTGACGATCGAGAGCTTCGCTCAGGATGAAGTACATGACCGCGACGAGGGCTGCCCCGGCGATAAAGAAAGCCCCCGCGTACAGGACGGTGAGTCGGACTCGGATCGTGGAACGCCACCAGTGGCGCGAGGTGGTCATGGGATGCGGTACCCGGCCCGGGGAGCGGTCTCGATCACAGGCGGGTCGCCGAGCTTGCGGCGCAGCATCATGATCGTGAAGCGAACGACCCCAGTGAACGGGTCGACCCGTTCGTCCCACGCCTTCTCGAGGAGTTGCTCGGCTGACACCACGCCGCCCTCGGCCCGCAGTAGCTCGGCGAGGACCGCGAACTCCTTGGGGGACACCCCCACTGCACGGTCGTCTCTGGTGACGGTGCGGCGATGCTGGTCGAGGCGGATGCCGGCGCGTGCGAGCACGGGAGGAGCCGCGGGTCGGGCTCGGCGGCCCAACGCCTGGATGCGGGCTGCCAGCTCGGCGAAGGCGAATGGCTTGGTGAGGTAGTCGTCTGCACCGAGCCCGAGCCCTGCGACCCGCTCGGCGACCGCGGTCGCGGCCGTGAGCATCAGGATCCGGGCATCGGCGCCGGAGTCAACGAGTGTGGCGCACACCTCGTCGCCGGACACGACGGGCAGATCGCGGTCGAGCACGACAACGTCGTAATCATTGACGGCCAGTCGTTGCAGAGCAGCGTCGCCGTCGTAGGCGACGTCCACGGCCATCGCCCGTCGGCGCAATCCATCGGCAATGCTGTCGGCCAAGAGCTGTTCGTCCTCGACGAGCAGGACACGCACCACGCCATCTTGCCTGGTCACAGTGTTAGAGCGCCGTTAGGGCACTCTCTAACGCTGCGCTAACGGCCCAAAGTGTTCGATCACCTCATGACACGCACCAGCGATCAGCAGGAGGCGACCGAACAGAGCCCGTCAGCGCCGAGACGCCGAATCCTGAGCCGAGTGCCGATATGGGTACGGCTCTCGGTGATCGTCGTTGTCGTGCTGGCCGGGATCCTTCTCAGCTCGGTCCTCCTGGGAGCGACAAACGTCGGCGACCGTCAGGGCTCGACTGGTGGTCACGGCTCGGACGGTGGCATGGAGATGACCGACCACGGCGGTTCAGCCGGCAATCACCCCGACGGCAACCACGGCACCGGAAGCGCCCAGTCCGGCGGCAATCACGGCACCGGCGCCGACCACGACTCGAACAACGGAGGGCGGTGACGTTGAGCTCGCCCGTGAGCGTCGAACCCACGACCCAGGTGACGAACCGGCTGCGTGGCTCCCTCGGGACCAGCCGGGACATGCGCCGACGCCTTGTCCTTCACCATCTGCCACTCGCCGTCGCCAGCACCGCTGGACTCGTCGTGCTCGTCGCACTCATGCCGTCGCACGGCAGGGGCTTCTCGCTACCGCAGCTGGCCTCCCCAACCGGTGACGTGGCTCTGGTGCTGCTCGGGCTGACGCTCCTCATCGGGCCGGCCAACCTGCTGCTCCGCCGACGCAATCCCGTCAACAGCTATCTGCGCCGTGACCTAGGAACCTGGACGGCGATCTTCAGCGTTGTCCACGTCATCGTCGGGTTCCAGGGACACAGCGCCAGGGTCTTCGGTTTCGTCGACTACTTCGTCGCCGACGGCCGGCCGTTGACCACGAGCCTCGGCCTGGGCAACTGGACCGGGCTCGCCGCCACCATGATCGTGGTCCTGCTGCTCGCGATCTCTACCGATCGCTCCCTGCGAGAGCTCAAGGCCAAGCAGTGGAAAGATCTCCAGCGCCTCAACTACACGCTGTTCGCGCTGGTCGTCCTCCACGCGATCTTCTACGGCGCACTACGACGCACAACATCCCCCTTCACAGTCATCCTCATCTGCACCACCATCGCGGTCCTAGCAGGACAGACAATCGGGGTCTGGCTGTGGCGGCACCGGAACGTGAGAGCGAGCACCGTCGACATCTAGCGCTGCTTAATCGCAGCGCGGCGGAGAAGTGAACGACGCCGGACTTCTTCCGCCAGCTATGCCGGCCGGGGTAGGCCTCCCCCGAGTCGTCTGAGGCCAGGATCAATGCGAGAGCGTCGCGTCGGCCTGCTCGACGAGCACGTCAGCACTGCGTCAACGACGCCGTCCGCGGGGGGCGACGGCGCGTCAGCCAGGTGCGGAGGCCAGTGTCCGGGTTCGAGTAGGTCCTGTTCGAACCAGTGGCCCAGGTGCCACGGCGCGTCCGTTGGCGGTCCCGGCGTGCTAGCTCCAGCTGATCCGTTGCTGGAGGAGGGCTTGTTCGGCGGGGTTGGTGGTGAGCTGTAGGGCGCGTTGGTCGGCGACGCGGGCTTGGTAGGGGTGCCCGAGTGCGCGGAGGAGCTCGGCGCGGGTGGCGTGGAAGAGGTGGTAGCCGTCGAGGGCGTCGGCGAGGGTGTCGAGATCGTCGAGGGCGGCTTGGGGGCCGGCGGTGTAACGCAAGGCGACGGCGCGGTGGAGGCGGGTGACCGGCGACGGCGCAAGGTGCAGGAGCATGTCGTAGAGCACGACGATTTGTTCCCAGTCGGTGTCGGCCCAGGTGGCGGCTTCGGCGTGGCAGGCGACGATGGCGGCTTGGAGCTGGTATGGGCCGGGCTTGCGTTGCCGGGCGGCGTGGGTGATGAGCTGGGTCGCTTCGGCGATGCCGTGGTGGTCCCAGCGGGATCGGTCCTGGTGCTGGAGGAGCACGAGCTCGCCGTCGTGGTCGAAGCGGGCGTCGGTGCGGGCGCGGTGCAACTGGATGAGGGCGAGGAGGCCGGTCACCTCGGGCTCGGTCGGCATGAGCTGGTGGAGGAGAGTGGCGAGCCATTCGGCGTCGTCGACGAGGTCGCGTGATTGAGCCTGCTCGGCGGTGGAGAGGTACCCCTCGTTGAGCAGCAGGTAGATGACGGCGAGGACCTCGCCGAGGCGATCGTTGAGGTCGTCGGGGTCGGGGATGCGGTAGGGGATGCCGGCGTCGGCGATCTTGCGTTTGGCTCGGGTGATGCGCTGGGCGACGGTTGTTTCCGGGACGAGGAAGGCGCGGGCGATCTGGGCGGTCGTGAGACCGCAGATGATGCGCAGTGTGAGGGCGATCTGGGCGGGTCGGGACAGTGCGGGGTGGCAGCAGGTGAAGATCAGGCGTAGGCGTTCGCCGGGTTCGGGCTGCACCGGCCAGTGGAGCTGGGCGAGCTTGGTGCGGTAGTTGCTCTCGCGGCGTAGCAGGTCGAGCCCGCGGTTGCGGGCGACGGTGAACAGCCAGGCGTCGGGGCGCTCGGGGAGGCCCTCGTTGGGCCATCGTCGCAGCGCGGCGACGATGGCGTCTTGGACGAGATCCTCGGCCGCGCCGAAGTCACCTGTGACCTGCATCAAGGACACAGCCAGTTGACCCGCGTGCTCACGGACGACGCGGGCCAGCTCGGCATGGGACGCGCCGGCGCCGTTTCCGCTGGTGGGCGGCGCGGCAGGTTTCATGATTCGAGGGGGCGGATCTCCACGACGGGGCAGCCGGGCCAGGTCTTGACGATCGCGAGGACATCGTCGAGGTTGTCGGCTTCGACCTCTGTGTAGCCGCTCACGACTTCCTTGCCTTCGACGAACGGGCCGTCGACGACGACGTGACCGCCATCGTCGCCTCGCCGCACGGTGGTCGCGGTGTCCGGTGCTCGGAGCTTGCTACCACCCTTGACCTTGTCGCCGTTCTCCATGAACCACTGCCCGACCAGCATGAAGGCCCGGTCGCGGTCGGCGGGCTCCATGGCTTCGAGGTCCTTGGCGTACTGCTCGGTCTCGACGAACAACAGCACGTACTTCACGTTCCACTCCTGTCAGGTCGTATCAGCGACCAGGGTCTGTCACACGAGGGTGACGCTATGACGCTGGTGAGGGGACGAGCCGAGGCTCCTCCCTCACCAGCGCGAACCGGTGTGGTTCAGGCAGCGACCGGTTGCCAGGCGGCACGTCCGAGGTAGGCGAGCCAGCGGGTTTGCTCGTCGGCGTCGGGCGGTGCTGTCAGCTCGGGACCGAAGAAGCCCGGGACCCGGATGACGTTGTCGCGGGCCCAGGCGAACGACCCGGGGATCAGGTCGGCGTCGATCTTCGCGTCGAGGTCGACCGCGTGGCCTATGTCCCATGTGTGGGCCAGAAGATCGGTGACCAGCAGGGTGATGATCCCCGATAGCGGCGTCTCGCCGATCCCGGGGAGCGTCACCGTCCTGCGAAGGTTCTCGTCGGTGACGGTCTCGTCGGCCGTGGCTCGGGCGGTGCGCCACAGCGCCACAGGATCGGGGCCCGCCATCTGGCCGGGGTGGGGTGCTCCGGGGGCGCCTTCGGTGCGGCCGTAGTGCTGCCCGGTCGCCCAGTGGACGAGCTGTTCCTGGCCCCAGATGACGTGGCCGGCCACGTCGCGCACGGTCCAGCCGGCGCACGCCGAAGGGGCGTCCCATCTGCCGGACGGCACGGTGCGCAGGACAGCGTCGAAGCCGTCCTGCGCTCGACGGTAGGGATCGAGCAGGCGGCGGGTCACGAGGAGGCCTCGCCCATCATCTCGTTCATCCGGCGGAGCATCTCGTCGGGTGCGACGTCCTCGACATGGGTGGCGACGGTCCAGCGGTGGCCGAACGGGTCGACGATGTGGCCGTCGCGGTCGCCGTAGAACTGGTCGCTGGCAGGCCGCTCGGTGTTCGCGCCGAGCTTCTCGGCGCGCTCGATGGTGGCGTCGACGTCGTCGACGTAGATGAACATCGCCACAGGCGAGCCCTCGAGGCCACCGGCGGGTGGGGCCTTGGTACCCATGAACGGCGAGGCGTCCTCGACCATGACGACCGAGTCGCCGATCTCGATCTCGGCGTGCGCGACCGTGCCGCCCGGGCCGGGCATGCGCATGCGCTCGGTCGACCCGAACACCTCGGCGTAGAACTCCAGCGCCTTGGCTGCGCCGTCAACGACGAGCGCGGGGGTGACCCGGCGGTAGCGGTCGGGGATCGGTTGGGGCGTAGGCGTCGATGCCATCTGCACTCTTCTCCTCGTTGAGGGCCGGCGTCGCCGGCCCGGTCTTCGAACTGAAGACGATTGGCACACCGCCCGATACGACATCCCCTCGGGAAGTCGGCCGGCCGCGTTATCACCCAACTACCGCGGGACTGGTCGTGGTGAGGGGGTCAATGGTGTCGGCTGACCAAGGTGGTGCTCCTGTGGTCCAGGTACAGGGGCTGGCCGGATAGCCCAGGATGCGCTGGGCTCATGCTGAGCCGCCGTCGCAGACGCAGAACTCGTTGCCTTCGGGGTCGGTCATGAGGATCCAGTTTGTGCCGTGTTCGTGGATGTGGTCGTCGCGGACGCGTTGGGCGCCGAGGGCTTCGAGGCGGGTGGCTTCGGTTTCGATGTCGGCGGTCTCGATGTCGAGGTGCATGCGGTTCTTGACGGTCTTGGCTTCGGGAACTTGCTGGAGGAGCAGCTTGGGACCGGGTTTGCCGTTGGGGAGCAGGAGGACGTAGGAGCCGGCGGTCCCGAGGTTGACGTAGCCGAGCGCGGGTGCCCAGAACCCGGCGAGGCGTTGGGGGTCGGTGCAGTCGAGGACGAGCCCGATGCCGGGGGTGGGGTCGGTCATGGTGTGGTCATCCTTCCTTGGTGGCGGTGCCGAGGATGTGGGGGAGGCCGGGGCGGGGATACGGGTGTCGAGCACCCGCCCGCTCAGGCATGATCGTGGCCCCCAGGGGTGTGGGTCTCGGTGAGGAGCCGGGCGGCGATCAGGCCGCTCGCGGCGGTCAGTACGGCGACGGTCACGATCGCGCCGCGCAGACCGACGAGGTCCGCTGTGATGCCGGCGATGAGGGCGCCGATGGCGTAGCCGCTGTCGCGCCAGAGCCGATAGACGCCCACGGCCGAGGCTCGCCAGCTGGGGTGGGCGACATCGCCGATCGCCGCGAGCAGCGTTGGGTAGACGCACGCGGTGCCGATCCCGAGCGTCACGGCCGCCACCGCCCATGGTGCCGGGCCGTTGGCCGCGGCGAACCCGGCGAGGGCGGCAGCTTGGATCATCATGCCGGTCACGATGAGCGGTTTGCGGCCGGTGCGGTCCGAGGCCGCCCCGGTCAGAAGCTGGCCGGTGGCCCACACGGCGGGGTAGACGGCGGCGAGGAGGCCGACCTCGGTGACGCTGAGCCCGTCGGCCGCGAAGAGGATCGGCAGGAGGCCCCAGGCCAGGCCGTCGTTGAGGTTGTTGACCAGTCCGGCCTGGTTGATGGCCAGGAGGCTGCGGTCCCGCCATGCGGCCTCGACGAGGGCCTGTCGCAGGGTGAGCGAAGGGGCCGGGGTGGCGTGGTGGGTGGCTTCGAGTTGGGCGTGGCCGCGGGTCTCGCGGACGAACACGGCGGACAGGCCCAGGCCGATGGCGATGTAGGCGGCGCCGAGAAGGAACGGCTCGGGGCGCAGGCCGTGGTTGGTGGCGATCCAGCCGGTGGCCGCGGCGGTGGCGGCGAGGGCGCCGTAGCCGGCGGCCTCGTTGAGTCCCATGGCCAGGCCGCGGCGTTCGGGGCCGGCGAGGTCGATCTTCATGATCACCGTGGTCGACCAGGTGAGTCCCTGGTTGATGCCCAGCAGGACGTTGGCGGCCACGACCCAGCTCCAGGAGGGTGCCCAGATCAGCAGGAGCGGCACGGGGATGCCGACGAGCCAGCCGGCGACGAGGACGGGCTTGCGGCCCACCCGGTCGGCGAGGGTCCCGGCGACCAGGTTGGTGAGGGCCTTGGTGATGCCGAAGGCGACGATGAATGTGAGGCCCGCGGTGTAGGCGGTGAGCCCGAACTCGCGCTCGCCGAGCAGCGGCAGGACGGTGCGCTCCTGGCCGATGGTCCCGCCCACGAGCGCGTTGACCGCGACGAGGAGGCTGAACTGGGCCAGGTTGGCCCGCAGCCCCAACCGCACGCCGCCCGTCGTCGCCCCGCGGTCCTGGGCGGCCGGCTTGGTGACGGCCATGGTCAGGTGGTAACGAGCGGCTCGTGGGTGGTGGCCCAGTCGCCGGGTCCGCCGACCAGGACGGTGACGCCGGGCCGGCCGGCGCGCTCGAGGATGCTCGCGGCGGTGGCGGCCCGTTCGCCGTGCCCGCACATCACCGCTTCGATGCCATCGATCTGCTCGGCGACCCGGGGCAGCTCTCCGAGCTCGACGTGGGTGACGCCGGGGATGTGGCCCTCGGCGTGCTCGCGGTCTTGGCGGACGTCGAGCACCGCCCGCCCGTTCGGGAGCTGGGCGGCGTCGGCGACCGGCGTGGCCCTGGTCGGCAGGCCGGCGGCCATCCAGGCGGTCATGCCGCCGGCCAGCTCGCCGATGATCCGGTCGTGGCCGATCTGGTGGCACTGGCGGACCAGCTCAGCGCGGTCCTGGTCCGCGCCAACGATGAACACCAGCGACGCCTCCCGGTCGACGAGCCAGCCCAGCCATGACGCGAACTGCGCCCGCAGCGGGATCGCCAGCCCGCCGGGGATGTGACTCGCCGCCCAGCTCTCCACCGGGCGGGTGTCGACCACGACGGCCCCGCCGTCGCGATGCCGTCTGAAGGTATCGATGTCGAGCACCGGCAGGGCCGGATGCGGGATGCCGAGGACCGCGGGACCCGTCCGGTTCACCTCGCGCAGGTGCTGGAAGTAGGTCGGGTAGGTCCCGAGCCCATCGAGGAGCGCCTTGACGAATCCGTCCTCGTCCGGCGCGGCGAGCAGCGGGTTGGTGCGGCGCTCATTGCCGATCGTGGTCCAGCGGCGGTCACCGGCCGGTGCCGAGCAGAAGCTCCCCGCTCCGTGGGTCGGGTAGACGGGCAGGTCGTCGGGGAGCGTGAGGAGCTGGTCGTGCAAAGAGCGCCACAATGCCCGGGCCAGCTCCTCGGTGCGCTCCGGGGCGATCAGGTCGGTCCGGGCCACCGCACCGACCAGCAACGAGCCACCGGTGAAGACCCCGACGGGCCGGTCGCCATCGCTGAGGAGGTAGGCGAGGTGCTCGGGCGTGTGCCCCGGGGTCGACAGCGCCCGCAGCGACAGGCCTCCCAGGTCGACGGCCTCGCCGTCGTGCATCGGGTGGTGCGGCCACTCGAGGCCCCCTGCCGCCGGGGCCACGACCGTGGTGCCGTAGACGGCCAGCTCGCGGCTGCCGGTCACGAAGTCCGCGTGCAGATGCGTCTCGATGCTGAACGCCACCCGGGCGCCTCGCCGCTCGGCCTCCGCCAGGAGCGCACCGGGATGCCGACCGGGGTCCACTGCAGCGACCCGCCGGTCGCCCAGGTCGATGAGCCATGAGGTGTTTCCTAGGCCCTCGTCCGGCAGCGGCGTGACGAGGCTCACCATGCCGCCACTGTCTCGTCACCGACTGCCACCGGCAGACCGGCGCGGCGCCACTCCGGAAAGCCCTCCTCCAGCCGCGCGGCCTGACCACCCTGCTCACGTAGGGCGCGCACGGCGTCATCGGCGAAGATGCAGAACGAACCCCGGCAGTACGCCACCACGTCCACGTCGGACGGGAGTCGCCGCACCCGGGCGGCCAGCTCGTCGGGAGGCACCGAGACCGCGCCCGGGATGTGACCGGCCAGGAACTCGGTCGCCGGGCGGACGTCGAGCACCACGGGCGGCGGATCCCCTTCCAACCGCTCGGCCAACTCAGCCCGAGTGATGGTCTCCAGCTCGCTGCGGTCACCGAGGTAATCGGCCGCCAGCCGATCCAGGGCGGCGGCGTGTGCCTGGGTCGTGGCCCGCAATGCCGCCCACAGCTCCTCCACCGCCTGGCCCGCCAGCGCGTAGACGATCCGGTTGCCGTCGCGTTCGGTGCTCACCAAGCCAGAGCCGAGGAGCACCCTCAGATGGGCCGAGGTGTTGGCCACGCTCTGGCCGATCTCGCCGGCCAGGCGCTCCACCGACCGTGGACCCTGCGCCAGTACGTCCAACAGCTCCAGCCGGCGCCCCGACGACAACGCCTTGCCCACCGCAGCGAACCCGTCGAACAACCGCACCTTGCTCGAAGTCGAACCCACGGCCGCGAGAATAGCCCGCTCAATCAACTATTCAACATAACCTTTGAATAGAACACGGACTCGGGCAGATCGTCCGAGGTCGTCTTGCTCCTGCGCAGGACGGTCAACCCCAACAGTTCAGGTTGACATGAATCCATGATTCCGTGAATAGTCGAAGTCGTGCCGACGATGACGGACATCGAGACGCTCGAGCGGATCGGAACGGCACTCGCTGATCCGACCCGGCGCGCCATCCTGGTGCGTCTGCTTCACGGGTCTGCCTTTCCCGCGGAGCTGGCTGACGACCTCGAGGTTGGGCGCACGAATGTCTCAAACCACCTGGCCTGCCTGCGCGGCTGCGGGCTGGTGCGTACGACCCGGGAAGGCCGCCAGGTGCGCTACGAGCTCGTCTCGTCCCGGTTGGCAAACGCCCTAGCCGATCTCGCGGCGCTGGACCTCGACGTTGAGCCAGGCCATCCCGATCTGGACGGCCGGCGATGATCCCGTTCACCGTCAGCCGAGGTGACGGGCGTCGCCTGGCCGCACGGGCTGCGCTGCTCGCCTGGTTCACGATCGCCTGGAACACGATCGAAGGGATCGTCGCGGTCGGTGCTGGGGTCGCTGCCGGGTCGATCGCGCTGGTCGGGTTCGGTCTCGACTCGGCTGTCGAGGTCTTCGCTGGCGCGGTCGTCGTGTGGCAGCTCCACGGCCTCTCCGAAGCCAAGGAGCAACGTGCCCTTCGCCTCATCGCCGTGTCGTTCTTCGCCCTCGCCACCTACACGATCGTCGAAGCCACCCGCGATCTCCTCGACGCGGACCACGCCGCCACATCCCCGGTCGGCGTGGTCCTCGCCGCATTGTCGCTGCTGGTCATGCCCGTGCTTGCGGTTGCAAAGCGGCGCACTGGTCGGCGTCTCGGCAGCAAGGTGGTCGTGGCCGACTCCACCGAGACAGCGCTCTGCTCCTACCTCTCGGCCATTCTGCTCGCCGGTCTGGTCCTCAACGCCACAGTCGGTTGGTGGTGGGCCGACCCCTTCGCCGCCCTCGGCATCGCCGCTCTGGCCCTCCGCGAGGGCCGCGAAGCCTGGCGCGGCGAGACGTGCTGCGAGACGTGCTGAGAGTGACCCGACTCCGCGCCGACCGGTGGCTCAGGTCGGGGCGCGAGCGGTGATGACCCAGATGGCGGCACCAAGCCGGACGCCGTCGGATCGGGTGTAGTCGGCCAGCGCCCCACGCACGGCGTCGGCGAGCGCTGTGGCGCCACACCCGCAGCAGATGTCCACCACGCGGTCGCCGGTGGGGCGAGGTGGGCCGCCGGGAGGAGGGCGTCCGCGACAGGTGCCAGGATGCGGTCGCGCCGGTCCGCGTCGGCGACCCAGCCGTGCCCTCGGTCGGTGTTCTAGGTACCTCCGTGCCTTCGGTGGGTACACCGCCCTCCATGCGGCCCGCGTGCTGGGTGACCACCTCGCTTGGCTCCGGGCTGGCGATCTCCGAGCAGCCCACCACCCCTGGCATCTCGCCGCCCCCGGCGCTGCAACCGCACTGAACCGCGTCACCGGCATACACATCACCTTCGACAGCACCGCGGTCCCTTAGGCCGATCTGCCGGCGGTCAGGCTTCCCCAGGTGAGGGGGACGCGGGCAGACGCAGAACTCGGTGCCTTCGGGGTCCGCCATGGGGATGAAGTTCGCGTCGGCAGATTGGCCGACATCGATGCGCCGCGCTCCGAGGGCTTCGAGTTCCTTGGCCTTGGCTTCGACGTCGTCGACCCGGATGTCGAAGTGCACCCGGGTCTTGGAGGTCTTCGGTTCGGGCACGCGCTGGAGCAGCACCGGTGGATGGGACGGATCGTCGGGCAGCAACAGCCCGTAGTTGTCTTTGATTCCGATATTGCGGTAGCCGAGCGCCGCCGCCCAGAAGTCGATGAGGGCCTCGATGCCATGGCAGTCGATGACTATGTCTACGTTCGGCTGTCCCATGGGCCCCTCCTCGGTTCAGCGTGCCCGTCCCAACCTATGGCTGGTCAGAACTCGGACGCTCACGCGGATAGCGCGGTGGCGGCCTGGGCGATCTTGTCGGCGCCGCTGGCGGTGAGCTGCTCGACGATTGCCACGAAGTTCGGGTGTTCGAGGCCCGAGACGAGGAAGGTCCACCGGTAGGCGCGCTGTTGGTGAGTGCGGATCTCGTCCCGCTCGGCCTCGGTGAAGGTCCGGCCCGTGGCAGCCTGCAGCGCGTCGATGTCGAGCTCGGCCTGCTGAGCCAGGAGCCCGTCGACGGCGCCGCCCAGCTCGAGCAGCTCGTCGATGGCCTTCTCGCGCTCGTCGGCGGTCAGCTCGTTGGCGGCCTCGTCGATGAGGAGGGTGTCCATGCGGGCGTGGCGGGACTCGTCGATCCAGTGGAAGCGCAGGATGTCGCGGAACAGCTCGTCGAGCTCGGTGCGATCCCGGACGTGCTCGACGTAGTGGAGCTGGGTGAACCACTCGATCATGCTGGTCAGCAACAGGGCGGTCAGGGGCGAGGTGCTGAGGACGGCGCCGGCGACGTCCTCACGTCCGGGCACGAGGCCACAGCGGGTCCCAAATCCCGCCTCGAACTGGCTGCAGGCGCGGCGCAGCATCTCCTGGTGCTTGACCTCCTCCTCGGCGAAACGGAGGAGGGTCCACAAGCGGGTCTCGTCGCCGTACACGTCGCCGCGGGCGTGGTCGACGACCATGGGCACGATGTACTCCTCGACGAAGGCGAAGATGTGGCAGTAGCTGTTGCCGCGGATCTGGTTGAGCATGCGCTTCTCGTCGTCGTCCAGGCAGCTGATGGCGTGCACGCCGGCGATCCGGTCGGGCAGGAACGGCTTGGTGAAGTCGAAGTCGCGGCCTTGGAAGCAGTCGTCGACGGTCCAGGCGTTCTTGACCGAGCCGTCGAGGCAGGTCTGGTAGCTGTAGTCGTGGGTCAACATGCTTGGGTCCTCTCTGGTTGTGGCACCTGCCATTGGGGGATTCGTTCCTTGATCGACGGTCAACGTCCGGCTGACAGCGCCGTCGTCTGGCACGCCTGTGCCTTCGTCGGTGTTGAGCTATTGCGGCTTGTCGGCCAGGAACGGATAGCCGAAGACCTCGAACCTGCGGGCGTTGGCCTCGCCCCTGGCGCCGCCGAACGTGTCGACGGGCTGGCCGATCTCGACGGTCGCGAACCCAGCGTCACGTATCACCTGCTGCCATCCGTCGCAGGACAGCCCGCCGGCGATGCAGTCGGTCCACAGGTCGATGTTGCAGACCGCCTCGTCGGGTACGGGTCGGCCGATGGCGATATCGGCGAACTGGAGGTGACCACCGGGGCGCAGGACCCGGAAGATCTCGGCGAACGCACGGGCCTTGTCGGCGACCAGGTTCAAGACGCCGTTGGAGATCACGACGTCGGCCCAGCCATCATCGACCGGGAGCTCTTCGGCGAGACCTTCGCGAAACTCGATGTGGCCCAGCCCGAGGAGCCGCACTGTCTCCCGGGCCTTGGCCAGCATCTCGGGAGTCATGTCGACGCCGACGACCCGGCCGCTGGTCTCCACGAGGTGGGCCGCGACGATGGAGTCGAATCCGCCGCCCGATCCGACCTCGACCACGCGGTCGCCTTGGCTGATGGGCCGCAGCGAGAAGGGGTTGGCTACCCCGGCGAAGGACTCGACCGCGCGGTCCGGCAAGGCGTCGACCACGACGGGGTCGTAGCCGAGCAGGGCGGCTAGCGGCCGGCCGGTGTGGAAGTGGAAGTCGCCGTCAGGATGGACCGCGACCTCGCGGTACTTCTCGCGGACGGAGGCCCGCAGCGCTTCGGGTTCTACTGCGGGATCGTTGGTTGTCGTCATCGCTGGTCCTCCTCGACGGTTCCTCGCACTTACAAGGACGTGAGGTGGCTCAGCGGTATTGCCTTGCGGCGTCGATGCAATAAATCTCCGGGCTGATCGTCAGGTGCTCGCGCTGACGAAGCAGTCCATGCAGATCAACCGCAGCGGATCGCGGCCTTCGCTGGCAATGGCGTGGGGCTCGTTGGGTGCGATCGAGAACACGTCGCCTGGGGTGAGCGGTACTCGTCGCCCGGTCAGATGCAGCGTGCCAGTGCCACTCATGATGATCCCCTGGTGGGCGTGGCTGTGGGTGTGGAACGGGGTGGTATGGCCCGGTTCGACGTCTTTCACGGTGAGTTCGACATCGTCCACACGCTTCAGTGGTCGTACCGTGATTCCGTCGGTCTCCGCGGCTGTGCTGATGTCGTCCAGGCTTTGCACCGTGGTGAAGATTGTGGCCGCGGCAGCGCCATCCTGGTGTGGGTGTGCCGGCTTGCGGGCGCGGGCGATCAGGCTGGTAGCGATGTTCTGGCGGGCGTCGTCGACCAGAACGCGGTGCATCAACGACAGGACCTCTGGCGTGAACAGCGGGTAGAGGGCGACGTCCTCGAGCGAGAGGTTGTTTCGTTCGGCGAACTCGATGTCGACCAGCCCGGCGCGGTCGAGCTTGCTGGCGAAGACCGGTTCAGACAGGGCACCGGCGATGCAGCCGGCCCAGGCGGCGCCGGACGACAGGACTTCGGGTGGGAGGTCGTCGTTGACGACGAGGTCGGCGATGCACATCCGGCCACCGGGTCGCAGCACCCGGCTGATCTCGGCGAAGGCTCGGCTCTTGCGTGGCGAGAGGTTGACGACTCCGTTGGAGATCACCACATCCACGGACTCGTCGGGCAGCGGGATGGCTTCCATCACCCCTTCCCGGAGGTGGCACCATGCCCCAACCCCTGCTTCCTTCGCTGCCGCTCGTGCCCGCTCGCACATCTCCGGGAGCATGTCGAGGCCGGTCACTCGCCCTGTTGGCCCGACCCGCTGGGCGGCCAGCACGGTGTCGATTCCACCTCCGGACCCGATGTCGAGCACCACCTCGCCTTCCGACAGGTCGGCGTGCCGCACCGGGTTGCTGACGCCAAGCGCCCAAGCGATGGCCTGGGGCGGCACCGCGGCCAGTTCCTCGTCGGAATAGAACCGCTGAGCCATTGCCCAGCCCGCCCCGGTGGTGATGGCGCTGTAGGCGGTGCGCACCATGTCGCGGATCTCGTCCTGGAACATCAAGTCGTCGCTCATGGTGTGCCCCCCTCGGCTGTCGTCTCGGCAAGCTCGTCGATGAATTCGACTAGCCGTGTCCGTACCTCGGCCGGCAGTTCACAAGGGTCATTCCTCGCGAGGAGGCCGCGGAGATGCTTGGCGAACTCCATCTCGCCGCAGCACCGCCGACAGAAGGCCAGATGAGCCTCGACAGCGCGCTGGTCGTGATCATCCAACTCGTTGTCCAAGAACTCCCAGAGCTGCTCGACGGCGGCACCGCAGCTGATCAGCCGGTCCATGGGGCATCCTCTCGTCGGTCCGCCGTTCCAGTGATCCCGCCTGATTCGGTCGCGTAGTCCCACAGCGCCTGCTCGAACAGCTTGCGTCCCCGGTGGAGCTGTGACAGCACCGTGCCGAGCGGCAGTTCCAGCATCCGGGCGATCTGCTTGGTCGGGAACCCCTCCATGTAGCGCAGCACCAGCGGGGCGCGGTAGCGGGCTGGCATCCGCTGCAACAGGGTGTGGATGTCGTCCTGGGAGAAGCCGCCCAAGAAGTCGAGGTGCAAGGTGTCCGAGTAGGGGAACGGGTCCTCGTCGACCAGTGTGCGGTATAGCGAGAAGCCCTCGGCGTCGTCGAGCGAGACCTCGGGTGGCTCGCGGCTGTCCTTCCGGAGCCGGTCTCGCCACACGTTGGTGAGGATCACCCGGAGCCACTGTCCGCCGGCCTGGAGGTCGCGGAGCGACGCGAACGACCGGCACGCCCGCAGCAATGTCTCCTGTACGAGGTCCTCGGCATCGCGGCCGGTGAGCCGGCGCGCCAGTGCGTACAGGCCGGCAAGCTCGACGCGGGCGAGCTGTTGGAATGCCGCTCTGTCGCTGGTCTTCAGCACCGCGCTCATCCGCCCTGTCGTCGCCGTCCGTGGTCGTCTACCGATACAGGACGAACTCGACTCCACGAGTATTGCATCGAGCGGCGAACCGATGACCTGGTCGCGTTGTCGGCCACCGATCTGCTCCAGTAGGCAATCGTGGCCGGCCGACTCTCGTCCTACACGGGTGGGAGCTCAGCCGAGGAGGACTCGCGAATGATCTCTGCCCCGAGACCGCTCGACCCGTTGCCATGAGGGCGTGCCCGGGCTGTCGACGGGACGCACCGGCGGCAAGTGAGGAGGGCATCGAACACGCCCGGCGGAGATACGCGGTGGGCGAGCACCAGGTTGCTCGTGAAGTCGAGCTCTTGACGCTGGGAAGTGACTTCGGCGCCAACAGCTACGCCACCCTGGCCGAGGTCAACGAGCTGGCCGGGATCCTGGGCCTCGGTCCGGAGCGGCGCCTCCTGGATCTCGGCAGCGGGCAGGGCTGGCCGGGTCTCTATCTGGCGCGCCAGACCGGCTGCACAGTCGTTCTGACCGATGTGCCATACGAGGGGCTCGCCACGGCGGCGCGCCGGGCGAACAGGGAAGGCCTGACGTCGCGGGCCTCGACCTTGGTGGCCAGGGGCCAGATGCTCCCCCTACGGCCAGCGACCTTCGACATAGTCATCCACACCGATGTGTTGTGCTGCCTGGGTCCCAAGCTCGCCACGTTGCAGGCGACATTCCGGGCGCTCGTCCCGGGGGGACGCACAGCGTTCACCGTGATCTTCCCGACTCCCGGCCTGACCGCAGCCGACACGCGGCGAGCGATCGAGGCTGGCCCGCCCAACTGCGGGCTGCGCACCAGCTATCCAAGCCTGCTCGGCTCAGCCGGATTCGTCGAGATCGAGGAGCACGACCTGACGGCCGCCTACATCGCGACCCTCGTCCGCAAGCAGGAAGTCGCAGAGCAGTTCGCCGACGGGATGATCCGGATGCTCGGCCACCAGGAATACGACGAGATGCAAGCAGAACGGAAGCTCGCCGTCGCGGCAACCCGCGACGGACTCCTTCGGCGCTCTCTGTTCGTCGCACGCCGAGCACGGCGGACGGAGACGACGAAGTCCGCGGTGGAGAGGACCTGGCCGTAGGATGACCCCACCCCCGGTGGGGTGGAGGGGTCGGATGAAGGACACGTACCAGCGACAGATCATCAACCGTCTCAAGACGGCCCGCGGTCATCTCGACGCCGTAGTGCGCATGGTCGAGGCCGAGGCTTACTGCCCTGAGATCATGAAGCAGCTCTCGGCGGTGCAGGGCTCGTTGGAGCGGGCCAGTCGGCTCGTGCTGCGCAACCACCTCGAGACCTGCGTCGCGACCGCCATGCGCGAGGGACGGACTACCGAGATCATCGACGAGCTCATGGAAGCTCTGCGCTTCGACCGCACCAGCACCGGCCCCGGGCCCGAGCTGGCGGTCCTCGACGGCGACGCCGGGCCATGACCAGCACAGACACGCATCCCGGCCACGCCGAGCTGGAGCTCATGGTCTCGGGCATGACCTGCGCCTCGTGCGTGGCACGGGTCGAAGGGACCCTGGCCCGCCTGCCGGGGGTGGCCGACGCGGCGGTCAACCTGGCCACGGGGCGCGCCCACGTCGTCGTCGACCCCGCGCTCGCGAGCGTCGAGGACCTGGCGGCAGCGGTCGAGGACATCGGCTACGGGCTCACGTCGATCAGCCTCCAAGGCAGCGCCCAAGCCGACCAGGCCCGCGAGGACGCCATCGAGCAGCGTGACTGGCTGCGGCGAGTCCTCGTCGCCTGGCCCCTGGGCCTGGTCGTGCTGGTCCTGTCGCTGCGCTACATGGGCGACCCCTGGGCCCGCTGGACCGCCCTGGCGCTGGCCACGCCGGTCCAGTTCTGGGCCGGCTGGCCCTTCCTGCGCAGCGCGGCGGTGCGGGCACGGGTTCTCACGGCCAACATGGACACCCTCATCGCGCTGGGGACCTTGGCGGCCTACCTGTTCTCCGCCTGGCAGGTAATCTTCGGCGGCCGCGACGCCGAGCACTACCTCGACAGCAGCGCCCTGATCGTCGCCTTCCTGCTGCTCGGCCGGTACCTCGAAGCCAGCGCCAAGGGCCGAGCCTCCTCGGCCATCCGGGCGCTGCTGGAGCTGGGAGCCAAACAGGCCCGCCGCATCCGCCTGGACGGCAGCGAGGAGCTCGTCCCGGTCGAGGCGGTGGCGGTGGGTGATGTTCTGGTGGTCCGGCCCGGGGAGAAGATCCCTGTCGATGGCACTGTCACCGACGGCGCATCGGCGGTGGACGAATCCATGCTCACGGGTGAATCGGTTCCTGTCGACAAGCACTCTGGCGACCCGGTCGCCGGCGCCACCATCAACGCCCACGGCGTGCTCACCATCGAAGCCGCCGCCGTCGGTGCCGACACGGCGCTGGCCCAGATCGTCCGCCTGGTCAGCGCGGCCCAGGCGACCAAGGCCCCCGTGCAACGGCTCGCCGACCAGATCGCCGGCGTCTTCGTGCCGGTCGTGCTGCTCATCGCCGCCGGGACGTTCGCGGCCTGGTGGCTGCTCGGCGGCGACCCGACCGGCGGGTTGGTCGCCGCGGTCGCGGTTCTGATCATCGCCTGTCCCTGCGCCCTGGGACTGGCCACCCCGACAGCGATCATGGTCGGCACGGGCCGCGGCGCGTCGATGGGAGTGCTCATCAAGAGCGCCGAGGTCCTGGAGCGTTCCAAGCGCATCGACACCGTGGTCTTCGACAAGACCGGCACCCTCACCCAGGGCCGCATGACCCTTACCGACGTCGTTCCCCTCGACGGACAGGACGAGACCGAGCTGTTGCAGTCGGTCGCCGCCGCCGAGGACGGCTCCGAACACCCCGTCGGCCGAGCCATCGTCGACGGCGCCCGGGTCCGCGGCGCCGCCTCCCAGCTGGCTGGTGCCGTGTCCGGGTGCGTGGCCGTCGCCGGGCATGGCGTGACGGCCACTGTCGACGGCAAGGTGATCCATGTCGGGCGGCGCCAGCTGATGGTCGACGCCCGCCTCATGGGATGCGCCGACCTCGACGAAGCTGCGGCTGGCTTGGAGGCCGACGGCAAGACCGCCGTTCTCGCCGGCTGGGACGGTCACGTCCGTGGCGTCCTCGCCGTGGCCGACACCCTCAAGGACGACGCCCCGGATGCTGTCGTGGCGCTGCGCGGCCTGGGGATCGATGTGGCCATGATCACCGGCGACAACCGCCGCACCGCCGCAGCCATCGCCGCCCGGACCGGCATCGACCGGGTGCTCGCCGAGGTCCTGCCCGACGACAAGGTCACCGAGGTCCGTCGGCTCCAAGCCGAAGGCCACGTGGTGGCCATGGTCGGCGACGGCATCAACGACGCTCCGGCACTGGTCCAGGCCGACCTCGGCATCGCCATCGGCACTGGCACCGACGTCGCCATCGAATCCTCCGACGTCACCCTGCTCGGCGGCGACCTCGACGGCATCGCCACCGCCATCCGGCTGTCCCGCCGGACCTTCCGCACCATCCTTCAGAACCTCGGCTGGGCCTTCGGCTACAACGTCGCCGCCATCCCCCTCGCAGCCGTGGGGGCCCTCAACCCCATCGTCGCCAGCGCAGCCATGGCCTTCTCCAGCGTCTCGGTCGTTACCAACAGCCTGCGCCTCTACCGGTTCCGGCCGACCTGACCATGGCGCTCGGAAGGCGTCGCCTTCCCGTGCGCGGCTGCGGGCCAAGGAGTAGAACAGCAGGTGGGCACGAACAGGAGGGCACATTCATGGCCTGGACCCTGGAAGGCACGTACTTCGAGAATTGCTCGTGCGACACCATCTGCCCGTGTACCTGGTCTGGGCTGACAGCCCCGGCGACACACGACCGCTGCTTGGCGATGCTCGCATTCCACGTCGATCGCGGCGACATCGAGGGCGTCGACGTGAGCGGATTGACGTTTGCACTGGTGGTCGACAGTCCACCGGTGATGGCCGATGGCGGATGGAAGCTCGGTGTGGTGATGGACGGCGCGGCCAGCGAAGAGCAGGCGGGAGCACTGGGCCGCGTACTCGGGGGTGAGATGGGCGGACCCCCGGCGATGCTGGGCCCGCTGATCGGCGAGATGGCCGGCATCGAACAGGCACCCGTCGAGTGGCGTCAGTCCGACGGCACGCTCGCGGTGCGTTTCGGGGATCTGATCGATGTCGAGGTCAAGGAGCAGGTCTCCGGCGATCTCCCGGAACCGGTCCGGCTTGTGAACGTCTTCCATCCGGCCAACACGACCCTGACGGTGTCGCCGGCCGCGAGGTCGACGGTCGACGTGTTCGGCATCAGCTTCGACGGCACCGGCACCAGCGGGTTCCACGCTCCCTTCGCCTGGTCGGCGTGACCGCTCCGGCAGCGCCGCTCGAACGACCGGCGCTGCATCTGACCCCGCAGGGCGTCGCCATGCTGGGCGTCGCCGCGCTGGCGTGGGCTGGCGTGGTGGCATACGCCCGTCACATGGGCAACGGCGCCGGCACCATGGGACTGCCCCTGGCCGAGTTCGTGCCGATGTGGTCGCTGATGATGACCGCGATGATGCTCCCCGCCGTCAGCCCCGTCGCCTCTCTCTACCTACGCACGATCAACGCGAATCGAACCCAACGCGTGATCATGTTCGTCGGCGGCTACCTCCTGGTGTGGTCCGCGGTCGGTATCCCCGCCTACGTCGCGCTCCGAATCCTTGACCATCACCTGGCCGACTCTCGCGGCGAGATGCGCATCCTCGCGGCAGTACTCCTGGCCGCCGCCGGTCTGTACCAGCTGACCCCGCTCAAGGCCGTCTGCCTCCGCCACTGCCGATCACCGCTGGGCCAGCTTCTGCACTACGGCAACGTCAAGGGACGAGCGAGAGATCTGAAGGTCGCGCTGCACCACGCCGCCTTCTGCCTCGGCTGCTGCTGGGCGCTCATGACCCTGTTCGTCGCCTTCGGCGTCATGAACGTCTGGGCGATGCTCGGCCTCGCGACGATCGTGGTCACGGAGAAGCTCCTCCGCCACGGCGAAGCGATCGGGCGCCTCGCGGGCGGCGTACTCATCGTGCTCGGCTTGACCGTGGCCGTGTCGCCGGCGGTCGCCGACGCGGTCGTACCCTCGATGTCTTCCGGCGCGTCAACCACGACTGATATGTGACCTACGGTCAGAACCTGCTCGAAGGTCAGGATGTCGCCGGGCTGGACGCAACCCCGCTGTTCTTTCGACGGCCAGGGAGGGCCGCTTGTGGTCAGCCGAGTTGGAGGACGTAGCCGTCGGGATCGGTGACGAAGACGGTGCGTTCGTCACCCTCGCCGAGTTGCATGAGTAGAGATCCGCCGGCGTTCTCGACCGCCTCGATGAGCTGGTCGACGGTGTCCGGGTCGACCGCGAAGCCGACATGGTCGATGCCACCCATGTCACCTGGTGACCGCTGCTTGCCCGAGAGGCGGTCGAGGTCTCCACCCGCCGGCTGCAGTGCCAGCAGATCCCCGACGCCGGGGGTGCTGAGGAAAGTGATGCCGCTGTCGGTCCTGACGTACTCGAAGCCAAGCGCGGACTCGTAGAAGTCCCGAGAGCGGTCGACATCGGCGACCAGGAGATTGACGTGGTTCAGGCCGCGTGTGCGCGTCCTTTGCTTGTTCGCGGCGTTCAGCTGACCCATACGACTATCCTGCGACTTGAAGTGCGCTTGAGGTCAAGTCCCCATCAGGTGGGAGGAGAGTGACGAGCACATGGCTGAGCTCGACATCGGTGAGGTCCACGACCACACGGGCCTTCAGCCGTCCGCCCTCCGCTACTACGAGCAGCGCGGCCTCATCACGTCGAGCGGACGCAACGGACTGCGCCGCCGCTACCAGCCAGCCGTGCTCGGCCGCCTGGCGCTGATCCGGGCGGCGCAGGCCGCCGGCTTCACCTTGAACGAAATCGCCGACTTGCTCGAAGCCACCCCGACCGACACCACGCTGCGCGAGCAACTCGCGGCTAAGGCCGACGAACTGGACCACCGCATCCAAGTCCTCGCCGTCATGCGCGACCAGCTCCGCCACGCCGTCCGCTGCCGTAGTCCTCGGCTCGTCGATTGCCCGTACTTCCAGCGGTACATCGACTCGTCCCTGACCGCTCCTCGGGACGGCTGACAATCCAGGTCAACGACCCAGTTGCAATGCACGGCGCAGACGGAGCGTCTTCGCCGTGAGCTGGAAGAGAGATCGATGACGCTGCCACTGTCGCAGGTGCCGAATCCGACCACGTTGTGCCACCGCCGCGCACCGCGGAGGTTGTCAGCCGGTGCCGGTGTTGGCACCGCCGGCCGCCGGGGCCGCCAGGCCGGACCGGGGCCTCCGGCCTAGGGCCTGGACCATGCGCCGGGTCAGATTGAGCGAGCCCAGTGACATGCCCAGCAGGATGTAGGTCGGGCCCAGGACGGTGGAGAGGCGTCCCGGCGCCGGGGTGTGGGGCGGTAGGAACAGGTCTCGTGCCAGGCCGCTGACCCGGGCTGGGTAGGCGGCGGCGAGCTCGGGGACCACGAGCACCAGGCGCAGAACGAACAGGACCAGCACCACGATGCTGAAGGCGCCGTAGACCAGCACCGAGGCTGAGACCCAGGGCGGCCAGGGCAGCCCGCTCGTCGGTCGGCCCCGCAGCCGGTGCCTCATGTGGGCGACCACCCGGCGCACTTGCTGCGACAGGTTGACCACCCCGAGTAGGTCGGTCACCAGCCAGTAGCCGTCGAACTTGAAGATGGGCAGCAGCACGAACAGCCCGAAGAGGAACACCATGGTGCCGGCCAGATAGAACAGCGTCGACCCGGTGAGGTCGTAGAGGCCTACGTAGGCCGCGCCGACCAGGAACTGGAAGAACACGCCGGACAGGTCGATCACCAGCCGCTGACGCCGGGTCAGGCGCCAGGCCGCGGTGACGTCGTTGTAGAACACCGGGTAGACGAGGTAGAGGCCCATGCCGATGTCGCGGGCCGGGGCGCCGTACCGGGCACTAGCGCTGGCGTGGCCCAGCTCGTGGGCCAGCATCGAGAGCACCAACAGGCCCAGCAGGGGCAGGAACGATGAGCCGGGATCGACCATGTTCCGTCCCGACATGTCCCCGCCGGACATCCCGCCATCCGACACGCTGCCGAACAGGGCGCGGCTGGCCGCCAACGCGACCACGGCGACCAAGGGAACGGCAACCACCGGATGCAACAGCCGGGACAGGCGCCGTGACAGCCATCCGACCACCGACATCGGCAGGATGCGCACCCGGAACCACAGGCCGGGAGGCTTGGGGTGGCGGGGCTGCTCGGCGATGGCGGCGACCCGCTGCCGCACCGCAGCGTAAGCGGCCTCGACGTGTTCGGCGGTCACTGCTCGGCCCAGCCGGTCGCTCAGGTCCTGCGCTACTTCGTCGGCGGGCCTCCCCCCGTCGATGCCCGACAGCACCAGGTAGGCGGTGGCAGACAGGCGGACGGTCCGGCCGTTGCCGGTCTCCAGCAGGTAGGTCTGTTGCCGGTCGGACGTGCCGACCATGGGCCGGCCGTAGGCCGGCGATGTGGCGGCGGAATCCTGCGCAACCACGGCTCGCGTCCCCCTTCTCGTGGAAGGTGCCGGCGGACCGGCCAGACCAGCCCGCCAGCACCTGGTGTCGTCAACGAGGCTCTAGGTCTCCCTAGGAGCCGCAGAACCACATGTCGAGGACCGGCACGAAGTCACCGTCGCCGTCGCCCAGCACGTAGCAGACGCTGCAGGGGCCGCTGGTGGTGTCGCATGCGTAGGTCACGAACTCCAGCCGCGGCTCCAGCTCCTCGACACGCAGGTCGTCGAGCGGGAACCCCGCTGTCCGGACTGTGTCGCCCATGTGTTCCTCCTTGTGTCGGAGGGCTCTGAACCCTCCTCCACAGTTCGGCGTCATCCGGAAACCTGGATGACTCCGAACCACGGGGCATGGTCACCAGACGACTGCTCCTGACCGTGGCCACCTTTGGCGTGGCGGCCTTCGTTGGGGCGTGCTCGCAACCGTCACCCGTGTCGTTGGAGGAGGAGACGTCCAGCTACCACGTCCAACTCGAGCTGGACGGGACGTCGCTGGGACAGCGGACTGCGTCCATTGAGATCACCGACGCCAGCCGCCGGCCGGTTGACGCCGAGCGGGTCGTGGTCTCGACCGCCATGCCCAGCATGGAGATGAACGGCCCGACCATCGTGGCCGACGAGATCGAGACGGGCCGCTACGAGGCCCAGGGCGACCTCTTCACCATGCTGGGGGAATCGACGCTCACGGTGCGCATCGAGGGCAGCGGCTCGGCCGCCGCCGAGCAGGCGACCTTCACCGTCGAGGCCGAGCCCTGAGGACTTGAGCGGCGAGGTGCACCCCGCTCGCCCCGGCCACCCCAACCACGAATCTCACCGGCCACGAATCGAGGAATGTCAATATGTCGGTGGTGAAGGACCGGATTCCTGTCGAGGCGCTGTGCTGCCCGCCGGTGACCGCAGGTGTGCTGGACGAGGCGGAGGCCGTCGAGCTGGCTGGGGTGCTCAGATCGATCCACCTGGCGGCGGTCAGTCGAGTGCGCCGTGTTCTCCTGGGTTGGTGGGCTTGCCTTGCAGTTGTTGGTGGCGAGTCCAGGTGTCTTCGAGGCCCCAGACGCGGCTGAGACGATCGCCGGTGACGCGGAAGAAGTAGACCTCGTCGATGCGCATCGTGCGCCCGGTGGGTTGGAGTCCTTGCCAGGGGCCTTGGTGGGTGCCGGTGCAGCGGAAGCGGGCAACGACGGCGGTGTCTTCGGCGGCGCGTGGATGGTGTGGCAGGGCGTGCGCGAACACCGTGGGCTGGCCTGGGTCGGCGCGGGAGTCGCTGCGCTCGCGGCATATGGGTTCGTGGCCACGTTTCAGCACGACCCGCGCTTCGGGCGCATCCTCGCCGCATACGGCGGCATCTTCGTCGCCGGCTCTCTCGCCTGGGGTGTGGTCCTCGATGGCTTCCGACCCGACCGCTACGACATCGTCGGCGCCTTCGTCCGCCTCGTCGGTGTCGCTGTGATCATGTACGCCCCGCGGCCCGGCTGACCCGCCAACTACGAAGTCGGCCCGTCCGCCGCTCGGTCGGTGGCGGCGGCACCATTCGCCCGTCATCGGACTGTCGTCACGGCGGCCTGTTGCGCGATCGGCCGTTTCGGGGGTTTCAGGGGGCGTATGGCTGCGGTCGGTGACTTCGAGGAGTTCGCAGAGCGGGTGCGGCCACGGTTGCACCGCGCTTTCGTGTCGTCCCGCGGCGTCGACGGCGCGGCCGACGCCGCCGCCGAGGCGCTCGCCTATGCCTGGGAGCATTGGGAGCGGCTCGCGGCGATGGAGAACCCGGTCGGGTACCTGTTCCGGGTGGGCCAGTCGCGCACCCGTCGGTGGTCGCGGCGGGCCGCGACGCCGCTGCTACCCGCTCCGGTCGACGTGGGCGTGCCTGATGTCGAGCCGGAGCTGGTCCTGGCGCTGCGGGGCCTGGTCGAGACCCAGCGCACTGCGGTGTGGCTGGTGCACGCCTGCGGCTGGTCTTACCGGGAGACGGCCGAGGCCATGGGAGTGAGCGTGTCGGCGGTCGGCACGCATGTCACGCGTGCGCTGGAGCGGTTGCGCTCCCGCCTGGAGGTGAGGTCCGATGCTTGAGTCCGACATGATCGACCAGCTGCGCCGCTACGGCGAGGCCGTCGAGGTCGCCGTGGCGACCCGTCCAGAGCGCGCGCCCGTCCGGGCGAAGGTGACCCCGGTGACTCTCCGGGCCGCGGCGGCGATATTTGTCGCCGTGGCGATAGCAGGGGCAGCGCTGGCTCTCCGCCGCGACGCAAGCGAGGTCGGCTCGCCCGAGATCACGACGGATTCCGCCGGAGGAGGTGGGACCTGGGAGACGTTTCCCGCCGCACCCATACCCAGCCGGATCAGGTCCGCTGCCGTGGTGGCGACCGACGACGAGCTGGTGGTGTGGGGTGGCTGGGAGCAGCTCGAAGGCACGGTCGCGACGGGCGCGGCGCTGTCCTTCGACGACCTGACCTGGCGGACCCTCGCGCCGTCGCCGCTGGAGCAGCGGCAGAGTCCGGTCGCTGTATGGACCGGTGACGAGCTGGTGGTGTGGGGCGGATTCGACGACGAGGCGCCCGGCGGACCCGACCTGTTCGACGGCGCCACCTACGACCCGGCGACCGACACCTGGCGGGCGCTGCCCGCCACAGCGTGGGGCGCCCAGAAGGGACGCACCGGCGCCGTGTGGACCGGCGAGGAGCTGGTGCTGACCGGTGTGATCCCGGGGCCTGGCGCCGAGCTGGCGTCGGACACCTACGCCCTGGACCCCGACACCGGCCAGTGGCGCCCTCTCACGCGCTCGCCGGCCACCACGTCCGAACGTGAGGTGACCGCCGTCTGGACCGGCGACACGGTGGCGGTCGTCTCGGTCCGCGCCGACGGCGGTCCGGTCACCATCGACCGCCTCGATCCATCGGGCGACGGCACATGGTCCGAGACGGTCACCACCGACCTCACCGATGCCGAGGCGGTCAATGTCGGCCAGCAACTCGTGCTCGTGCAGCGCGGTGAGTGGGACGGCCCCGACAGCCCACCCCAAGTGGTGACCGCGCGGCTCTTCGACACCACCACGGGCGACATGTCGACCGTGCCCCCGCCGGGGACGACCGGCGGCAGCGAACTGGGCGACCTGCCGCTGACCACCGTCGGCGGCGTAGTCGTGGCCGGTGGTGTCTATCTCGACGTCGAGACCCGCACCTGGCACGCCATGGCCGACAGCATCTTGCCGACCCGGGAGGAGGCGTCGGCGGCAGCATCGGGCGACCGGCTCTACGTCTGGGGCGGCGACGAGTGCGGCGAGCTCTGCGGCAGCGGCACCGACATCGCGATGACCGATCCCGGCGAGGGCCTCGCCTGGCACCGCTAGCGCCCGCGCTCGTGAGGCGGTTGTGGAGCGAGCGTCGCGGCGGACCGACCGCGTGGAGGTGGTCTTTGGCGAGAGCGGCCTTTGGCCACGGTTCGGAGCGACATCGGCGTCGTGTAGGGCCGTTGCCACACCGCTCAATATCGACTAGCATCAATATTGATGGATGTCGATAGGGCTTCGGCGGAGGTGTGGTCGGGCTGGTTCCGGTGTCTGGGTGACGCGTCGCGGGTGTTGATCTTGAACCGGTTGGCGGTGGCTCGGCGGCCGATGAGTGTGGGGGAGATCGTTGATGCGGTCGACATCGGCCAGCCGACCGTGTCCCACCATCTCCGGATCCTGGCTGAGGTGGGGTTCGTGCTGATGGAGCAGCGGGCGAACGTCCGCTTGTACCGGGTGAACGACCACTGTCTGGAGGTGTTCCCGTCGGCAGCGGAGGTCGTGATGGGTCAGCTTCCGCGCTACGCGCCGGTGCCCACCGAGTGCCGGGCGCCCTGGCAGCAAGCAGACGAGATCGACGACGGGTCGGTGACGACACAAGGAGCCGCGACGACATGAGCGACGACGCACTCGTGGAGAACCTGCAAGCGCACTACGGGACGGCCGCGCGCCGAGCCGCGCAGGGCGAGGCCGTAGCCGACGACTACTGCGAACCGACCACTACGGCCGGCGGCGGCTGTTCTCCGGCGGTGGAGGCGTGTTGTGGCCCGGTGGTGGAGGCGGCGTCGATCGTGTTCGGCAGCGGCCTCTACGACACCGCCGAGCTGGCCCAGCTGCCGGCCGAGGCGGTGGCCGGCAGCATCGGCTGCGCCAACCCGGTCGCGCTGGCCCAGCTCACCGAGGGCGAGGTGGTGTTGGATCTCGGGTCGGGTGGCGGCATCGACGTGTTGTTGTCGGCGCGCCGTGTCGGTCCCACCGGCAAGGCCTACGGCGTGGACATGACCACCGAGATGCTCGAGCTGGCCCGCGCCAACCAGGCGAAGGCCGGGGTCTCCAATGTCGAGTTCCTCGAGGGCCGCATCGAAGCGGTCCCGCTCCCCGACGCCAGCGTCGACGTCGTGGTGTCCAACTGCGTGATCAACCTGTCCGCGGACAAGGCGGCGGTGTTCGCCGAGGCCCACAGGGTCCTCCGGCCCGGCGGACGGCTGGCGGTCGCTGACGTGGTCGCCGACGTGGAACCTGACGAGAGGCTGCGGGCCGATCCGGAGGCCTGGGCCGGCTGCACCGCCGGAGCGGTCACCCGCGCCCAATACAGGGCGGGGCTCACGGATGCGGGGTTGGTGGATGTCGAGATCACCGACAGCCACCCGGTCCAGGACGGGTTCTGGTCGGTGTTCGTCCGAGCCACCAAGCCGTGATGGACCTCGACGGCTTCTCCCTGGCCAAGCACATCGTCCACGTCGGCGACGCCCGGGTCGCCTACCAGGACCAGGGCACCGGCCCGCCGGTCGTGCTGCTGCACGGCTGCCCGTTCTCCAGCTTCGTGTGGCGCAACATCCTCCCGGCCCTCGCCGCGGCCGGGCACCGGTGCCTGGCCCCCGACCTGTTGGGCCTGGGCGACACCGAAACACTCGCTGGCGCGGACTGGTCGCTACCCGCCCAGGCCGCCACGATCATCGGCTGGCTGGATGTGCTTGGCCTGGACCGGGTCTCGCTGGTTGGTCACGACCACGGTGGCGCCGTGGCCCAGCTGCTGGCCGCCCAGCATCCCGAGCGGATCGACCGGCTGGTCCTGTCCAATGTCGAGGCCTACGACAACTGGCCATCGTCTGACGAACGGCCCTTCATCACCGCCACCCAACTCCCGCTCGTTGGCCGGTTGGTGCTGTGGGCCTGGTCACGGCCCGCCCTGTTGCGCTGGGCGCTCGCTACCGGCCATGCCGTCGCCGACCGCTCGGTGCTCACCGGCGAGCTCGCCGGCGGCTATGTGCGAGCCAACCTGTCCGACCCCCACAAACGGGCCAAGACCCGCCGGTTCCTCGCCGGCCAGATCGACCCGGCCAACAACCGGGCCACCCTCGACGCCCTCGATGGGCTGCGTCGCTTCGAGCGCCCGACCCTGCTGTTGTGGGGTGGCAACGACCCCCACTTCGGACCGCCATGGGCCGAACGCCTCGCCGCCGACATCCCCGGCGTCGAACGCGTCGAGATCCTCGCCGACGCCGGTCACCTGGTCATGGAAGACCAACCCGAGCGGGTCACGGAGATCCTCGCCCAATTCCTCCACGGCCCGACCACGACGCCACACCCGCTCGAATCGGAGACCGCACAGCCATGAGCG
>Ga0209382_10001390_pt1 | contig 38203 bp, 30 predicted proteins | sample SoiMetdeltSBSDD5_FD_187599 | JGI IMG/M metagenome (GOLD analysis project Ga0209382, IMG submission 187599) | Bulk soil microbial communities from a Populus tree surrounding site in Tennessee, USA - Soil MetaG P. deltoides SBSDD5 (SPAdes) (version 2) | ecosystem: Environmental > Terrestrial >... | reverse complement strand
ATGGCGACCGGGTCGCCCTGATCGCCGCCGGCAGAGACCGACGCCTCCAGCGGGACCTGGCCCAGCACCGGGACGCCGGCGTCGTGCGCCAGCTGCTCTCCACCGCCCTCGCCGAACAGGGCGTACGACTCGCCATGCCCGCACGTGAAGGCGCTCATGTTCTCGATGACGCCGGCCACCCGCAGGTAGCTCTTGCGGGCCATTCCCACCGCCCGAACGGCCACCTTCTGCGCGGCCAGGGCGGGCGTCGTCACCACGATGACCTCGGACCGGGGCAGCAGCTTGGCCACGCCCATCTGCACGTCGCCGGTCCCCGGCGGCATGTCGATCAGCAGGTAGTCGAGATCGTCGCCCCACCGCACGTCCTGCAGGAAGTGCTGCACCCCGCGGTTGAGCATGAGACCCCGCCACATCAGCGCGGTCTCCTCCTCCTCGACGATGAGCCCCATCGACACCACCCGCACGACGCCGGACCCGAAGCGCCGCTCGATCGGCAGCATCTGGTTGCGCCCCTCGTGCGTCGCACCGGACAGGCGACCCTCGACGCCCAGCATCCGGGGCACCGAGAAACCCCAGATGTCGGCGTCCAGCACCCCGACCGTCAGGCCCCGGGCCGCCAGCGCAGCCGCCAGGTTGACCGTGACGGAGGACTTGCCGACGCCGCCCTTGCCCGAGGCGATGAGGATGACCTTCGCCCCGAGCGGGACCGACGTCTCCTCCGGGCGCTGGGTGACGTTCCACCGCGCCTTGGCCATGGCGGTCGAGCGCTGCTCGGGCGTCATCTCGGTCCACCGCAGCTTCACGTCGGTGACACCGGGCAGCGACCGGACACGGGCCACGACGTCGTGCTGCAGCTGAGATCGCAGCGGGCAGCCGGCCGTGGTCAGCGCGACGGTCACCTCGACGGACCCGTCGGGCGAGACCTCCGCCCCCCGCGCCATACCCAGGTCGACGATGTCGCTGCCGAGCTCGGGATCGACGACGCCGCGGAGCACGGCCAGGACGTCCTCCGACGTGGGCAGGGGGGCGGTCACGCCGGCATTCTACCGGTCGCCACCGGTGAAACCCGGCCCCCTCCCGGTACAGTGTGGGTGTGCCGGAGGCCGACTACCCCCGCCCCACCGCCCCCCGCCTGGCGGTCCTGAAGGCGCTGGGTGACAACACCCGCTACGCGATCTACCTCGAGTTGGCCCGCTCCCCGCGCCCGCTGGCCACGGCCGAGATCGCCGAGACGCTCGACCTCCACCCCAACACCGTCCGCCCCCACCTCGAGCGCATGCGCGAGGTCGGCCTGCTCGACATCGAGACCGAACCCCGCGGCACGGTCGGCCGGCCCCAACACCGTTACTCCCTCTGTGCCGACGCCCCCTCGCTCGGCCTGGAGCCCGCCACCTTCCCGGTCCTCGCCCGGATGCTGCTGCGGGTCGCCGCCGCCGGCGGCCTGGGCCCGGAGGAGGCCGTCGAGGCCGGCCGGGACCAGGGCGTGGTCGACGGTGCGACGGCCCTCGCCGTTGCCGCCGAGCTGGACGGCGCCGACATGGACGACCTCCTCGGCGACACGGGCGTATGCCTGGAGGGCCTGCTCGCCCGGCTCGACGCCCTGGGGTTCGACCCCGCGGTCGCGGTCGACGCCGACGGCACCGCCACCGTCGCCTTCGCCCACTGCCCGTTCCGTGAGCTGGCCGAGACCCACCCCGAGATCGTGTGCAGCCTTCATCAGGGCCTGGTCGAGGGGTTCGTGTCCGCCGCCGGCGGCGCCGCCGTCGACGAGTTCCACCCGCTCACCGACCGCACGCCCTGCCAGGTCGACCTGGCATTGTCGCCGTCGTGATCACCCGCCGATAGTCTTATGACGTTCTGGGAAACCGAGGAGGCACAGGACAAGTGATCGTCCTCACCGACACTGCGACAGATAAGGTCCGCTCGCTGATGGAGCAGGAAGGCGTCGCCGACCTGGCGCTGCGTGTCGCCGTGCGCCCGGGCGGCTGCTCGGGCTTCAGCTATGAGATGTTCTTCGACACCGACGTCGCCGACGACGACCAGAAGGTCGACTACTCGGGGGTCACGGTCGTCGTCGATCCGTCGAGCGCCATGCTGCTCGAGGGCGCCACCCTCGACTACAAGGACGGCCTCCAAGGCGCGGGCTTCGCCATCGACAACCCCAACGCTCAGCGCACCTGCGGGTGCGGCCAGAGCTTCAGTTGAGGTAGTCGAGGGACCCGCAGGGGCGGGACGCAGCACGTGCCAGCGCCGGGGAACGAAGGGGACGAGTACCCCTCGCGCCCCGGTGGACGTGACAGGAGGGGTGACCCCTACGGGCCGGAGCGACGCAGCGATGAACGCACCCGCGGCGACGCCTACCACACCGGCGGCGGGACCGGCGCGGCGTACGCCGCCCATCCTACCGAGGGCCACCGCGCCTACCAGCAGCCGACCTACGGGCGCGAGCCCGGCGGCGCCGCGGCCCAGCGCTACGAGGACGAGCACCACGGACATGAGCCCGGCCCGCGGCTGGCGTCGCCGTTCGGCCAGCCGCTCCCGCGCCGGACCGCCGGCGGCAGCCCCGCCCACCTGACGCCCCGCCACGACCGGCGCCGGCTGGTGGTGCTGCTGGTCCTGGCTCTTCTGCTGATCATCGGGGCCATCGGCGTCCAGCAGCTCGTGCTGGCCGACGACGGCGACGACACCACCGACGAGGACGAGGCGCCGGCCGACACGACGGCGCCGCCGGCCACCGAGGCCCCGCCGACCACGGCGCCGGCGCCCGAGGGCCCGGCATCCGGCTTCGCGATCCCGGGCCTGCTCACGTTCCGAGGCAGCGCCACCCGCAGCTACTACGGCGAGGGGCCCGTCCCCACGGACCCCGAGGTGCTGTGGAGCTACCCCGGCCAGTCCGGCGGGATGTGCGCCGAGTCCACGGTCGGCGAGGAGACCAAGGTGTGGTGCGGCAGCGGCTGGACCGGCCAGCCCGCCGTGTTCGAGCGGGACGGCCGCACCTGGGTCGTGTTCGGCGCCTACGACCGCCAGATCCACTTCGTCGACTACGAGACGGGCCAGGACATCATCCCGCCGTTCCTGACCGGCGACATCATCAAGGGCTCGGTCACGGTCGACCCCGACGGCATGCCGCTCGTCTACTCCGGCAGCCGGGACAACAAGCTCCACGTCATCGCCTTCGACCGGCCCACGCCCACCGAACTGTGGACCCTCGACGCCCGGGCGGTCAGCCCCACCATGTGGAACGACGACTGGGACGGCTCGCCCCTGGTCGTCGGCGACTACCTGTACGAGGGCGGCGAGAACTCCCAGTTCCACGTGGTCAAACTCAACCGAACGGTCGGCGCCGACGGGCTGGTCCAGGTCGCCCCGGAGCTCGTCTTCAACACCCCTGGCTGGGACGACGAGCTGCTGGGCGCGCTCAACACCCGCAACAACGACGTGTCGATCGAGAACTCCGTCGCCTACGTCGACGGGGTCGTCTACTTCGCCAACTCGGGCGGGCTGATCCAGGGCTGGGACGTGTCCGGCCTGGGCGACGGCGTGACGCCGACCCGCGTGTTCCGCTTCTGGACCGGCGACGACGTCGACGCCTCGGTGGTGGTCGACGAGGAAGGCTTCCTGTACGTCGGCGTGGAGAACGAGCGGGGCAGCCCGCGTGCCGCCGAGGTCGGCCAGCTGATCAAGCTCGATCCCCGCCAGCCGGACAACCCGCTGGTGTGGTCGGTCAAGGACCCGGGCGGGTTCTGGACCACGCCGGCCCTGCACGACGACATCGTGATCGCGGCGTCCGACGGCGGCACGGTCTACGGCGTGGATCGCGGCACGGGCGCGGTGCGCTGGACGTTCCCGCTGCCGCCGCCGACGTGGCAGTCGGCGGTGATCGTCGACGACACGCTGATCCAGGGCGACTGCGAGGGCGGGCTGCACGGCTACGACGTGTCCGACACGACGGCGGCGCCGCCCAGGCTGTGGTCGGTGTCGCTGGAGGGTTGCATCGAGTCGACGCCGGCGGTGTGGAAGGGCCGGCTGTTCGTGGGCGCCCGGGGCGGCCGGTTCTACGCCATCGGGGACGCCTGAGCGACGGCCGTATCCTCGATGGGTGCCCCCCATCGAGCTCGAGGTCGACGGCGAGCAGGTCGAGGTCCCCGACGACGGGTCGACCCTGCTCGCCGTGCTGCGGGAGCGCCTGGGCCTGACGTCGGTGAAGGACGGCTGCAGCCCGCAGGGCCAGTGCGGGTGCTGCACGGTGCTGGTCGACGGCGCGCCCCGGGTGGCGTGCGTGACGCCGGTGCGGCGGGTGCGGGGCCGGTCGGTGACGACGCTCGACGGGCTCGACCCGGCCGAGCGGCAGGCCTGGGGCGACGCGTTCTGCGCCACGGGCGGGAGCCAGTGCGGGTTCTGCACGCCGGGGATCGTGGTCCGACTGGCCGGGCTGGCCGCCCGGTCGGGCGGGGACGCGGACGACGCGCAGGTCGAGCAGGCGCTCCTGGCCCACCTGTGCCGGTGCACGGGATGGCGGACGATCCTCGACGCCTGGCACGCCCACGCGGCGGGTGTGGCGGGCGGGCCCGACCGTGACCTGGCGGCCGCGTCCGAGCGGGCCACGATCGAGGGCGGCTCGCCCCAGCGGGTCGCACCGGACGTCGCCCTGGGTCACGGCGGCTTCGCCGACGACGGCGCCCCGGCCGATGCCCTGGTGGCGGTCCCCGACGGCGCCGGCGGGTGGGCCGTCGGCGAGACGCTGGACGGCGCCCGTGCCGCGGCGGGGAAGATCCAGGGCCGGCGGACGACGGTCGACCTGGACCACCCGCTGGGCGTGCCGCCGGGCGAGTGGGCGGCGACGCTGCGCACGACGTGGGTCGAGCCGGCGTACCTGGAGCTCGACGCCGCCTGGTGCGCCCCCGGCGGCGAGCCGGCCACGCCGCTGGCCAACGGCGGCGCGTTCGGCGGCAAGCGCACGTCGCTGGTGGTCGCGGCGGCGAGGGAGCTGGCCGACCGCCACGGCCGCCCGGTCCGCGTCCTGCTCGCCCGGGAGGACGCCGTCCGCCTCGGCCCCAAGCGCCCGCCCGTGGCGGGCGGGATCCGCCCCGACGGCGCGGGGGTCCTGCGGGTCGTCGCCACCCCCGGCATCGAGGACGCCGTGGCCGCGGTGGCCCCGGGCCTGCGGGTGGAGCAGGTGGCCGGCATCCCTGGCCCGCCGACGTCCCTCGACCTCCGCGCCGCCGGCTGGGCGGAAGCGGCCGCGCTGCTGGCTGCCATCGCACCCCTCAGCGCTGTAGGGGTCACCGTACGCTCGCCCGCCGGGGCGACAGCGACGGCCGAGGTCCGGTTCGGCGACGCACCCGAGGTCCGGGTACGGGTGGCGTGCGGCCGGCCGCTGGACGACGTCGTGCTCCGGTCGTTCTGCGTCGGCGCGGCACACATGGCGCTCGGGTGGGTGTGCTCCGAGGGCATCGCGGTCGATGAGGCCGGGACGGTGCACGACCTCACCATCCGCAGCTTCGGCATCCTCCGGGCCGTCGACATGCCGCCCGTGACCGTCGAGATCGCAGCGAGCGACGCAGCGCCGGTGAACGGATCCGACGCCGTGTTCGCCGCCGTCGCCGCCGCAGCCTGGCGGGCGCAGGGGTGCCCGCCGGACTGGCCGACCGGCCGACGTCCCCGGGGCTGAGCGAGTGCCAGCCCGAGACCATGTACCGTCGGGCCGCATGAGCGAGCCCGCCAAGCCCGTCGGCCCCTACACCCCCGTCGTGCGCGCCGGCGACTGGCTGGTCGTGTCCGGGCAGGTCGGCATGCACGACGGCAAGATCGTCAGCGGCGGCATGGCCGCCGAGATGACCCAGGCCATGCGCAACCTCGAGAGCCAGCTCGCCACCCAGGGCGCCAGGCTCGACCAGGTCGTCAAGACCACCGTCTTCCTCCGCCACATGAGCGACTACGGCCGCATGAACGAGGCGTACACCGCCACCCTCGGCGACCACCGCCCGGCCCGGTCCGCCATCGGCGTGGCCGAGCTCCCGCTGGGCGCCCTGGTCGAAGTGGAGGCGTGGGCCTGGGTCGGGGGATGATGTCGCCGTGCCCGGCGCCGTCCTCATCGTGATCGTCCTCGTGATCGCCATCCCGGTGGCGGTCCTGATGGGCACGGCGCTGATCGCCGTCGCCCTCGGCTGGTCCCTCAAGGAGGACGCGGACGCCCGCTACGCCGGAAGCGAGCTGATCGCCCTCAACCGCTGACGGCGACGGCGACTCCCAGAGCCACGCCGCGCTACACGCCCCAGCGCGACTGCCCGAACCGGTACCCGACCGACCGCACCGTCTGGATGTGGTTGGCATGCTCCTCGCCCAGCTTGGCCCGGAGCCGCCGGATGTGGACGTCCACCGTCCTCGCTCCGCCGTAGTACTCGTAGCCCCACACCCGTGACAACAGCGTCTCCCGGGTGAAGACCCGGCCGGGGTGCGAGGCCAGGAACTTCAGCAGCTCGTACTCCATGTACGTGAGGTCGAGCGGGTTGCCCTCGATCGCCGCCTGGTAGGTCTCCAGGTTGAGGACCAGCGGCCCGTACTCGACGAGTTCCGGGCGGGTGCCCCGGCCCGTCCGCCAGAACAGGTGCTTGAGCCGGGCTTCCAGCTCCAGCGGCTGGAACGGGTACAGGCAGAAGTCGTCGAACAAGTCCTCGCGCAGCTCCAGGTCGCAGAGCTGCGCGCCCGACACCAGCAGCAGCAAGGGCTCCAGCGGCACGTCCCGCTTGCGCAGCGCCCGGCACAGGGCGAATGCGCCCTCGGGCTCGTTGGCCGCGACGACCACGCCGCCGGCCCAGCCGTCCTCCGGCTCGGCGTGGCGGCTGGACCGCTCGTCCCCGATCGCCTTCCATGGGTACCCGGCCAGGTCGAGCGCCTGCGCGAGCTCCGGGGGGACGGGGTCGGGGTAGATGAGAAGGGGTTCCATGCGCCGCTGAGTCGTCGCCCGCTCAGTGACTACAACCGCGCAAGGTAGCGGTCGAGCTCGAACTGGGTCACGGTCGTCTTGTAGTCCATCCACTCGTTGCGCTTGTTGCGGATGAACCACTCGAACACGTGCTCCCCCAGTGCCTCGGCCATCAGCTCGGACCTCTCCATCTCGTCGAGCGCCTCGGACAGCGACTGCGGCAGCGTGCCGATGCCCTCGGCCATGTGCTCCTCGGCGGTCAGCTGGTAGAGGTTGGCCGACACCTCGGGTGGCAGCTCGTAGCCGTCGCGGATGCCCTTGAGCCCCGCGGCCAGGATCACCGAGAAGGCCAGGTACGGGTTGCAGGCCGGGTCGGGCGCCCGGAACTCCAGGCGAGCGCTCTCGGACTCGCCCCGCTTGATCGGCGGGACGTTGACGATCACGGACCGGTTGTTGCGGGCCCACGCCTTGTAGATCGGGGCCTCGTAGCCCACGACCAGCCGCTTGTAGGAGTTGACCCACTGGTTCGTGACGGCGGTCAGCTCGCGGGCGTGGGTGAGCAGGCCGGCGATGAAGCCCTTGGCCACCTTGGACAGGCCGTGCTCGTCGCCCGGGTCGTAGAACGAGTTGGTGTCGCCCTCGAACAGCGAGAAGTGGGTGTGCATGCCCGAGCCCTGCAGGCCGGAGAGCGGCTTCGGCATGAAGGTGGCGTGGACGCCGGCATCGTGGGCCACGGCCTTCACGACCAGGCGGAAGGTCATGACGCTGTCGGCCATCGTCAGCGCGTCGGTGTAGCGCAGGTCGATCTCGTGCTGGCTGGGCGCGTCCTCGTGGTGGCTGTACTCCACCGGGATGCCCATCGCCTCCAGGGTGTGGATCGTGCGCTGGCGCAGATCGGTCGCCACGTCCGACGTCGTCAGGTCGAAATACGACGCCTGGTCGAGCGGCCGCGGCGGGTGCGACGCGTCGCCGTCGGCGAAGTAGAAGAACTCCATCTCGGGCGCGGCGTAGAAGCTGAAGCCCCGCTCCCGCGCCTCGTCGAGATTGCGCCGCAGCACCTGACGGGGGTCGCCCTCGAACGGCGTGCCGTCGAGGTTGACGATGTCGCAGAAGACCCGGGACGACGTGCCGACGCCGTCGGCCCACGGCAGGATCTCGAAGCTGTTCGGGTCCGGCTTGGCCAGCACGTCGGACTCCTGGACGCGGGAGAAGCCGTCGATCGACGAGCCGTCGAACCGCATGCCCTCCTCGAACGCGCCCTCCAGCTCGACTGGCGAGATCGCGAACGACTTGAGCTGGCCGAGGACGTCGGTGAACCACAGCCGGACCATGCGCACGCCGCGCTCCTCGACGGTCCGGAGCACGTACTCCCGCTGCCGCTCGGTGCTGTCCATGCGGTAAATGGTGGGGCCGTTCCCCCACACCCGCAAGCTGGGCGTTTCCGGTTCACAGTGCGTTCACATTCGGGCAACAGGTCAGAAACGGCTCGCTGACAGCCTCGGCGACCGAGAGCGGATCCCGTTTTCCCGACCTTGGAGGACAGACTCCCCGATGGCGTACAAGGCCGAATACATCTGGATCGACGGCACCGAGCCCACCGCCAAGCTGCGCTCGAAGACCAAGATCCTGCAGGAGGGCGCCGAGCTGCCGATCTGGGGCTTCGACGGCTCCAGCACGAACCAGGCGCCGGGCGACAAGTCGGACTGCGTGCTCCAGCCGGTGTTCTCGTGCCCCGACCCCATCCGCGGCGGCGACAACCTGCTGGTGCTGTGCGAGGTCCTGTACACGGACATGACGCCGCACGTCTCGAACACCCGCGCCGCCTGCGTCGAGGTCGTCAACAAGTACAAGGACCAGGAGCCGATCTTTGGGATCGAGCAGGAGTACACGTTCTTCAAGGACGGGCGCCCGTACGGCTTCCCGGCCCCCTGGGGTTTCCCGGCCCCGCAGGGCGGCTACTACTGCGGCGTCGGCGCCGACGAGGTGTTCGGCCGCGACATCGTCGAGGCCCACCTCGACGCCTGCCTCGCGGCCGGCCTGCACATCTCGGGCATCAACGCCGAAGTGATGCCCGGCCAGTGGGAGTTCCAGGTCGGCCCGGTGGCGCCGCCGCAGGTCGCCGACGAGCTGTGGCTCGCCCGGTGGCTGCTGTACCGCATCGCCGAGGACTTCGAGGTCGCCGCCACGCTCGACCCCAAGCCGGTGTCCGGCGACTGGAACGGCGCCGGGGCCCACACCAACTTCTCGACGAAGGCCATGCGCGAGTCCGACGGGTTCGCCGCCGTGGTGGCGGGCGCCGAGGCCCTCAGCAAGAAGATCGACGAGCACATCGCCGGCTACGGCCACGGCATCCAGGACCGCCTGACCGGCCTCCACGAGACGGCGCCGTACAACGAGTTCAGCTACGGCGTGTCCGACCGGGGTGCGTCGGTGCGGATCCCCTGGCAGGTCGAGGTCGACGGCCGGGGCTATCTGGAGGATCGCCGGCCCAACGCCAACTGCGATCCGTACGTGACGACCCGCCTGCTGGTCGACACGATCTGCTCGGACGCCGTGAGCTGACCCCCTCGAAGCTTGCGGGTCCTGCTGGGGGAATCGGGAGGAGCGTCCTTGGGGGCGCTCCTCCCTGTTCTTACTGCCGGTTTCCCGGCGGGGGTCGGAGGTCTGTTGTTAGCGTGCGGGGCCGTTTGTGGTCTCAGGGTCCCGCCGACCGTTGAAGGGAGCCAGCGTGCAAGAGCGAACCCCTGACGAGGTGCTGCAGCTGATCAGCGACGAGGACGCCGAAGTGGTCGACGTCCGGTTCTGCGATCTGCCAGGCCTCATGCAGCACTTCTCGATGCCGGCCTCGCAGCTCACCGCGGACGTGTTCGAGGAGGGCGTGGGCTTCGACGGCTCGTCGATCCGTGGGTTCCAGGAGATCCAGGAGTCGGACATGATCCTGATCCCCGACTCGGACACCGCCTTCATCGACCCGTTCCGGTCCCGCAGGACCCTCGCGATCAACTGCTTCGTCCATGACCCGCTGACCGGCGAGTCGTACTCGCGGGATCCCCGGTACCTGGCCCGCAAGGCGGCCGAGCACCTCCGGGCGACGGGGATCGCCGACACCTGCTACGTCGGCCCCGAGGCGGAGTTCTTCATCTTCGACGACGTGCGCTTCCACCAGGACGAGCACTCGGCGAGCTACAGCGTCGACTCGGTCGAGGGCGCCTGGAACACCGGGCGGGACGAAGGCCCGAACCTCGGCTACAAGATCCGCTACAAGGAGGGCTACTTCCCCCTCCCGCCGGCCGACCACTACCAGGACCTGCGCACCGAGATGATGCTCATGCTCGAGCAGGTGGGCATCGAGGTCGAGATCCAGCACCACGAGGTCGGCACCGCCGGCCAGGCCGAGATCGACGTCCGCTTCGACGAGCTGACGCGTATGGCCGACAAGCTGATGCTGTTCAAGTACGTGGTCAAGAACGTGGCCCACCAGTACGGCAAGACCGCCACGTTCATGCCCAAGCCCGTGTTCCAGGACAACGGGTCCGGCATGCACACCCACCAGTCGCTGTGGAAGGGCGGCGAGCCGCTGTTCTACGACGAGGCGGGCTACGCCGGCTTCTCGGATCTCGGCCGGTGGTACATCGGCGGGCTGCTCCAGCATGCCCCGGCGATCCTGGCGTTCTCGAACCCGACGACGAACTCGTACAAGCGGCTGGTGCCCGGCTACGAGGCCCCGGTCAACCTGGTGTACAGCCAGCGCAACCGCTCGGCGGCCGTGCGGATCCCGCTGTACAGCCAGAGCCCGAAGGCCAAGCGGCTCGAGTTCCGCTGCCCGGACCCGTCGTGCAACCCGTACCTCGCGTTCTCGGCGATGCTGATGGCCGGCCTCGACGGCATCGCCAACCGCATCGAGCCGCCGGACCCGGTCGACAAGGACCTGTACGACCTACCGCCCGAGGAGCTGGCCCAGGTCCCGCAGGTGCCGGGGTCGCTGGAGGAGGTGCTGGACGCCCTCGAGGCCGACAGCGACTTCCTCAAGGTCGGCGGCGTGTTCACCGACGACCTGCTCGACACGTGGGTGGCGTACAAGCGCCAGCACGAGGTCGACGAGATGCGCCTGCGCCCGCACCCGTGGGAGTTCGCGCTCTATTACGACATCTGATCCCGGGGTGCGCTGACGGGAACGTACGTTCGTATCGAGTCTGGACACGACGCGCACGGGCCGCACACGGGCCGCACAGCGCCCTACCCGGAAGAGCGGTCCTGGGCGGCCGCGCCATCCCGTCCAGTTCCGTTCGCCAACCGTCGCCGACCCGACTTCGGGAGACGGAGGTCGTCGGTTCACCCGCCGCCCTCGCTCCGTTGCACAAGCGTCATGCCGGCGGCGACCTCCGGCCTGCTCACGCCCCACAAGTGGACTCGAAGCACACCGTTCCGACGGTTCGATTCGATCCACGCCCGTCGAACGTCGCGCTGCGACGTGCTGGACCGGACCATGAGCCGCTGATCAGGTACCCGAGGAAAGCGCCCTGTCACCGGACCCGTAACGACCACGGCGCCTGCCCGGCCTGGCCACTCCACCGTTTCAATCCTCAGCGAGAATGGAGCATCCATCCGCACCATGCTCGCACGAACCCCGAGGCTCTCGGTCCTCAAGCTGGTCCTCAACGCAGCCGGAGACAGCCTCAAACGGTGAGAGGCGGCCGATACCCGGGGCCTGGCCAGCGGGCCGCGATCGCGCTGACCAGCTCCCCGCGCCCAGTAGCCGCCTACTGGCCGCCTCGTGCCATGCCACAACTCGGACCAAACCGGGCGCACTCGCGGTCACACTCGGTCACTCCCCCGGCCCCGCTTCCACGAGCGGGCTCAATCAGCTCATGAGCAGGCGGTCGAGGCATCGTGCGATCGGCCAGGCGCCGCGCGTGGTGTTGGAGAGCACGGCGTAGGTGATTCGTCGGGCGGGGTCGTGGGCAGACCGGAACGACACTCCGGCGTCGAAGCCTTCCAGCATCGCGACGTCCTTCGACTCGTGAAGCCAGAATCCCAGGCCGTATCGCATGCGTTCCTTGGAGACGACGCTGCGCGGCCGCACCATCTGCCTCACCCACTCGCTGGAGACGATCCGGCCCTCGAACAAGGCGGCCCACAGCGCGTGGATGTCGGCTGCAGTGGAGTAGATCCCGCCGTCTCCGCTCCCACGCACCGGCAAGTGCAGAGCGTTCGTGCGAAGCCCGTCGACGTCGAGATAGCCGACGGCGGCGCGACCCGATAGCTCGTCGGATCGCAGGAATGCGGTGTCGCACATGCCGGCGGGTGCACACACACGCTGGTCAACCAGGTCGTAGAAAGCGGTGCCGGTGGCGCGCTGGGCGATCAACGCGAGGACGACATAGCCGCTGTTGCAGTAGGAGAACCCCTCGTTCGGCGCGAACTTGGCCGAACGCGAGTCGAGCACCCGGAGGTACTGCTCGGTGGTGGCCAGCTCGTGGACCGGGACATCCAACACATAGTCGGTGACCTCGTAGTCGGCCTCCTCGTCGAGGTAATCGCCGATACCCGACCGATGAGCCAGCAAGTGCTCGACGGTGACGGCGTCGCCGACCAATGGTAGGTCTCGCCCCAGTACCGAGCGCGCCGGAGTCGTGAGCGCCAGCTCGCCCGCCTCGATGAGGCTCACCACGGTCAACGCCGTCAGACCCTTCGCGCCGCTGGCGATGCCGAACTGGCATTCGACCCTCACGGGCGTACCGCTGCTGCGATTCGCCATCCCGTAGGCCCGGAGGATCTCCACGGCGTCGCCGATGTCCACACGCACCACACCCGAGAAACCCGTCTCGGCCGCCGCCGCCTCGACCGAGCAGGCGAGGTCGTCCACCGAGCCGACAGTACAGGCCGGTCCCGGTCAGCGTGCTGGTAGATCAGCGATGCCCGCACCGTGTAGGTGCGGACCCTGCACCGCGTGTCACCTTCACGCCGGCCGTCGGACGACGAGATGCGGCAGCGGCATAGCGGACGCGCGTCTCACCTAGCCGCGAACGGCGTACCTGACGTGCGCCTTCTGGGCGCCGGTCGGTACGCATCTGGCACGTCCACATCGCCGACTCGGTCGCGCGCTGGCGATGAGTTCTCGACCCGCCGGCCGTCCAACGTCGTGCCGCCGTGGTAGCGAAGGCAGGAGCGGCCACCTGACATCCAAGGACAAGGACACGACCATGCCAGAACTCCTCGTCGACTTCATCACCTCCCTCGACGGTTACGCGTCGGCGGAGGGCTGGCCCGGCTTCTGGGGTCTCCAGGGGCCTGAGTACCTCGCCTGGCTCGATGAGCAACCCGATGTCACGTACCTGATGGGAGCGAACACCTACCGGCTGATGTCCGGCTTCGCCGCCGGAGAGACCCCAGCGGGCACAGACGAGTTCAACGCCGACGAGGAGGCCTCCGTCGACGGACTCACGCAAGCGTCGAAGGTGGTGTTCTCCGCCTCTCTCGAGGCGCCGCTCACGTGGGCCAACTCCACGCTCGTGCGCGATGACGCGGTCGAAGCCGTCCGGGCGATGAAGGCGGACGGCTCGGGCCTCATGAGCACGATCGGCAGCGTCAGCCTGTGCCGGTCGCTGCTGCGAGCCGGACTCGTTGATCGCTACCGGGTCGTGATGTTCCCGGTCATCACCGGCGCCACGGGAGCAGAACGCATCTACGACGGCTACCCGGACGTCGCCCTCGAGATGATCGACAACCGCACCTTCGACGGCCGCATCCAGCTGGTCGAGTACCGGCCCCGCGTCCTCGAGCACCCACCGCTCGACCCCACCGCATGATGTCGCCAGGACCCAGCTGGACGTGAGAGGAAGGCTCGCTAATTTGGGAGTTATGGAACCAGAACAGGACAGCCGCTAGACCCCAGAAGGCTGGCTCCGGGCCGACAACCAGCAGGGGTGCGCCCGAGGAGCCCCTGGTTCCGCCGCTCGACGATGGGTAGGAGCGCTAGCGGGAGGAGCAGTCGATGCCGTCGATCGACGACCCAGCACCGGACCTGAGCCGATTCAGGCTCGTCCACGAGGTGCCGGCTCCGGGCCCGCTCTACATCATGACCCCGGAGGCTGGCGAGGTGCTGGTCGAGGCAGCCGCCTACTGCGAGGGCCCGGTCGACTTCGTGCTGGCCTTCGACGGGCAGGACGTGTTCGTGGGCTCAGTGCGTGGACCTGGCATACACCCGATCTTCGCCCACCACCTTGCGCGGTCGGAGCCCGGGAGCTGCCACACGGCGTCCTTTCGCACCACCGGGACCTGGGACACCACCATCTGCAGGCTGCGGCTGTTCGAGCCTCGCGATTAGCTCCACCAGCGGTGTCGACCCCTCGGGATCGAACCGCCGCGTGGCGGCGTGCATCCGAGCTACACCACGGTTTGTCGTCAGAGGATGAGTGACACCGGCTCGGGACCGGTGAACGGCACCTAGGGCATGGGTCGGGCCGGCCCCGACATCTCGTCACCTAGCGTGCTTCTGGTGGCCAGCACCGCACCTCGCTAGATCCATGGTGGCTAAGACGCGGCGGTGGCCGGGGGTATCCCCCGGCCACCACGCAGGTCGGTGTTGAGACGGTCAGGCCAACCGCTTCTCGGCGAGCTTCGCGCTGAGAGCGCATGCCGCTCCACCGACGAGCAGGATGACCCCGGCCATGGCCAGGAGGACCTGAGCGCCGCTACCCGTCCGTGGCAGCTGGCCCCCTCGTGCGGCCACGACGGACCTTGTCGTGGTCGACGGCGCCGGCACTGTCGTCACCGGGCCCCCCGTGGTGCTGGTCGGCTTTACCGTGGTGGTGCTGCTCGGCGCCACGGTCGTCGAGGTAGTAGTGGTCGGCTTCGCGGTCGTGCTGGTGCTCGGCGCCACGGTCGTCGTGGTCGTCGGCTTCACGGTCGTCGTGGTCGTCGGCTTCACGGTCGTGGTGGTCGTCGGCTTCACGGTCGTGGTGGTGCTCGGCGCCACGGTCGTCGTGGTCGTCGGCTTCACGGTCGTGGTGGTGCTCGGCGCCACAGTCGTCGTGGTCGTCGACGCCACGGTGGTCGTGGTCGTCGGCTTCACGGTCGTGGTGGTGCTCGGCGCCACGGTCGTCGAGGTCGTCGGCGCCACGGTCGTCGAGGTCGTCGGCGCCACGGTGGTCGAGGTCGTGGACGCCATGGTCGTCGAGGTGGTGGTCGGTGCCTCAGTCGTCGTGGTCGTCGCCTGATCCTTGTCGTAACAGAACGACACGTGACTCAGTCCGAAGAACTTGCCGTTGTTCGGGTTGACCGGCGCATGCAAGCCCGTGTCCCCGGTGCTCTCCGCGGGCGGATCGTAGACATACAGCAGCCCGCCCGGACCACCCTTGACGAAGACCGCATCCACACCGATGTTCGACGTCCAGTCGAACACCGGCCCGTCGTCCGTGTCCCTGACGTCGATCGTCACGGTGAGCGTGCCGTCACTGAAGGTCCCGTCCTCGACCGGCTCCACCTTGAGCTCGATCCAGGTGGCCCCCTCCGGGGCCAGTTCGGCGCACGTCGCGTTCTCGTCAACCTCGACCGTTGGCGTCGTCGACGCCTGACCGGTGCTCGCACCAGCGCCGCCCTGGGCCGCCCCGATCAAGCACCCAGCACCGATCAGCATGGCGATCAGTCCAGCGGCCGCACGCCTCCGAAGGTTCACTCGCTCATCCATGGCCTTCTCCCATCAGGGCATTCCCTGGTCTCACTGCCCTTCTAGACCGGACTTGCGGTCAAGCGCAGCGAGCCCCCAGACGCAACTCAACTCGAACGCCCGTACCCCGGTGAGCCATACGTAACCCAGCGCAACAGGACCGGCCGGCGTGACGGACGTCTCCTTCCACGCAGGTGCAATCGCCAAACTCCTCCGTGCGGGTACGGTCGATCTCGTTGGAACCCCGACGCAGGGCCCGCTGCCTGCCCACCGGTTTGGTTGCTGCCCGCATCTCTAGTCGGCGGTCGGGCGATGACGAGAAGACAGTGCCGACGGAGGTCCCGTCCCTGCGAGCGCGGGCAGCTCCCCCGACCGCCCGCCGCTTGGACGCGGCGGTGTCCGCCCTCCCCATCCGCCGGGGTTCGGTCGGATCTTGTGACGGGGACGATGCTCCGGGGGATATCCGATTAGGAGGGCTCGTTGGAACGACCGTTGAGGCGCAGGGACCGCTCGCGCAGGCCGAGTACGGCACCCAGCGCGGAGGTAGCGGCGAGGCCCGACAGCGCGATAGCACCAGTCCGGCGGCGGGCCGGCTCATGGGGGTCGGATCGGACCTCGGCAGGCCCGGCCTTCAGCTCCGCACCGGGCTCGCCGGGATTCGAGAGGTCGCCTGCGCCGTCCCCGGAGTCTTCTGTCGCCGACGTCGCTCCACCGCCGTCCGCCGTCGTGGATGTCGTGCCCGGTCCGGTACCACCGGTGCTCGGCGTGGTCGTCGGGGGCGAGCCCCCGGCCCGCGTCGTCGTGGACGGCGAGCCGGGCGTGGTGACCGGCGGCTCCGTCGGAGTCGTCGGTCCGGTCGCCGGGGGTGTTGTCGCCGGAGGCACCGTCGTGGCGGGAGGAGCCGTCGTCGCCGGAGGCTCGGTCGGGGCGGGCGGCACCGTCGTGGCGGGAGGCTCGGTGGTCGGCGGGCCGGCGGGCGTCTGCTCCGTGGCCGGCGGCACCGTGGTCGTCGGCTCGGGCTGGGCAGGCGCCCGCGCCCACATCACCGGGCGAGCGCGCCACCGAGCGGACGCGACGGCGTCTCCGGCGGGTCCGCCTTCCAGGCCGAGGAGTACCTCACCGAGGGCGAGCCAGGCGGCGCCGTAGTACGTCGGGTGCTCGAGCTCGAGCTCGCGGGCCTGGGCGAACAGGCGTTGAGCTGCGGTGGTGTCTCCGGCCGCCTGGGCGGCGCCCGCGGCGCCGACGAGGCCGACGGGGTGCCGGTCGTCGGCCATCCGGCGCCCGTCGAGGGCGTAGGCAAGTGCTGCGCCGTCGGCGTCGAGTGGGGCGATCCGGTCCCAGAGCCCGGCCGCGACCTCGCGGCCGCCGGGGCACGCCGGCAGGCGGGCGGGGATGCGGGCGGCGTCGGGGCCGTAGAGTCCCTGGCCGCTCGGCTCGTCGGGACCGGCGATGGGCCGCAGGCGACCGTCGTCGCTGAGAACTGCCCAGTCCGGAGGGAGCCCGTCGGCCGCCAGCTCGCGCACCAGGGCGACGCCGTCGGCCGCCACCCGCTGCCAGCGGGTGTCCCCGGTCACCGCGGCCAGGTCGGCCAGGCCGCAGGTGGTGAGGTAGCTGGGGTTGACTATCCGCTGCTCGCGAGCCCACGGCCCGGCGACGAGGACGAGCCGCCCCCCCGCCTCGGCCGTCTCGTGGTCGAGCACGCTCGCCGCGACCTGCCGCGCCTCGTCGAGGAGCCCGGGCTCGCCGAAGCGGCTGCCGGCGGTGGCAAGGGCGGCGGCGATGTCGATGTCGGCGTCGGTGGCCGGACTGTCGTCGGCGATCTCGCCGTCCGCCCACCGCCAGGCGAAGAGGCCGTCGTCACGCTGGAGGTTTTCGCGGGTCCAGTCCCAGACGGCCGCGAACCGCTCCCGGTCGCCGGTGGCCGCGGCCACCAGCAGTGCGTATGCCTGACCCTCGCTGACGGTGTCGCCACCTTGGTCGTGGCGCACGACCCTGCCGTCGGCTTCCACGTAGGACGAGAGGAAGCGCTCGGCGGCGTCGCCGTCCGGCGATGGCGGCGTTCCTGCCGCCCGGGACTCGTCGGCGGAGGGGTCCCCGTCGCCCGTCACCGCGGCGGCGACCAAAGCGATCCCCGCCAGCGCCATGACGAGCGCGGCCACGACGCCCAGCCGCCTCACCGCTCCACCTCCTGCCGCGCCGGGAACAGGGCGAAGCGGATCCCGCTGGCGATCACCGCCAGGTGGACCAGGGCGAATGAGGCGTTGGTGACGGTGGCCGGCGAGCGGTCGACCGCCAGGCCGTAGACGATGATGCCCGCCAGCCCGGCGCATACGGCCAGGGGCACGAGCACTGGCCGGATCTGGCGCCCGGTGGTGCCCTGCTTGGGTGTGACCGCAAAGCTGCCCTTGCGGCGGGCTGCCGTCAGCAGCGAAGCCACCACGTGGATCCAGAAGCTGGCCGACATCAGTGCGAAGGCCGAGAACCGGTAGCGGCCGCCGGCGGCGAGCCCGACGGTCACCATGCTGGCAATGAAGTACGGGCCCCAGTGGAGGAGGAACTCCTCGGGCGAGGACACGTCGATGGGCTGCTCGCCGGTGAGGATCCGCACGACCGGGAACGCCATGTAGACGAGCAGCGTCCATCCGGTCAGCCAGTAGGCGGCCGACAGCAGGTACTGGAGTCGCAGCCGCAGGCCGAGGCGGGCGGCGACCACGCGGGGCAGGGTGGCGAGGCAGCCCCGTGCCCAGCGGAGCTGTTGGCTCACGTACGACGACATGTCCTCGGGGCCGAGGCCGGACGCCACGACCTCGGGGACGTAGCGGGTGGTCCAGCCCTGCTCGTGCATGCGCACGGACATCTCGAAGTCCTCGGTGAGCGAGTCGAGCGAGAACCCGCCGACAGACTCCAGGGCTTTCCGCTGGAACACGACGTTCGTCCCGCAGCAGAACATGGCGCCGAGCTGGTCCCGGCCGCGGGCGATGGTCCCGAAGAACAGCTGCTGCTGGTCCCAGCTGGCGGCGGCCACGCCGCTGGCCGCGTGGTTGGCGTAGTGCTGGGGGGTCTGCACGAACGCGACGCGGGGGTCGTCGAACTGCGCCAGGCACACCTCGAGGAAGTCGGGCCGCGGCACATGGTCGCAGTCGAGGACGGCGACGAACGGGGCGTCGACGTGGGCGAGCGCCTCGTTGACGTTGCCGGCCTTGGCGCCCTCGCTGCCCTCCCGGGCCAGGTAGCCCGCGCCGTGGCGCCGGGCCATCGCCGCCATCTCGGGCCGGCCGCCGTCGTCCAGCAGCACGACGCGCACGTCGCGGCCCCGCATGCGGCACGCTGCCGCCACGGTGGGCTCGACGATCTCCACGGGCTCGTCGTAGGTGGGGATGAGCACGTCGACCGGGACCTCGACCGCGAGCCGCGGGGCGGCGCCGCGCCGCGGCCGGATCCGAGACACCGTCCACCAGAAGCCGGCGCCCTGCACCAGGTTGAACATCTCGGCCCCCACCAGCAGGACGAAGAGCCCGAGGTTGGCGGGCCTCCCCGGCTGGAGCAGCCAGATCACGTAGCGGGCGGCGAGGGCGACGTTGGCCACGAGGAGCAGTCGGCCACCCAGGCCGCGCCAGTCGATGCCGCCACCGGGCTGCCAGTCGGGCTCGCCCAGGCGCGGGTCCGTGGCCACCGGACGATCGAGGAGCGGGCGGTCGGTCATCCGAACCTCCACAAGGTCGTCTCCCCGCGCCGGTCCTCGGAGCTCAACGGGCGCCGCGCCGACACGTCGGTGATCAGGGCCAGGACGCGGTCCCGCGTGGTGTCGTCGGCGTAGCCGAACGCCCCGACCACGAACACCCGGCCCTCGGCGCCCGCGGCGAGCTCGGCGCCACGGGACAGGCCGACGACCTCGGCGCCGCCAACCTCGTGGCGGACCAGGTCCCCGACCGTGGCCGGCGCGTACACGACAAGGTCGCCCGCCCGGGCCTCGGCGGCCACGTCCTCGATCACCGGCGTCACGTCCACCCGCTCGACGGGCTCCACTCGGGTGGCCTGGTCAACCGCCGCCAGGACCAGCACCGCCGCTCCGACCGCGGCGATCAGGCGTGCCCGCGGCCAGCCTCCGGCGAGCGTGGCGGCCCGGCCGAGGCCGATGGCGATCATGGGGAGGGCGGTGGCGATCCACTCCAGGGCGAACAGGGGGGTTCGGGGCGCGCCGGCCACCTGGGCCACGAGCAGGGCGGCGAACGGCGTGACCGCGAGCACCACGAGCAGCAGGCCCCGGCGAGACCAGGCCCGCACGGTGAGGGCGAAGGTGGCGAGGATGGCGAGCGGCCACAACGCCAGCAGCCGGGACGTCACGTCCCGGGGATGGAAACCCAGCACGCCGTTGACGGCCGTGCCGGCGAGGCCGAGCACCGAGCGGCCGGCGCCGGGGGCACCGGAGGTGGCGTACTCCCGAGGCGGCAGCACCGTCGGCGGTCCCCAGCCGTCCCGGTAGGCGAGCAGCGTCCCGAAAGCCGCGACGGTGAGCAGCGCAGCGCCCGCCCAGCCGGCGAGCGCGCGGCCGGCGTCCGGCGTCCTGCTCCGCCACCGCTCGACGACCACCACCCCGGCCGCGCCCAGCAGCACGGCGGCGTGGAGGACGGCAAGCTGGTGCGACCACACCAGTACCGCGCCGGTGACGCCGAACAGCAGCCAGTCGAACGGCCGGCCTCGCTCGACCGCCCGGAGCATCGTGAACAGCGCGAGCGTCGCCAGCAGCGCGGCGACCATCCCGGGTCCGGCGCCGCCCGACAGCCACAGCAGGCCGGGGCCGAGCGCCGCCACGACGGCCGCGATGAGGCCGGTCCGGCGGTCGTAGAGGCGGGTGGCCGTCACGTAGATCGCGGGGACGAGGACGAGGCCCGCCAACAGGGATGGCGCCCGTAGCGCCAGATCGCCGGCCCCGAGGCCCTGGCGGGTGAGCCACACCAGTCCGTCGATCAGCGGTGGGTGCGCGTCGGCCGTGCGGGTGGCCGCCAGGGCATCCCCCAGCGATCCGCCCGTGGCCTCGGCGGTAGCGGCCTCGTCGAGCCACAGCGGCCGGCTCACGGCCAGGCGGGCCGCGGCCGCCACGGCCACAAGCACCGCCAGAGCGAAGCCGGCCATCCGGGGTCCGCCGCCCGCCTCCTCCGCGGGCACGACCAGCCGGCGAGGCGTGGACAGAGCGGTCGCGAGGAGGAGGCCGACGGCCGCTGTGGCCCCGGCAACGACGAGCCCGGTGACCGCCGCGTCGACCGACGCGTCCTGTGTGTCGATCAGGATCAGCACCTGCGCAGCCACGGCGACCCCGGCGACCGCGGCCACGGTCGCCGGGTGTCCGGCACCGGTCCGGTGGTGGGCCAGCACCTCGGCGAGAACGAGGACCGCCATGCCGGCAGCCACGTACGGGACGAGTGTGGACACACGGGGATCGTCCACGCCCGCGACGCCAGCGAGCCCGATCGCGGCGAGGACTCCTAGCCCGCCCGCGACGGCAACGGCGAGCAACCCGGGTGCCACATCATCACGGGAGCCGGCGAACAGCCCGTGGGCTGCCACCATGGGTACCAGGCCGGTGACGAAGGGGATGGCGCCCAGGCCTACCAGCGCCATGACGACTCTCGTCGTGTCGGGCGTCGCGTCGAGCCCGGGGACGAGGACAGCTACTTGCAGGAGTCCCAGCGCCCCCCAGGCGGCCAAGCCCGGCAGGCGGGCCCGCCGCGCGCCAAGTGCGGCTCGAAACGCCAACACGCTCAGGCCTGTGGCCGCCGCCGTCGTGGTCAAGGCGCGTGCCGGTAGTGCAGAGCTGCCGATCACGAGGACAGCGATCGCCATCGCCTCGACCATCAGTGTTCCGACCACGTGGCGCCGGGCGGCACGCACCGGGGCGTCCGGCGGACGGGGAACGGGGGGAGCATCGACGACGTCGTTGCGCGCCGGCGCGCTCGTTACCCCGTGCATCCGAGACGCCTGCCCCATTTTGGGGGGTCGCATACGCCGGGAGGGGGACGGTTTTCAACCAGTGCCGACCGGGAAGCCCCGTCCCCATGCGCTCGGTGCCCCTCGTCCCCCGGACGACCAACGGGTTCGGCGACGTCCTCGAACCCGAGGAGCGGCGACGGCTCGACGATGCACTTCACCTGCTGCGCGAGCGACTCGCGCATCGACGGCTGTGGCACGTCAACTCGACCGCCACCGGCGGAGGGGTCGCAGAGATGCTCGGCAGCCTCCTCCCCTACATGGCGGGCGCGGGGATCGACGTGTCCTGGCTGGTGGTGGAGGGCGACGAGCCCTTCTTCGACCTCACCAAACGCCTCCACAACCGACTGCACGGTGCACCGGGCGACGGTGGCCCACTGGGCCCAGCCGAACGGGCCGCCTACGACGCCGCCCTCGGCGCCCAGCGCGGCGACCTGTTGCGGGCGGTGTGCCCCGGCGACGTGGCCGTGCTCCACGACCCCCAGACCGCCGGACTCATCCGCCCACTGCGGGACCACGGCGCGCACGTCGTGTGGCGGTGCCACATCGGCATCGACCAGCCGGACGCCCTGGTCCGGGAGGGGTGGGCGTTCCTCGCCGACGACGTGGCGGCCGCCTCGGCCACGGTGTTCACCCGCCCGCAGTACGTGTGGGTCGGCCTCCCACCGGACCGGGTCGTCACCATGGCGCCATGCGTCGACGTTCTCTCACCGAAGAACCAGCCGCTCGGCCCGAACACGACGGCGGCGATCCTCGACGCGGCCGGCATCATCCGCCGCCCAACCCGCGACTCACCCGCCTACACGGACGCCGACGGCGCCCGGCGATTGGTCCGCCGGCGGGCCGAACTCACCGAGGACGCGCCCGCGCCCGCCAACGCCCGCCTGGTGGCGCAGGTATCGAGGTGGGACCGGCTGAAAGACCCCGTGGGCGTGATGCGAGCGTTCACCGAGCACGGCCCGCAGGACCCAGACACCCACCTGCTGCTGGTCGGACCGATGGACGGCGTGGCCGACGACCCCGAGAGCACCGACGTGTTCGAGGAGGTGGCACGGCACCGCCAGGCGCTGTCCGAGCCCGATCGCCGCCGGGTCCACCTAGCCCGCATCCCGATGGACGACCCGGCCGAGAACGCCGCAATCGTCAACGCCGTCCAACGCCGCGCCGACGTCGTGGTGCAGAAGAGCCTGGCCGAGGGCTTCGGCCTCACCGTGGCCGAGGCCATGTGGAAGGAGCGACCCGTCGTCGCGTCCCGAGTCGGCGGCATCCAAGACCAGATCGTCCACGGCGAGAGCGGGCTCTTGGTGGACGACCCCACCGACCTGGCAGCGTGCGGACGAGCATTGCGCCGGGTGCTAGGCGACCAAGCGGCCGCCCACCGTCTCGGAGCCGCGGCCCGACAGCGCGTCTGTGAGCTCTTCCTGCCGGTTCAGCACGTCGAGGCCGAGGCCCGGCTCCTCGGCCGGATCCTCGAAGCCCCAGCCTCGACCGCTGATCGCCTCCCGGACGACCACGGGCGTGATGCCAGTCCCTCTCTCGCGCCGCCGATCCATGGACGTCGCTCATGACCAGCGACGCATTGGTGCGAAGGCTCAACCAAGCGGCGTCGGGCACCGGACCGTCATCGTCGATCTGTCACAGACGACGTTCATGGACTCGACCGGCCTGCGGGCGCTCCTGCAGGTACGGCCTGGTGCTCCGCGACCCGTCGGATCCGGTCTTACTCACCCTGCGCTACGCAGGCCTGGAGGACGTGTTCACGATCGAGCATCGTGACCACCCCAAGACGACCTGACCCGACCCGCCGATGCGCGAAGGCTGTACCGGCCGTGGACACGGGCCGTGGAGGGCGGAGGGCCGGCTGCCGAGGGACTCCATTGTCCTCCCCGGCAACCGGCTCCACCCTGATCAAGAGCCGCTCCGATCCTGCCCGGCGCACAGCGCTGCGATTCACCTCGTAGAGAATTGCCCTGGATTTCGTGTTGCAATGACGAGGGCCCGGAGCCTGCCTCACCGGGAGCTCTGGCCTCTGACCTGGGGAGAGGGTCGGATTGTCGGTCGGTGTTCGTTGGCGACGCGAGGAGGCGTGACACTCCCCCGACCGTCGTGTCTCAACCGGCGCCCGGGCACGCGGTTCGATGCGGGCAAGATCACTCGCCCGGTCATTCCAGCGGGCGCACGTCGAGCTACGTCTCCGCCGGCATGCTCGTAACGGTCGAGTACCTACCTGCTGATGCATCCGCGACCGTCTCTCCCGCGAGGTCACCGAGGTGGACAGAGCGCCGTTTCTGTCGGTGACCCCTCCGAAGACGTGATGGATACGAACGACGACCTCACCTCCGCCGAGCGGCTGATCCTGCGCCTGCTCGGCAGGGACCTGACCCTGTGCGAGATCGCCCTTGATGTTGCTGGACGACGTGTCGGATCGCGCGTTCGGCGCTGACAAACCCGACCGCCCATCAGATGTACCGGATTGATCACGGATCGTCGCTGTTGGTGATGTTGGCCCACGGGTAGTAACCGATCGAGAGTGGGAGGGGAGCCGATGAGGATCGGGGTCGTTGCGCCACCATGGGTCGCCGTGCCGCCGGGTCGGGCGCACTACGGCGGCACCGAAGCAGTGATCGACCAACTCGCGCACGGCTTCGAGCGGGCAGGCCACGAGGTCATGTTGTGGACCACCGGTGACTCCACGTGCCCTGTCCCGAGCGGGCACATCCTGGCTGCCGCGCAGGGCGAGCCCTTCGGAGTGGCAGCGGTCGAACTGGACCATGTCATCGCCGGCTACGAGGCGCTGACGACATGGGGCGCCGACATCGTGCACGACCACACGCTGACCGGGCCGCTGTGTGCCGAGCGGTCCCATCCACCGGTGGTAGTCACGAACCACGGGCCGTTCGAGGGCGCGGTGGCCGCGCATTACCGCCGGGTGGCGCAGCGCATGCCCGTGGTCGCGATCAGCCATGACCAGGCTCGTCGTGCCGGACCCATCCCGGTCGCCGCGGTGATCCACCACGGGGTCGACCCCGACGCCTACCCGGCCGGTTTGGGCGCCGGCGACGGCCAGGGCCCCTATTTCCTGTTCATCGGCCGCTTCGCCCCCGACATGGGTGCCGACCATGCCGTCCGGGCGGTGCGCCAGATGGGCGGCCGACTGCTGATCGCCGGCAAGATGCACGAGGGTCACGAGCACCGCTTCTGCGCCGAGCACCTCGAACCGCTGCTCGGCGACGACGTCGTCTACCTCGGCGAGGTACCGCATGACGAGGAGGTCCGGCTGCTCGCCGGCGCCACCGCGCTGGTCAACCCACTGCGCTCGCCCGAGCCCTTCGGGATGGTGATGGTCGAGGCCCTCGCCTGCGGGACACCGGTCGTCGCCTACCGCTACGCCACTGCCCCGGAGATCGTCGACGACGGCGTCACCGGCTATCTGTGCGACGGCCTGGACGACATGACGGCAAGACTGTCCGAGGTCCGGGACCTGGACCGCACCGCGTGCTGGGCGGCAGTCGCCGACCGGTTCACGACCCAACGGATGGTCGCCGACTACGTCGCCCTGTTCGAGCGCGTGCTGCGCTCCCGCCGGCTGAGCGCGAACGGACGCCACCCGACACGGGGGGACGGGCAACGCTCCGCGACAGTGCGCAGGTGGTAGTTCCTTCATGCGGCACAGTTCAGCGCCGAGGCGGGGACCGCCAACACGCGGCAGGGGGTCGTGTTGGTCGATCAGACCTATTCGGCTGGAAGGTCATCCCGAGGGCCAGTGGCGCCGGGCTGTTGGCCCGGCGCCGTCACTCGTCCGTTCCCCGGCTACTGGCCCGGCGCGTCTCCCGCGGCTCCTCGACGCGGGAGACGCGAGATTCATCTACGTCCCGGGTCGAGAGCGGTGCGCGTCATGAGCGAGTCCGGCGACTGCCACGTCATGAGCTGCGAGACCGACGACGGGACGGTCGTCTACGTCCGCGGGGATATCGATCTCACCACGCACGACATGATGGTGCGGATGCTGGACGACGCCGCGGCGCGCGGCCAGCACGTCATCGTCGACCTGTCACGTACGACGTTCATCAGCAGCAGGTATACGGGACCGGTGAGGAAGGGGATGGCGCCCAGGCCCACCAGTCCCGGTGAGAACTTCTGTACTCCGTCAAGGCGCCCGGCTGACGCCGGACGCGAACGTCGAAAAACAGCTCGGCGGCTAGCGTCCGTGCCCATGAGTGACGCCCCTGACGCGGAACGGGTCGAGCGGGTCGCGGCCGCCCTGCTCGATCCCGTGCTGGAGCCGATCGTCGACATGGTGGCAACCGTGACCGCCGACGGCGATGGCTACGACGTGCGCACCGTGGACGGCCGGGTGCGGTTCCGCCGGGCCAACGGCGGCGGCGACGGCGACGGGTTCGTCGAGACCGTCGTCGAGGGGCGCAACCCGCTGGGCGACACCGCCACCGATCGGTTCGTACCGCTCGCGGAGGAGCGGGCCAACCCGTGGCCGACCCGCACCTCGCAGTCGTACCCCCACGCCCACGAGCACATCGCCCAGGTGTTCGACCACTCGGCCGCCCCGGACATCGTGTGCCTCCACACGCCCGCCCACAACTGGGAGGACCAGGGCGGCGAGCGCGGCGAGCACGGCTCGCTGGGGATCGTGCAGGTGCGGGCGCCGTTCGTGATGTCAGGCGCCGGCGTGCGAGGGGAGGGGGCTCTGCTGCCGCTCGCGGGCCGGCTGGTCGACGTCGCCCCGACCGTCCTCGCCCTGCTCGGCGCCGCCACGTCGCTCGCTCGCCAGGACGGGCGGGTGCTTACCGAGCTGCTCGACCCCGACGCCGAGCCGCCGGAGCACGTGATCGGGTTCCTGTGGGACGGCACCAACGCCAACGTGCTGTACGACATGGTGGCAGCGGGCGAGGTCCCCCACCTGGCCCGCTTGCTCGAGGCGGGCACGGGACTGGGCCACGGGGCCATGGCCAGCCTGCCGTCGGTCACGCTGGCCAACCACACCACCATCCAGACCGGCGTCCACCCCGGGCACCACGGCATTCTCCACAACGCCTGGTACCACCGGGCCACCGGCGAGCAGGTCGTGACCAACTCACCGGCCACCTGGCCATGGTCGATGCAGACCCTCGATCGCGGGGTCGAGACGCTCCACCAGGCGATCCACCGGGCCTTCCCCGGGTCGCGCACAGTGGCCATCAACGAGCCGTGCGACACGGGCGCGGACGAGTCCACCTTCGACGTGATCCGCTCTGGCGGGAGGCTGGCGCGGGCCCCCAGGGCCGACGAGCTGCCGTTCGCCACCGAGCGGTTCGTGCGCCCGGAGAAGTCCTACGAGATCTCGTCCCGCATCGACCACACCGGCATGACCCAGGCCCTCGGCGTGTGGGAGGGCGGTGGCCAGCTGCCCCGGTACTGTTTCGTCAACTTCACGCTGACCGATGCTGCCTTTCACCACAGCGGGCCGTATGCCGAGATCGCCCGGGCCAGCATCCACGACAGTGACGCCCGGCTCGGCCAGATCCTGGCCGCCGTGGAGCGGGCCGGCGTGTGGGACCGCACGGCGTTCTTCCTGGTCGCCGACCACGGCATGGAGGACAGCAACCCCGACGTCACCGGCGACTGGGGCCCGGCCCTGGCCGACACCGGCATCCCGTGTCGGGACGAGGCCTACGGCTTCATCTACGTCGACGCGTGACCGCCCGGGGGCCGTTCGGTGCTGTGTGGCTCAGCGAGATAGGCGAAGTCGGACGGCACCTGGGTCATTGCGGAGCCGCAGTGCTGAGTCGCGAGCGCCACGCCCAGAACCGTCCGTCCGGGCGACGCCTGTGACGTCGTTGTTACGTGGCGACCCGCCGGCACGCGCCTCCAGCGGTTCACCGACCGGCGGAGATCGTCGCCAGGACTCTCGTGTCATCCGGGGTCGCGCACCATCGTGTGACATAGGTGTGACATCGGACGTGGCCTTCTCGACCCGGAACACGGCGTCCGGGGCGTGGCACGATGAGCTCCGATGAGAGCACTGGGGTCACTCCGTCGGTGGGCGGCGGCATGGCGGCCATCGGTCGTCACAGCCGGCTTCCCGACGCTTCCGCTGTTCGTGCTGTTCGGGCTGAACGCGGTCGACGAGCTCGACCGCACGGCGTTCTCGGTCCTGCTGCCGGACATCCGCGACGACTTCGGGCTGAGCAACACCGGCGCGCTCAGCATCGTGTCGGCCACCACCGTCGCCGTGCTGATCATCTCCGTGCCGCTGTCGTTCTACTGCGACCGGGCGAACCGGGTCCGGATCGCCACCACCGGGGGTGCGCTGTGGGGGTTCTTCTCCGTGGCCACCGGGTTGGCGTTGACACCGCTGATGCTCGTCCTGACCCGGATCGGCGCCGGCACCGGGCGTGCCGTCGTCGAGCCGACGCACAACTCACTGCTGTCGGACTGGTACCCGCCCCAGGCGCGGGTGAAGGTCTTCTCGTTCCACCGCCAGGCGAACTCGGTCGGGCAGATCATCGGTCCTATCGCGGCCGGGACCCTCGCGTACTTCTTCGGCTGGCGCACGCCGTTCATCCTGTTCGCGATCCCGACCGCCATCGTCGTGCTGTTCGCGCTGCGGCTCCGCGAGCCGGTGCGGGGCGTCCACGAGCGGCTCGCCGCCGGCTTGGACGAGGAGGCGGCGCAGATCCCCGAGGCGCCGGAGGGGATCCGCTCGACGATCGTCTTGCTCGCCCGGGTGCGAACGATCCGGCGGGTCTGGCTTGCGATCCCGTTCCTCGGGGTCGCCCTGTTCGGCGTGCAGAACCTGCTGTCGCTGATCTACGAGGAGGTGTTCGGCCTGGACAGCCTCGCCCGGGGCTGGATCGCCGCCGGCGTCGAGCCGCTGCAGATCGTCGGTGTGCTGGTCACGATGCCGTGGGTCGCCCGGATGGCCATGAAGGACCCCGGCTACCTGCTCCGCTTCGTCGGCCTCGTGGGGCTGGCGGACGCGGTGTGCCTCGTCGTCTTCGCCTACGCCCCGAACCTGGCGGTGGCCATCGCGATGCACGCCCTGGTCGCGGCCTCGATCGGGACGCTCGCCCCGTCGTTCTTCGCCCTGCTGTCCCTGGTCGCGCCCCCCCGGGTCCGCTCGGCCGGCCTGACGACGATCGCGGTGTTCGCTGTGCCGGGGATCGCCATCTTCCTCCCGCTGATCGGCGCCATCTCCGACGCCCACGGCATCCGGGTGAGCATGCTCGTCCTGGTGCCGATCGCGGTGACGGCCGGCTTCATCCTGTCCACGGCGGCCAAGTTCGTCCTGCCCGACATCGCCGCCGCCCACGCAGAGTCTCTGGCCCGCGCCGGGGTCCAGGCGACCTAGCCGTTCGATCGCTGGCCCATCCGGCCGACGATGTCGGCCCGCGGGCATTCGTGCCCGACCAGCTCGTCTGGCGTCGCGATCTGGCACCGGCCGTCGACGATCCGCTCTACCGCCTGGGCCCGGGCGGCCTCATCGCCCCGGCGCTCGGCCCCATCGCGCTGGGCCTGGCCACCAGCGCGTTCGAGGCGATGCGGGACCTCACCCAGCGGTCTCGGCCAGCACGCGGGCCGTCGTCGGCGACCGCACCCACGTCCACGTCGCGGCGGCCCTCTGGGACGCGGCCGACCAGGGTCGCGACACGCTGGCGGCCCGCGCCGACCTGTGGTCGGCGAGCTTCCTGGCCGTCGAGGCGGCCATCACGACGATCGACCGGCTCCACCGGGCGACAGGCATCGACGCGCTCGTCGCCGGAGGCGTCGGAGACCGCGCTCGGCGCGAGGCCCACGCGGTCGCCAGCTGGATCGACGCGTTCCGGCCGTTCGAGGCGGCAGCCGGTCGCGTCGCCCTCGGGCTGGAGCCGAACCACGTAATGTTCTGAACCGGTCAGCGGAGTCGAGGCGAGCCAGGAGGTGAGATGGGGGCATTGCTGCTGGTCCATGGCGTCGGCCACGGGTCGTGGTGCTGGAGTCGGACCAAAGCGGCCCTGATCGATCGTGGCCATGACGTGTCCGCGGTTGATCTTCCCCTGACCGGACTCGGCGACGATGCCGCCGCGGTCCGGGCGACGCTGGATGACTGGGGACGGGATGCCGTGCTCGTTGGTCACTCCTACGCCGGCTTGGTGATCTCCAAAGCGGCCGCCGGGCGCCATGATGTGCAACATCTCGTGTATGTCGCCGCCATGATGGTCGACGGCGGCGACGTCTACCTGGACCGCATGAGCGAGTTCCCAGCCGCCGCCATCAACTCCCAGGTTCAGCTCACCGCGGACGGTAGGCTCGTCGTCCCGCCGGAGACGGCTGTCGAGTGCTTCTACAACGAGTGCGACAGGGGCGACGCCGCGGTGGCGGCGCGCCGTCTCCGGCCGACGGCGGCTGCCTGCCTCGCCGTCCCGACCGGGGCAGAGCCCTGGGCGTCGATCTCATCGACCTACGTCCTGTGCGAACGGGATAACGCCATCCACCCGGACTTTCAGCGATGGATGTCAACCCGGGCTGGTGAAGTCGTCACGCTCGACACGGATCATTCTCCCTTCATGTCGCTGCCCGATCGGTTCGTGGACCTCCTGGACGACATCGCCTGCAGGGCGAACGCGGTGGGCGAGGCTCGATGATCTTGCCCGGCTGCTCGGCAGGTGGAGTGCCAGGCGAGGCGGCTCCACACCAGAGGTGCGGAATGGAGTCGACATGTTGACGACTCGGGTCTGCGAGTTGTTCGGCATGACCCATCCGGTCGTACTCGGCGGGATGGGTCTGGGGACCAACCCTGTTCTCGTCGCCGCGGTCTCCGATGCGGGTGGACTCGGCATCCAGGGTTGCAGTGGCCGGCCACCCCGAGAGATCACCGAACTGGCCGCCGCCATCAGGGATCGGACAGATCGGCCGTTCGGCCTCAACCTCCTGCTGTTCGGGGCGGGTGCGGACGAATGGGACGCGACCTTGACCGCACGTCCGCCCGTCGTGTCCACCGCATGGGCCAAGGCCGACCAGCCACTCGCCGAGCTGTTCGCCCAGGCCCATGAGGCAGGAACCAAGGTGCTGCACATGGTGTCCACGGTGCCCGAGGCCGTACGAGCAGCCGAGGCGGGGGCCGACGCTGTCGTCGCACAGGGCACCGAAGGCGGAGGCCACGTCGGGCTGATGGGGACGATGGTGCTCGTGCCGATGGTGGCTCGCGCCATCGCGCCGGTGCCGGTGATCGCTGCCGGCGGGCTCGCTGACGGCGCCGGCCTCGCCGCCGCGCTCATACTCGGCGCGGAAGGCGCGCTCTACGGGACTCGGTTTCTGGCCACGACCGAAGCGTCGATCCCCGAGGCGTACAAGCGGCTGCTCGTCGACAGCGACGGCCACAACACGGTTGTCACGGAGCTACCCGACGTCGCCAACGCCACCGTGTGGCCCGGTGCCTACGCGCGCATCGAACGCAACCGGTTCTACGAGACCTGGGCCGGGCGAGAGGGCGAGCTGCGCTACCGCCACACCGAGGCGGCAGCATCCGCATGGCGCGCACTCGAAGCCGGCGACACCGACAACGCGCCCCTCTACACCGGCCAAACCGCGGGGCTGATAGACGCCATCGAGCCCGCCGGAGTCATCGTCGAGCGGATCGTCGCCGACGCCACCGAGCGGCTGCGGCGCATCAAGCTCGCGGACTGAACCACGCGGGGCCGGCACGCGCCGCTCGTCTGGACTGACATGCCGCCCTGCTGCCGGCGGTCATGCCCAGGTCGCGGCTGATCGCTCCTGGAGATTTCGACATCCGATCCGGAGATCGGCAGCACCGGGTGCGAGGATGTCTCACCCCGTGCACACGAAGCGGAGATCGGGCATGTCCGACGACCACGCACTCATCAATGCTCACGCCGGCGACGACCTGGCGCCCCTTGCCGGACCGTGGGAGGTCGATCCGACCCATTCGGCGCTCGAGTTCGTCGCCCGCTATGCGGTGTTCACCCTCGTGCGCGGCCGCTTCACGTCGTTCGCCGGAACCGTCGGGATCGATCCGCTGCATCTCGAGGCGACACAGATCGACGTCGACATCGACGCCACGTCGGTCGACACCGCGATGCCGGAGCGCGACGCCCACCTGCTCAGCGACGAGTTCTTCGACGTCGAGCGCCACCCCAAGATCAGCTTCCGCTCGCGGGGTGCGACGGTGCTGGCCGCGGGTCGCTACACGGTGCACGGCGAGTTGACGATCCGTGGCATCACCCAACCGGTTCGGCTCGACGTCGACGTCTTCGGCCGTGCGCCCGACGTGCTCGGCAATCCCCGGCTCGGCCTGAGAGCGATCGCCAAGGTGCAACGCGCTGAGTGGGGCATCACATGGAACGCCCCGGTCCCAGGCGGCGGCGTCGCTTTGGCCGAGACGGTCGATCTCGAGCTCGACGTGTCCCTCGTGCCGGCCGGCACGGCGGCCCGGTCATCCTGAGGGTGCTCTGCAGCCACGTCGGGCGGGACTAGAGCGGGTACAGCGTGGTGACGGGTGTGATCGTCAGCTGAACGGAAGATGTCATCTACAAGGAAGCGGTCGCCCCGGCGGCCGTTTGCGCGTAGAACCGCATACATGGTCGATGTCGATGTCAGCCGGCGCCGCTTCCTCCAGTCCGGGACCGCCACGCTCGGCAGCCTGGTCGTGGCCGGACCCCTGCTGCGGCTCGATGCGGGCCGGGGGCCGCGGCCGGATCGGGGCTTCGGGCCGATCGCGCCGATCGCCGACCTGACGACCGGCCTGCCGCTGCTGAAGCTGCCCGAGGGGTTCACCTACCAGTCGTTCGGATGGACCGGCGACCCGATGGACGACGGCACGCTCACGCCTGACCGCCACGACGGCATGGCGGTCGTCGAGGTCAACGGGCGCGGGCCCGGGCGCGAGGTGGTGCTGATCCGCAACCACGAGCGGGGGCCGTCGACGCCCGGCAACCCGCTGCCCGTGGTCGGCGGCGGCGCCGCGCCGGTGTACGACGGGTTCCAGGTGCCGGGGGTGATCGACGGGCTCGGCGGCGGGACCACCGCCCTCACGTTCTCGGGGGGCCGGTTCACGGGCTCCCGGGCCACGCTGGGCGGCACGATCTCCAACTGCGCGGGTGGCCCGACGCCGTGGGGCTCCTGGCTGACCTGCGAGGAGGTCACGATCCGGGGCACGGCCATCGGTGCCCGCGACCACGGCCTCGTGTTCGAGGTGCCGTCGCCCCGGCTCGGGCCGGCGAGCGCCGTTCCCATCGAGTCGGCCGGGTTCATGTCCCACGAGGCCGCAGCGGTCGACGCCCGGACCGGCGACCTCTACCTGACCGAGGACAACGGCCCGCTGAGCGGCTTCTACCGGATGCGGCCGTCCAGGCGCCCCCACGCGCCGGGCGACCTGGAGGCGGGCGGCACGCTGGAGATGCTCCGGGTCGTCGGCCAGGACAACGCCGACCTGGGCGCCGCCACCCAGGGCCAGCGGTTCGAGGTGGACTGGGTCCCGATCGCCGACCCGATGGCCGACCCCGAGGGCTTCGAGTCGCCGGCGCCCGGGTTCCCGCCGATCCAAGGCACCGGGCGGTCGGGTCCGTTCCTGCAGGGCCAGGCCCAGGGCGGCGCCAGCATGCGGCGCGGCGAGGGCTGCTTCTACCGGGACGACGTGGTCTACCTCGTCGACACGAGCGGCGGCCCGGCCGGCAAGGGCACGGTGTGGGCGCTGGAGCTGGACCGCCACCGGCGGAGGCCGGGCAGGCTGATCGCAATCTACGTGTCGCCGGACGAGAACACCGCCGACAACCCGGACAACATCACGGTGAGCCCGCGGGGCGGCATCCTCGTGTGCGAGGACGGCGGCGGGCGGACGGCGGCAGACAGCTCGCGGGTGTTCGGCCCTCGGCTGCTCGGGATCAACGAGCGGGGCGCCTCGTTCGTGTTCGCCGAGAACAACGTGGTGCTCGAGCAGGCGCTGCCCGGCAAGCCGCTGGTGCCGCCGGGCGACTACCGGGGCTTCGAGTTCGCCGGGGCGGCGTTCTCGCCAGTCGGCGACGAGCTGTTCGTCAACATTCAGACGCCGGGCGTCACCTTCGCCATCACGGGCCCGTGGCGGCGGGGGCGGCTCTGACCAGGAGCGCTGCTTCTAGCCCACCTCCAGGAGGCGGATCATCTCGGCGATCCTGACCAGTCCTTCCGCCCGACCATCCCTGGCACGACCACAGCCGCTGACGCACTCCTACGCATCCGCGCGCTGCCGACCGGCGGCGGGCCAGAACATGCCGGTTCGTGCGGCATAGCGGGCGTAGTCGTGGGCCAGCGGGCTGTGTTCGAACTTCCGCTCCTCCTGGCGCGCGGCCACCGCGTACAGCGTGGTCATGCCCGCGCAGACGACGACCAGCGTGGGCGCGCCGGTGACCGCCCAGCCCGCGAGGTACGTGAGCAGGTAGGCCGTGTAGAAGGGATGGCGCACGAGGCGGTACGGACCCGTCGAGACGAGGTGCTCGGGGACGTCGCCCGAGAAGGCGGGTGTGAGCGGGCGCCGCCGCGTCTCGCGCGCCGCCGCCAGGAACAGCGCCAGCGCGCCGACGAAGATCGCGGTTCCGGCCGCGCTGTGCCAGGCAGACGGGGCCGGGGTGTGGGTCATCGTGGCGAGCTCCGTGGTTCCGGCCGCGATGGCGCCGAGGGTGAGCGACACCAGCCCGATCGTCACCCGATCGTCCCGCCGGAACACGGTGACAGTCCCCGCGGCGTACGCGACGAAGCAGGACAGTCCGGCGGCGATGGGCACGATCTGGTCGGTGCTCATCGGGGCCTCGGGTCACAGGATCCCGGGCGCCGTGCGGGGACGAGCTCGAAGTCGTCACTGCACCCGTCCAGCCAGTGGAGAAACGGGCGCGACCGCAACTCCATGGCCGCGCGGGCGAGGCGGAGGTCGAGCGCGCACGCCACCGATGCGTGGCGGTAGTGGTCCTGCACCCCGGTCAGCAACTCGAAGGGCACCGGGAACAGGCCCGCCAGCCGGCGCAGGCGGTCGAGCGACATCGACATGAGCCAGACGTCATGGTCCTGGCGCCGCGCCCGGGACATCCAGAGCGCGGGGTAGATCAACGCCCCGACGAGTGGTCCGGACGCGACCGATGCGGGGATCGTGGAGCGGGTCGATCCCGAACGCCGCCAACGTGGGACGGGTGTCGGTTGGAACGATAAGGCTGGCCGTGCCGAGAACCTTCCGGCCATCAGCGACGACGAGCCATTCCCGGATCCATCCAGCCGTCGTCGTACGCCTCCTCGCCCCGCCGATCGATCGCGCCCTGCGCGTCGTACTCACGAGTGTGCAGGACCCGGGCGGCGGCGATCTCGCCGGTCGAACGCGCCGGTCCCGCGTAGACCTCGGCCGCGTCGACGCTGTAGTCGGCGTGCGTCACGACCGCTGCGTCGGTGGTGTCCACGGTTCCTCCCTGGGGCGCGCCGGCACACGACAGGCAGAGACGAGCGTCGTCGGGCAGCATGTGGTGGGGCTTGGCTGAAGGTCAGGCTGAAAGGGGTTGGGCTGTGGGTCGCTCGCATCCGACGATCATCTCGGTGGACGACCACCTGATCGAGCCGCCGGACCTGTTCGAGGGTCGAGTGCCGGCGCATCTCGCGGAGAGAGCGCCACGGGTCTCCGAGCTGCCCGACGGTCGGGAGGTGTGGCTCTACGAGGACAACATCTACCCCAACGTGGGCCTCAATGCGGTGGTGGGTCGGCCGAAGCACGAATGGAGCATGGAACCGGCCCGCTTCGAGGAGATGCGGCCCGGCTGCTACGACATCGACGAGCGGGTGCGGGACATGGATGCGGGTGGCATCTGGGCGTCGCTGTGCTTCCCGTCGCTCATCGCGGGGTTCTGCGGTGCCGTGTTCTCCCAGAGCAAGGACCCGGAGCTGGGCCTGGCCTGCGTGCGGGCGTGGAACGACTGGCACCTGGAGGTGTGGGCGGCTCGCCACCCCGAGCGGATCATCCCGCTCCAGATCACATGGCTGAACGACCCGGCGCTGGCCGCCGACGAGATCCGCCGGAACGCCGCACGGGGATTCAAGGCGGTCAGCTTCGCCGAGTTTCCCGTCAAGCTCGGGCTTCCCTCCCTGCACTCGGGCCACTGGGATCCGTTCCTCGCCGCCTGCGAAGAGACCGGCACCGTGGTGTGCCTGCACACGGGGTCCGCGGGGTGGGCGCCGATCCCCAGCCACGATCCGCCGTTCGAGCTGTTCCCCACGCTGTTCCCGGCCAATGCGCTGATCGCGGCCGCCGACTGGCTGTGGTCCGGGGTCTGCGTCCGGTTCCCCGACCTGCGCATCGCCCTCTCCGAGGGCGGCATCGGCTGGGTGGTGATGCTGGCGGACCGGGTCGACTACGTCCTCGACCACTCGGCGTCCGGCCAGGAGAGCGGGCACTGGCAGGGTGACCTGCTTCCGAGCGAGGTGCTGGCCCGGAACTTCTGGTTCTGCGTCCTCGACGACCCGGGGAGCGTGGGCGCCGTGCTGGATCGCTTCGGGCCGGGACACGTGATGATGGAGAGCGACTACCCCCACGCAGACTCAACGTGGCCGGACACCCCACGGGTCGTCGAGCGCAACTTCGGGCACCTGGATCCGGCCACCGTGCGCCAGGTCTGCTACGAGAACGCAGCCGCGCTCTTCGGCCATCCGGTACCACCGACCCCGGACGCGGCGACGGAGGAGCCGGGCGATGGTTGACCTGCTGATCCAGGGTGGGCACGTCGTGGACGGCACCGGCGGACCCGGCCGTGTCGCCGACGTGGCGGTGCATGGCGGCCGGGTCGTCTCGATCGCTGCGCCAGGCCGCGTCGACGAGCCGGCCTCGCACCGGATCGACGCCACCGGCCTCGTCGTCGCCCCGGGCTTCGTCGACATCCACACGCACTACGACGCCCAGCTGTTCTGGGATCGCTGCGCGACGCCGTCACCGCTGCACGGCGTCACCACCGTGATCGGCGGGAACTGTGGGTTCAGCCTGGCGCCCGCCGGCGCCGAGCACGCCGACTACCTGACCCGCCTCCTGGCCCGGGTCGAGGGCATGCCCCTCGACGCCCTGCAGGCCGGCCTCGACTGGGGCTGGACCAGCTTCGCTGACTGGCTGGGACGCCTCGACGGCGGCCTGGGCGTCAACGCGGGCTTCCTGGTCGGGCACTCGGCGCTGCGTCGGGCGGCCATGGGCGAGGCCGCCACCGGCGCCGCCGCCGACGCCCGGCAACTCGCGGACATGCGACGACTGCTCCGGGACTCGCTCGCCGCCGGCGCTCTGGGCCTGTCCAGCTCCCAGGCACCGACCCACAACGACGGCGCCGGCGATCCCGTGCCGTCGCGATCGGCCGACTCGGCCGAGATGCTGGCCTTGGCGTCCACGGTGGGCGACCAGCCCGGGACGACGCTGGAGCTGATCCTGGCGGGCACGCTCAGCCGGTTCAGCGACGACGAGGTCGACCTCATGGCCTCGATGTCCACCGCCGCGGACCGGCCGCTCAACTGGAACGTCCTGGCGGTCACCGCCCTCGATCCCGAGGGTTGGCACCACCAGCTGCGAGCGTCGGACGTCGCCGGCGAGCGGGGCGGGCACGTGGTCGCGCTCACGATGCCCCACCTGATGCGCATCCGGCTGTCGTTCCTCAGCGGATTCGTGCTCGACGCCCTGCCCGGCTGGGGCCCGGTGATCGGCCTGCCGCCCGCCGAGCGGGTGGCGGCGTTGCGGGAGCCGGACGTCCGGCGGCGCCTCGACGCCGGCGCCCACTCACCGGAGGCCGGTGTCCTGGCCGGGCTGGCGAACTGGAAGATCCTCGAAGTCGTCGAGGCGTTCGCGCCCCAGAACGCCGCCGTCGAGGGCCGCAGCATCGGGGAGATCGCCGCCGAGCGTGGCGGCGATCCGTTCGACGTGCTGCTGGACATCGTCTGCGCCGACGAGCTCCGCACCGGGCTGCGACCCCCCGCCTTCGGCGACGGCGACGGCGACTGGGCGGAACGGGCCAAGGCGTGGCACGACGACCGCACCATCGTGGGGGCTTCGGATGCCGGCGCCCACCTCGACATGATGTGCGGCGCCGTCTACTCGACGTCGCTGCTCGGCTGCGGGGTTCGGGAGCGGCAACTGATCACCCTCGAGGAGGCCATCCGCCAGCTCACGTCGGTGCCCGCCCGGCTCTACGGCATCCGTGATCGTGGCGTGCTCGCCGAAGGCGCCTGGGCGGACGTCGTCGTCTTCGACGCGGCCACCGTCGGCCCCGGCCCCGAACGCACCCGCAACGACCTCCCGGGCGGTGCTCCCCGGCTGTACGCCGACGCCCGGGGCGTGGAGCACGTCCTGGTCAACGGAACGGAACTCGTCCGCGGCGGTGAGCTGACCGGCGCGCTCCCGGGCCGCCTGCTTCGCTCGGGCCGCGACACGAGGACGGTCACCGCCCGCGGCCCGGAGTGAACGCCCCCCGGCGGACCGCCGTCGCGCACCGCGGCCCGCGGAGGACCTTACTGAGTCGCAACCGGTGTCCAGCCCGTTACGCCTCAGCCACGTCATCGTGAGAGGCGCCAGAACTAGATCCGTTCATGGCGTCAGCGCTTCGTAACCTGGCTTGGTGGACGGTGTGAACGATCAGGGACTGCACCCCGCAGTGCGG
>Ga0209382_10001389_pt1 | contig 38221 bp, 41 predicted proteins | sample SoiMetdeltSBSDD5_FD_187599 | JGI IMG/M metagenome (GOLD analysis project Ga0209382, IMG submission 187599) | Bulk soil microbial communities from a Populus tree surrounding site in Tennessee, USA - Soil MetaG P. deltoides SBSDD5 (SPAdes) (version 2) | ecosystem: Environmental > Terrestrial >... | reverse complement strand
CCTTCGCCGAGGCGGCCGGCTGCGGCGTACGCGCCCTCGACCCGGCGCACCGGCTCGGGTCGGAGGGCCTGGCCGACGGCGACGTCGTCGAGATCGACGGACTCGAGATACGGGTCGTCGCGACGCCGGGGCACTCGTCGGACTCGCTGTCGTTCGTACTCCCGGCGGAGTCGGCGATGCTCACCGGCGACACCGTCCTCGGTCGTGGGACGACGGTCGTCGCGCACCCCGACGGCGAACTCGGCGCCTACCTCGGGTCACTGCGTCGGCTACGAGACCTCGCGGAGTCGGCCGAGGCTACCCGGGTATGGCCGGGCCACGGGCCGCTCATCGACGACGCACTCACGGCGATCGAGGGCTACCTCGCGCATCGGGCCGAGCGTCTGGAGCAGGTACGGGAGGCGGTCGCCGGCGGCGCGACGACGGCTCGCGAGGTGGTCGAGCAGGTGTACGCCGACGTCGACCGGGTGCTCTGGCCGGCGGCCGAGCTGTCGGTCCGGGCGCAGCTGGAACATCTCGAGCGGGAGTGACTGCACCGGGAGCACAGTCAACCTGCGGGCCCGCCGAATCTCGGCAGTAAGTGTGGGATCCGGATGAGGTGCTAGCGTGCCCGCTTGCGCAGCCGCTCCACCTCGATCAGCACCACCGAACGCGGCTCGAGCCGGAGCCAGCCGCGCATGGCGAAGTCGGCCAGGGCCTTGTTGACCGTCTCGCGGGAGGCGCCGACGAGTTGAGCCAGCTCCTCCTGGGTGAGGTCGTGGTGCACGTGGATGCCGTCGTCGGCGGTGCGGCCGAATCGGCGGGACAGGTCGAGCAGCGCCTTCGCGACCCGGCCGGGCACGTCGGAGAACACCAGATCGGCGACGACGTCACTGGTCTTGCGGAGCCGGGCGGCGAGCTGGTGGAGCAGGGCGCGGGCCACACTCGGCTGGTCCTCGAGCCAGCGCAGCAGCTCGTCGTGGCCGAGACTCATCAGGGTGCAGGGCGTGACCGCCGTGGCCGTCGCCGACCGAGGCCCGGGATCGAACAAGGACAGCTCGCCGAACATCTGACCCGGGCCCAGGATCGCCAGCAGGTTCTCCCGGCCGTCGGCGGACGTCCGGCCGAGCTTGATCTTGCCGTCGGTGACGACATAGAGCCGGTCCCCCGAGTCGCCCTCGTGGAAGAGCACGTCGCCGCGTCCGATCCGGGTCTCCGACATGGAGGATCGCAGCGAGTTGGCGGCATCGTCATCGAGCGACGAGAAGAGCGGTGCCTGACGGAGCACGTCGTTGTCCACGGATCCTCCTCGTGGCCGCCACGCCCCGCCCGCTGTATCCCCCGTACGGGTCGCACGACGGCCGATCTCGTGGGTCACAGTCTGACGTATCGCCGGCGCACCCTGGTAAGGAGTACCGGCGATGGGCCACTGACGTCGCCCCGGACCGGCCGTCCGAGCCACCCCATACCCTGGTGAACGTGTCAGCGTCCAGCAAGCCGATCGCTCCACTCCGACCTCCCACGACGCTCGTACGGCGCGCTCGCAAGATGAATCGGGTGCTCGCCGAGACCTACCCCGATGCCCGTTGCGAGCTCGACTTCAAGAACCCGTTCGAGCTCCTGATCGCGACGGTGCTGTCGGCGCAGACGACCGACAAGCGGGTCAATCTGGTGACGCCCGTCCTGTTCGCGCGCTACCCGGACGCGGCCGCGCTGGCGTCGGCGGAGCGCGCCGATGTCGAGGGGATCATCCAGCCGACCGGCTTCTTCCGGGCCAAGACCAACTCGTTGCTCAAGCTCTCCCAGGCGCTGTGCGACAACTTCGGCGGTGAGGTGCCGGGACGCCTCAAGGACCTCGTGACGCTGCCCGGCGTCGGCCGCAAGACCGCCAACGTGGTGCTCGGCAACGCCTTCGGCGTCCCCGGCATCACGGTGGACACCCACTTCAATCGGCTGTCCCGGCGCTTCGGATGGACCGAGGAGACCGACCCGGACAAGATCGAGGCCGAGGTCGGTGCGCTGTTCCCGCGCAGGGATTGGACGCTGCTGAGCCATCACCTGATCTGGCACGGTCGTCGTTGTTGCCACGCGCGGCGCCCGGCCTGCGGTGCCTGCCCGCTGGCCCGGTGGTGCCCCTCCTTCGGCGAAGGGCCGACCGACTCGGCGACCGCGACCAAGCTGCTGAAGACCGAAGGCCGCGCATGAGCCGTGCTCCGGCGTTGGTGATCGTCTTGGCGCTGCTCGCCCTCGCGGGCTGCGTCGACGACGATTCGCCCGGGGGTACGACGTCGGGTGGCTCCGTCGACGTGGCGTCGGCCGATCTCGTACGCCTGAAGCAGCGCGCCGGCATGGCTGACTGCCCACCGTCGACGGCCAGTCACCCGACGTCCGACGACGCCTTGCCCGATGCCACGCTCCCCTGTCTCGGCGGGGGACGCGACGTGCGGCTGTCCAGGCTCGACGGGCCGCTGCTGATCAACGTATGGGCGAGCTACTGCGCGCCGTGCCGGGAGGAGCTCCCGGTTCTGCAACAGGTTCACGAGGCCGCGGGCAACGACCTGACGGTGCTCGGCATCGACTACGAGGACATGGCGCCGGCGGCGGCGCTGCGACTCGCGGCCGACGCCGGCGTGACGTTCCCGTCAGTGGCCGACCCGACCGGTGAGCTGCGCGCCGATCTCGAGGTGATCGCGCTGCCGCAGACGGTGTTCGTCGACGCGGGTGGCGCGATCGTCGCGACCGAGCGCCGGCAGCTCACGTCCTTCGACCTGGTCGCCGATCTCGTCGACGAACATCTCGGCATCGCTCTGGGAACCGATCCGGCGGCCCGCGACTCATGACCGCTTCGCAGGGCCGGGAGCCGGACCGCGACGGGTTGCCCGCGTGGCTCTATCCGGTCGCCGACGCCGCGGAGTCGATCACGTCTCGCCAGCTCGCGCGATACGTGATGGACCCACCCGAGGCGGCCCGGCAGGCGGCCGTACTCATGCTCTTCGGCGAATCGGAGTCCGGTTCCGATCTGCTCCTGATCGAGCGGTCACATGACATGCGCTCACACGCGGGTCAGCTGGCCTTCCCCGGTGGTGCGACCGACCCGGGCGACGACGGCGCGGCGGCGACCGCGCTGCGAGAGGCGTCCGAGGAGGTCGGGCTGAACCCGGCTGGCGTGCACGTCTTCGGCGCGTTGCCGCCCTTGTGGGTGCCGCCGAGCAACTTCGCGGTGACGACCGTGCTCGCCTGGTGGCGCGAGCCGTCGCCGGTCGCCGTGGTGGATCCGGCCGAGGTGGCCGCCGTCTTCCGAGTGCCGTTGTCCGAATTGCTCGATCCGGAGCGGCGGTTCATGGTGCGGCATCCGAGCGGCTGGATGGGCCCGGCGTTCGCGATCGACACGGATGCGGTGGATGGCGAGCTGATCCTGTGGGGGTTCACCGCGGGCATCGTGAGCCGGGTGCTGGCCTACGTCGGGTGGGAACGCCCCTGGAACCACTCGCAGGTCCGCCCGCTTCCCGACGTGGGAGGCTTGGGACGGTGAACCTCCTCGACTGGCTGCTGATTCTCCTGACGCTCGCGTACGGGGTATCGGGTTACTGGCAGGGGTTCGTGACGGGTGCCTCGGCGACCGGCGGTCTGCTGATCGGCGGCCTGCTCGGCATCGTGGTCATCCCGCATCTGCTCGGCGGCCTGGAGCCGTCGGTCGGCGTGTCGCTGATCGCGCTCGTGACGGTGCTCGTGACGGCATCGGTCGGCCAGGCCCTCGGGGCCTACGGCGGCGGCTGGATACGCAGCCGCATCACCTGGGAGCCGGCCCGCGCCATCGACGCGGTGGGCGGCGCCATGCTGAGCATGGTGGCCGTGCTCGTCGTGTGCTGGGCGATCGGCTACGCCGTCAGCGGCGCGCGGATGCCGGCGATCGCCGAGGAGGTACGCGAGTCGAGCGTCCTCGGTCAGGTCGACGACGTCATGCCCAACGCCGCCGACGAGGCATTGAGCGCGTTCAACGAGGTGGTCGCGTCCGATCTCTTCCCGCGCTACATCGAGCCGTTCGCCTCGGAACGCATCCCCGAGGTCGATGCGCCGACCGCCGCGATCCTGCGCAGGCCGGGCGTCGAGGCGGCCGAGGAGAGCGTCGTCAAGATCCTCGGCGATGCGGAGGAGTGCAGCCGCAGCGTGGAGGGGTCGGGCTTCGCGTACGGACCGGAGCGGGTGATGACCAACGCCCATGTCGTCGCCGGCGTCACCGACCCGACCGTGGAGGCCGACGGCTCGACCTACGACGCCGAGGTCGTGCTCTACGACCCGGAGCTCGACGTCGCCGTACTCGAGGTGGATGGTCTGGACGTGCCGTCGCTGGAGTTCGACACCGACGGCGATGCGGGCGACACGGGGGCGGTGCTGGGCTACCCCGAGGACGGTCCCTACGACGCGCAGCCGGCCCGGATCCGAGCCGAGCAGAATCTGCGCAGCCCCGACATCTACAACGACGGAACGGTCGAGCGCGAAGTCTTCTCGATCCGGTCGCTGGTGCGCTCCGGCAACTCCGGCGGGCCGCTCGTGTCGCGAGGCGGTGACGTCTACGGCGTCGTCTTCGCGGCGTCACTGTCCGACGACGACACCGGCTATGTGCTGACCGCCGAGCAGGTCGCCGACGACGCCGATCTCGGGCTCGAAGCGACTGGCGAAGTGTCGACCGGCGATTGCGCCTGAGTCCACTCTCGCCGAAGTTTGCGACTTTGCCCCGCCGTCCAATCAGCCTCGCTCGTGCCTCGCTCGGCGGCTAGGCCCATCCACGGACGTGGGGGCAAACCCGCAAACCTCGGCGCCCTCTGCCCGCGCGATCGACCTATTCGGTCGAGAAGGCCTTCGGGATCTCCTTCGCCGTGGCGATCGTCCGCTCCGGGCCACGGACCTTCTTGAGCTTGCGGACGCCGAGCAGGGCGAGGATGACGGCGATCAGGAGATAGGCGCCGGTCACGATGAGATAGGCCCACCAGGGATCCAGCCCTGCCCAGATGATGAACTGCGCGATGGTGATCGACGCCAGGATGATGATGATCAGGCCGATGAACGCAGCCAGGCCCAGCAGCGCCGCCCCGGTGCCACTGGTCCGGGCGGTGACCTTCAGCTCGGCCTTGGCGAGGGCGATCTCGGACTGGATCAGGGTGGAGATGTCTTGACTGGCGTCCGCGACCAGCCGACCCAGCGTCGGCTCCTCCGTCTCGGAGGCAGCAGGCTGGGGGTCTCCGGCGGTGCTCATACGACTTCTCCCTTCGGCGCGACTTCCCGATGATCAGTCCCGCGGTCTGAGCCTAGCGACACTCACTCGCTGAGCCCGTAGCGAATCACGGGGCGTGGGCGCGATTCCGTCGCATCAGGAGTCCGCTGGCCACGATCGCCGACGCGAGCGAGCCGATCAGCACCGCCGCCGTGGCGTGGTCGGCCTGCTCTCCGGAGAACGACAGGTCGGCGAGCAGCAGCGAGACGGTGAATCCGACTCCGGCGAGTACGGCCACTGCGGCGATGTCGCGCCACGCCAGGTCCGGAGCGAGCTCGGCGTGCGTGAACCGAGCCGTGAGGTAAGAGCCGGCGAACACTCCGACGGCCTTGCCGACGAGCAGGCCGAGTGCGATACCGAGCACGATCGGCTCGGTGAGCAGCTCCGAACCGAGCTCGATGCTGACTCCGGCGGAGAGCAGGGCGAAGGCCGGCACGGCGATCCCGGCCGCGATCGGACGTACCCGATGCTCGTGGACCTCGACGGGTGAACGCGCCTCACCGGGATCCGGATGGACCCGGGTGAGCAGGCCGAGGGCGACGCCGGCGACGGTCGCGTGGACGCCGCTCTCGAGGACGAGCCACCAGGTGACGATGCCGAGCGGCAGGAGCAGGATCCACTCGTCGATCCGCCGTCGTTGGCACCACCAGTACACCGCGAGCAGGGAGAACGCACCGGCGAGTGGCCCGAACTCGACGCCGCTCGTGAAGAACACCGCGATCACGAGGATCGCGCCGAGGTCGTCCACCACCGCCAAGGTGAGCAGGAACGCCCGCAGCGACGACGGCAGCGACCGACCGATCACCGCGAGGACCGCGAGCGCGAAGGCGATGTCGGTCGCCGTCGGGATGGCCCAGCCGTCGAGGTCGCCACCGGCGTTGATCGCGACGTAGATCAGCGCGGGCGCGGCCATCCCGGCGATGGCCGCGGCGACCGGCACCAGCGCGTCGGCCGGACGCCGCAGCGTTCCTACGACCAGTTCACGTTTGAGCTCGAGACCGGCGACGTAGAAGAACACGGCCAGGCCGCCGTCGGACGCCCACTCCTCGAGCGTCAGAGGACCGAGCTCGAAGTGGCGGAGGTCCTCGTACGCGTCGTGCCAGGGTGTGTTGGCCCAGATGAGCGCGATCAGGGCAGCGCACAGCAACAAGGCGCCGCCGACGGTCTCCTGGCGGAGGGCGCGTCCGAGGAAGGTCTCCTCGCCCGGCTCGAGCCGGCCGAACAGGCGTCGGCGTCGACCGCTGGGCGGTGCGGCATCGTGCGACACGATGGATCCACCTTCGGATCGACGGCTCGTACGCCCCCAACCGACCAGACTTCCCGGCACGCCAGCTTCGAGCCTATCGAGTTCCGACGCGCGATTGCGGGATGGTGGCGACTTCACGGGGCGCGTCGACCGACACCATCCCCGCAATCGCGGTTCAGAGCGCCTTGAGCATTCCCGAGTCGACGACGATGTCGGCACCGGTCGTGCTCGCCGAGCGGGGCGAGACGAGCAGGGCGATCTGGTCGGCCACCTCCTGCGGATCGGCGAGCCGGCCGGTCGACAGGCTCATCGCCTCCGGAATGGCCGCATCCATGACCTGGTCGCGATCGGTGCCGAAGCGAGCCGCGAAGATGTCGGCGACGCCGTCGGGATCGGTCCACCACGGCGTACGGACCGGGCCCGGCGACACCGTGTTGACCCGGATGCCCTGTGGTGCGTACTCCTCGGACAGCGCCTTGGTGAGATTGGAGAGCCCAGCCTTGGCGGCCGCGTAGTCGACGTTGGGGAACGGCTGCCGAGCGTGGGTGGACGAGACGTTGACGATCGCGCCGCCGCCGTGGCCCAGCATGACTGGGACGGCCACACGGATCAGGCTCACGGCGGCGAACAGGTTGAGCTCGAACATTGCACGCCACTCGGCGTCGCTCGCGTCCATGAACGACGTACGCGGCATCTCGACGCCCGGCGGCGGACCGCCTGCCACGTTGACGAGGCTGTCGATCGCGCCGTACGCGTCGACTGCGTGGGCGACGATGCGGTCCGCGGCGCCGGCCTCCATCAGGTCGGCGCGAAGGTGAGTCAGCCGGTCGTCGGCGAGCTCGTCGAGGTCCGGCGCTTGAGTACGCGAGACCGCGACGACGTGGGCGCCTTCGGCCAGCAGCGTGCGCGTGACGGCGAGACCGATTCCCTTGCTGCCACCGGTGACGACTGCGACGTGGTCTTTCAGTTCGAGGTCCATGTCGCCAACGATGCTTGGCGATTCGGCGAAACTCTGGCGGTTATCCGTCGTCGCGTTTCCTCCAGGAGCGGGCCGACTCACGTCCAGGGGCCGACGCCGCCGATCCGGTCCGGAGTGATCCGCAGGACGTAACCGGGGGTGTCGTACTGCGGCGGCGGAAACACGATGTTCGGTCCGAGGTAGACGTGCGCAAGCCGCTGGAGCAGGTCGCGTGCCCCGCCCTCCTCGACCCGCCCCGAGCCGTGCACCACGAGATACTCCCGAAGCCCGACCCGGTTGATGTTCGGACCCTCGACCGAGAGCACGACACGGGGATCGCGACGAACGTTGCGCAGCTTCTGGCGTGGATCCATGTGGCCGCTGACGATGTCGTCGCCGTCGAGTCCGACCCAGACGCAGCTCAGCTGCGGACTGCCGTCGGCGTTGAGCGTCACCAGATGGACCAGAGCATCGGACTCGAGCAGGTTCCGAGCCGGCGGATTGAGCACGGTCATGGCTCCCAGCTTGACGCGTCCGGCCGCGATACCCCACCGAGCTCGGCGCCGTCGATGCCGACCAACGGGACTGCGGACCCGCCACACTGGCCTGGTGACGACGACGCCGGAGCCGCGACAGCGTTGGGTGCTGCATGTCGATCTCGACCAGTTCCTCGCCGCGGTCGAGGTGTTGCGCCATCCTGAGCTGCGCGGCAAGCCGGTCATCGTCGGCGGCAAAGGCGATCCGACGCAGCGAGCGGTCGTGTCGACCGCGTCCTACGAAGCCCGTGAGTACGGTGTGCGATCCGGGATGGCGCTTCGTACGGCGGCACGGAAGTGTCCGGACGCGGTGTTCTTGCCGGTCGACGAGCCCGCGTACCTCGCCGTCTCGGAGCAGGTGATGAACACGCTGCGGTCCTTCCCTGCCGCCGTCGAGGTGCTCGGCTGGGACGAGGCGTTCATGGAGCCGGTGCCGCCGCCCGACGATCCGGAGGCGTTCGCCCGCGACGTCCAGCGTGCGGTTCGGGAGGCGACGCAGCTGTCCTGTGCGGTCGGCATCGGCGACAACAAGCTGCGGGCGAAGATCGCGACCGAGTTCGGCAAGCCCGGTGGGACGTTCCGGCTCACCGACGACAACTGGTATCCGGTGATGGCCGATCGTCCGACCGACGCACTGTGGGGGATCGGCCGCAAGACCGCCAAACGCCTTGCAGGCATGGGGATTGAGACCGTACGCGACCTCGCGCTGACCGATCCACAAGTGCTTGCCGACGAGATCGGCCCGACGATGGGGCCGTGGTTGCGCATGACGAGCCGCGGCGTCGACAACTCGCCAGTCGATGCGCGTCCATGGGTGGCCCGCTCGCACGGCCGGGAGGAGACGTTCCAGCAAGATCTGACCGAGTGGGAGGAGGTCCGAGAGCAGGTGCGCCGGTTGGCGGCCCACGTCGTCGACGACGTCCTCGCCGATCAGCGGATGGTCATGCGGGTGGCGGTCAAGGTGCGTTACGTGCCGTTCTTCACCTACACACGTAGCCGTACTCTCGCGGAGCCCACGACCGAACTGCAGCCGATCACCGAAGCCGCTCTCGAGGCACTCGAGCGGCTCGATCGCCGCGATCCGATCCGGCTGCTCGGCGTCCGCGCGGACATGACGCCGGTCGAGCCGGACTGAGTCGTACGCCCGACGACGGTCAGATGTCGTTCCAGCCGACTGCGCCGTCGTCCTCGGGTCCGTCGTCCGGCGGATCGTTGATCACGTACTGCCATCCCGGCGGTGCGGTCGGCCAGGACGGATCCGGTTTCCAGTCCGGCGGCGGCAGCCATCCCGGCGGTGGGGGAGGCCAGCCTGGTGGTGGATTGAATCGGAGCGCCATGTGTCCCTCGCCCCCCAAGGTGAGTCTTGGAGCCATCGGGACAACACGTTTCCATCAAGAGGACAGATCCGGTCGGGTCGTTTGTCCGTGCGTACTCGGGGCTTCGGTCCCGATTGCAGCGAGCGACCGCTGTCTTTCAGCCGGTCTGGCCGTCCAGGCGGTGCCTTGTCCGCCAGAGCACGCCGATCCCGAGGAGCACGCCGACCCCGGCGGCGCCGGCCGCGATCCACGGCCAGGACGATCCGGAGTCGTCCGGAGCGGCCGTCTGCGCCGCCGGTGCGATCACGGCCTGGTTGGTGACGGCGTCCGGATCGGCACCGAGACCGCGCAGCAGGAGCGTCAATCGGGTCGACGTCTCTTGCCACCCGCTGTCGACCGGCATCCCCAGCATGCGTTGGCCAGGTGGGGTGTACACCAAGGGTCCGCCCTCGGCGAACGGATAGAGCGCCTGCCGTACCGTGCCCGCACGCGAATGATTCGAGATCTCCGGCATGCGGTAGGTGACGGCGTACATCGCGCCGAGCTCGGCGAGCGGTGGTTCGGCCCGCGACGCCTCCTTGCCGACGTCGTCCCACGGGAAGGCGATGTCGAGCAACGTGGCCAAGTCGTCTTCTGCGGAAACCCAGGTGAGGCGAGTCGACTCGATGCCCGGGCCGGAGATGACGGCGGACTCGGGCCCCTTCGCCTCGGCCGGTGCGGCCAACGCCAGTAGGGCGATGACGGCGACGACGCCGACGACGAGGATGCGACGGAACATGGCGTACCCCTTCCCTTGCGACGCTCCTGCGATCAGGGCGTCCGGTCGGGTTACACCGCGGCGACCGAATCGGTTCCGTCTAGCGCACGAGTGACTCGGCGATGCGGACCGCTTCGGCCTTGCTCACATCGGCTTCGAGGCGGTACGAAACACCGCCGGACTCCCAGATCAGCGTGCTCGTGGCGAGTCGGGCCGTCTCCTCCCGCACGACGCCGTCGCGATCGACGTAGTGGACCGTGTGTGGCCCGGGCAGCCACCAGCCGCGTTCGCCGTCGACCGGAGCGAAGACGCCGGTGACCGCGACCGTCTTGGCGAAGACCGGCTCGAGACTGCCGTCGAACTCGTCGAGCCGGACCGGATGCTGCGCTCGGTTGTAGAGCAGCGACACCACGCGGGCGTCGTCGGCGACGACTACGCGATCCGGTTCGCCCAGCAGCGACGGCACGGCGATCTCGAAGCCGGCCTGTTCCCGGGCCCCCGCGAGATCGGTCGGATCTGCACCGGGCAGCGGCGTCTCCGGCACCACGGGTGCGTCGTCCGCGTCGCTGCCCCACCGCACGTCCACGCCGGCGAAGCGGAACACCTCGGCGACGGCGGCCCGCGCTTGCGGCGAAGCCGCCAGCCCGATCGCGAGGAGCGCCGCGAGGATCGCTGCGACCCACTGCGGCCGAGGCGGCCGGATCGCCCGTGTGGTGGGGGAATCGGCCTCGATCCGGGTGCGGACGGCCGCGCGTACATCCGGCGGCTCGGGCACGACGATCGTGTCGGCCAACGCACGCAGTTCGCGCTCGACGTCAGACATCCAGCACCTCCACGTCGAGTCGGTCGCGCAGTCGAGCCAGGGCTCGCGACGTCCGCGACTTCACGGTCCCGACCGGGAGCGAGAGGGTCATCGCGGTCTCGGCCTCACTCAGGTCGAGGAAGTAACGACACAACAGGATCTCCCGGTCCTTGCCGGCCAGCGAACGCAAGCCCGCGAGCAGGACTCGACGGCGTTCGGCTTCGGCGACCCGCGGGTACGGATCGTCCACTGAGCGCGGATCGAGCGCGCGCAGCGCCAGTTGCGCGCGGCGCTTACGGCCGCGTACGGCGTTCTTCGTCTCGTTCGCCACGATCCTCAGCAGCCAGGGTCGGAACGGCGCGCCCATCCGAAAGCGCGGCAGGGCGCGATAGGCCTTGACGAAGGCATCCTGCACGACGTCCTCGACGTCCCCGCCGGCGCCGAGGAAGTACGCCAGACGATGTGCGGGCGCGGTGTATCGGGCGACCAGGACCTCGTAGGCGTCCGGATCGCCGTCTCGGGCGAGGCGTACTGCCTCGTCGTCCTCCGTCGTCAACCTCCCCGCCGTTGGGTGAGCCGATTCGAGTGTCCTACACCGGGCGGCCGTGGAAGGTTCCCTGTCGCTTGAGCCGCGGCGGTGTCGGCCCCTTGTCGTAGGGTCGACCGGTGAACACAGCGCGTGCCGACGTCACCGTGCGACCGGCCGAACCGGCCGATGCTCCCGTGGTCGCGGAGATCTGGCGATCCGGCTGGCCCGACGGCCATCTCGGCAACGTTCCCGACAAGCTCGTCGAGGTCCGTACTCCGGAGGACTTCGACAAGCGGGCGGCCGAGGGCATCGGGCGCATCACCGTCGCCGTCGTGGGCGACGACGTGGCCGGATTCGTCATGGTGTCCGGCGACGAGGTCGAGCAGGTCTACGTCTCAGGAGCGCACCGCGGCTCCGGCGTGGCCGGAGTGCTGTTGACCGAGGCGGAGCGGCAGGTGCGCGCCGGCGGTCACGACAAGGCATGGCTCGCCGTCGTTGCGGGCAACGGTCGCGCCCGGCGGTTCTACGAGCGGTCCGGGTGGGTCGACGACGGGAGGTTCGACTATCCGGCGCCGCACGAGGACGGCCCGATCTCCGTTCCGTGTCACCGCTACGTCAAGCCGGTCTAGGATCTGACGCGATCTGCTTCGCGATGTGCCTGGCGTCCCGACCGACGCCGCCGATCAGCGCTGACGTCAACGACGACAGGAAGTGCTGACCGACGAAGTACAGCCCTGGTTGCGATGGCACCACGCCCCGGTCGTGCAGCGGCGTTCCGTCGTCGGCCAGGACGGGGAGGTCGATCCAGTCGAAGTCCGGTCGGTAGCCCGTGCACCAGATCACATTAGTCACCGACATGACGCGTCCGTCTGACAGCACGGGGAGCCCGTCGCGCACCTCGGTCGTCCTGGGTACATGCTCGACGCCGGCCTCGGCGAGATCCTGCGGCTTCACCCGGACGAGCGGTGTGCCCATCGACAAGGCCTTGCGGCGCAGCCCGCGGCCGGGCGACGTGCGGGCGGTGAGTACGCGTGAGAGCACCAACCAGGCGACCGGCGTGAGCAGTCGGTCCGGGACGCTCCCGACCCGAAACGGCGACTCCGTGCCGGTGGGCCGCCCGGACAACCAGGCCGGATGGGTCCGGGACACCTCGAGTGCGATCTCGGCGCCCGAGTTGCCGGCGCCGACGACGAGGACGGGGCCGTCCCGTAGCTGCGTCGGATTGCGGTAGTCGTCGGAGTGAAGTTGTCGTACGTCCGCGTCGAGCTCGGACGCGAAGCTGGGCAGCCGCGGCCTACCGAAGGCGCCCGTCGCCACCACGACATTGGTGGCGTGCAAGCGGTCTTCGCAGGCGGACAGCACGTACCGACCATCGGAGACGGCGAGGCGATCGACCCGCACGGACGTCCGTACCGGCAGCTGGAAGCGCTGGGCGTAGTCCTCGAGGAAGTCGGCGATCTCGTCCTTGCCGGGGAACGACCATGCCGGGCCGGGATAGCGCCGCCCGGGCAGCCCGTCGTAGCGACCGGGCGTGAACAGTCGCAGGGAGTCCCAGCGCCGCCGCCACGAGTCGCCGATCCGGTCGGCGGCGTCCAGGATCACGAACGATCGGCCCTGTCGGGCGAGGAAGTGACCGACCGCGAGACCCGCCTGGCCGGCACCGACGATCACCGCGTCGAATCGCTCTGTCCGCGCCATGGTTCGACGTTAGGGACGTTGGGGCGGGTCGGCATCGCGCGATGTCACTGGCTCCCGTCGAGCCCCATGGTCAATCCTGACTACACGAGGTCGTGCTTGACGGCGAAGGCAGCGGCGGCGGTCCGCGACGGCACATCGAGCTTGCGCAGGATGTGCTGGACATGCCGGGCCACCGTGTGCTCGCTCAGGAACAACTCGTTGCCGATCGCGCGGTTGCTCAGGCCGGCCGCGACCAAGGCGAGCACCTCCGTCTCGCGAGGGGTCAGGCCGGTGACCGCCGTCGGCAGCGCGGTCGCCGACAACTGCTCCGCGCGGGCTTCGTCCGGCGCGGCGCCGAGTTGACGCAACGCCAGACGTGCCGCGTCGAGTTCCATCGCAGCCGAGTCGTGGTCTCCGAGCTCGCGGTAGGCACCCGCGATCTGGACCCGGACCCGTGCCGCCTCGTACGGAGCCCGCAATGCCCGCCAGGTCCGCCAGGCGTGGCGGAGAGCGACATGGGCGCGGCGTGGATCGCCGTCGGCGAGCAGTACGGCCCCGGTTGCTTGATCCGCGATAGCACGCATCAGCGGCGTCTCGAGATCGGCGGCGACCGCCATCAGTTCGTCCGCCGCCGAACGAGCGGCTTCGACGTCCTGTCCGGCGAGCATGATCTCGACGTAGGCCGGCAACGCCCTGGTCCGAGCCGCGCGGCCGTCCGCCTCGTCAAGGGTGTGGCGAATCGCCGCAACCGCAGCGCCGGTGCGCCCCTGGGCCAGCCGCAACAGGGCGAGTCCAGGCCGCGGATCCAGACCCCATCGGCTGGCCTCCCGGTAAGACTCGTCCGCCGCGACGAACTCGCCACGCAGCCGATGCAGCTCGCCCCGTCGATAGCTGGCGGCTCCGGCCGCGGGGTCGGATCCCGCGTGCAGCCTCTCGTACGCCTGCTGCGCTGCCTCGACGGCATCCGGCCACGCGCCCTGCCATTGCATGATCTCGGCGCGATGGACGAGGCACTGTCCGTGGTAGGGCACCAACTGTGGCTGCGACTCACACCAGCGCGCCAGTGCGACGGTCCACTCGCGAGCCCGGTCCAGGTCGTACGTCTCGTGGCACGCCTCGATGACGGCGCAGTAGACGATTCCGGCGATGATCGGCGACACCTCGCCGGCCGTCACGGAGACCATGATCTCGTCGAGCAGGCCAGCCGCCTCGGCGGTGTCTCCGAGCTGGATCAGTGCCTGCGCCTGGCCCAGTCGAGCGAACGCCACCAGACTCGGGTCGCCGAGTCGCTCGCCGATCTCGATCGCCCTTGTGGAGTTGGCGTGTGCGGTGCGGGCGTCGGACTCGCCGAAGTTCGCGAGCTCGAGGAAGTAGCCCTGTTCGACGCAGTCGTGCTGTCCCTCGTCGAGCAGCCGGCGACCGCGGTTGAGCCAACCGTTGCCGCGCGCCGTCTCGCCACCGAGCAGTAGCCCCAACGCTCGCCAGAAGGCGCAGCGTGCCGCGCCGGGTGCGTCTCCTCGATGCAGGTACTCCTGGTGAGTGCGCTCCAGTACGTCGGCGCACTCGTCGTCTCGACCGATCAGATGAGCGGCCGCGGCCAGGCGCTCCAGATCCGCCGGCTCCAGTGACGACTCGCGATCGGCGGCCATCAGCTCGGCATGGGCGTCGGACCAGGCTTGGCGGGCGAACGCCTCTCGTCCCTGGCCGAGCGTGCTCGTGGAGATCATTCGCCCTCCCCACCTCAGGAGCCGTCCCGCGCCGGTTCGGCTCGCCGGGGAACTCCAGACAACGTACCCCCAAGGGCCTCCGATCGCTTCCGGACATGGGACGTCCCGCACCGCCGTGGTCATGCCAAGCCGCGCCGTGCGGGACGCTGGATGGAAGGTCAGGCGGACCGCTGGTCGGCCATGTCCTTGATGTTCTGGGCCGCTTGCTGGGGGGAGATCCCGGCGGCGTCGGCCGAGGCGACGACCTGACTCCACAGGATGTTCCGGGCGTCCCCCTGGGTGGCTTCAGGCGCTCCGCATCCGCAGTTGGCGCACATAGTTGTGTCTCCTCTCAGGCGCTGGACGTGACGGCTCGACCGGACGGGTAGACCGCGGCGAGCCGGGACAGGGCGAGCGCGCCGACCAGCAGGCCGAAGTCACGCAGCGCGATGTCGTAGTAGTCGGGGATGCTGAGCAGGTTGATGATGATGCCGGCGAGCCAGGCCGCGACGAGCAGCGAACCGTAGCGCGGCGCAACGGCGACGACCAGGCCGGCGACGATCTCGATGACGCCGACGAGGTACATCGCGCCCTGGGCACTACCAGGCACGATGTCGTCGATCCACGGTGCGAGGTAGATCGGCCAGTCGACGAGCCAGTTGGTGAACTTGTCGAGCCCGAACAGGATCGGCGCGACTGTGAACACCGTCCGTAGCAGCCAGAAGGCCTGATAGCCGGGATCCGAGAACGCCGATCGGCCGGCGGTCGCGGCATCAGGGGTGGAGTGCGTGGTCATCTCGGGACCTCCTTCTAAAAACAATTTCTGCTAACGTTAGAAGATCTCGTTAGTTCCGTCAACATCGCTTATCTTTAGAGGGTGACCGAGACGCCGAAGGACGTCGCCGCCGTGGCCGCACTCGAGGAGCCGACCCGCCGTCGGCTCTACGAGATGGTGTCCGCCGCCGCCGAGCCGGTCAGCCGCGACGAGGCCGCCGAGGCGCTCGACCTACCGCGGTCGAACGCGGCGTTCCACCTCGACCGGATGGTCGAGCAGGGCCTGCTGGACGTGGTCTACGCGCGTCGTTCCGGCCGATCGGGACCGGGCGCGGGACGACCGGCCAAGCTCTATCGCCGCTCGGCACGCGAGATCAGCGTCAACCTCCCCGAGCGTCGCTACGACCTCGCGGGACGGCTGCTCGCCGGAGCGATCGAGCGCGCCGCACACACCGGCGAGAGCGCGCCGGACATCCTCGCCGAGCACGCCCGGGAGGCCGGGGTCGAGCTGGGCCGCTCGGCCGAGCCGGCGCCGACCGGGGAGATCCTGCGGCGCCTCGGCTTCGAGCCGTCCGAGGCCGACGGTCGGATCCGGCTCGGCAACTGCCCGTTCCACGCCCTCGCGGCCGACTACCCCGACACAGTCTGCCGGATGAACCTACACCTGCTCGAGGGGATGCTGGAGAGCGTCGACGACGCCGGTTGGGTCGCCCGGCCCGATCCGGAGCCTGGCCCGTGCTGCATACGACTGGAGCAGGCGGCGTCTTGACCCGGTCGGCTCAGGCCGGAGTGGCCCGCCGTTCGCCGAAGTTGGGAGCCCAGGGTGCGTCGCGGAGGCCGATGCGTTTGACCGCGGTGGCGGTGAGGCTGGCGAGCTCCTCGAGTCGCTCGACTTCGTCATCTCCTGGGCGGCGGCGCTTCGACCAGTACGCGCCGATGGCGGCCACCGGCTCCGGGGAGCCGACCGGAACCATGAGCAGGCTGCGGACGAACGTCGGGCGATACGCTTCGATCGGGATCCGGTCGTCGACCTCGATGTCGGGAACGATCGCGGTCTCGTCGTTGAGCATGGCCCAGCCGCTGATGCAGGCGGTCAGCGGGAAACGCTGTCCCTTCCACAGTGGAGCGATCGCGTCCTCGTCGGCGTAGAAGCAGCGTCCCTCCTCGCGAATCACGAAGGTCGCGCCTTGCGCGCCGGTGCGCTCGCGAGCGGCGACCCGGACGATGCGACCGACCTCGCCGAGGTCGGTGGCGTCGTCGAAGGCCTGACGAACGTCCTTGGCTGTCGGCACGGCGTGCACCTCCCGTCGCTGGCGAGCCGGCGTCGCCATCTTCTCACGGCGCGCGCCGCCCGTCCGGAGACGCGAAACGCCGCCAGCCGGTCTTGTCGACCGACCGGCGGCGCCAGGGTTGGGGTCAGGACTTCGCCTCGGTCAGCTCGGGCCGCAGCGCCAGCAGCAACCCGACGACGCAGTAGCCGACCAGCAGATGGGTCGCACCCACCCAGTCTCCGGCGGACTGGCCGAGGATCCCGATCGACGGAATGGTCACCACTGCCCACGACTCGGCGATCAGCGGCCACCAGCGCAGCGCGCCCCGCCACCGGGCGGTCACGGCGACCTTGATCCCGATCACGAACATGCCGAGCATCGACAGCGGCCAGAAGATGTCCAGGATCGTGAGCGGCGTGGTGTCCACCGTCTCCGGGACGACCGCGTGGAGCAGCGACCAGGTGCTGGCCAGGCTCAGCAGGACCAGCTCGACCCGCAGGCCGATCCGCGCCTTGCGCGAGGTGCCGATCGCCTGGGTCCGCATCATCACCGACAGCAGGGCCATGACACCGATCTGGAACGCCAGACCGGTCAGGTCGGTGATCCGGAAGTTCAGTGAGCTCTCGTGCCACGGAAACACCACCATGGTGACCGACCAGGCCAGCGTTCCGGCGGTCAGGACACAGCCGGCGATCCGGGTCTTCGTACGTTGGCCGACTCCGATCTCGGCGGGCCGTCCGCCGGGCGTCGTACGGGGGTCGTGGCGGGGCTCGTCGAGGGCCGGGGCCGGCTCGATCGTATAACTCATCTCGGTCTCCTCGTGACCTCGGGCGCCGCCCGCTGCGGCACCGACCTGACCGACTTTGGCCGCGCGCCGTCCCGGTGTGGCAGAGGCGGCGATCCCGGTCGGTGTCACGGTGTTGTCCCGATTCGACCCGGGACTTGCGACTCATGACAGCGGGACATCGCGGCGGTCACACTGCGCGGGTGACGACGACGGACCGTGGTGAACGGAGCGCCCTCGCGGCCGTGCTGTTGGGCATCACCGCGGTGGTGGCCGCCGCCACGGTGCTCCTCGACGTCCGCGCCGTCGTGTCCGACATCGACCGGGGCAGCCTCGAGCTGGGGTGGGCCTCGCTGCATCCCGGTCTTGCGATGGCGATCCCTGGCGGCTTGCTGCTCGCCCGGATGCCGCGGCATCCGGTGGCCTGGGTCCTCACGGTGGGTGGGATGTACTGGGCGCTCAACGGGCTCGCGGCCACCTGGTTGGTCAACGCCACGGGCGAGGAGCCGCCGTGGCCTGGTGCGAGCCTGGCGTTCTTCCTGTTCTTCCGCGCCGGCGCGTGGCTGCTGGTCGTCCTGCCGTTGCTGCTGGTCCTCTTCCCCGACGGTCGGCTGCCATCGGGATGGTGGGGTCGCGCCGCTCTCGTCAGCCTCGCCTCGACGGCCATCTTGCCGCTGGTGTTGACGTTCGTCCCGTCCGATGTCGCGGAGCGGCAGGCCGGTGAGCCGCTCGGGCCGGAGCTCGCCGGCGTCGACGTCGATCTGCTGAGCATCCCCCTGCCCGACGACGTGTGGAGCGGCCTGCTGTCGGCCGCCTATCTGCTCGTGCCGATCAGCCTGCTGGTCCCGTTGGCGATCGTGGTCCGGCGCTATCGGGCGGCGTCAGGAGTACGCCGGCTGCAACTGCGCTGGCTGCTGTGGGCGGCGGTCGTCGATGCGGTCCTCGTGCTGGTCGGATTCACCGTGCTCCAGGGGGACGCCGGCCCACTGCTGATCCTGGCGGTCGCCCTCACGTCGGGCGCGATCGTCGTCGCGATCACGCAGTATCGCCTCTACGACGTCGATCTCCTGCTCAGCGGGACCCTGGCGTACGCCGGACTCGTCGTCGGCGTCGTGCTCATGGATCTGCTGGTCGTGGCCGTCGCCGGCAGCGCGTTGGACGAGCGTGAGTCCGCCCTGGTCGCCCTGGTCGTCGTGACGCTGGTCTACGCGCCGCTGCGGGCCCGCGGCTGGGAGTGGGCCCGGCGCTGGCTGCGGGGCGATCGCGACGACCCGTACGCCGTGCTCGCGACGGTCGCGTCGGCATTGGAGCGCACCGACGACGCCGACGACCAGATGCTCACGGTCGTCCGAACGATCCGGTCGGCGTTCCGGTCGTCGTACGCCCGCTGCGAGATCGTCCAGCCGGGCGGCGAACGCCTCGTCGTCGAGGACGGCCAGCCCACGACGGCGACGGTACGGCTGCCGATCAGCTACCGCGACGAGGAGGTGGGCAGCCTCGAACTCGCCCCGAGCCGGACCGCCCGGCTGAGTGCGCGTGACCAGGCCCTGCTCGGCGACGTCTTGCGGCAGACGGCTGCGGCGACCCGGGCGACCCGATTGGCTCGAGAGCTTCAGACCAGTCGTGAGGCCTTGGTGGTGGCCCGCGAGGAGGAACGCCGCCGGCTCCGTCGCGACCTGCACGACGGCCTCGGACCGTCGTTGGCCGCGGTCAGCCTGCAGATCCAGACGGCTCGCAATCTCGCGACCAGGGATCCGGATCGGGCCGACGCCCTGCTCACCGAGGCGACCGAGCAGGTGACCGCTGTCGTGCAGGACGTCCGGCGCCTGGTCCACGACCTGCGGCCGCCGGCGCTGGACGAACTCGGTCTGGTCGGCGCGGTCGACCAGCTCGCCCGGCGACTTCGAAGCGACGACGAGCTCCGGATCGAGGTCCGGGGCGACTCCGCCATCGCGGTGCCGGCCGCGGTCGAGGTGGCGGCCTACCGCATCGTGTCCGAGGCACTGGCCAACGTCGTACGGCATGCGGACGCCTCGGCGGTGTCGGTCGAGCTCGAGCAGGTCCGCGATGCGACCGGGTGCTGGCTGCGCGTCGATGTCGTCGACGACGGTGCCGGCGTACCCGAGAAAGCCGTTGCCGGCGTGGGACTCGCGTCGCTGCGCGAGCGGGCCGGGGAGCTGGGCGGACGCGTACGGGTCGAGTCCGTCGACGGACAGGGCACGCGGGTACGGGCATGGCTGCCGCTGCTGACCGACGAGGACGAGGAGGGGGTGGTGTTCGATGCGCGAGCCGGCAACTGATGCCGGGGCCGACCGGCCACCGACCGGTGAGGTCGACGACGTCGAGGTGATCCTCGCCGACGACCATCCGGTGTTTCGCGACGGGCTGGCCGTGTTGCTGGACTCGATCGAGGGTATCCGGGTCGTCGGCCGGGCCGGCACCGGCCGCGAAGCGTTGGACCTGGTGGCGCAGCTGCATCCCGACGTCGTCGTGATGGACGTGAACATGCCCGACCTCGACGGCATCGAGGCGACTCGCCGGCTCACGATGGAGAGCCCACACGTCGGTGTGGTGGTGCTGACGATGGCGGAGGACGACGACACCGTGTTCGCGGCGATGCGCGCCGGTGCCCGGGGCTATCTGCTGAAGGAGGCCGGGCCGGACGACATCGTCCGTTCCATCACCGCTGTCGCGCACGGCGAAGCGGTCTTCGGCGCGGCCGTCGCCCGCCGGATCATGGACTACTTCGCCTCCGGCCCACCCGCGATGGCCGACGCCGGGCCGTTCCCGGAGCTCACCCCGCGAGAACGAGAGGTGCTCGACCTGGTCGCCGCCGGCCGCGCCAACCCCGACATCGCCCGGGCGCTGTTCCTTTCGCCGAAGACAGTGCGCAACATCGTGTCGAACGTCTTCGCCAAGCTGCATGTCGCCGACCGCGCCGAGGCGATCATCCGGGCGCGAGACGCGGGTCTTGGTCGCGGTTGAGTCGGTTCGACATTGTTGCCGTGGCCGGCTCGCGGGGTTTCGTTGTGGTTTCTGTCGGTAGGTGCTGTTAGATTCGAAAACATGATCGAGGACCGACCGGGTTCGTGAGCTGAGTCGGCGGCCGAGTGGTGGACCCCCGCTGGTCCCACGGTGGCAGCGTCGGGTCCTGTTCCTACGTCGGTGGCTGCCTCTGCTTCGGAATCCTCGGCTGCTTTCGGGCCTTGGGCCGCCGCTCAGCTGTGCGGATGCCCAGGGCGACGCCCCAGCCGAGCACGGCCACGTGGACGACCGTCCCGCCTATTGCGCCAAACACCGTGGCCGCAACGACCACGGCGGCGGTGGCAGCACCGACCACGGTCAGTACTCCGACCACCAAAGCGCCTACGATCAGCGTGGCGATCCCGATGCCGAAGAGGTCAACCGGCGTAAACCGCTTGTCCTGGTTGCTCATCCCTTCACCCCCTGCCCGTCCTCGACCTCTTAGCCGATGTCTCGGGCGATGGTGACCACCCGACCCGGCAAGTTTCGGCCTCGCTGGGACAGTTCCCGAGTCGGGAGTGCTCCGCGATGGCGTGCATGTCGAGTGCCGCGTCCCCTGACGGGTACAGCACGCAGCCGCACAGCCTGCGCTCGGCGTTGACCAACCCGATCGGCCAGCCGCCGTACGGCTGGCCACGCAGGCCTCGTGCCCACCCCGGCTCCCGCATCGCCGACCGTTCGCCGCTCAGCGGAGCACCCACGGATAGAACCTGGTCCGGGCCTTCGCCCAGTCCTGCTGCCTTGGCCGATTCCCGACGGCGGTGTGCACAGAGACGCGGACCTTGCCAGCGTGGCCAATGCACGCCCGCTTGATCGAGGTGATGACCCGGTTGTAGTCGCCGCCAGCTTGGCCGTACCAAGCGTCGTAGCCATAACGGCCGGCTCCGCATCCCCAGGGAACGGCAGTCCCGTGGTCGTTCCAGCTGTTCACCCGGTACAGGCCAACGTCTTGAATCACTCTGAGCCGGTACTCGGGTCCGGCGTTGCTGGGCTTGGTGTCGATGAAGAAGCTGGTTATGCCGGCGAAATCCGGGGGGTGTGGAATGTCGTTAACTCGCGTGACGATCTTGAGGTTGTTGTGCCAGGTGCCGTCGGCCGTCCACCCGTTCTGAATCTTGACCCATCGGATGCCCATGTAGGAGGTCTCGTCGGTGGTCGAGTCGTTGAAGGTGCGAGTGTCGCCTTGTACCGCTGGCATCGCTCCGATGAAGGCGATGAGCGTGAGGACAGTCCCGACCAGTAGACGCTTTGCCATGTCGAGCGCCTAGACGGTCTCGCCGGAGCCGGAGCGGGAGCCGGAGCCGGTCAGGTACAGCTCGGCCTGGTCGATCTTGCTCGATGCCAGTGCCCAGTTGCTCTGCACATCCCACTTGATTGACCTCCACGTGCAGGAGTAGTAGGACCAGTTGCAGTTCTCCCACCTGGTGTTGGCCCGGATGTAGAGTTCGAGCGCTCGCTCCAGCGGCTTCATGCCCTGGGTGACGACGTTCGGGTCCAGCTCCTCGTACGAGACCATTCTGGCCGCCACCGAGGCGTCGCCGACCAGACGGTTGTGCTCGCTCTGGGTCAGGCCCACGTCGAGCCGGGCGTCGATCTCCTTCAACGCCGACAGCAGCGGCTCCATCTCGGCCTGCTGCTCCTCGTCAATCTCGGGGTCGGCCGACTTGGCGTTGTCATCCTTAGGCATTTCGACCACGGGGACGTTGATGTCGTCGTTGGTGGCGACGATGGCGGCGGCAGGAATCCCGAGGTGATACACGAGACCCGCCGCGACGACGACTCCGATGCCGAGCCGTTTCAGCGCGAGGCTCATCAGTAGTCCGCCTTGCTGACGAGCTGCCCGTTCTCGAAGGACAACTGGTAGTCGTCCAGGAGCTGGTCGTTGTCCACCGGGTAATACAGGTTGACGTACTTGACGCCACCCGACTTGGTGACCTGGCGGTTGGACGGCGGGCCGAACCGGTCCATGACCGACTCGATCGAGTCGCCCTCGTCAACCGAGCGGAACTCGGCCTTGCTGATGGCGTTGGCCTTGGCATCCTCCTCGACCGACTCCATCGAGCTGCCGATCAGCGCCATGAGGGCGATGATCACAATGATCAGGACCGTGATGCCCGCGGCCACCATGATCATGAACAGCTTGAGCCAGCCGCGCTTCTTCTTTGGCGGCTTGGTCGGGGTCCAGCCGTTCTGGGGGATTGTGGTGTTGCTCATCTGCTGTTGTGCCTTCTCTAGCGCCGGCAAGGCGTCACGGCCGGGCGGTCTTGGAGTAGACCCGTAGACCCGGTGCGTCGTGCCAGTAGTTGTCGAAGTTGATCTCGATGCGGTGCCCCTGATTGAAACCTGGGCAGGGCCGGTAGTCCCGGTACACGTCGCGCATCGGCTCGTACCACGGGTCGCTCCACGCGGCTTGGTAGTGGCCCTTGGTGTCGAAGATGCGGTGCACATCGGCCTGGAGCATGCCGCGGTGAACCTTCAGAAACTCGCCGAGTGTGACGCACGGTCGCGTGTCGCCCTCGCGGGCCTGGTCGGCGGCGGCAGTCGCCGCCGGTGCAGTGGCAAGGATGGCGGTCGCCGAGAGTGCGGTGGCCGCGAGGGCGGCGATCTTGGTGATGCGGAGCATCTGTTCTGTAGTCCTTTTCGTCGTTCGCGACTCGGCTACTCCGAGGCAACTGAGCGGATTCTATCAGGAAGCTATACTCAATCTAAAAGCGATGTATCGAGGATCACACGGTCAGTTCGTGTTAGCGTTCGACGCATGGCACGCCCCTATCAAGACCCAGTGGAGATCCTCACCGCACCGGTCCCCGCGCAGTCCCCGTTCATCCCCGCCGACGCCAAGATCGTGGTGGGGGCAGTCGCCCCGGCGTCTCCTGATCCGATCCCGATCGTCCTGCTACCGGGCTTCGAGTATCGGATGCGGGAATGGCGGCATCCGGAGACCCATGAGGTCCACTGGCGGCTGGAGCGGAGAAAGTCCGCCCAGCACGGCGAAGACGACGAGTAGCCACACCGATCGCCAGCCACAGACTTCGCCGCCTACGACGCATCATCCTTACGGTAGGTGTCCCACCGGTCATTCCTACGAATCACGACCCCCACCCATCCTCGGCCACGGCAACCACCGCCCCCAACGACCACCCAAACGCCAACCACCCGACTGGTGGCCCGTCATCGAACTCCACCGGTCCCCAGTGGTGCTCGATTAGGTCGCCGCCCACTCGAACTCCGTGAACGCGGGCGAGGCGGTCAGCTCGTCACCGTGACCGGATGGCGTACGACCGCCCAGAACATGTAACCGCCGTCGTTGTACGGCACCGTGTCGGGTTGCTCGGCGCCGTCCTCGTCGATGGCCCGTGCCAGGAGCATGTGGCGACCCGGCGTCGTCGGCCGCCAAGGCAGCTCCCAGCGGACCCAGCCGTCGCGTCGATTGGGGCCGTGCAGGTGCGCCGGCTGCCAGTTCCGACCGCCGTCAGTACTGATGTCGACGCGGCGGATCGGCGCCTTCCCCGACCAGGACCGGCCGGTCAGGGTCGTGACGACACCGACCGGCACTCTGGCGTCCCACGCCAGCTCGAAGGCGCTCCTGACCGTCGGCGTGGTGAGCGGTGATCCGCCCGGGTAGTCGGGTCCGGTGAAGCGATACCAGGTCGTGTTCCACGGCGATGTCAGCGGCCGGTCCGAGACCTCGATCTGGCCGACCCACTTGATGCTGGCGACGCCGACCCAGCCGGGCACGACCAGGCGCACGGGGAAGCCGTGGTCCGGTGGCAGTGGCTCGCCGTTCATCTCGTACGCCAGAAGGACGTCGTCGAGCGCCTTCTGGACCGGCAAGGGGCGCCGGACGTGGCCGTGGTCCACCCCGTCGCAGACGTAGTGCGCGTCGAGTCCCTGCGGCATGATGTCGACGGCGTCGTCCCGGATCCCCGCGCGGCGCAGGACCTGTGAGAGCTGGACGCCCCGCCAGCGCGCGAGTCCGATCGCGCCCAGCCCCCATGGCGTGCCCGGCGTTGGCGTGCCCTGCTGACCGCCGAAGTAGCGGCGCCCGTTGCCGGCGCACTCGATGAACGCCTCGATCTCGTGACTCGGCAGTGCTCGCAGTTGGCGGTAGTCGAACTCGATCGCGTGCTCGAGGTCCGGCGCGTCACGCAGTCCGGATCCGAAGGCCCGAAGCCGCCAGGTCTTCGCGTCGATCAGCGGGGTCGAGGTGTGGTCGCGGACGAAGAAGCGTTCGTTCGGAGTGCGGTAGTCGCGGCTGGACACGCTGTCCCAGCGCATCTCGGCGTTGTTCCCGTGGTCGACGAACCAGGCCGGCAGCATCGGCTTGACGATCGGCGCCGGCGGGACGGTGGATGGCGCCGCGGCCGAGTGGTCGGAGGCGAGCGCTCCGAATCCGGCGGTGTGGGGGACTCCGACCGCACCGGGACTCAGGAACCGGCGTACTGACACGTCCACCTCCGATCCGCTGAGCTGACGACCGCACTCGAGCTTAAGTATATTCCTCTACTAGACTTTAACCGCTCGCGAGGCTTGAGGGGAGTGTCACCCCGAAATCGGCCGTTTGCCTAGGGCCATCCGACCGTACGGTGGTCGCGTGTACTTAACGCAGGTCTCCGGACACGTACGGGCACCACGCTCGTCGGTCTATCGCGCCCTCATCGATCCGGCGGCGATCGCGACGTGGCGGGTGCCGGCCGACATGCAGAGTCAGGTGCACGAGTACGACCCTCGCGAGGGCGGTGCGTTCCGCGCGTCGCTCACCTACGACGCGCCGACTGCGGCCGGCAAGTCCGCTCCGCGCACGGACACCTATCACGGCACGTTCGTGAGACTCGTCCCCGACGCGATTCCTCCCCAGGACAACGAGACCGGCACGCGCATGGCGTTGGCCAACCTCGCCTCGCTGGTCGAGTCGGAGTCGTCCACGCGCTAGGGCCGACGCGGACTAGGCAGCCGCCAGCGACTCGGGCGCGACCATCGTCATCGCCCTTGTCGGAGGCGATGCCGCTGATCAGCTGGTGGGTTCGTCGCGTCGCGACGTCATTCCTGCGTGGTCGTGGCGGTCGGGACGCGGTCGACGGCGGCTCCGGCAACGACCTCTGCTCCGCCGAAGTGGAGCGCGGCTGCGAGCTCTGACCGCCGTACGCCGGCCGTTCACCCGCCCGTCGCGTCCCGGCGATAGTCGGTCGGCGGCAGGCCGTACACCGCCCGGAACTGTCGGCTGAACTGGCTCGGATTGGTCAAGCCCCACCGAGCCGCGATCGTGCTCACCGGCAGGGTCCGCAGCGCCGGATCGGCGAGATCGCGGCGGCACCGCTCGAGTCGCCGGCGCCGGATCCACGCCCCCACGGTCGTCTCCTGCCTCTCGAACAGCCGATGCAGATAGCGGACCGAGATGTAGTTGGCCGCGGCGACGGTCGCGGGTGCCAGATCCATGTCGCCGAGACGCTCTTCGATGAAACCGTGGATCTGTACGAGTCGCGCCCGCTGCAGCGTGTCGGGCGGGACGGACGCATCGCGGTCGAGCTGCGCCGCCAGCGCGACGGCGATGAGGTCGACCACTGCGGCGCCGAGCCGGACCCCCTCTCCTTCGTCCCACGTGTCGAGGAGGCCGACCAACTGGCGTACGAACGACGACGCCAACCCGCCCAGGCCCGCCTCGCCGTCGAAGCGCAGCCCCGCCAAGGTGCTGACGTCGTCGGGACAGAGCGGAAACAGCGTCTTGGGGAATGCCAACGTGACGAAGTGAACTGCCTCCATCCGCTTGGAGACCGGTCTCTCGTTGTCGACGAGGACGAAGTCACCTGGTGCCAGCACCGCCGTCCGGCCGTTGTGAGCCACCGTGGCGCTTCCGCGCGCGACCACATGCACCTTGCACAGGCGTCGATCGGGATCCTGGCGAATGTGCCGGACCGTGCGGTCCGCCCGGAGCGTCCTCGCGGCGACGAACCTGTCGATGCGGACGCCGCCGGCGGTGCCAAGCCACAGCTCGTCGGTGTGATCGATGCCGTCCGGCATCCGCACCGCATGACGTCCGCACTTGTCCGCGACGACCTGGTGCCAGTAGTCCATGCGGTCGTCGGCCGAGACGTCCCCAGCCCGCAAGACCTGGACTACGCTTGCTGCCGCCTTGTCGTTCCCCATCGTGGTCTCCTGCTGCAGAGTTGACGCCGGTGCCGAGCGGGCCACTCAACTATTGAACGTGAGGTGTCCACCGGATGGTTCAAAACCTCTGTGTGTGCATCCAGGTGCAAGGACGGTGCGCTGAATCGCGAGACATGATCGCCGGGTTATCCGCAGATTCAGAGGTCATGATGACGACGGCGTGGGAGGGCAGATGACATCGATGGAACCCACCAGGTCCGCTGAGCTGCCCGCACGTTCCCGCGCGGTCGTGCTCGGCGCCTTCGGCGAGCCCTTGACGATCGAGGAGTTCGAGCTGCCGCCCGTCACCGACACGGGGTCGATGATCGTCGCCTCCGACTACGGCGGCGTCTGCGGCACCGACCTGCACCTCCAGAAGGGCCATCTCGACGTCCCGACGCCGTTGGTTCTCGGACACGAGGGCCTGGGACGAGTGCAGCAAGTCGGGCCTGAGACCACGCACGACACGAACGGCACGCCCCTTCGACCGGGTGAAACCGTCATGTGGGCCTCGTCGATCTCGTGCGGCCGCTGCGTCCCTTGCCGTGTCCACGGCGACCCGATGCTGTGCGAGAGCCGCGCGACGTACGGCGTGAACCGACCGACGACGGACGCGCCGGAACTGTCCGGCTCGTGGGCCGACCACATCTACCTGCGCCCGGGCACGACGGTCGTCGCACTGCCGGACGGCATCGATCCGCTGGCCGCCATGTCGCTGGCCTGTGCCGGACCGACCATGGTGCGGGCCCTGCTGGATCGTCGGCCGGTACGGCTGGGCGAGGTCGTCGTCGTGCAGGGCAGTGGTCCGGTGGGCCTGGCCGCGGCGGCCCTGGCCCACCTCTCTGGGGCCAGCAAGGTGATCCTCGTCGGCGGACCGGCTGGCCGGCTCGCCCTCGCCGCCCAGCTCGGCATCGGTGATTACCACGTGAACATCGTGGAGTCCGACGATCCCACGGCCAGGCTGGCCGAGGTGGTCGAGCTCACCGGCGGCCACGGCGCCGACCTGGTGGTGGAGTGCACCGGAGTTCCCGCCGCGATCGACCAGGGGCTTCGGCTGGCCCGTCGCGGGGGCTCCTACCTGGTCGTCGGCCAGTACACCGACAGCGGGAACGCCACCATCAACCCGCACCAGATCGTCTATCGGCGGCTCGACGTGATCGGTTCCTGGGCCTTCGGTGGCGCTCAGTTGGCGAGATATGTGGGGCTGCTACCCGCTCTCCTCGCGCGATTCGACCTCGCCCGGTTGGTGACGACCTACCCTCTCGCCGACCACGCCGCCGCACTGGCCGACGTGGCCGCCGGCTCGATCATGAAGGCCGTCCTGGTCAGTCAGCCGGGCGGTCCGTAGCCCCCACCACCGGGCGTCTCGATCACGAAGACGTCGCCGGCGACGGCGTCCTTCGAGTCCGACCCTTCCATCGGCGTCGTCGAGCGGTCGGCGTGCTCGAGCCAGTGGCGGCCGAGCGCCCCGGTCTCGCCGCCCGCCATGCCGTACGGCGGCACCCGACGGTGACTGGACAGCGTCGTCACCGTCATCGGCTCCAGGAACCGGATCCGCCGGACACCGCCGTCACCGCCGCGCGACCGGCCGGCGCCGCCACTGTCCCGCCGGATCCGGTAGCTGTCGACGCGTACGGGATAGCGCCACTCGAGCACCTCGGGATCGGTGAGCCGCGAGTTGGTCATGTGGGTCTGCACGACGTCGGCGCCGTCGAAGCCGGCTCCGGCGCCGGACCCGCTCGCCACGGTCTCGTAGTACTGATAGTCGTCGTTGCCGAAGGTGACGTTGTTCATCGTCCCGGAGCCCTCCGCCTGGACGCCGAGCGCGGCGTAGAGCGCGCCGGTGACCGCCTGCGAGGTCTCGACGTTGCCGGCCGCGACGGCGGCGGGATACTCCGGCGCCAGCATCGAGCCGGTGGGGATGGTGACCCGCAACGGCTCCAGGCAACCTGAGTTGAGCGGGATCTCGTCGTCGACCAGCGTCCGGAAGACATAGAGCACGGCCGCCATCACGACTGACGACGGCGCGTTCGCGTTGCCGGGCTGCTGCTCCGCCGTACCGGTGAAGTCGATGTCGGCAGAACGGGCCTCGTGGTCGACGCGTACCCGCACCTCGATCGTGGCTCCCGAGTCGAGGTGGTAGCTGTACGAGCCGTCGTGCAGCGCTGAGATCACCCGGCGGACCGCCTCCTCGGCGTTGCGCCGCACGTGACCCATGTAGGCGCGGACGACGTCGAGCCCGAAGTGGTCGACCATTGCCCGCAGCTCCTCGACGCCCTTCTCGTTGGCGGCAACCATCGCGCGCAGGTCGGCGATGTTGCTCGCCGGGTTGCGCGAGGGGTACGGCGCGGTCCGGAACAGCTCGGTCGTCTCGTCCTCCCGGAGTTCGCCGTCCTCGACGAGCAGCCAGTTGTCGATGAGCACGCCCTCCTCGTCGATCTCGGTGCTGAACGCCGGCATCGATCCGGGTGTGAGTCCGCCGATCTCGGCATGGTGGCCGCGCGCGGCGACGTAGAACAGGATCTCGTTGCCGGCGTCGTCGAAGACCGGCGTCACGACCGTGACATCCGGCAGATGCGTACCGCCGTGGTAGGGGTCGTTGAGCGCGTAGACGTCGCCGGGCTTGATCGTGTTGCCCCGCCGCTCGATGACCATCTTGATGCTCTCGCCCATCGACCCGAGATGCACCGGCATGTGCGGCGCATTCGCGATCAGGTTGCCCTCCACGTCGAACAGCGCACACGAGAAGTCGAGCCGCTCCTTGATGTTCACCGAGTGCGCCGTGCTCTGCAGTCGCACCCCCATCTGCTCCGCGATCGACATGAACAAGTTGTTGAAGATCTCCAGCATCACCGGATCGACTTCCGTGCCCACGGCAGTCCGCCCGCTGCGCTCCTCGACTCTGGCGAGCACAAGATGCCCAAGCTCATTGACGCTCGCCCGCCACCCGGGTTCGACGATCGTCGTCGCGTTCTCCTCGGCAACGATCACGGGCCCCTCGACTCGGTCTCCAGCGCCAAGGTCGGCCCGACTGTAGAGGTCCACTGATGTCCAACCCCCCTCGACAAACATCTCGACCCGCGCAGCCGGCTCGACGGCCACCGAAGGACGCGGAGAAACCGCATCCTCTCCGCCTTGGTCGGCCTCCCCAAGCACCTCGACCGACACCGCCTCAACGACCACCGGCTTGTCCCGCATCAGAAACGAGAACTGCCGCCGATAGGCCGCCTCGAACTCCCGCAGCATTCCGTCCACCGCCCCGATCTCCACCGCGATCAACGTATCCGTCCCGTCATACCGCAGCAACGCCCGCGGCTCCGACCGGATCCGATCCTCCGTCAGGCCCTCGTCCGCCAGCTCCTTGCGGGCATCGGCCTCCAGTGACCGGACGACATCGGCCACCCGACCCAACGTCTCGTCGGACAGCGGCGCCTCGACCGCCTGCTGCCGCATCGCCGTGACATCGGCCAGCCCCATGCCGTAGGCGGAGAGGACACCGGCCAGAGGGTGAATGAGCACTGACGTCATGCCGAGGGCGTCGGCGACCGCGCAGGCGTGCTGGCCGCCGGCGCCGCCGAAGGTGGCGAGGGTGTACTCCGTGACGTCGTAGCCACGCTGGACCGAGATCTTGTTGATGGCGTTGGCCATGTTGGCGACGGCGATCTCGCTGAATCCGGCGGCGACCTCCTCGGGAGTACGTTCGTCGCCGGTCTCGGCCCGGATCCGCGCGGCCAGCGCCGCGAACTCGCGTCGTACGACGTCGGCGTCGAGCGGCTGGTCGCCGTCGGCGCCGAACACGTGGGGGAAGTGCTCCGGCTGGATCCGGCCCAGCATGACGTTGGCGTCGGTGACGGTGAGCGGGCCACCGCCACGGTAGGACGCCGGACCCGGATCGGCGCCGGCCGAAGCCGGACCGACCCGATAACGGCTGCCGTCGAACTGCAGGATCGAGCCGCCGCCGGCTGCCACGGTGTGGATGCTCATCATGGGGGCGCGCATGCGGACGCCGGCGACCAGCGTCTCGAGCGACCGCTCGAACCCGCCCGCGTAGTGCGACACGTCGGTCGACGTGCCGCCCATGTCGAAGCCGATCACCTTGTCGAAGCCGGCTGCGGCGGCCGTACGCGCCATGCCGACGACACCGCCGGCCGGACCGGACAGGATCGCGTCCTTGCCACGGAACGCGTGTGCCTCGGTGAGTCCGCCGTTGGACTGCATGAACATCAGCCTGGTGTCGCCGAGCTCGGCGGCGACGTGGTCGACGTACCGGCGAAGGATCGGCGAGAGGTAGGCGTCGACGACGGTCGTGTCGCCGCGGGAGACCAGCTTCATCAAGGGGCTCGCCTCGTGTGACATCGACACCTGCGTGAAGCCGACCCGGGTCGCCGCCGCGCCGATCGCCGCCTCGTGGTCCGGATAGCGGTAGCCGTGCAGGCACACGACCGCGACTGAGCGGAAGCCGTCGTCGAACGCCTGCTGGAGGTCGGCCGTCACGGTCGCCTCGTTCAGCGGAGTCACGACAGCGCCGTCGGCGGCGACCCGTTCGTCGGCCTCGACGACCCGGGAGTAGACCAGCTCGGGGAGCACGATCTCGCGAGCGAAGATCCGGGGCCGGTTCTGGTACGCGATCCGCAGCCCGTCGCCGAATCCCTTCGTGATGACGAGGACGGTCGGCTCGCCGGTACGTTCGAGCAGGGCGTTGGTCGCGACCGTCGTCCCCATCTTCACCGCGGCGATCCGATCGGTCGGAATCGGATCGGCGGACCCGACTCCGAGGAGTCGCCGGATGCCCTCGACGGCGGCGTCGGCATAGCGATCGGGGTTGTCCGACAGCAGCTTGCGGGCGACGAGGGACCCGTCCGGCTGCCGCGCGACGACATCGGTGAACGTGCCGCCGCGGTCGATCCAGAACTCCCACCGCCGGGTGTCTCGCTCCGAGGCCATGGCCCCAGCCTGTCACCTCACGACGTCGAGTCGAGGAGCTCCTGGATCCGGGCGGTCTCCTGCTTCAGCGCCTTCGCCGGGACGTCGCCCCAGAGCGACACCTCGATCGCGCCGTCGGCTCGCCAGGTGCCGACGACGCGGCCGCCGTGCAGCACGACCGGCGAGATCCAGCCGCCGGTACGGCTGACGTCGGACCGATGCTCGGCCGGTACGAGGTAGGTGGCGTTGGTGCCGGCGCCCAGCACGTACTGGTCGAAGCCGCCGACCATGCGGACGAGGTCGGTCGGCTGGGTGGCGAGCAGGTCGTCGAGGTCTTCGGCGAGAAACTGCAACGTCGTGCCCTCGACGTCGACGGGGCTGAGCTCGTCGGCCAGCGCGGTGAACCAGCCCTTGAGCTTCCGGCGAGGCGACAGACCGCGACTGAGCCAGGCGTCGAAGGTGTCAGGGCTGCCCGGACCGTGGGCTCGCAGATACGCCCGGACCGCGACCGGCGCCGCCTCGTCCGGGTCGGGCACGTCTGGCCAGCCGGACACCCAGCGTCGCGGGCTCGTGAACGTCACCCGATTGCCCTGCGCGGGACCGTGGCAGAGCACACCCCGCCAGGCCAGTGGCTTGAGCAGTGTGCCCCAGCCGGAGCCGAGCACCGCTCGCAAGTGCGCCGAGCCGGTCCGGTCGACGATCTCCTGGGTCAGCTCGTCGCGGGTGAGGGTAGCGGTGGCGTCGAGCGCATCGGTGGCGGCCGCAGCGATGGCTTCGAGGTCGGCCGGTGTCGCGCCGAACGCCTTCTGCCAGCTGCCGGTCTCCCACTTGCGATGCGCGCCGGACAGCGCCAGATAGGCGCCCGCCTCCTCGACCGGCAGCAGGTGGAGCGTGCCCCGCATCGCCCAGGTCCGGATCAGCGTCCGCTCGTCGATCAGCGCTCGCTCGACCTGACCGGGTGCCGCCTGCTGCTGGCGGACGGCGACCGCCAGCTCGGCAGCCGAGGCGACCTGGGCCTGGATGCCGCACAGCCGACGCGCGATCTCGACCGTGGACTCCTCGCCGAGCGGATCCAGCGACTGCCGGCGCAGCCGCCAGGCGAGGACCTGGTCCCAGGAGATGGCGGGCGGGTCGGTGGATGGCACGCGGTGATTAAACCGCACACCCGCGTCACTCACCCCGGGCCTGCCGACGCTCGGCCTCGAGGCGGCGCTGACCATACTTCGTGCGGCCCCACGGCTTATAGACCGCGAGGATCGTCGCGAACGTGAGCACCGTGATCGACACGGTCGGCGGGAAGATCAGGTTGGCCTGCGCCTCGTGGAGCCGATCCGCGAGCGTGTCGGCCGGTCCGGCGACCTGGTCGGCCGCTTCCTCCACGCCAGGCCGGAGCAGTACGACGACGAGCGTCGTCAGCACCACGTTGAGGATCAGCTTCCACAAGACCCAGTGGTAGCGGAAGATGCCGTATTTCGAGCCCCACCCGAGCAGCAGCCCGGTGGCCAGCGTGACGAGGCCGAGGGGGACCAGCAGCACGACGGCGAACAGGTCGATCGCGCGGTAGCACGTCGCCAGCGTGGTCGGGTCGTCCGTCGTCATGCCGGTGAGCGCGAACACGAAGAGCACGAAGTCGACGCCGATCCAGCCGATCGCGGCGATGATGTGGATCGTCAGCGTCAGCTTCCGAGCCGAGGCGGACAGCCGCCAGGGTCGCGTCGGCCGGCGGGTCTCGGTGACGGTTCTCGTGGCGTTCATGGTCTTGAGACTCGCGTACGAACGCCGGCACAACATCCGCCAGCTGGACGATGTTGGCGTACTCCGCCAGGCTGATGCCCGTGTCCGGGTAGGTATTTCCCGTCGCTTAACCCACTCCTGCATCTACGAGGGTCCATGGACAGGGGTCCGGTACCCGAGAAGAGCCCCATGGCTCTGGTCACCGGGGCCACGTGCGGCTCGTTTCGCGGCCGAGTCGCCTTCGCCTTAGGCTCAGTGGGAGGCGACATGCCTGCTGAAGGCGGCAACCATGAGGACCAATACGACAGCCCAGCTCAGGAGGCTGATCGGAGCGCTGGTTGGACTCGGGCTCGTTCTGGTCGCCGGATGCGGCGGCCACAGCAACGACAGCAACGACAGCATCGACACGCGTGGATGGACGTCCCAGGACGTGATCGAGACGTTCGCGGAAGGCAACGTCCCGGCTGACTATGTCGGTCCACTCTATGAGTTCGAACTGGGCAACTCAGCCGTGAAGGCAACCAACGACGCATCCTCATTCCACGCATCGTGGTTCGACTTCGGCACGGGCAGCATCCTCCTCTACGACGGTCGCGTCCTCGTGTTCGACCACCTCGATCCCTTGCGAGATCTCGAGTCGTCCTACTACAACGATGCCGACGACCACACCTGGGTCTTCACGAACGAGGCGTGCGGCGTCCTGGTCCAGCTCAACGGCGAGATGACGGCGTACTGGGCCTACCAGTATGGGGAGGTCGTGCAGACCATCTGCTGACTGACTGCTCCGGTGGTTTCTGACCCGATCGAGCTCGGCATCCGGCAGTTGGGACGTTTGACCCTAGCTGTGCCACTGTTTCGCTTGATCTCGTGACCGTCATGGATCAACCCCACCTCGAGACCGACAACACTCGAGTCGCCATCGAGTGCCTCACGCTCTGGATGGAACCGGATGACGGGGCCCGATATCGCGCTGTCCAACACATTTCCCGTCTGGTGCATGACGCCGACGGACCGGGCGCCGTCAACATCATCAGCGGGGTGCTTGATCTCAGCGTGTTCCTCGCAACGAGCCTTGCCAAGGAGTGCGGAGCAGGTGAAGAAGAAATGCTCGGGATGGCCGGGGACTTCCTTCGTCAACTCTCGTTGAAACTCCCCAACTAGCAGCGCTGCTTGTCTCCCGCTGGGCTATCGACGGGCAGCCATCCGCTGTCACGCTCGGTCACGAGGGGTCAGCTTTTGGCGGGGATCGATCAGACCTGGCGGCTGCAGAGCGACCACGAGACACACCCTCGGAATGCGCGACGAGTCGGGCCCGAATCGCCTCGGGGTCGCGTCCTGTCGCGAGCGAGGATTTGGTGACGCTTCCGGGGACAAGCCGCTTGCCGGGCCGCCGTACGGGCAGTCCGGTTGCGCTGAAGTGGGTGTCTTCTCGAGACCTGGCGACCTGGTCCGCTCGGGCCCAACCGGCCTCGACCTCGGTCGCCAGCCAGCCAGCATCTCCGCCGGCACTGAGCCAAGCTGATCGAACGCCTCTGAAGATCGGCGTGTCCGTATCGTCTTCTGGCAGGTGAGGGCCGGACGAATCGGCCGCTATCGCCCCCGCCGTCCCAGCGGGCGGCACGGCAAGCACAGGTGCTCGTTCGAGTACGGCAGCAGCGCGGATACGTGGGGGAAGGCCGGCGGACGTACCGATCCGGGCGTCCGATCCGGGCTGATCGGGTGACGGGTTCCTTTGGTCAGGCGGCACTCGGGCGAATGACCTCGCTCCGGCGGATTGCAGGCCGGCGTCTTTGGACAGATCCGCGTCGAGTATGGCTGCCGGGAGGGTCACTCTGGCGGTGATGCCGCGCCGCTGGTTGGGCTGCAGCGAGACGGTGATGCCGTGTCGTCGGGCGAGCCGACTCACCACGAACAAGCCCATCCGGCGAGCAGTGTCGGAGGTGACCTCGCCACCGGCGTGCAGGATTTCGTTGAATTCCACCAAGGATTCATCGGAGATGCCGAGACCCTCGTCTCGGATCTCGATCACCACGCTGTCGTGGGTTGTGATGGAGTCCAGCGAAACCCCGGTTTCAGGGGATGAGTACGTCAAGGCGTTGTCGACGAGTTCCGTGAGCAGGTGGACGACGTCGGCAGCAGCCGCGTCGCTGATGCGCGAATTGTCGGCCGTGCCGACGCGGACGCGCTTGTAGTCCTGTACGGCGGAGGTCGCCGCCTGAAGCGCCGCGCTGATGGTGAGTTCGTCGGTTGCCGTAGCCCGAGTAGGTGGCGCTTCGGCGAGGACCAGCAGGCTCTCCGACGTGCGGCGCATCCGAGCGGCCAGGTGATCCAGTCGGAACAGGCTCTCGAGGCGACGATCGTCCTCCTCGTCCTTCTCCAGCGAGTCGATGAGATCGAGCTGCTGATTGATCAAAGAGTTGTGGCGACGCGACAAGGAGACGAACATGTCACCGATCTGGGATCTCAGGTCGGCCTCTCGCGAGGCCAGGACCACAGCCTGTCGATGGAGATCGTCGACGGCTTGACCCACCTGGTCGATCTCCACGTCCGTTGTGACATCGATCGGCTTGATGGGACCCGGGTCGCCACCGGATCGGATCTTGGCCACCGCCTCGGGAAGCTCGTCGTTGGCCTTGGCCAGTGCGCCCTCGCGGACTTTGCGGATCGGGTTGAGCAGCAGCCGGGAGACCACCAACGCCAGAAGAATGGCAGCCAGCAGCGCAGCCAATGTGATGGCGCCGTAGGCGAACGCGCGGCTGCGGGCATCACTGGCGGAAGCATCGAGCTCTTGGTCGATGCCGTCCAGCAGGCTTGAGATGAGTTCGTCGTACGCGGCATAGGCCTCGGCGACGCCGAAATTGTCACCGCCGAGGCGGACCGCGCTCGATCGCTGGGCATTCGCTGTCTGCAGGGTCGAGATCCTCGGATCGGAGTCACCCAAGACGTTCGCCAAGCGCCCGATTGCGGCGCTCTCCGCACCTAACTCGCGGAAGAATCCCAGCGAGCCGGTCCAGCCCGTCACTTCTGTGGAGGCCGAGACCAGGGCATCCTGGGTCGCCAGGGAGTACCGGCCGCCGAGCGCCTGGGCGAGCTGATCCAGTCTCGGCTCGGGCTCGAGTTGGGCGCCCACGATGGCCGTGATCAGCTGGGTCACCCCGGCCTGGAGCTGATTCACCTGCGATATCCACGCGCCGGCACTGAGCTGGCCGGCACCTTCCTCGCGCACCGCCCGGCTCAGGTACAGCAAGATGTCGACCTGGCGGCTCTGCTCCGGCGTCAGATCGGCGCCGGACCGAGCACTCTCCAGGTCTTCGGCAGCCACCTGGAGGTCCTGAATGGCAGCGTCAAGTTCGACCTGGTTGGCCGTGGCGTTACCCTGCGCAGCCACCATGGCACGCTCCGCTGCCGATAGGTAGGCGGCGGCCGGCCGCAGCACCGTCACCTGCTTTGCGCTCGATGAGGAGTCCGCTGCCTCGATGAGGTCACTGCGCACCCACAGCCCGCCCAGCGTCGCCGCCAAGAGCAACGGGATCAGGAGCGCAAGCGCGACCTTGCGGCGCGGCGTCGAGGCCACGCCCAGGAGCCTGGATCGTGGCGACCGGGCTCGTCCATGGCGGCTGGGCATCTTTGACCCCATTCCCCGTTCTTGTTCTGGCGACATGGGCCGCACGATGGACTGCCGCCACGACAGCTCGCCAGGGCCAAACGTCCCTCCCACCTCAGCACACGGCCAGCCGAGACGCCGACCGTGACGAAAGGCGACCGCATCCCCCGCTGCCGCGCCACCTTCACACCCGACAGAACGACCCGCAATAACCCCGGGCTAGATCCACCGGCCCACCCAGGTTCGGTCCAGGGTTGAGGATCTGCGGCGCCTCGAGTCGGCTCGGTGCTTACCAACTCAACCACTCACCTCTTGGAAGTCTCGATCGGCCTTGGCGCCACTGCAAGGGCGAAAGCAGTCACGACTGGCGTTCGCGGACGAGATCAACGTCTTCCGTCGCACCCTGCTCTACGCGGGCCTACCCAACACGTCCCGCTGGTACGACCTCGCAGCCCCGGGTGAGACGGTCGGCGCCCGCTCCCTCATCTACCTCCGCCGCAAAGACGGGATCCGCGCCGGTGAACTCCGGAGGGCCGTCAGGAAACAGCTCGTTCCCGCACTGGTCGGAACCGGTGCGCTGACCGAGCTGCGCACACAGACGTTCCTGCCCTGGACCAAGAGGCTCTGGGACACCCCCAACGTCGCCCACGACAAACCCCACGATCAGCGCTTCCATGCCTCCCTCATCCTCGGGTACGCCAACACCGCCGCACGAGACGCCTTCTACGCCAGCAGCGTGATCGAGGAACTGTCCAACCAGCTGACACCGATCGCCTCCGCCATCCACGCCTACGACGTCACCGCCGCCCTCACCTACGTCAAAACGGCCACATCCTCCCCCACCACGAGGACTGAGCGGCAAGAACAGTCCTCGGCGGTCGAATCCAGGCGCGAACCCATGCTCGGTGTCCCAGGTCATCGAGTGGCTCTCGAAGACGATCGTTGTGCTCACGACCGACGGGCCACGGCTCCCACCGACCCCGCTCACGCGTGCCAGCACTTGACCGGTGCAGAGAAGCGACCGAGGTACGCCGCCGCTGGCTGGCGGAGTGGCTGACCCGCCAGACCCCGCCCAAAGGGGCTGCCGGGTTCATCGCCGGGACGGTCGCCGTCTGTGCCGACCTGTTCACCAGCGTGGACGGGAACCATCAGGCCGAGTGGCTCGGCCAGTCAGTGTCCGGCTAC
>Ga0209382_10001387_pt1 | contig 38252 bp, 38 predicted proteins | sample SoiMetdeltSBSDD5_FD_187599 | JGI IMG/M metagenome (GOLD analysis project Ga0209382, IMG submission 187599) | Bulk soil microbial communities from a Populus tree surrounding site in Tennessee, USA - Soil MetaG P. deltoides SBSDD5 (SPAdes) (version 2) | ecosystem: Environmental > Terrestrial >... | reverse complement strand
CGTGACGGGACTTCCGATCGCCGCGCAAATAGTGGCCAGTCGCCTCACGACATGGCGCTCCCTCGGATGAGGGCGAGGCCGGACCGGTAGAGGATCGCCAAGCCGATGCCGAAAATCGCGTGAAAGGCGACCTCGATGGGCACCGTCGCGAGACGGAAGCCGCCGCCGACGCCGGCCCCCTTCAGCGGCTGTACGACAAACCAGTACACGAGCAGGGGGGCGATGCCGAAGACGAGCCCGCCCACCCACCATCCGAAGTGAGCCGTGAACCGCGGCTCGAGCAACGCGTAGACCAGTCCCCAGAGCCCGGCCCAGAACGCCAGCGAAAGGCTCCTCGGCACGCCGATGGGCGGCACCGGCGTGAGGCTCCAGAGCAGGGCCGGGATCAGATGCGCGACGTAGAGAATCGCGCCGAATCCGCCCTGGAAGATAAGGTGCGAGAGGGCCCCGGCGAGGAAGCCAAGGACGAGGTGCGTCAGGGTCGCAGACATGTGGGAGTCCTTTTTCTAAGGGGTCCTACCTCTGAGCGGGTTGGTCCACGAACGTCGCCGCGTCGTGCCCCGCCATGGCCCTGCGGACGCAGGTGCCGCTAGCTCCTTTCGTTTATCCAGGCTTCAGCGTCTGCTGAAGGCATGCAGCCAGGCATGCGCGCGAAGACGTTGGCGGTGGTGACGCTGGTCGTGTGGTTGCAGGGGGATGCTCCACCACGCCCGAGCAGCGAGCGGCCACCGAGCGCGCCTGGGCCGAGCGCTACTCGGGCATCGACTGCATGATCATGTAGTTGCGGACCTTGTCCGACATCGGATAGGGGACCACGCCGCGCTCCCCGAACCACTTGTCGTAGAGCTCGAAGTACTTCCCGCTGTCGATCAGCTCCATGAAGGTGTGGTTCACGAAGTCGCGCCACTTGGAGTCATTTTCCGGAACCATGCAGGCGTAGGGGTCCTTCGAGAAGAAGTCCCCCACCACTTCGTAGGCTTTCGAGTCGCTGGCTCTCGCGGCCACGCCGGCCTGGAGGATGCCGTCGTGGGCGTAGGCGACAACCCTCTCCTGCTCCAACGCCAGGAAGGCAGCCGGCACGTCCTGAAAGGTCACAACGTCGGCCTTGGGCTGGGAGGTGCGCAGAGCCTGCTCGCCGGTCGTTCCGCGAATGGCGCCCACGCGCTTGCCGGCCACGTCCGCGAGGCTCTTGATCCGACTTCCCTTCTTCACCAGGAGCTGGGTGCCGGTGAAGAAGAAATTGATGGAGAAATCGATCGTCTCGTCCCGGGCTCGCGTGTAGGTGGTGGCCCCGCACTCCACGTCGAGGGTTCGGTCGGCCATCAGCCTGACCCGGTTCCCCGGGTTGATCTCCTTCTTCTCGAGCTTGATCGGCTTGCCTAGCTTCTTCGCCAGACGGGTGCGGATGGCCTCGAGCAGGTCAATGGAGAAGCCGGTCCACTCGTTCTTCTCGTTGATGAACGCGAAGGGGATGGAGTTGCCCCGCGTCCCCGCGGTCAGGACGCCGGTTCGGCTGATCTTCTCCAGCACCGGCTCGGCCAAGACCGGTGCGGCCGCGCCGAGTAGCAGGAGGCCCGCCAGCCAGATAGCAGCGCGTCGCTTCACCACAGGACCTCCAGGGCCAGGCCGGTGATCAGCATGAACACCAGCTTCGGCCTACTTCGGCATGGACTGCATGATCAGATAGTTGCGGACCTGGTCCGACATGGGATAAGGGACGACGCCGTGCTCCCCGAACCACTTGTCGTAGAGCTCGAAGTACTTCCCGTTGTCGATGAGTTCCATAAACGTGTGATTCACGAAGTCGCGCCACTTGGAGTCGTTCTCCGGGACCACGCATGAGTAGGGGTCCTTCGAGAAGAAGTCCCCCACCACCTCGTAGTCCTTGGGGCTCCTGGCCTTGGCGGCCAGTCCGGCCAGGAAGATACCATCACCGACGTAGGCCGCGATCCTCCCTTGCTCCAGGGCGAGGAAGCCGGGCGGATGGTCCGGGAAGGTCACCACGTCAGCTTTGGGCTGGGAGCGGCGCAGGGCTTTCTCGTTCGTCGTCCCCTCGGCGGCCCCCACGCGCTTGCCGGCCACGTCCGCCAGGCTCTTGATTCCGCTCCCCTTCTTCACTAGGAGCTGCGAGCCAGTGAAGAAGAAGGTTATCGAGAAGTCCACCGCCTGGTCCCGGCCCCGGGTGTACGTAGTGACCCCGCACTCCACGTCGATGGTTCGGTTGGCCACCAGCCGGATCCGGATCGCCGGATCCCCGCCGACCTCCTTCTTTTCGAGCTTGATGGGCTTACCCAGCTTCTTCTCCAGGCGGGCGCGGACGGCCTCGAGCAGGTCGATGGAGAAGCCGATCCACTCGTTCCTCTCGTTGATGAACGCGAAGGGGATGGAGATGCCCCGCGTTCCTGCGCTCAGGACCCCAGTCCGGCCGATCTTCCCCAGGGCCGTCTCGGCCAGGACCGGCCCCGCCGCGCAAACCAGCAGGAGGCCCACCAGCCCCACCGCAACACATCGCTTCATCGGAGGCCCTCCGGCGCGAGTCGGTCATCGCGTCCTGCATAGTCGTGATGATCCAGCCTCAAAGCGCTCACCGGATCACCTCGTCCGCACGGAGAAGAAGCGACTGCGGGATCGTGAGCGCGAGAGCTTTGGCGGTCTTCAGGTTGATCACCAGCTCGGACTTCGTGGGCTGCTCCATCGGGAGATCGGCGGGCTTGGCCCCTTTCAAGATCTTGCCGACGTAGACGGCGGTACGCCGGAACATGTCGGAGAGGCTCGGCCCGTAGGACATCAGGCCTCCCGCATCCACAACCTCCCTGGATGGGTACATCGCCGGCAGGCGGCGCCTCGTCGCGAGATCGGCAATCCGTCTTCCGTGGAAGACGATCAGGGGATCCGAGAATGCAATCAGGGCTTCGGCTCGCTCGCTGGTCATGGCGGAGAACGCCGTATCGAAATCGTCGGGGCCACGAATCTCCACAGGTTGAAGCGTCATGCCCAACGTCTGGGCTGCGCCTCGCACCTCGACCCAATCGGCTGACCAAAAGCGGAAGTGCACGCTGGACCGCTCGGAGGTGGCTGGATTCCAAAGGATGGCGACGCGCCTCACCTTGGGCGCGACCTCCTTCAGCAGATCAAGGCGTTTGGCCCCGAGCTCCGGGGTGAGCTCGGAGAGCCCCGTGATGTTGCCTCCCGGTCGAGCGAGGCTGGAGATAAGCCCCGTCGCCACGAGGTCATCGTTGCAGGCCGTTACAACGATGGGGATCGTCCGGGTTGCTTGACTGGCGGCATTGAGCGGTCCGCCACAGGTTTCGACAACAATCACGTCAACCTTGAGGCGCACCAGGTGGGTCGCGAGGTCGGGAAGCCGCTCGACCCTGCCCTCGGAGTATCGTCGCTCGATCGCGATGTTCTGGCCCTCCACATAGCCGACCTCGCGGAGGCCTTGCCTGAACGCCTCGTCATGGCGGTTCGTCGGGAAGGTCCCGAGAACCCCTACCCTAGAGATCTTCACCGGCTGCTGCCCTTCTGCTGGGACCGCCGCTGCGATAAGGCCGAGCGTGAAGCTGATGATGAGCCAGACCGTTCTTAGCAATCTGGTCCGGCTTGAAGAAGCGGTGGCCAGCCTCTCTCCATGCCGGTGGGAAGGGGAGTTGCTCATGGTCAAGAGGGCCAGGTGGGCCTCCTTCGCGTCGAGGATGGAAGATATCGGACGTCCGATAGTGTCTTACGGCGCCGCGCCGCGCTGCAATTGGACCTTGGTCTACGTCAAGGAACAGACCTCGTATGGGGGCTAAATGCTATCGGACCGACCACGGCGCTCCATGGAGCTGTTTGCGGCGCGCTATCGGGAGTATCAGCGATAGTCACCGGAGGCGTGGCGCCCCTTCCTGGTTTCCGACAGCAGTACGGCTCCAGTAACCAACTCCGCCCGCGCGCTGATCGAGCGCGCACTCAGTTTGTTCTACGCGATGGGGGCGTCGGGCTGAGTGGCGGAAGCGCGGGCAGCGCTCTGGTGCGCATTTGAGTCAACGCAGGTCGAGAGTCGGCGTCCGGCTAGTCTCAACGGGCTCGCGGCGCGAGAGACAGGCACGCACGCGCGCGGCGAGCTGCGGGATCGAGAAGGGCTTGGTAAGGTAGTCGGTCGCTCCGAGATCGAAGCCGGCACGAGTATTGGCCTCGTCATCCAGTGCGGTCAACACGAGGACTGGCAGCGTTGCCGTCGCTGGCCTGAAACGAAGCACCTTGAGCACCTCCAAGCCGCCTTGGTTCGGCATAAGCAGGTCCAGCACGAGAAGATCGGGTACCTGCGCGTCGATCAACTCGAGGGCCTCCTGGCCGGTGGAAGCTTCGCTTACAATGTGGCCGTCCTGGCTCAGGGCCTTGTGCACGAGGGTGCGGATGTCCGGGTCGTCGTCCACGACCAGGATGTGGTTACCGCGCAGGGCGTTCCGACCCGAATGCGGAGCCAGCGGCGTGCTCGCCAGTTGCCGAACGCTGTTCGCCTCGACGGCCAGCTCGAGGCCCTCGTACGCGCAGCAAACCCGCAAAGCATAGCCAAGCTGCTTGGCGTACCCGTGGGCGCGTTTCTCGATCGTCTCGACGAAAGCGTCGTCGTGAGTAGGATCATGGTGGGTGAGAGCGAGTTGATGCACCCCCGCCGCGGCGGCTAGCCCGACGGCATACTCGTAGGTGCTGTGACCCCAGTTCTTTTTGGATAAGTACTCCTCCGGAGTGTACTGTGCATCGTGAATCACCAGGCCGGCGCCGGCCATGAATCGCGCGTGGCGCCGGTCCCCCTCGTGCACGATGGACTCGGCGTGGCTGAACGCAGGATGGTCGTGCCAGAGCGTTTCGGAGAAGGGCTCGTGGTCGCACAGGTACACAACAGCCGCGCCGTCGGCCTCCACGCGGTAGCCCAGTGTCATTGCCGGATGATGAAGGTACTGCGCGAGGATCCGCGCGCCGCCGATTTCGTGCGCTCCTTCTCCGAGCTCGCGGAAGGTGATGGTTGCCGGAAGCTGGCCGATCTCGACGGGGAAGTAAGTGAACTCCATCTGGCCGGAGAGAGCTTCGCGGAGAGAATGTCCGCTCCCTTCGGGACCGCAGACCGTGATCTGGTTCCCGGGAACGAAGAGCGGGGCGAAGAAGGGGAAGCCCTGTATGTGATCCCAGTGGGTGTGGCTGAGCAGGATGGTTGCCGAGATGGGCTTCGGGGTGTGCGCCATGAGCTCCGCGCCGAGCGGGCGAGCGCCCGTCCCGCAGTCAAATATGAAGCAGGCGCCCGCGTTTGTCGTCACTCCCACACACGAGGTATTTCCGCCGAAACGGACGGTGCCCGGGCCTGGCGTTGCGATCGACCCCCGGGTGCCCCAGAATCGAACTCGCATATTCCCTCCAGTGCCCGCTATTCGTACTCCACGTGAAGATTGTCGAGGTACCGGGCGAGCTCCGCCGCCCGGGCGCGAATCTCCTCCGGCTCACGACGTCCGGCCGCCTGCTCGAGGGAGGCGCCGATCTCCGTAACCCGGTTCAAGCCGTAGCCGGCGCCTGATCCCCTCATGTTGTGGCCTAGGATGCGAATGTGTTCGTAGTCCGCGTGTGCGAGCGCTGCAGCGATCGCGGTGACGTCCCTCCGCCGGTTCTCCAGGAAGCCGGGAACTAGCTCCGAGAGAGCCGAGCCCACCCGGACGCGGACGCGTCCCATGGTGTGCTCTTGGATGGCGTGCAGGAGGGTCGCTTTGCGGATGGGTTTGGTGAGGTGCGCCGTGCAGCCGGCGTCGAGGCTCTTTTGGACCTCCTCCGGCAGCGCGTGAGCGGTCAGTGCCAGGATCGGAACCGGCCCGGCGCGGTTCTCGCCCTCCCACTGGCGGATTCCGCGTGTGGCGGAGTAACCGTCCATGACCGGCATCTGGACATCCATGAGTACCACGTCGTAGGTGCCGGAGATGCACATCTGCAGGGCGACCTTGCCGTTGCAGGCCAGGTCCACGCTGCACCCGCTGGAGTTCAGGTACGATTGGACCAGCAGCACATTATCCAGGGAATCCTCGGCCAGGAGGATCCGCAGCCCTTGCGCGTCTTCCAGCACGCCTCCAGGCGCGGCGGGCTCCACCAGAGCAGCCGCGCCCGCGCGGGCCTGCTGGATCGCCTCCAGGAGCTCGACGCGCTTCACCGGTTTCACCAGGTACGCCGCCACCCCTAGGTCGCGGCTTCGGGCGAAATCCCCGGCGCGGTTGTCCGAAGTGAGCATCAGGATGGTCGTCCCGGCCATGGTAGGACGCTGATGAATCTGCTCGGCCACCTGGAACCCGTCGACTGCGGGCATGCGGCAGTCCAGCAACACGAGGTCATAGGGGACGCCGGCCTGCTGTGCCCGCAGCAGCTCCGAGAGCCCCTGCTCGCCCCCTTCCGCTTCCGTCACCACGGCGCCCCATCGCGAGAGCATCTCCCTGAGGATCAGCCGGTTCATCGTGTTGTCGTCGATGACCAGGGTCTTCAGGCCCCTTAAATCCACCGGCAGGGAGGGGACCCTGAGCGGAGGCCTGCTGCCGACCGCGAACCGAGCCGTGAAGTAGAACGTGCTCCCGGTTCCGATGCTGCTTTCTGCCCAGATCCGCCCCTGCATCAGCTCGACGACCTCGCGCGAGATGGCCAGGCCGAGGCCGCTCCCGCCAAACTTGCGCGTCGTGGAGGTGTCCACCTGGGCGTAGGGGGCAAAGATCAGCTCGCGCGTCTCCTCGGGAACCCCGATCCCGGTGTCGCAGACCGAGAACCGCAGTGCGCCAGCAGCGGCGTCCTCGGAATCGCGCTCGACCCGGACGATCACCTCGCCTTGTTCTGTGAACTTGATGGCGTTGCCAATGAGATTGATGAGCACCTGCCGCAACCGGGCCGGATCGCCGATCAGCGCGGTGGGGGTCTCCGGAGCGATGCGGAGAGCCAGCTCGAGCCCCTTCTCGTGGGCGCGAATCGCCATCATTTCGAGCGTCTTGTCGAGGACCTCGCCGAGATCGAAGTCGATGCTCTCGAGCACCAGATGGCCAGACTCCACCTTGGAAAGGTCCAGAATGTCGTTGATCAGGTCCAGGAGCTGGCTCCCCGCCTTCCTGAAGATGCGGACGTACTCGCGCTGCTCCGAGGCCAACGAGGTCTCCCACAGCAGGTCCGCCATGCCGATGATGGCGTTCATGGGCGTCCGGATCTCGTGGCTCATGCGTGCGAGGAAATCCGATTTCGCCACATTGGCTTTTTCCGCCGCGGACCTGGCGCTCTCCAGCTCGACATTCTTCTCCTGCAGAATCTGATCCAGGCGTTTGCGCTCGGTAACGTCGCGCGCTGCGGCGAACACACCTTGCAGCCTCCTATTCCGATCGTAGAAGGTGGTCGCGTTGTAGGACACCACGGTTTCCTTGCCGTCCCTCGCGCGCGCGGTGAGTTCGTAGTTAGTGACCTTCTTTTCGCTCAGCACCCGTTTGATACCCGTCTCGGCCAGTTCCGGATCGGTGAAATAGTTCTTGAACGGCGCGCCGATCAATTCGTCGCGCGTGCAACCGGTGAGCGCTTCCATCTGCTTGTTGACGTCGGTGATGATGCCGGACGGATTGGTAGTCATCAGCGCGTCGATGTTCGACTCGATGAGAGAGCGCGTGTAGAACTGCTGGTCGCGCAGGCGCTGATCGAGCTCCTTCTGGTCCGCTTCGACCTGCTTGCGCGCCGTATTATCGGTGCCGATCAGCAGATAGCCGATGATGGCGTCCTGCGCGTCGCGCAGCGCCGTGACGGACACCACCGCCGGGAACCGACTCCCATCCTTGCGGAAGTACGTCAGCTCGTAGATGTCCTCGATCCCGCGCGAGGCCTTGAACACCAATGCCTCAAAGCCCGGGGTAATCGGGGTCCCGAGTTCGACGCTCAGCGCCTTGGCGCGCGCGATCACTTCTTGCGGATCGGAAATGTCGGCCGGCGTGATGTTGTTCATCACTTCGGCGGCCGTGTAGCCCAGCATCCGCTCGGCGCCGACATTGAATAATTGAATGACCCCCTTCTCGTCGGTGGCGATGCTGGAGAAGTTCGCGCTGTTAAAAATCGCGTCTTGCAAGGCCCCCGTCTTGAGCAGGGCTGCTTCGCGCCGGACTTCGATGATGGCGTCGGCCTTGCCGGTGTCGCCGTCGAGAACGGCGGGGCTATGAATGTCCCCGGACATGGCTGCCTCCGTTCAGATCAGAGATAGGGAACTCCAGTGGCAGCGTCAGCGAGGGAAGGGGCAAGGTTCGGACGTCTCGCTTCTAGTAACGTGCGACGTACGCCGACCCGTTGTGGGCGCAGTGCACTGACGAGGATGGCTCCTGCGGCGATTAGGAACCCAGCGACGGGGAGGGTGAGAAGAATGACGGACCAGCCCATGTCAACCTCCCTTGAGCCATCTTCCGGCGCCTCCAGCAGCTGTTCGGGCGTGTGAGCACGCCACCGCCCGGGGGTGGCGTACCTCCCCAGCATGGTCCAGCGGATCGGGGTCGGCTATTGGACGTTGGTCTACGTCGAAGGGCGGGTCTTAACGATGGTGGGCACGCGTGGAGGAGCACCAGGACACGGGCGTCAGACGGAGGACAGGCGATCATCGAGAAACTAACCAAGCGTAGAGGAGCGATCCGGGGAACACATCTAGGTCGGCGCTGGACCACGGTCCAATAGGCGGGCCGTACGACGTCGCGTAGAGTCAGACCAGCGAGAGGGCTGATGACATTGTGTCGCGTTGCGTCGAGCCCGCATTCCCGAAGAAGAATCAGGAGCCACGTGTGGGTCCTGGGAGGGCTCATCCTGGCGTCGGATGCGGGCACCAACTTCTTGAGATGTTCGCGCGGGCTTCCGATCGCCGCGCAAATAGTGGCCAGTCGCCTCACGACATGGCGCTCCCTCGGATGAGGGCGAGGCCGGACCGGTAGAGGATCGCCAAGCCGATGCCCAAAATCGCGTGAAAGGCGACCTCGATGGGCACCGTCGCGAGACGGAGGCCGCCGCCGCCGGCCCCCGCGAGCGACTTCACCGGATAACGCCACAGCTCGACGACGTGCATCTTCATGATCATCCTCGATCGGGTACTCGCAATGGACACCGGGCCGGGGCGCTCCGGCCCCCGGCCCGCAGTCCGATGCGCTACTTGCTCGTTGAGCGCACGTGCTTGATCAGAAAGCGACGCATGTGCTGGGCGATGAGTGCGCCGTCCTCTTCCAGGGCGAAGTGCCCCGTATCGAGGAGATGCACCTCGATGGTCCTCAGGTCCCGAATGTAGGGCGGCGCGCCTTCCGCCGGGAAGATGTAGTCGTTCTTCCCCCATACCACCAGCGTGGGCGGCTGATGCGCGCGGAAGTACGACTGCCATGCGGGGTACAGCGCGAGATTCGAGCCGTAATCGAAGAAGAGACGGAGCTGGATCTCCTTATTCCCGGGACGGTCAAGCAGGGATTGGTCCACGAGCCAGTTATCCGGGCTGATCGCCTCCGGATTCCGCACGCCGTGCGTGTACTGCCACTTGGTCGCGTCTAGGCCCAGGAACTTCCGCAGTGGAGCCGCGTTAGCCTCGTTCCGGGCGCCCCAATAGATCCGGAACGGCTTCCAGAAGTCGCGAAGACCCTCCTCGTAGGCGTTACCGTTCTGCACGATCAGAGCCTGGACGCGCTCGGGATGCTTGACGGCCAGCCGAAAGCCGACTGGCGCCCCATAGTCCATGACATACAGGCTGTACTTCGTGACGCCAAGTTGCTGGACGAACTGATCCATGACGTCCGCCAGCCGATCGAACGTGTACTCGAACTGCTCAACCAACGGCATCGAACTGTGGCCGAACCCTGGGTAGTCGGGCGCTACTACGTGATACCGGTCCGACAAGGCCGGGATGAGAGCCCGGAACATGTGCGATGAAGTCGGGAAGCCGTGGAGCAGGAGGATCGTGGGCGCGCCTTTGGGGCCGGCCTCGCGGTAGAAGATCTCCAGCCCGGCGACCTTGACGGTCTTGTGCAGCGTCGGATACCGGGCTGGCGTGGCCTCCGCAGACGGAGTCACGCCGCCCGCCGGGGCCTGCCCGCGCTCCGACGCGTCCAGCCCGGCGGGGTTCGATGCGAGCAGGCACATCACGCCGAGCACCCTCACAACAGCCCCGCTCACCGTCCGGACTCCGGGCCGAAGCGTCTGGCCGGCGGGCTGCGACCCTACAGCCGGGCGAGGATCGCCGACGAGCCAGGCCAGGATCAACCCGTAGCCCCGGTGGCGCGCGAGCGTGATCACAGGGAGCAACGGGCTCACGGCCAGCCCCGCGACGCCCAGCCCGAGCAGCGGAAGCATGAAGAGCCACACACCGAAGACCGTCACGGCAGTGACGTAGGTGAAGCCCAGCTTGTCGCCGAGCAGGGCCGGAATGTCCCACCATTGCCCGGTCATCAGGAACCCGATCACGTCGAAGATCACGGTGCCCACCAGACCGGCCAGGACCGGACGCGCCCATCGAGTCCGGGACACCTCGTTCACGGCGTCATAGCGTGCGGGGTTCATGTGTGCTCCTCCTCCTAGAGGTCGATACTGGTTCGGGCGAGGCGGCTGAAGTAGTTGGTGAACACGTTGAGGGCCACGTGGGCGACGATCTCGGCGTCGCCGTGGCCGGCGTCGCCGACCGCGCGCAGGTCGGCGTCGCTCAGGTCACCGCGGCGGTCGGGGACGGCCCGATCAAGTGCGATTGCCGCCGCCTTCGAATCCGACGAGCGCCCTGGTGGCTGGCGACGCATGGCCTTCGCCTCCTTAGTAGTGGTCACTCTCTCGTGGTCACAAAAATGGCATCGTCGACTTGGGCTTGTAACGAAAGACCGCAGAAATATCGCCGAAGTATTGCTGAAGGTGATAAATTTACACTCCGCGGTTGAGGTCACGGAGATGCACACCGTCTCCCCCGGGATGCTCTGCTTTGAGCGGTTTACCCTCGACCTGCAGCGGTATGCGCTGCTGCGCGGGCAAGAGGATATCCCGCTCCGCCCAAAATCATTCGACGTCCTGCGCTATCTGGCTGAGCACGCCGGACGCCTCGTCTCCAAGGAAGAGCTAATCCAGGCCATCTGGCCCAGTATTTCCGTGACCGATGATTCTCTCGTCCAGTGCATCACGGATATCAGGAAAGCTCTGTCCGACAATCCTCACCGCATCATTCGGACCGTCCCGCGTCGAGGTTATGTGTTTGCTGCCGCGGTGTCTGGGGACACTTTGGCCCCACCGCTGTCGAGCGCCGCCGCCCGCGACCAGCAGATCGCGTTTTGCCGCACTCCGGACGGAGTCAATATCGCGGTCGCCTCAGCTGGCCGCGGCAAGCCGCTCATTTTCCACTCCACTTGGCTCAACCACATCGAGTACGAATGGCAGCATCCGGTGAGGGCTCCGCTTCTCCACTTTCTCGCCGATCGGTTTCGGCTCATTCGGTTTGACGTTCGCGGAGTCGGTCTGTCCGATCGGGGCGCCGCCGACATGTCCTTCGAAGGCTTCGAGCGCGATCTCGAAACGGTGCTCGATGCTCTTAATCTTCGTCGTCCTGCGCTGATCGGCATTGGACCAGGGGCGTCGATTGCCATCGCCCATGCCGTGCGCCATCCTGAGCATGTGTCAAAACTGGTTCTTCACGGCGCTTACGCCCTTGGCCGAAAGCGTCGACATTCGCCACAGCAGCGGGAGATGGCCGACGCGTTGATCGCGCTCATGCGGCAGGGCTGGGGAGATGAACACTCTGCGTTCATGCGGATGTTCAGTGCGCGATATCTACCGAGCGGATCGCCCGAGCAGATCACATTGATGGCGAAATTGGCGTGCCTCGCCACATCGTGTGAGAACGCGCTAAAGGTCATGATCGAATCCTGCGAGATCGACGTCGTTGATCTGCTACGTAAGGTGTCGGTACCGACTCTCGTGATGCACTGCCAGCACGATAGCGTCGTACCCTTCGACGAAGGACGCCGAGTCGCCATGTCGATACCAAATGCCAGGTTCATCAGCCTCGAATCGGAGAACCACATCCCACTGCCGGGCGAGCCTGCGTGGGCGAAGTTCACCGCCGAGCTCGTGGCATTTCTGTCCGATGGATGACCGACGACGGCCTTCCTTGCCGGCCACTGTGCTCCGTCATTTCGGTGGCCGCCACAGCTCGGACACCACGCCCGCCCCTTTACACGAAGACGGCACCAGGTGCTCGCGCCCGCAGCCCTCGGACCGAAACCGCGCCACGCTGTGCTCGGATCTGTAAGAATTCCTGACACTTCCTGGTCACCCATTGCAGGGATCTCGGTAGGATCCACTCATCTAAACAACATCTTGCTTACACCCTGTCGGCAGACTTACCAGAACCTCACCTCGACAGGTGCGCCAAGTGCCCAACTCATTGGAATTCGTGGATGTCCACTGATTGGCCCTGTCTGTGCAAACTTTTCCATTCCGGCGGACAAAAGTTGCCCACTCGCGACAGGGGAACCGGCGCACTCCACCGGCACTTCGAGGGAGGAATTCAGATGCTGACTCGTCCCCGTTTCTTGGGTCTCATGGTTACGGCCGCGGCGCTCTTCGTGGGCACTCCGGCCATGGCCGGTCCCATATTTCTGACCGGTCACGATCCAGACTTCCATGCCCAAGATTCCGTGGGCGCCGAGAATCTGCTCCGATCCGGCCTCAACTTCGTGACGGGCGGAACGTTCGACGACGGGCCCGCGACCAAGTTCCTCTGGGTGGAGTCTCGGATTCCTACGCCGGGCGGGCACCGCATTGGGGAGGATGGGCTCGTCGCGATCGGCTTGACTCTCGGCAACAACTACGATCGCGTCAACGCGGCGGAGTTCGCGTCGGTGAATCTCTCGGACTACACGGCCATCGCGGTCGCCTCAGCGTTCGGCGGCTTGCTCACGCGCGCGGAGCTCGACGCGCTCATCGCTCGGTCCGACGACATCGCGAGCTACGTCAACGCGGGCGGCGGGCTGCTGGCACTGGCGGAGTGCTTCCCATGCGGGGCAAACCTGCTCGGTGGGCCGACGGCCCCCGACCTGTTCGGGTTTCTCCCCGTCGACGTGTCCGCCATAGCGCCGTCTCCGCCCTTCACCGTCACCGCCGAGGGGGCCGCACCGCCGTTCAATCTCCTCAACAGCGATGTCAACGACCCCACGCACAACTCGTTCGGTCTCATCGGTGGCCTCATTCCGCTGGACCGAGACCAGGGCAACCAGGCGACTACGCTCGCCGGTAACGTCAGGATCGACGACGGGGGCTTCTGCGGGGAGGACACGCCTTGCCCGGTTCCCGCGCCCGCAGGCATCGTGTTGGTCGCCTCGGGCCTTCTCGGACTCGCTGGGCTCAGCTGGAGACGGAGGCGCGACGCGAAGTAGCCGGCACCAGAGACCAGGTCTCGACGCGGACGCCGAATCGTTCCTCCGGCGTCCGTGCCATTTCTGGGAGCGCGTTAAGCTGAACCGCCGGTTGGTCGAGCGGCACAGGCCGGCGCCGAGGCCTGAGCTGTCCCGCACCGGACGATCCTCATGAGACGCGGCGGATCTGGCAGAGATACGCGCGATGCGGGACCGAGCCGCTCACCGGGTCAATGGCCGCGTTGCTGATCAGTAGGTTGAGATTCGCGCCCTCGGGCCCGAAGGGGTCGTAGCCGGGCGCGCCGATTTCGGGGCAGGCCTGCCACCAGCCGTGCTGGCCGCAGGCGACACCCGGCTCGAGGGTCTCGTTGAGCGCGGCCCGCGCGCGCACGCTGCCTTCGGGCGTCTCCACCGCCACCCAGTCGCCCGCGCGGATGCCACGCTCCGCGGCCGCCGCCGGGTGCAGCTCGATCTCGGGGTCGCGCTGGCGGCGGCGCAGACTGGGGAGGCCGCGATGCTGGGTCTCGCAGAACTGGGTGGACTTGGCGCAGGTCAGCACGAGGGGGAAGCGGTCGGTCAGGTCCGGACGCGACACCGGGCCCACGAGGGGCTCGACGTGGACGGGCAGCGGCGGATAGCCGTGGTCGAGCAGCGTCTCGCAGTAGATCTCGATCTTCCGGGTGGGCGTCGCGAAGCCGGTGGGCACGCCGTCCTTCTCCTCGGCGAACTTCCGGTAGCGCGTCGCCACGGGCACCGTGATGCCGCCGGGGTTCTCGCGCAGCGCCTCGAGCGTCACGCCGGACGGGCCGAGCTGGTGGCGGTAGCCGGCGTCCACGTCGCCCTGCCAGAAGTGGGCGCCGAGGCCGAGCCGCACCGCGAGGTCGAAGATGATCTCGGTGTCGCCGCGCGCCTCGCCCCGCGGCGCGGCCACCGGCCGTCGCAGCTGGACGAGCGACTGGGCCGCGGCGCTGATGTCGAAGCCGATCTTGAGGCCTTCGCGCTCGAAGGGGCTCGCCACCGGCAGCACGATGTCCGCCATCTCCACGGTGGGGCTCATGAAGAGGTCCGCGTGCACGTAGAAATCGAGGGCGGATAGCGCCTCGCGGCCGCGGCGGACATCCGCATGGGCCATCAGGAGGTTCGCGCCGAAGCCGACCATCCCGTGCACGGCATACGGCTGCTGCTCGAGTACCGCGGTGTAGACCTCGTCCGTCGTGACCCACTCCCAGCGCGATGGCCCGATCGGCCGCTGGGGCAGCCCGAGCGAGCGGGCACGCTGCGCCGCCGAGATCAGCTCGTCGCCGGCCACGCCGCGCGACGGCACCGTCGGGAACAGGACATTGCCGCCCTCGCTCTCGAAGCTACCGGTGAGCACGTAGAGCAGCGAGATCGCGCGGAAGATCTGGGTGGCGTTGGTCTGCTGCTCGACGCCGCTCCACGCGTAATACGAGACGGGGCGCGCCTCCCACAGCAGGCGTGCGGCGCGCTCCACCTCGGAACGGCCCACGCCGCAGATGCGCTCGACGGCGTCCGGCGGGTAGAGTCGGCAGCCCTCGACGGCCAGATCAAACGCCGTCCGGCAGACAACGACACCATCCGGTGTAGGGACCTTGTACTCGCCGAGCAACGCGGGCCGAGCGTCGTGCTCGTACCGGCGTCGCTCAGGATCGTAGACGAGCGGCCGGCCGGCCAGCTCGTCCCATGCGACGTAGCGCTTGGCGCCGCCCTCGGAGGCGGCGGCCGCGCCCGTGACCTCGCGCTCAGTGAGGAGCCGCCCCGTGTCCGAGCGCACGAGCAGCGGCCCGTTCGTCCAGTCTCGGACGAACTCGCGATCGTACCAGCCGCGCTCGAGCATCACGTTGGCGATGCCCAGCGCCAGCGCGGCATCGGTACCCGGGCGCACGCGCAACCACACGTCCGCCTTGCTCGCCATGCCGACACGCCGCGGATCGACGACGATGAGCTTGGCGCCGCGCCGGAGCGCCGCGGCCGTCGTGGTGGCGTGGGCCAGGCGCGCCAGGCTCGGATTGTAGCCCCAGAACAGGATGCAGCCGGCGCGCTCGAGATCCGGCATCGTGGCGCCGTTGGTGCCGTGGCCGATGCCGAAGGTGAAGCGGGTCGCATAGGCGCGGCCCCAGCCGCAGAGCTCGATCGATGCGCAGAGGTTGGGGCTGCCGAAGGCACGCATGAGGCGACTGAGCCACGGCACAGAGTCCGCGATCGCCGAGGTGGAGGGGGACACCGAGGTGAACACCACGCTCTCCGCCCCGTGCCGCGCCTTGATGCGCTGAAGCGCGGCGGCGGTCGTGTCCAGCGCCTCGTCCCAGCTGATGCGCTGCCAGCCGGGGTTGGGATCGCCCTTCGGGCGCGTCCTCTTCAACGGATAGAGGAGCCGCTCGGGATGATCGACGAGCTCTGGCGCCGCCCGGCCCTTCGCGCAGAGGGCCTGGCCGGTCGGATGCGAGGGGTCGGGCTCGAGTGCGACGAAGCGGCCGTCCTCGACCACGGCGATGGAGCCGCAGCGGGAGATGCAGAGCGCGCAGTAGCTCTTGATACGCTCGATCATGATGACCCGGCCGGAGTCTCCATCGGCCCCGGGGGCAGTCTATCGGTACGGCTCGCCCTCCGCCAGCCTCTTTGACGCGGGCCAGTCCGAGGTCACGGTGCCGCTCACCGAGCGCGTGATTGTCTCCCCCGTCGTCGCCAAGCTGGCGCGGCTCGCCTCCATGCGCCTGCGCGCGCCGGTCGCCGCAGTTTGCGGCTAGCTCAAGGATCAGGACAAGAACGGCAGCCGCAGCCTCGACGACGTCGCCAAGCATGTTACGGACGACCGTCTGGTCATCTAGGCCTGGGCGCCGGGCCCGGGGCGCCGGCCCGCCCCCGGTGGTCGTGATGGAAAAGCGTAAGGGTTGGGGCGTAGAGTACCCGGAGAGCAAGAAGAGATAGTTGCACGGAGGCCGCGATTGCGATGCGGCCCTCCATGCAAGGAGGCGCGATGCCTGACCATCACCACTACCACGAGCACGACCACAGCGCCGAGCATCATCACGGCCACGACCAGGGGCACGGGCATGGACATACCCACGGTGTGGTCGACCCGTCGATCGCCTCGACCGCCCGTGGCCTGTGGGCGCTGAAGTGGTCGTTCATCGGTCTGATGATCACCGCGCTGTTGCAGGTCGTGGTGGTCGTATTGTCCGATAGCGTCGCGCTGCTCGCCGACACGATCCATAACTTTGCGGATGCGGCCACTGCGATTCCTCTCGGCATCGCTTTCGTGCTCATCCGGCGGGGAGCCACGCGGCGGTTCACTTACGGCCTGGGGCGCGTCGAGGACCTTGCGGGCCTGGTCATCGTCATCACCATCGCCGTGAGCGCGGTGCTCGCGTTCTACCAAGCGGGCCAGCGGTTTCTCCACCCGCAACCTGTCGGCTTTCTCTGGGCCGTGATGCTCGCCTCCGTCGTCGGCTTCATCGGCAACGAAACGGTGGCCATCTTCCGGATCCGTGTGGGTCGGCAGATCGGCAGCGCCGCACTGGTCGCCGACGGTTACCACGCGCGCGTGGATGGTTGGACGAGCCTGGCGGTGCTCTTCGGCGCCATCGGAGTCTGGGCCGGCTACCCGCTGGCTGATCCGGTCGTAGGTCTGCTCATCTCGGCGGCCATCTTCGTGATCGTCTGGCAATCGGCTCGGGCGGTCATGGTCCGGATGCTCGACGGAGTGGACCCGGAGACGCTGGAAGCGATTGGCCACGCAGCGCGTCACGTTCCCCGGGTGGAAGAGGTCACCGATGTCCGAGCGCGGTGGATCGGGCATCGCCTCCACGCGGAGGTGAGCATCACGGTGCCTGGGGGGTTGTCGGTGGGAGACGGTCACGACATCGCGAAGGAGGTCCGGCACCAACTCCTCCACCACCTGCCGCACCTCGGTCGAGTCATGGTTCACGTTGATCCCTACGGGCAGGGAGGGGAGCAGCACCACAGGGTGGCTGAGCACACCCACGACGGCCTCCCCACACACTCTCACGAGTGAGCGCTCGGTTCAGGTCTCCCGACCTAGTACTTCGATTTATCGAACTTACTGCGCGTTCTCTGATTGACGTTCGCCCACGGGCGTTGGTACCGTGCACGGCATCGACGTGTTCGATCCGTTCCCCGACCGGGATCAGAGGCGCGACATGGCCCCCTCAGCCGCACTCCGGCAGACAGGAGGTCGAGCGCGCTGTCGCGTCTTGATCGAAGGGGTTGTTCAGGGAGTCGGTTTTCGTCCGTTCGTCTACCGGCTCGCTGAGACCCATCGGCTTGGTGGCTCGGTAAGGAATGGGCAGCACGGCGTCCTGATCGATGCCGAGGGCGATCGAGATGCCATCGATCGATTCCTGGACCAAGTTAAGTCCACGGCTCCTTCCTCCGCCCGGCTTCGGCGCATCACCATCACCTGGGGCGCTCCGCATCATGACCCCGAGCCGTTCAGGATTGACACGAGCGCGGGGGAGGGCGAGCCGGCGCTGTTTCCCGCTCCGGACCTGGCGGTTTGTGCCGCATGTCTCGCCGAGATGGCTGATTCCGGGAACCGGCGGTACGCCTATCCGTTCCTGAACTGCACGCAGTGTGGTCCGCGCTACACGATCATCCGGGCCTTGCCCTATGACCGCGAGCGGACGTCGATGGCCTCGTTCAAGACATGTCCCGCATGTCGCGAGGAGTACGAGAACCCTCGGGATCGCCGCTTCCACGCGGAGCCGACGGCCTGTCCCGCTTGCGGGCCGCGCCTTGCGCTCTTGGGCTCTGGTGGCCGAGTGCTGGACGTGGCCGACCCAATTCAGAGCGCGGTCGTCGCGCTGCGAGCGGGTCAGATCGTCGCGGTCAAGGGACTCGGCGGCTACCACCTCACCTGCGACGCCACGGCTCCGGGAGTGGTGAGCGAGCTGAGGCGCCGGAAGGCGCGCGACGCAAAGCCACTGGCCGTGATGGTGGGCAGCCTCGACGCGGCACGGCGGCTCTGCGTTGTCTCGGGCGCCGAGGCCGAGTTGCTCAAGTCGGCCGCGCGGCCCATCGTGCTGCTGGAGCGGCGGTCAGCGGGGCCCGGCGAGGCGGTGGCCTATGAAGTGGCTCTACGGCTTCGTCATCTCGGTCTGATGCTGCCATATACCCCGTTGCAGCATCTGCTCCTCGAAGGAGTTGGTCGTCCACTGGTCATGACCAGTGGGAACCGTAGCGACGAGCCCATCGCCTACCAGGACGACGATGCCCTGGCGCGGCTGGACGGGGTCGCCGATCTCTTCCTGGCTCACGACCGGCCGATCGAGGTGCGCTGCGACGACTCGGTGGCGCGAGTTGTCGACGGTGCCCCAGTCGTTCTGCGCCGGGCGCGAGGCTATGTGCCCCTTGCGATCTCCCTGACCCACGAGGCGTCTGAGCCGATCCTGGCCTGCGGCGGGGAGCTCAAGAATGCATTTGCGCTCGTCCGTGGTCGGGAGGTGTTCCTCAGCGAGCATCTAGGCGATCTTGGCGATGAGCGCGCATACCGGGCCTGGATGGGCGCCATCGCGCATCTCGAGGGCTTGCTCGAGCTCACGCCCCGGGTGGTCGCCCACGATCTGCATCCCGGCTATCGATCGACGGCCTACGCCAGGATGCTCGACGGGGTGCGTCGCGTTCCGGTCCAACATCACCATGCCCACATCGCGAGTTGCCTTGCGGACAACGGGGTCGACGACCGGGTGATCGGGGTCGCCTGGGACGGCACGGGCCATGGCACGGACGGGCATGTCTGGGGCGGCGAGTTTCTGCTGGCGGATCTGGACGGGTTCGAGCGCGTGGGCTCCTTCCAGGAGGTCGCGATGCCGGGCGGGGAAGCCGCCGTCCGCGAGCCCTGGCGCATGGCCGCCGCCTTCCTGCAGGCAGTGTATGGCGAGGCCATGGGGGAGCTGGACCTGGCCTTCACGGCGCGCCTGGATCGTTCAGCGTGGCGGCTGCTGAGCCGCGCGGCTGAACGAGGCCTCAATGCGCCGCCGACATCCAGCGTCGGCCGCCTGTTCGATGCCGTCGCCAGCCTGCTGGGTCTTCGCGATCGCGTGGACTTCGAGGCCCAGGCGGCCATGGAGCTCGAGGCGTTGGCGGAGCCGGAAGCCGACCGAGTGTACGCGGTGAACCTGGAGGAGATGGATGGTCGCACAATTGTCAGGACGCCGGACATCATCCGGGGGGTGGTCGAGGACCTCATTGACGGGGTCGCCGCCGACCGCATCGGAAGCCGCTTCCACGCAACGCTGGTCGACGTGATCGTGAACACGTGCGAGCGCCTCCGGGAGCGCTCCGCGCTCGATCGGGTCGCTCTCAGCGGCGGTGTGTTCCAGAACGTCCGCCTCTCCCGGCTGGCGGTGGAGGGGCTCGGTCGCGCCGGCTTTCAGGTCTACACTCATCACCAGGTTCCGCCCAACGACGGCGGGCTGGCCCTGGGCCAGGCGGCGATCGCCGCCCGGTTCCGGGAAGATCGGGGCCGTGTCTGATGTGCCTGGCGATTCCGGGAAAAGTTATCGAAGTCTTCCAGGACCGCGGCCTCCGCATGGCGCGGGTCGACTTCGGGGGGACCGTGAAGAAGGCCTGTCTCGAGCAGCTACCCGAGGCGGTCCTGGGCGACTACGTGCTCGTCCACGTCGGATTCGCCCTCAGCGTGGTAGACCCGGCGGAGGCAGAACGGACCTACCGGTTCCTCGAGGAGCTGGGGCAGCTCGACGAGATCCACATGCCCGAGGGCCCGGCGTGAAGTACCTGGACGAGTATCGAGACGGTCGGGTCGCGGCGAAGATCCTGTCCGAGATCGAGCGGGTGACCACGCGGGCGTGGACCCTCATGGAGGTCTGCGGAGGCCAGACCCACTCCATCGTCAAGCACGGCGTGGATCGGATGTTGCCCTCGCAGATCGAGCTCGTCCACGGACCTGGATGTCCTGTGTGCGTGACGCCGCTGGAGCAGATCGACAAGGCCCACGCCATTGCGCGCCGGCCCGGCGTGACGTTCACCTCTTTCGGCGACATGCTGCGAGTCCCGGGGTCCCACACGGATCTCCTCCGGCTGAAATCGGAGGGCGCCGATGTGCGAATCGTCTATGCGCCGCTCGATGCGGTCCGCCTCGCACAGCAGCACCCGGATCGGGAAGTCGTGTTCTTCGCGATCGGCTTCGAAACGACGGCACCCGCCAACGCCTTGGCGGTGACGCAGGCCGCCGCGCTTGGCATCAAGAACTTCTCCATGCTCGTGTCTCACGTCCTGGTGCCTCCCGCCATCGCCGCCGTCCTGCAGTCGCCCGGTAATCGGGTCCAGGGCTTTCTGGGTCCGGGGCACGTTTGTACGGTGATGGGCTATCGCGAGTACGAAGCGCTTGCCGCCCACTTCCAGGTCCCCATCGTGATCACCGGCTTCGAGCCCGTCGATCTCCTGGACGGGGTGCTCCGAACCGTCCGCCTCCTCGAGGCCGGCGAGGTCGAGCTCCAGAACCAGTATTCGCGGATCGTCACGCGCACGGGCAACGTGGCCGCGCAGCGGCTGGTGTGGTCGGCCTTCGAGGTCTGCGACCGTAAATGGCGAGGGATCGGGACCATTCCCAAGAGCGGGCTGCGGCTTCGGTACGAGCTCCAGGAGTACGATGCCGAGCGGCGATTCGACGTGGGTGCAATGGAGACGCTGGAGCCGGCCGCCTGCATCAGCGGCCAGATTCTCCGCGGCCTGAAGAAGCCGCACGATTGCCCTGCGTTCGGGAGCGCCTGCACGCCCGAACGGCCGCTGGGTGCGACGATGGTCTCGGCGGAGGGAGCCTGTGCCGCCTACTTCGCGTACGGCCGGCACCGCCAGGAGGCGACGCGGTGAAGGACGCGATCCTGCGCAAGGCACGCGAGAGCGCCGACGCGAAGGAGCAGTTCTTCCGGGCGGAGGCCGATCGTATCGAGGCCCTGGTACGGGCCATGGCCGTCCGTTTCTCGAGTGGCGGCCGGCTCTACGTCATGGGCAACGGGGGCAGCGCCACGGATGCCCAGCATATCTCGCTCGAGTTCTTCCACCCGATCGTAGAGAAACGGAAGCCCCTGCCGGCCATTGCCTTGACCGCCGACCAGGCGCTCCTGACCGCGATCTCCAACGATCGGGACTTCGCCAAGGTCTTCGCCGACCAGCTGCGCGTCCTCGCGCGACCCGGGGACATGGCTTTGGCGGTGAGCACGAGCGGCAAGTCACCCAATCTCGTGCAGGCACTCGAGACCGCACGGGAGCTGGGCCTTCTCACCATCGCCTTCACCGGCAAGGACGGCGGTCGCCTTCCGGATCTGGCCGAGTACTGCTTCATCGTGCCGTCGTTCAGCATTCACCGGATCCAGGAGACTCACGTCACGCTCTACCACATCGTCTGGGACCTCGTGCATGTCGCCCTGGGAGAGGACGATGTCATCTAACGGGGGGCCGAGCAGCTTCGCGCTGAGCTGCCCCGCGCCGCTCGCCTCCACCGATCGCGTGCTCCTGGGCCACGGGAGCGGTGGCAAGATGACCGCGGATTTGATCGCGCGATACTTCTTGCCCGCGTTCCGGAATTCGTTTCTCGACCGGCTGGACGACCAGGCGGTACTGGACATTGCGGGGGGCAGGCTGGCCTTCACGACGGACGCCCACGTGGTGACCCCGCTCTTTTTCCCGGGCGGTGACATCGGGATGCTTGCGATCAACGGGACGGTCAACGACCTCGCGATGGCGGGAGCCCGGCCCCTGTATCTGAGTGCGGCCTTCATTCTCGAGGAGGGCTTTCCGCTCGCCGACCTGGGGCGGATCGTGGAGTCGATGAGCGCGGCCGCGAGGATTGCGGGGGTCCTGCTCGTGACCGGGGACACCAAGGTGGTCGACCGAGGCAAGGCCGACGGGTGCTTCATCACGACGAGCGGCGTCGGCTTCCTCGCGCACCAGCAGGAGATCACGGCCGCCGGCGCGCGCGCCGGGGATCTCGTGATCCTGAGCGGAGCCATCGCCGAGCATGGCACCACGATCATGGCCGCGCGGGCCGACCTCGAGGTCGAGTCGCCGATCGTGAGCGACTCGGCGCCGCTGCACGAGCTGGTGCTGGACATGCTCGCCACGGGAGGGGAGATTCACTGCTTGCGGGACCCAACCCGGGGCGGGGTCGCCACCGCGTTGAACGAGATCGCGCGGCAGTCCGGGGTGGGGATCGTGCTGGAGGAGGACGCCATCCCCGTGAAGGAGCCGGTGCGCGGCATCTGCGAGATCCTCGGGCTCGACCCGCTGTACGTCGCCAACGAGGGGAAGCTGCTGGCCGTCGTCGCCCCGCGGAGCGCCGATCGGATACTGGCCGCCATGAACCGGCGGGATGAGGGACGAGACGCCCGGATCATTGGCCAGATTGTTGGCGATCCCGAGCGACTGGTGGTGCTCAAGACGCGGGTGCGCGGGCACCGGATCGTGGACATGCTGCAGGGAGATCAGCTGCCGCGCATCTGCTAGTGCGCGTAGGAGTCGAGCCATGGCGATAGTTGAGCGCGAAGTCATCAAGGGTGGTGAGCCGTCCACCCCGGAGACGCAGCCCGAGCCGGCGCGAGAGCGCCTGCCGCTCGGGCCGCTCAAGACGATCCACGTCTACTGGCTTGCCGGGATGAGCTGCGACGGCTGCACGATTGCGGTGGCCGGCGCCACGAACCCGGGTATCGAAGGCCTGCTGGCCGGAGCCGTTCCCGCGATGCCGAAGGTGATCCTGCATCACCCGGTGCTTTCGGCCGAGGCCGGGGCCGAATTCGTGCGGTCCTTCGCAGACGCGTGGGAAGGGAAGCTTGGGGCACCCTACGTCGTGGTGTTCGAGGGCTCAGTGGCGGACGAGCGGATCGCGGCGCGAACGGGCGGATATTTCTCGGCCATGGGGGTCGAGGCCATCAAAGATGGGGTGGGGTCACGTCCAGTGCCCACCGCGACATGGCTACACCGACTCGCGCCGGGAGCAGCGGCGACGATCGCCATTGGGACCTGCGCCACGTGGGGCGGTGTCCCGTCCGCCGAGGGTAATCCGACCGGCGCGATGAGTGTCATGGATTCTCTTGGCAAGGACTACCGGAGCGCGTTCGGCCTACCGGTGATCAACATTCCAGGGTGCGCCCCGCAGGGGGACAACTTCACCGAGACGGTGTTCGCGGTGCTGCTGTTCCTTCAGGGCCTCGGTCCGCTGCCGACCTTCGACGAGCTAGGCCGGCCGGCGTGGCTCTTCCGTGAGACCGTCCATCAGGGCTGCACGCGGGCCGGGTTTTACGAGGAGGGTCTCTTTGCCGAGCACTATGGCGATCCGCAATGCCTCGTTGAGATCGGCTGCTGGGGCCCGGTCGTCAACTGCAACATCGTGGTGCGAGGCGCCATCAACCACATGGGGGGCTGCATGCGGGCGGGCGGCATCTGTATCGGATGTACCATGCCCGGCTTTCCCGACAAGTTCAGCCCGTTTTACAAGACGCCCCCCGGCGCGATCGTCTCGACCTTCGCGGCCAGAGGTGTAGGGGCGGTTGTCCGGCGGCTGCGACGGCTGTCCAACCGCGAGGCAAACCGGGAGCACCGCTGGGACGTGACGCAGGAGGTGCCGAGCGGGTGGGCCCACGTCCAGGCGCAAACCGTGACCGACCGGACGATCAAGTTCTTCTACAGCGTGTGGCAGCACCTGGGGGCCAAGAAACCCGGTCGGCCGGCGAGTGAGAAGGATCGGTTCTGGGGGGGCGATCGGCCCGGGTATCGAAGCGACTACATCGACGGCAGCGCGGCCCGGGAGGACAGTGATGACCGACGCTGACCTCTGGGCGGCCTGGCGTGTCTGGATGCTGGTAGCGTCCCTCATCGTTCTCGTGGCGGCGGCCTTGCTGGTGACGATCTGGCTCACCGCCCGGAGCATCGCCGGCCACGCTCGGCGGGCGGTCGTCGCGCTCGAGGCTATTCGCGAGAACACCCGGGCGATCTGGGCCCTCCAGACGACGAACGAGGTTGCCGAGGAGCTGCGCGACACGGTGCGCGACATCGAGGCCAAGGCGACGGCCCTTGCCGAGGCGCTCCAGAGCCATGCCCCCGCCGGGGGCCGGAGCTAGGAGGCGGGCATGCCCCAGATCAGTGCCGACACCATCCAGCAGGTGTGGATCACAACCCTCCTCATCTACGCGGTGGTCCTCGTCGTGGTCGCGATCTTGCTTACCCTCATCTTACGGGCGGCCAGGCAGGTGCGGTCCGGGGTGGCGACGATCTGGACGGTTGGCCAGCAAGTCGCAAACAACACCATCCACATCGCCCTGGTCGACACGACGAATCACGTCGTGGCCGAGATCCTGGAGTCCGCCAAGGGTGTCGTGGCTGCGACCACCGCGATGGCCACCCACGCGGCGCATTGTCCCGGATGTCCGGCGTGTGTACTCGACACGGAGCCGACGCGATGAATGTCATGGTCGTGCTGGCGGCGATCTCGGTGGTCGGAGCCGCGGCGTTGTTTGTGGCCCTCGCGATCTTCTTGCGCGCGATCGACAGCGAGCTGGAGACGATCGGCGGACCGGTAACCCGGTTCGTCGCTCCGACGAACTATCTGTCAAAGATCCGTCTTGGTGTTCGCGCTATCGAGCGGCAGACCGATGCCCTGGCGCCGCAGGTGGCTCGGCTGAATGAGGGGCTCACCGCCATCCGGGACGGATTAGGAGCCATCGACGGCAATCTGGCCAGGTTGATCGCTTCGGTTTCGAGGCAGGACCGGCGATGAGCTCCTCCACGTTCCCGGACGCGGTGTACGCGATCTGGTGGGCCGGGCTGATCGTCACGCTGGTCGTCTTCGTTCCGCTGGCGGTTTACCTACTGCACCGCACGTGGCGGTCGGCCCGCTCGATCCAGCGATACGCCGCCGAAACGCTGCAGGCGGCCGGCGGCATCGCGCGCAACACGTCGAAGATCGCCGCGCTCGACGCCACGATCGGGGTGGCCGGCGATATGCTCGTGGCCGCCGGGGCCGTGGGGCGGAAGCTCGATACGGTCGCCACCGTGCTCGAAGAGCGCTCCAAGTGAGGAGGCCGGCATGTTGCTGACGCTGACCCTGGTCACGGTCGCGCTCGTGGTGCTCGCGCTCGCCGGCTACCTCATCGCGATCGCGTGGGCTCTCCTCGATACCCGGAAGAGTGTCGCCGCCATCGCCGATGGCCTCGAAGCGGTCAGAAGCCATACGGCACCGTTGCCCGAGAAGCTCACTACCATCAACGGCGCGCTGGGCGCGTTGCTGGGCGGCCTGGAGGCGGCCGACCGCCATGTCGGGCGGGCGGCCACGGTGTTCCGGCTCAGGTGACACGACGAGGACCCCATGTGCTTCAAGAACCTTCCGATCGAGTTCGACGCGCAGGGCAAGCCCTTCCTCCGCGCGGGGGTGGCGGACCCGTACGGGCCGTCTAGCGCGGGGCCTCGGGGCGCGCCCGCCCAGCTGACCTCGGAGCGGATCGAAGATCTGTTGAAGCGCAATGGCTACATAAAGGACCTCGACTTCGACCCGGTCACGCGCGTCGCCGGCGCCCTCGCCTTCCACACCGTGGCCGACTTCAAGGGCCGCAAGGTGCTCGAGGCCCGGTCGATGGCGACCCTGTTCCGCGGCTACGAAGTGATCATGATCGGGCGCGATCCGCGCGACGCCATCTTCATCACGAGCCGCGCATGCGGCGTGTGCGGGGGGGTGCATTCGGTGACCTCCGCCATGGCCATCGAGATGGCCATCGGCTGCGTCCCGCCGCCGCTCGGCATCTTGATCCGCAACATCGCGCTGGCGCTGGAGTTCCTTTACGATCACCCGCTTCATCTGCATTTGCTGGCTGGCCCCGATTACTCCGCGGCCATGGTGGGTCCCACCAACCCGTCGCTGCTCGAGCGCGCCCGGGCGGCGGAGGCGCCCCACGCCGAGATTCATGGGTTCCGCACGATCGGTGAGCTCATGGAGGATCTCAACCCGCTCAGCGGTAAGCTCTATCTCGAGGCGTTGCACATGACGCGGGTCGCGCGCGAGGCCTACGTGCTGATCTGCGGCAAGTATCCGCACCCCCAGACCATTGTCCCGGGAGGCATGAGCTCGACGGTCACGCTGACCGTGATGAACGAAATGTTCATCCGGCTGGCCCAGTTTTTCGACTATTCGAAGAAGCTCGCGGCTATCTGGGATGACCTCACCGAGTTCTTCTATGAGGCGAATCCGGCCTACAAGCAGGTGGGGGCGCGGCGGGCCAACCTCATCGACACCGGGATCTTCGACCACCACGAAGCGTACGACGCCACCTATGCGGGCGCCACCACGTGGGGAGAGCGACGCTGGGCCACGCCGGGCGTCATCATGGATGGCCAGCTGGTCTCCACCGACCTCCATGCTCTGAACATCGGGGTCGAGGAGTTTGTCGAGCATTCCTACTATGAGGAGTGGTCAGGCAGTGGGCAGCGGCAGCATTTTCCCACCGATCCGGTCGGGAACCCGCTCTCGCCATATCATCCGTGGAACAAGGTCACCAAGCCGCGCCCGCAGGGGCAAAACTGGAAGGAGAAGTACACCTGGGACACGGCGCCGCGCTGGGACCGGCAGGCCATGGAAGCCGGCGCCTATGCCCGGCTCTGGAACACCGCGGTCGCACGGAAGCTGCCGGCGAACCCCTTCATCGAGGCCACCGGCACCTCGCTCAAGCTTCGCCTGCCCAAAGGCGCCTTGCCCGAGCTCGAGCTCGAATGGAAGGTGCCGGCGGTCTGGAACGCATTCGAGCGCAACCGCGCGCGGGCCTATTGCACAGGCTTCACCGCGCTGGTGGCCATGAACAACTGGCTCGCCGCGATGGATCGCCTCAAGCAGGGCGACACGAAGACGAGCACCCCGTTCGAGATCCCGAAGCGGGGCGAGCAGCGTGGCGTCGGGTTCTGGGGTGCTGGGCGTGGGTACCTCACCCACCATCTGACACTCGACCGGGGCGCGGTGGCGAACTACCAGATCCTCACCCCCTCGACGTGGAATGCCTCGCCGAGCGATCGGTGGCGGCAGCCGGGCCCCTACGAGGAAGCGGTCCTCAACACACCACTCCTCGAGGAGACCGACGACCCGGCGAAGTTCAAGGGGATCGACATCCTGCGCGCAATCCGGAGCTTCGACCCGTGCATGCCGTGCACCACCCATATTCACTCGGATGCCGGTGTCATCACGCGGGAAGTGAACACCTGCGCCTGCGGCATTGACGACGACGGAGGATAAGTGCGCGTCATTGTCGCTGGCGTCGGGTATCGTAACCTGCGTGATCACTCGGTGGGAGTCGCGGTGGCCGATCGTCTCCTCGATCGTGCCTGGGGCGTGGACGTAGTAGTGGAGGATCTTAGCTACAACCCGATCGCGGTCATGCAGCGATTGGAGGACGAGCCACCGGAGCGGCGCTTCACGCGGGCGGTCATGGTGGGGGCGGTCGAGCGCGGCAATCGTCCGCCGGGAACCGTCGCGGCGTACCGGTGGGACGGCGTCCTGCCCAGTGACGAGGAGATCCAGCGCGCGGTGAGCGAGGCGGTGACCGGCGTCATTGCGCTCGACAACACGCTCGTGGTCACCCGGCACTTCGGCGGCCTGCCCGAGGATGTGGTGGTCATCGAGGTGGAGCCGGGTGTCCAGGAGTTCGGCGACGAGTTCAGCGCGCCGGTGGCCAAGGTGGTGGACGAGGTGTGCGAGCTCGCGGTGATCATGGCGACCGACGCGGGAGCGGCGGCGCGGCTGCCGACGGGCCCGCTCGGGGGTGCACGATCTGCGGCGGCGGGGCACGGTCTCGGATGAGCGCGGATATCCTCGAGGATGTCCAGCGGCTCATCGATGCGCTCGAGTCGCATGCGGATCCGGCCGTGCGCGCCGACGTCACGGCGCTGCTTCAGGGCATCGACGCGGTCCATCGCACCGCCCTGACCCACCTGGTAGACGCGATCCGAGGCATGGCCGGTGACGCGTTCGTCAACCGACTGGCTGGCGATCCGGCCATCCGCCTGCTCCTCATGTCCTACGAGCTTTTGGCGGTGGACCGGCGGCTGGTCGCGGAAGAGGCGCTCGACGCGGTGCGAGGCCATCTCCACGATCATGGGATCGATGTGGAACTCGTCGACGTGGTGGGGGGAGCCGTCTATGTCCGTCTTCACGGACTCCGCGAGGGTGGGACTACCCTCGAGGCGGTGCGACACGACGTGGAGGAGGCCCTGCGGACAGGTCTGATCGGGTTCCAGGAGCTCGTGCTCGGGGACCGAGCTCCTGCCGGACCGCCACTGCTGCAGGTGGGCGGGTTACGATCGGCCCAGCGCCCGGTGTATCGGCGCGCCTGTGCCGCGGCCGGCGTCGCGCCCGGCGCGATGATCGCGGTCAATGTCGAGGGGCAGGGGATCCTGATCGCGAACGTGGACGGCGAGATTCTCGCGGTGATCAACCAGTGCGGCGACACGCCGTTGCCCCTTCAATTCGGAACGCTGACCGGCGCCGAGCTGCGATGCTCCTGGCACGGGTGCCGCTACGACGTGCGAACCGGCAAGCGGCTCGATGGTGGGGCCGAGCACCTCGTGGTCTTGCCAGTCGCGGTCGAGGGCGACGAGATCCGGGTGGTTGTGGCCGTAGAGCCCGCGGTCCGGCGCTGACCGTGCGCACGCTGATCGCCGGGTTCGGCAACGTCCTGCGCGGCGACGACGGCTTTGGCGTCGAGGTCATTCGACGACTGCAAGAGCGGGAGCCGATCACGGATGTCGAGGTGATGGAAGTAGGTACCGCCGGGATTCGTCTTGCCCAGGAGCTGCTGACCCCGTGCGACCGACTGATCATCGTCGACGCCATGAACCGGGGTGGCCCTCCGGGTACGGTCTACGTCGTCCGGGTGGAGTCGGTGGACGCGGCGGGCGAAGTGGATCTGCACCTCGCGGTGCCGGCCCGTGCGCTGGCCGTTGCCAAGGCCCTCAGAGCGCTTCCGCCGGAAGTGTTCATCGTGGGCTGCGAGCCGGGGCAGGTGGACGAGCTCACGACGGAGATGACGCCTCCTGTGCATGCGGCCGTGGGTCCCGTGCTGGAGCATATCGACCGGCTACTTGCGGATGGCGGCGCTGGCGCGGATCCGGTCGCCGAGCTACAGCAGCGGGACGAGATCTTGCAGATCATGTTCTGGCTTCATGGGGAAGGGCTCGGGCCAGACGTTAGCCCCGCGGACATCCTTCGCTTCGTCGGCGACAGCCGGACGGTGCACGCGACGCTACGGCAGCTCGTGGCGGATGGGTTTGCTGAGCCTCAGCTGGATGATAGCGGCGCGCAGCGCTATCGCCTGACGCCGCTGGGCATGCGGGAAGGTCGCCGCCGGTTCCTCGACGAGTTCGAGCCATACCTGGCGAAGCACGGTCACGGGGAGTGCGGCTCTGCCGACTGTGATTGTCATACCGGCGGCGGTGACTGCCGAAGCCTCGCGTGATGGCGACCGTCGCGGCGACCTGCGGGTGTGGCTCAGGTCTCGCCGCCACCGATTGTCTCTGTCCGGCCACGCCGCTGGCGAAGCTGATCGGCCGACGGTATGCCCTTGGACTGCTGAGCCTGATCGCGAATCATGGGACAGTCAGATTCAACGAGCTCCGGAGCCGTCTCGGGGACGTGAGCTCATCCACGCTGGCCACGAGACTGGCAGATCTCGAAGAAGCGGGATTGATCGAGCGGACGGTTCATCCAGAGACGCCGCCCCGGGTCGAGTACTCGCTGACCGGTCGCGGACGGGAGCTCTGCCGTGTGCTGAATGATTTTCTCCGCCGCGGGCAGTCGAAGCGGGATTGAGTTGCCGCCCCCCTTTTTTGCCTGGCATACTTCGATTCCTCGCAGTAGGTTCCGTTTATCGAACGGCTGCCTGGAGGCTCTATGCGTCGTCGCCTCATGACAGTGGTCGCAGGGCTCGTGTTGCTGGCGGTGTGGTTCGCTGGATCCGCGCCTGCGGCGGGGCAGGACGGTCCGGTGCGGGGTGGCACGCTAGTCGTGGCGATCGTGTCGGACCCCGGCCACTTGAACCCCGCGATCACGACCAGCGGGGCCACCCACGCCGCTTCCGAGCTTCTCTACAACGGACTGCTCGGGCGCGATGAGCGGGGTGACCCTGTCCCGGAGCTGGCCGAGAGCTGGCAGGTCGAGCAGGGCGGTGCGGTGTACCGCTTCCGGCTGCGGGACGGGGTGAAGTGGCACGACGGCGCGCCTTTCACGGCGTCGGACGTCAGGTTCACGTTCGAGGAGGTCCTTCTCAAGTTTCATGCGCGGACGAGGGCCTCGATGGGAGGGCTTCTCTCCGGCATCGAGGCCCCGGACGATCGGACCGTGATCTTTCGCTTCAAGCAGCCGTACGCCCCGCTGCTGTACCAGCTGGATGCCACTGAGGCGCCGATCATCGCCCGACATGTGTATCAGGGGACGGACCCGCAGACGAACCCGGCGAATGTCAACCCCATCGGGACGGGCCCATTCAAGTTCGGCTCCTATACGAAGGGTACCGAGATCCGCCTGGTCCGGAACCCGGCCTACTTCAAGCCGGGGCTGCCATACGCCGATGGACTCGTGATGCGCATCATCCCCGACTTGTCGGTGCAGGTGCTGGCGCTCGAGAATGGCGAGGTTGATTTTCTGTGGGAGCTGCCGGGGCCTCTGCAGGGCCGGATCAAGGGTGATTCGCGATTCCAGACTGCCCGGACCGGGTACCACCCCGGCGGGTCAAACTGCATTATGACGATGAGCTTCAATCTCGAGCGGCCGATCCTGAAGGAGCTCCGGGTTCGCCAGGCCGTGGCGCAGGCGCTCGATCGGCAGACGTTCCTGGCGCAGATTCTCTTTGGCGACGGGAAGGTCGCAGCGGCACCCATCTCGAGCGAGATTCCTTGGGCTCACGCGGCCGGCCTCAACATGCCAAAGCCTGATCGCGCCGAAGCCGAGAAGCTCCTCGATGGGGCGGGCTGGAAGAAGGAAGGTGACGGCCCAAGGACGGCGAGGGGAGTATCCGGGGTCGCCGACGGGACCCGGCTTTCGATCGACTTTCTCCACTTCCCGACCTTCACGAAGTACGGGGAATTGATCCGGCAGCAGCTCGGCACGGTCGGCATCGGAGTCGTGCTGAAGCCACTCGAGCCGGCGGTCTTTGCTCCCACGGTATTCAAGGATCGCAACTTCGACTCCAACGTCATCTCGTACTGCAATGGTCCGGATCCGGAGATCGGTGTTCGCCGGATGTACCATTCCTCGCAGATCGGGCCCGCCCCGTTCACGAACGCGGCCGCCTACCGGAACCCTCGTGTCGATGCACTGTTCGACGAGGCAAGCCGATCCGTGGAGCGCGACCGGCGCTCACGGCTCTACCGTCAGATTCAGGAGATCGCGGTCCAGGATCTGCCCTACTTCTGGCTGGTGGAAACCGTGAGTACGCGTGCCTGGGCGGCGCGCTGCTCGGGCTTCAAGGCATGGACGGGGCTTTTCGCCGAGGGGGCGTTCTGCCGACGGTGAGCGCGGCGTGCCGTCTCGCTATCTGCTGAGGCGGCTCGCCCACGTCCTGCCGACCGTGGCGGGACTTTTGGTGCTGAACTTCTGCATCATTCACCTGGCCCCGGGTGATCCGGCGATCGCGCTGGGCGGCGAGCACGGGGACGAGGCCTACTACACATTTCTCCGAGCCCGTTTCGGGCTTGATCGCCCGCTTCCCGAGCAGCTGTTGACCTACATCACGAATGTACTCCGGGGCGACCTGGGGACGTCGTTCGTGCACGGACGCTCTGTGGTTGCCGTGATCACGGAGCGGCTTCCGGCCACACTCCTGCTCGTCTCATCGGCGCTGGCGCTGTCGAGCGTGGCCGGCATCGGGCTCGGGGCGCTGGCGGCCCGTCACGGCCGCCGTGCCGCCGACGTGTCCATCAATGCGGTTGCGCTACTGGGCTACGCCGTTCCATCGTTCTGGCTGGGGCAGATGGTCTTGCTCGCGCTTGCGGTGGGGACCGGGCTGTTTCCCGTTCAGGGCATGACAGATGCCCGCAACCCCCAGACTGGCTTCGGCTACCTGCTGGATGTGTTCCACCATCTGGCGCTGCCGGTCTTGGTTCTGGCCGCGAACGAACTGGCTCTCACGACCCGGCTGGTGCGGACCGGCCTGATCGAGGCATTGGGAACTGACTACGTGCGCACCGCGCGGGCCAAGGGACTTCCGGAAGGCTTGGTCATCCGGCACGCGCTGAGGAACGTCATGCTGCCGGTCATCACCGTCATTGGGAGCCGGGCCGGCATGTTCCTGTCCGGCGCGGTACTCGTCGAAGTGGTCTTCGCCTGGCCCGGACTCGGGCGGCTGTTGCTCTCCTCGCTATTGGCCCGCGACTACCCGATCCTGCTCGGCATGTTCTTGCTGATCTCCCTCGGCGTGATCCTGGCCAATCTGATTACCGACCTCGCGTATGCCTGGCTCGATCCCCGCATTCGATATCAATAGTCGGCCTGTAGCTCTTGGGCCGCGGATGTCAGCGCCCCGGGTGGGGCTGTTCCGTATTTTCCGGAGCGGCGCCGGCCGGGTCGGCATCGTGCTCACCGGCGGGCTACTTGCGGTCGCGTTGCTCGCCGGCCGGATCGCGCCGGCCGACCCCTTCGCCTCGGTCGGGCCCCCGTTGAGCCCTCCGACGCTGGCGCACGCGATGGGTACGGATGATCTCGGCCGCGATCTGCTCTCCGGGGTAGCGCACGGCACCCGGACGTCCCTCCTGCTGGCGCTCATCGTCAGCGTTCTCACGGGTTTCATCGGGGTGATGGTGGGCGCGCTGGCGGCCTGGGAGGGGGGAAGGATGGACGACGCGCTGATGCGAATCACCGAATTCGTCCAGATAATTCCGCGTTTCTTTCTGGCCGTCATCGTGATCGCGCTGTTCGGCCCGGGGCTCGATCGGCTGGTGCTCCTGCTCGCGCTGACGTCCTGGCCGTGGATCGCTCGGGTCGTGCGCGCCGAGGTGCTGTCGCTCACGCAGCGGGAATTTGTCGAAGCCGCGCGCTCGCTTGGCGCGGGGCGGTCAAGGGTTCTCTTTCGCGAGGTGTTGCCAAACGCGTTGCCCCCCGTGGTCGTGGTGGTGTCCCTCAACGCGGCCAGCGTGATCCTGATCGAGGCGGGGTTGTCTTTCCTCGGTCTCGGAGATCCGGACGTCGTCAGCCTGGGCTACCTGGCGAACAACGCGCAGCGGTTTCTGCGCGTGGCGTGGTGGATGGCGGTGTTCCCCGGCGCGACGATCGCCCTGGCGGTCCTCGGGCTGAACCTGCTGGGGGATGGGCTCAACGAGGTGCTGAGCCCGCGCGGCGCTTCCTGACGGGCGCCGCCGGCTAGGCGGCGGTCGTTAGAAGCTGGTTGGCGAGCCGACGGATGGCCGCCACGCTGGTAGGCTCAGGACGTTGGTCCATCACGGCGGTCCCACGCTCGTCCGCTTCGACCACCGCCGGATCGTAGGGGATCACCCCGGCAATCCCCACGGTGTGACGTCCCGCGAATTCGCGCACAGTTTCCTCGTCTCGCGGCGAGCGGATCTTGTTGGCGACCATGTAGATCCGGCCGATCCCAAGGTCCGTTGCGAGGGCGAACGAGCGCTGCGCGGCTTCGAGGGACTTGAAGTACGGCTCAGCGATGAGAAGCAGGGTGTCGACGTGACGAGCCGTCCCACGGCTCAGATGTTCGAGCCCGGCTTCGAGATCTACCACGGTCATGCGGGAGGTCGTTGACACCAAACCGCGTAGCACGCCACGCACGGTGGCATGCGCTCGACAAAGTCACCCCGAGCCCCCATGGCTGGGCTGGCCCATGACCAGGAGCGTGAGGTTCTGCCCGGCCGGCTGCCCAAACCGGTCGATGAACTCCTCGGCCGGCACCTTCAGCTCGAGGCGCGTTCCGCCGTCGCCGTCAGGCTGCTCCTCGAGCCAGTCGCGCGGGATGGCGGGGAGGGACGCGGCTTGGCCGTGGGGCAAGCCCAGGGTTACCGCGAGGTTGGGGTTGCTGTCGTCGTCAAGGGCGACGACCTGCTGACCTCGCTCCGCCAGGACACGCGCGAGAGTGCCAGCCACGGTGGTCTTACCGGAGCCGCCTTTTCCGCCAACCGCGATCTTCATGCGTTTGACGAGCAGCGTACCGCATTGCGTCTCGGGACGCTACAGGCGAGATGCGTTGGCGCCGTTACCGTGGATGACGGCCGGGGCTACTCCTTGATCACCTGACCGTACGGCGGTTTCATCGCCCGGTCCGCACCGATGAATATACGTTCAATGTCTGCACGTATGTGCTATGCTCCCGCGTATGACCGGCACCGAGCCCGCCGAGACCGACCTGCTCGTTCGCGCCAGCCGCCTCTACTACCTCGAGGAGCGGGGGCAGGCGGAGATCGCCAGGCTCCTCCGGATCTCGCGCCCGGGCGTGAGCCGGCTCCTGAAGCGGGCCCGAGCGGCGCGAATCGTCGAGATTCGCGTCCGCGAGGCGGTCGGGGGAGAGGACTGGAGCCGCCTCGAGCGCCGGCTCGGTGTCAAGGAGCTTCACGTCGCGCCGGAGACCGGGATCGAGGCCGTCGGGCGTCTCGGCGCGCAGTTCCTGGAGCGCACGGTGCGGCGGGGCGACGTGATCGGCCTGACGGCCGGCACGACGCTTTCGGCCCTCGTGCAGTCCGTGAGGCCCGCGCGGCCCCTCGACCTCGAGATCGTGCCGCTGGTTGGAGCGCTCTGGGACACCGGCGAGGACTTCGACGGCTCGTTCCTGTGCCAGGAGCTTCGACGGCGCACCGGCGGGACGCACCGGGTGCTGAGCGCGCCGGCGGTGGTGCGCGACGAGCGGGTGATGCGCTCGCTCCGGCTCGAGCCGAGGGTGCGGACCGTGGTCGAGCGATACGACGCCCTCCGCTGCGCCTTCCTGGGGATCGGCGTGGTCTCGGCGACCCACCCGGTCGCCGTCGCGGCCAGAACGGCGGCGGTGGGGCGTGCCGGCGCGCGACCGAACAAGATCCTGCCGCGCGGCGCGGTCGCGAGCGTCGGCTGTCTCTTCTTCGACGCCGAGGGGCGGCCATGCACGTCTGCGCTCGACCGCCGAACGATCGGCATCTCGCACGGTCAGCTGACGGCGGTGCCGCTGCGCGTCGGGCTCGCCGCTGGAACGAAGAAGCTCGACGCGACGCTGGCGCTCGTTCGCGGCCGGGTCCTCGACGTCCTGATCGTCGACGCGCCGCTCGCGCGGAGCCTGCGGGCGGCCACGAGCGACGAATGACGACGGTGCCCGGAGAGCTGCTTCAAGGGGCGCCCGGCCGCGAGGGCTACTACGGGGAGTTCGGCGGCGCGTTCGTGCCCGAGATCCTCCACGAGACCCTCGCCGAGCTGCGCGCGGCCTTCGACGCGGCGCGGAGCGATCCCGCGTTCTGGGAGTCCTACGTCGAGGTGATGTCGACCTACTCCGGCCGCCCGACGCCCGTGACGTACTGCGACAACCTCACGCGTCGGCTCGGCGGCGCGCGAATCTACGTCAAGCGCGAGGAGCTGAATCACACCGGCGCCCACAAGGCCAACAACGTCATGGGCCAGGGCCTACTCGTCAGGCGCATGGGAAAGCGGCGGGTGATCGCCGAGACGGGCGCCGGGCAGCACGGCGTGGCCACGGCGACGATGGCGGCGCGGCTCGGCCTGGCGTGCACGATCTATATGGGTGAGGAGGACATCGCCCGCCAGCGGCCGAACGTCTTCTGGATGGAGCAGCTCGGCGCCGAGGTGGTCGCCGTCACCGACGGCACGCGGACGCTGAAGGACGCGATCAACGCGTGCCTGCGCGATTGGGCGTACTCGATGGCCGACACGCACTACGTCCTGGGCACCGTGTGCGGCCCGCATCCGTTTCCGCGGATGGTGACGTATTTCCAGTCGATCATCGGGCAGGAGGCGCGCGCGCAGATGCTCGCAGCGACGGGGCGGCTCCCGCGGCGAGTCTACGCGTGCGTGGGGGGCGGCTCGAACGCCTCCGGCGTCTTCGCCGGGTTCCTCGACGACCCCTCGGTCGAGCTGGTGGGCGTGGAAGCGGGCGGCCAGGGGATCGACACGGGCAAGCACACGGCGCGCCTCGCCGGCGGCAAGGGCTCGCCGGGTGTCGCGCAGGGCTACAAGAGCGTCTTTCTCCAGAACGACGAAGGCCTGATGCACGATACGCACTCGGTCGCGGCCGGCCTCGACTACATCGGCGTCGGCCCGATCCTGGCCGACCTCCACCAGCGCGGGAGGGTCCGCTTCGAGGCGGCAACCGACGCGGAGGTCGTCGAGGCGCTGCGGCTCACGATGCGCAGCGAGGGGCTCATCCCGGCCCTCGAGAGCGCCCACGCGTTCGTCGCGGCGTTCAGGGAAGCGCCGAGCCTTGGAAGGGACGACGTGGTCCTCGTCAACCAGTCGGGCCGCGGCGACAAGGACATCTTCACCGTGGCCGACGCGCTCGGGGACGAGGGCTGGAGGGACTTCATTCGCCGGAAGGCCGCGAGCTACGCTCGATGAACGGCGCCGGGACAGTCGGGCTCGAGAGCCACGCGCGCGAGCGGCTGGAGAAGAAGCCGCTGCTGCTCATGGCGCACGCGGTGGTCGGCTACCCGTCGGTCGACGCCACCTGGACGATGCTCCAGGCGATGGACGGCGCGGGAGTCGACCTGGTCGAGCTGCAGCTGCCGTTCACCGAGCCCATCGCCGACGGGCCAGTCTTCGTCCGGGCCAATCACGGGGCGATCGAGGCCGGGACGGCGTGGCGCGCCTACTTCGAGCTCGCGGAGCGCGCCGCGGCACGGTTCGGCTTCCCGATCCTCTTCATGGGTTACTACAACAGCGTCTTCCGCATGGGGGCCGAGCGCTTCTGCGCGCGACTGGCCGACGCGGGCATGAGAGGGTTCATCCTTGCCGACCTGCCGCCGGAAGAGGCCGTCGAGCTCAACGCGCTGGCGCGCGCGCGGGGGCTCGATCCGATCCTGATCATGACCCCGACGAATTCGCCGGCACGCCTGGCCGAGATCGGCCGGCAGGCCTCGGGGTTCGTCTACTGCACCGCGCGCAAGGGCGTGACCGGAAGGAAGACCGACCTCTCGCAGGGCGTGGGAGCGTTCCTCGAACGGTGTCGCGCGGCGACGCCCCTGCCGCTCGGGCTCGGGTTCGGGATCAAGACGGCCGCCGACGTGCGAGAGCTCCGGGGTTGCGCCGACATCGCCATCGTCGGAACGGCGTGTCTCGAGGTGTGGGAGGCGCACGGCGAGCCCGGCTACCGGCAGTTCCTGAACACGCTCGCCGCGGAGACCCGCTGAGGGGGTGGGTTCCGAGTGTCTTCAGCCGACCACGAGATTCACGACCTGCCCCGGCACGTAGACGAACTTGCGCACCGCCTGCCCGGCCAGGCGCGCCGCGATCCCATCCGCGGCCAGCGCCGCCGCGCGCGCGTCCGCCTCGGAGGCGTCGCGGGCGAGCTGGACGCGTCCGCGCACCTTGCCGTTTACCTGGACGGGGAGCTCGATCACGTCGTCGACCGCGAGAGCCTCGTCCCACGCTGGCCAAGGCTCGTACGCGAGCGACGCCGCGTGGCCGAGGTGCTGCCACAGCTCCTCGGCGACGTGCGGCGCGAACGGCGAGACGAGCAGGACCAGCGCGTGCACCGCCTCGCGCGGCATCGCGGAGAGGCGGGCGAGGTGGTTCACGAAGACCATGAGGGCCGAGATGGCCGTATTGAAGGCTAGCGCGTCGATGTCGGTGCTGACCTTCTTGATGGTCCGGTGGAGCAGCCGGCGCGCGGCGTCGTCCATCGCCTCCACGAGGGGCTGGCGACAGACCGCGTTGACCCG
>Ga0209382_10001386_pt1 | contig 38312 bp, 31 predicted proteins | sample SoiMetdeltSBSDD5_FD_187599 | JGI IMG/M metagenome (GOLD analysis project Ga0209382, IMG submission 187599) | Bulk soil microbial communities from a Populus tree surrounding site in Tennessee, USA - Soil MetaG P. deltoides SBSDD5 (SPAdes) (version 2) | ecosystem: Environmental > Terrestrial >... | reverse complement strand
GGAGAGCAGAAGGTCGTCACCAGCGAGATCCGGGACAAGGACGAGATCTACGACGCGATCAAGCGGTTCCTCGGGAAAGGCTTGTAGTCGCTAAACGGACGGGAACGGGCAAGGAGACGGAGACGGAGACGGGACATCGCCATCTGGGCCCGCATGAGCATTAGAATTACAATGTAATAGTAATCATGCTTGGCGAATTCGAATACCTGCTGCTCAGCGCGGCCGCGAGATTGGGCGAAGGCGCCTACGGCGCGGCAATCCGGCGGGAGATAGAAGGCGCGACCCGACGCCGGTGCTCGGTCGGAGCGCTCTACACGACCTTGGATCGCTTGGAAGCGAAGGGACTCTTAAGAACCTGGATGGGAGATCCCACGCCGCAGCGGGGCGGCCGCCCAAAGCGCATGGTCCAGGTAACCGGGGCGGGTGCTCGGGAAGCGAAGGCCTTCTACAGAGCGGTGAACCGTGCCAGTCATGGCGTGTCCTGGGCGGCCGATCGCACCAGAGGTTCGTCATGATGGGTGTCGGCTGGCGGTTGCTCAGCGTCCTGGCCCGCGCCCTGGAACCGGCCGAACGCGACGTGGTGCTGGGGGATCTGGCGGAATCCGGCGAGGGCATTGGCGCAGCCACGCGCGATCTTCTGGGGTTGATCGTTCGCCGCCAGCTCGCCTTGTGGGTGTTCTGGCGGCCGTGGCTGGCCCTCTTCGGCGTCAGCTGTCTCGCCGGGTTTTCGTTGAGTCGAATCGTGTTCCGCCTCAACGTCGACCTCCATAAGCACGCGGTGGGCTACGCGACCAGCTTGACTGCTGGCCAGGAAATGGCCTTCTTGCTATGCCTGGCGGGTGCGCTGATGGTCTGGTCATGGACGGGCGGGTTCGTACTGGGCTCGCTTTCCGGCCGAGCCGTGTGGCTCACGTGGTCCGTGTTCTATTTCGTGGTTCTGGATTCGGCATGGACGCGATTCGTCCTGACGGGCCGTATCCTCCTGCGTACCGCGCGAAGCCACGAACCCCTGTTGCAGACGCTGCGATTCTTGATGGGCATCACCCTTCCGCTCAGCATCGGAGCGCTGTTGTTCTTGTTCCCTGCTCTGTTTGGAGCTTTTTTGGGTGTCCGGCGGCGGATCCTGACGGTGCACAACGCATCCCTGATTGCCTCAGCGAATATCGCCCTCACGGTTCTCACAACATGGTCGACCGGCTGGTATGAACCCGCGCACCTGCCCGCGAGATGGCCCGGAGTTCCGTGGTCGACGCGGCTGCTGCCATTTCTGTTGGCAAGTTGGCCGGCGGCCTACCTGCTCGCTTGCAGCTTGTCTACGCGCAGCCGCCCGAAGGACCTGACCCCGGCTCCGACAGGTGCCAGGTTGGGACAGCACTGAGCCCTCCGAGACTCTCCTGGCCTCCACCTTCCGGGCAGATCCAGGCGCGCCGCGCGGTCGTCAGCGCCGCGCCGGCCCCGTTACGATCCGGTTTCGTCCTCCGGCCTTCGCCGCGTACAGCGCGCGGTCCGCGGCATGCACCCAGGCGGAGACGGACTCGCCGTCCTGGAGCGACGCCAGGCCCGCGCTGAACGTGGCCCGGAAGGAGGCGCCCTCGCGCGAGCGGTGCTCGATCCCCGCGAAGTCCGCGCGCAGGCGCTCCACGAGGCGGGCCGCCTCCTCCGCGGTGAGGTCCTCCAGGACGACCGCGAACTCCTCGCCGCCGTAGCGCCCGACGACGTCCGCCTGGCGCAGGCGCGCGCGCAGCAGGCCGGCCAGGCGCACGAGGACCTGGTCGCCGGTGGGATGGCCGTGATCGTCGTTGACGGCCTTGAACCGATCGAGGTCGATCATGACCCAGCTCGCCTGCCGGTCCGGGTCGCGGCGCTTCTTGGCCACCACTCCCCGCGCGCGCTCCAGGAGCGTCGTATGCGTGAGCAGGCCGGTGAGGCCGTCGCGCTCGACGAGGAGGCGGAGGAAGCGGCCGCGCTCGACCCGCGCGGCCACGGTGGAAAGGAGGAGGGCGGGCGACACTGGCTTGACCAGGTGCTCGTCCCCGCCCGCGCGCGCGGCCTCGATGCGCGCGTCCAGCTCGCCCTGGGTGGTGAGGACGATGACGGGCAGGGTCGCGTGGCGCTCGTCCTGCCGCAGTGACCGCACCAGGTCGTAGCCGCTCACCCCGGGGAGGAGCACGTCCATCAGCACGAGGTCGGGACGGAAGGCGGCCAGCTCCGATTCCAGGTGGCCGGGATCGTCGATGGCGCGGAACTCGTAGCCGGCGGAGGCGAGCACGGTGCGCAGGAACGCCGCCTGCTGGGGATCGTCGTCCACGGACAGGATGCGCGGCGCCTCCGCGCCTTCGCGGTCGAGGAGGAAGCGCAGGCGGCGCACGAGGGCGAGGACGTCGACCGGCTTCGTGAAGTGGCCGTCCGCGCCGCAATGGATGGCCTCCACGCGGTCGAGCACGCCGCCGTGGCGGCCGAGGACGAGGACGACGGGCCGGTCGCCGCCCGGCTGGGCGCGCAGGCGCTCGACCAGCGCGAAGGCGGCACCCTGGTCTCCGGCGGCGTCCACGATGAGGGCATCGGGAAGGCGCGGCCCCAGGGCGGCCACGGCGCCGTCCAGGCCCGCGGTGGCGCGCACGGCGAAGCTCTCCTGCCCGAGGGCGCGGACGAGCGCCTCCCGCTCCGCCGCGTCCTCCTCGACGACGAGGATGCTGGGAGCGGGGCGCTCCACGCCGCGCGCGGGGGCCTCGGGCGCCGGCGCCGCCCGCGGGTCGGCGGCCGCGAACTCGCGGCGCAGGCCGGTCACGGTCTCGCGCCAGCTTTTCAGGTCGGAGGCGACGGCGGGACCGGACCCCACCGCCGTGCACCGCCTCTCCGCCTCGAGCGCGAGCGCGGAGACGGCGGGCATGCCGTAGGTCGCCCCCGATCCGGTGAGGGCGTGGAAGCCGCGCCGCAGCTCGAGCAGCGCGCGCGGGTCGGATCCGTCGCGGGCCAGGAGGTCCAGCGCGCGGTCGAGGTCGTCGATCCGGCCGCGCGCCTCGCGCAGGTACACGGCGCGGAGGTCCGCGAGCTCATCGTCCCAGGCCGTGCTCAAGGGACGCCGAGCACCGCGCGCAGCTCGCGCGCGAGCGTCATGGGGTCGAAAGGCTTGGTCAGCACGCCCGCCGCCCCCAGCGACTTGAGGCGTTCCACTTCCGCCGCGATGGCCTTCGCGGTCAGGAACACGACCGGGATGCCCGCGGTGGCCGGATCCTCGCGCAGGCGGGCGAGGGTCGAGGGGCCGTCCAGGACTGGCATCATCACGTCGAGCAGGACGGCGTCCGGGTGGTCCTCCCGGGCTCGGGCCAGGGCCTCCGTGCCGTTCGTGGCCTCCACCACTTCCATCCCGCCTACGCGGGACAGGCCCAGCTTGGCGATGCGACGGATGTCCGGCTCGTCGTCCACGATGAGGACCTTCACGATTGACCCTCCAGGGCCTCCGCGGCCAGCATGCGCGAAACGACCTGGCGCACCTCGACGTCGGTGACACGCGACTTGGTCAGGAAACGCGTCGGACCCAGGGCGAGCTTCCGCTGCAGCCGCTCGTCCACGTCCTGCGCGCTGTAGACGAGGAGGGGCACCAGCGAGAGCCGCTCTTCCGCGCGCAGGTGGTCGAGGAGACGCCGCCCTTCGCCCTCGGGCAGTCCCAGGTCCACGACCAGGAGCCGCGGCGCCGCCTCGCGGATGGCCTGCTCCGCTTCCGCGGCGTCGTAGGCCACCCGCACGCGCACGCCGTCGCCCACGAGCTGGCGCACCAGCACGCCGAGGAGGGCGACGTCGTGGTCGGCCAGGAGCACGTCCGGCCGGCCGTCCGCCACCCGGAACATCTCGAGGAAGCGGTCCGCGGCCGGCGCGGACGGTATCTCGAACCAGAAGGTGCTCCCCCGGCCGACCTCGCTCTCCACTCCGATCTCTCCCCCATGCTGCTCGACGATGGCCTTGCAGATGGCGAGGCCGAGGCCGGTCCCGCCCTTCTCCCGCGCGTCGCTGGACTCGACCTGACGGAAGCGCTCGAAGATGGCGGCCCGGTGCGACGCGGGAATGCCCCGGCCGCGGTCGCTCACCTCCACGCGCACGCGTCCGTCGTTCTCGCGTACGGTCACGCGCACGGCCGCCCCCGCGGGCGAGAACTTGACCGCGTTGGACACGAGGTTCACCAGCACCTGGACGAGCCGTGCGCCGTCGCCCTGGACGGCGACCGTCGTCGGCTCCATCTCCACCGGGACCTCGCGCTCGGCCGCGAAGGCGTGTACGGCCTCGCGCGTCCGCGCCAGGACGTCCGCCATCGCCACCTCGCCGATCTCCATCTGGAGGCGCCCCTGCTCCAGGCGCTCGAGGTCCAGGATGTCGTTGACGAGGCCGATGAGGCGGACGCAGTTCCGCTCCGCGATGGTGACCATCTCGCGCGCCTCGTCGGAGAGGTCGCCCAGCACGCCCCCCGCCAGCAGGCTGAGGGACCCGCGGATGGAGGCGAGGGGAGTGCGCAGCTCGTGGCTCACCGTGGAGATGAACTCGCCCTTGAGCTTCTCCACGGCGTGCCGCTCCGAGACGTCGCGCACGCTGCCCGCGAAGTGGCGGCCGGCGCCCCCGCCCGTGAACTCGAACATCGAGAGCTCGAACGGGAACTCCTCGCCGCTTTTGCGCCGGCCCCGCCACTCCGTGATCCGCCCGATGGCGCGCGCGAACGCGGTGCGCAGGTAGGCGGCGCGGTCACCGACGCTCTCCGGCACCAGCCCGGCCAGGGGACGGCCGACGAGCTCCCCGGGTTCGTAGCCGAAGATCCTCTCCGCCGCCGGGTTGGCCGACTCGATGGTGGCGTCCGCATCGATGGTGATGAGGCCGCCGAGCATGTTGTCGAGGATGGACCGCGTCCGCTGCTCGCTCTGGCGCAAGGCCTGCTCCACCGCGCGCCGCTCCGACACGTCGCGCACGCTGGCCACGAAGCTGTCCCCGCCCGCCGCGGGCGTGACGGCGACGTCCACGGCGGCGGCGCTGCCGTCGGCGCGCCGGGCCTCCCTGTCGATGTGGCCGGAAGGCGCCGCGGCCAGGCCCGGGATCAGGTCGCCGATGTCGCGGCCGATCAGGTCGGCCAGGCGGCGCCCGAACAGCCATTCCGCGGCCGGGTTGGCCGAATGCACCTTCCCGTCGCGGCCCAAGGTGATGATGGCGTCGGCGACCGTGTCCATCACGGAGCGCACGCGCTGCTCGCTGGCGCGCAAGGCGGCCGTCATCCGCTCCGCGCGCTCGATGGCGCCGCGCCGGGCGTCGGCCAGGGACCACACGAAGCCGAAGATCAGCAGGCTGCCCAGCCCGCCCCCGGCCAGGATGAGGCCGGGCTCCCAAGTGGGCAGATCGGCGTCGAAAGGAGGGAGGGCGGTGACCCGCAGCGCCCAGGGGCGGCCGTTGACCGTCACCACTCTCACCCGCGAGAGCGCGCCGTCGCCGCCCGCCCCCCGCGCCGGGGGCGCGCTGTCGTACAGGAGCGCGCCCGGTCGCGGCGCGATGCCGTCGTAGACCTCCAGCTCCAGCTCCGGAGCCACGCGGACGGTCAGGCCGCCGATGACGTCGCGGGCGCGGGCGCCCGCGTACACCCAGCCCGCGAGGGCGGCCCGCCTCCCTTCGACGGTACGGACGTCCGCGCCGTGCGCGTAGATCGGCGTGAAGAGGAGGAAGCCGGGCGCCTGCTCGGGATCCTGCACGAGCGTGAGCTCCGACGTCATGACCGTACGGCCCTCGTCGCGCGCGGTCTCGGCGGCGGCGCGGCGGCGTGGTTCCGATCCCATGTCGAACCCGATGGCGGCGCGGTTGCCCTCCATGGGCTCGATGTATTCGACCGGGAACACCTCGGCCGTCCCGATCACGGGTCGCACGGGAAGGTTCAGGCCTTCCTTGCGCAGCCGCGCCTCGAACGCGGGAACCTCCGCCTGGGCCACGCGTCGGATGTAGCCGAGCGCGCGGATGCCGGGGAATCGCTGGTCGATGCCGAGCCCGGTCACGTAGGCGTGCCAATCCTCGCGCCGCACCTCGCGGCGGGCCGCGAACAGCGCCGCGCCCCCGCGCAGGACCTGGCGGTAGGCGGCCAGGCGGTCGCCGACGGCGTCCGCGATCTGGTCGACCGAGCGCGCGAAGCGCTCCTCGCGGCGCCGCTCGAGGCGATCGCGCGAGAGCTGGGCGCCGGCCAGGGTCAGCACGAGCGGGACCATGAGGGCGGCCAGGGCGAGGGTGCCCGGACGCGTGCTGGAGGGCGCGCTCCGGGGCGGCGGCGGGATGGCGGTGTCGAGGGCGCGCCGCAGGGCGGCCTCCGCGCTCTCGCGCTCCGCGACCGCGCGCCGCAGCTCGGCCACGGTGCGGCGGATCTCGATCTGGGCCGTGGCCTGCAGGCCGAGGTCACGGAGGGCCGAGCGCTGCTCCGGGGTCAGCGACCGCGGCACGTGGTCGATGACACAGAGCGAGCCGAGCACGTGGCCATCCGCCGTCCGCAGCGGCGTGCCCGCGTAGAAGCGGACGTGGGGGCGGCCGAGCACGTGCGGGTTGTCGGCGAAGCGGGGGTCCGCTTGCGCGTCCCGGACTTCTAGGAGGTCCGGCTCTAGGATGGCGTGGGCGGCGAAGGAATCGCTCCGCGGCGATTCCGTCTCCGCCAGCCCGACCTTGGACTTGAACCACTGCCGGTCCGCGTCCATGAGGCTCACCACCGCGATGGGCGTCCCGCAGATGGCGGCGGCAATGCGCGTCAGGGCGTCGAAGTCGGCTTCCGGGGGCGTGTCGAGGATCTGGGTGTCCCGCAGCGCCTGCAGCCGTTCGGGCTCACGGTCGGGCAGAGGCGCGGCTGCCCTCATCGCACGCGCTAGCCCAGGTGCTTCTGCAGCACGGTGCGGAGGTCGTCGAAGGCGAGGGGCTTGGCCAGGTAGTCGTCGACCTTGTAGGTCTTGAAGCCCTCGGTCCGGTATTTCACGTTGGTGTAGAGGGCGGTCATGACCACGACCTTGGGAGCGCCGGCCGCGCTCTCCTCCTTGATGCGGCGCGCCATCTCCCGCCCGTCCATCCGCGGCATCAGCGCGTCGGTCAGGACCAGCTCCGGCCGGTAGCGGCGCGCGAGCTCGAGTCCTTCCTCTCCGTTGTGGGCGAGGACCAGCCCGTATCCGAGGCTCTGGATGACGCGGGAGGCCACGCGCTGGATGTCCTTCTCGTCGTCGACCACCAGCACCAGCGGCCGCGTGACCTCGTCCGGCTCGGGGTTCGCGGGCGGGGTGAAGTCCTCGTGGTGCTCCTTGAACTTGCGGTCCCAGAGGGCCTTGGGCGCGCTGGACCAGAACCGGCTCTTGTAGGCCGCGGGTGCTTTGCAGAAGCACTGGAGGCAGTGCGGGCAGACGAGGGTGCGCTCGGTGACGAGACAGGAGCACCAGGGCGCGTCCAGGGTGTCGAAGGCGGAGCCGCAGTTCTGGCAGGCGGCGGAATATGTTTCCGGAGTCGCCATCTGCCGGATCTTAGCATCGCGGGAGTGACCCATTGTCACCCCCCGCCCGATCCCGTACCCTGTGGAAGCCGCGATGAATCTATCCCCCGATCTGGAGCGCTGGCGGCACGAGATCGAGGGGTACGCCCGCCAGTACGGCCTGGACTTCTACGACGTGGTCTTCGAGGTCCTGGACTACGACCAGCTCAACGAGGTCGCCGCCTACGGCGGCTTCCCCACCCGCTATCCGCACTGGCGGTTCGGGATGGACTACGAGGAGCTGGCCAAGACCTACACCTACGGCCTCTCGAAGATCTACGAGCTGGTCATCAACAACAACCCCGTCTACGCCTACCTCATGAAGGCCAACGCCGCCGTCGAGCAGAAGGTGGTGATGGCCCACGTGTTCGGCCACGCCGACTTCTTCAAGAACAACCTGTGGTTCGCCAAGACGAACCGCCGGATGATCGACGCCATGGCCAACCACGCCACCCGCGTGCGGTCCTACATCGACCGCCACGGCGTGGAGACCGTGGAGGGTTTCATCGACGCCTGCCTCTCCCTCGAGAACCTCATCGACTACCACGCGGCGTTCATCGAGAGGCAGGAGCGGAGGGAGCGGGTCTCGGCGCCGCCGCCGGAGGACGATGGCCCGGCGGAGAAGGTCCCCCGGCTGCCCAGCAAGGGCTACATGGAGCCGTACATCAACCCGCCCGCGTTCCTCGAAGAGCAGAAGGCGCGCATGGTGGAGCGGGCGAAGCGCAAGAAGCGCGTGCCCGAGGATCCGCAGCGCGACATCCTGCAGTTCCTCATCGAGCACGGGCCTCTCGAGAACTGGGAGCGCGACATCCTCAGCATCGTGCGGCAGGAGGCCTATTACTTCGCGCCCCAGGGCATGACGAAGGTACTCAACGAAGGATGGGCCTCGTATTGGCACTCGACGATCATGACCCAGCGCGCCCTCACCGACTCCGAGGTCATCGACTTCGCGGACCAGCATTCGGGCACCATGGCCATGAGCCCGGGCCGCCTCAACCCCTACAAGATCGGCATCGAGCTGTTCCGCGAGATCGAGGACCGCTGGAACAAGGGGAAGTTCGGCAAGGAATACGACGAGTGCGACGACATCGACGTCAAGCGCCGCTGGGACCACAAGCTCGGTCTCGGCCGCCAGAAGATCTTCGAGGTCCGGAAGATCTACAACGACGTGATGTTCATCGACGCCTTCATGAACGAGGAGTTCTGCCAGCGCCTGCAGCTCTTCGTGTACGGCTACGACGTGCGCACGGGCCGCCACGTGATCGTGAGCCGCGACTGGCGGAAGGTGAAGGAGCGCCTCCTCTTCCAGCTCACGAACCTGGGCCAGCCCATCATCCACGTCACCGACGCCAACTACGCGAACCGCGGCGAGCTGTACCTGCAGCACCGGTTCGAGGGCATCCCCCTCGACGTCGAGAAGGCGCGCGACACCCTGAAGAACCTCCACCAGGTGTGGCGGCGTCCCGTGCACATCGAGACGGTGGACGACGAGCGCGGGCGGCTGCTCTCCTACGACGGCGTCGAGCACAAGTCGACACGGCTCTAGGCCCAGCACCTCGGGGGCAATCGCACGCCCATCCGTCCCGGGACGGATGGATCCCCCGCCTCTCTCGATCGTGACCTCGCGCGGCAGGCCCCGTCGCTACCATCCGCACATGTCCATCCGCACACGATGGTTGTCGGCTCTCGGCCTCGGCTTGGCCGCCCTGGCCGTCCTGCCCGTGGCCATGCGCTCGCCGCGCCTCACCCTCCTCAACGCGGCCCTGCGCATCGACTACGGCTGGGTGGTGGGCGCGGCCGCCCTGGGAGCGGCTCTCCTGCTCGCTGGCGCGGCCGCCCTGGCTCCGCGGCGATGGGTCCGCGCGACGCTGGTCGCGGGCGCGGTCGTGATCGCCGGCGTGGGCAGCGCCCGGCTGCGCTACCGGCTGGACGTCCAGCCCGAGGGCCTCAACTCACGCGAGCTGACGGGATCGACGCTCGTGCCCTGGGGCGAGGTCACGCACGTCGACCGCGGCACGGAGGCCCTCGTGGTCTGGGGTCGCGGTGACACGCAGATCCGCGTGGACACCGCGTCGTTCGAGGGCGATCAGCGCGCGGCGCTGGAGCGCGCCCTGGCCCGGCGGATCATCGAGTCCACGAAAGCGGCCGCGCAGTAGCGGCGGCCGTACCGTAGGCCGACCGCACAGGAGCGCCCGCAGGGAGCGCTTCCTTTCCGCCGGAGCGCGATTCACTCGCGCGAAGGCGGAACTTGTTCGACGCGCGCTCCCGAGGACGCGGACGTCAGGTCCACGATCACCGTGGCAGATGATCGTGGACCGCGTTCAGATAAATAGGTGCTCGTCTTCGGCGTAGCGGCGGGTGGCGCCCTGCCGCTGGGCGGCGAGGCCGCCCAGGCGCTGGTAGACGTCGAGGCCACGCCGGAATCCCTTGAGGATGGCGGTCACGTCCCGGAACGAATCGAGCGGACGGCCCACCGCCTCCCGCACCTGCGTGCGCGCCCCCTCGACGCGGCTCACGGTGTGGGCGACGACGGTCTCCAGACGCTGCGCCTGCTGGGTGGCCAGCTCGGAGACGGACGCGAGGTTGCGGGCCAGCCTCGACACGTCGTCGATGGCGGGCCGGATCTCCGTCTCCACGCTTTTCTGGATCTCGCCCATGCGGCGGGCGATGCGCAGCCCGCCGAAGGCCAGCCCGACCAGGAACGCACCCTGAACGAGGGAGGCAAACGCGATCACACCTAGAAAGACCAGCCCCAGCGAGTCCATTCCCCCCTCGACGGCCCCAGGTCCGCGCGGCCCCGCCTGGAGGAGCGGCGCCGGCGGCCTGGGATCAGTTAAACGTTCTCCTTCTGCTTCTCCTCGCGGTACGCCTGGCGGCCCGCTTCGACCGCGGCCGAGAACCGTTCCTTCCGGCTCTCGATCTCCTGCTTCTGCCGCTCGACGTAGTTCGTCGCGTCGTTGACCAGCGCCCGGCCACGGCCCACGGCCTCTTCCTTCAGCTCGCGGCCGCGCTCGGCCGTCTCGCGCACGCGCTCGCTGAGGAGGTCGCGCGTCTCCTTGCCGGAGCGCGGAGCGTAGAGAAGGGCAACGGCGGCACCGGTCAGGCCGCCCAGGAGGAAAGCCAGGATGACACTGGACGCGCTGGAATCGCGGTCGTCGTCATCCTCGTAAGTCGTCATGACGTCACCTCTCGGTAGAAAACGGCGGAAAGACTGAGGTTAGATTAGAACACCTTCAATTGCACCCGCAAGTACTTGCTCGGATTCTTCTTGACGTCGGCGATGAGCGAGCGCGCGTCCTTGGCCGCGCCGTTGAGGTTGTCGTAGAAGTCGGGGTCGTTCATCAGCTTGGCCAGGCTGCCCTCGCCCTTCTCCATGCGCGCGGCCAGGCTGTCCAGGCGCATGGTGAGGGCGTCGAGACGCTTGTAGAGCGTGTCGTCCGTCATCATCTTGCCGAGCGAGCCCTCGCCGCGCGAGAGCCTGGCCGCGACCGCGTTGAGGTTGCTGGTGACGCCCTTGAGGTCGGCCACGAGCTTGTCGTCCTTGGACAGCGCGCCGAGGGCTCCCTGTCCGGACTCGACGCGGGAGATGACGGCCTCCAGGCCGGCCGCGGACTTGGCGAGGTTCCGTGACATCTGCTGGTCGTTCATCATCCGGCCCAGCGGTCCCCGGTCGGATTCCAGCTTGCCCATGGCCGCCTGCAGGCGGGTGGCCACGTCGGTCATGCGGTCGTAGAGCTCCTCGTCGCGCAGGGCCTTTCCGATGAGGCCCTCCCCCGCGTCCATGCGGGCGAGGATCCTCCGCAGGTGGGCGGTGGACTCGGAGGTGTCCGCCATGAGGCCCTTGAAGGCGTCCTCCTTCTCGGCGTTGACCCAGCCGTTGTCGGTGATGGGCGTGCCTTCGGGCGCGGCCGTGATGTCCACCGCCTTCTCGCCCAGCAGGCCCAGCGCGCCCAGCGAAGCCTGGCTCTTGTCCGTGATGCGGTCCTGCACACGGCTGTCGAGGCGCATGTCGACCTCGACCTCGCCGCTGCCCTTCGCGAACTCCACCTTGGTCACGGTGCCCACCTCGACACCGCCCACGCGCACGGGCGCGCCCGGCTTGAGCCCGTTGACGTCCTTCATGCTGGCCTTGACCGTGTACTTGCGGGCCCAGGGCGAGCCGCTCCCCGACCCGATGTAGAGGATGGTGCCGGCGAGCACGACCAGGCTGACGAGCACGACGACGCCCACCCTCAGCTCGGTCCAGGTCAGAGCCTTCTTGTCAGCCATAAGTCCCCTAGCTTATTAAGTCAGGGGGGGCACTCACGCATGATCCGCGATGGGCGTTCGCGACCCCCCCTGAAACCCCCCTCGCAACGCGCCGCCGCTGCGCGGCGCCGCCTTGCTCTACGTGCCCTATTGCCCTATTGCCCTCTCGAGCCCTCAACTCAGGAACTCCCTGATATACGGGTCGGTCGAGGTCTGCAGCTCGTGGGGAGAGCCCTGGAACACGACCGTCCCCTCGCGCAGCATCATGAACTCCGTGCCTTCCAGGGTCGACATGTCGTCGACCACGCTCGTCACGTACTCCTCGTCCTTCTTGATCATGAAGGTCCGCGCGACGTTGTAGGCGTCGCGGAGCTGGTGGGTCACGAGGATCGAGCTCACGCCGTCCAGGTCCCTCACCTTGCAGATGAGGTCGGTGATGGTGGTCGCGGTGATGGGATCGAGGCCGGTGGTGGGCTCGTCGTAGAACATGATCTGCGGACGCGCGACGAGGGCCCGGGCAAAGGCCACCCGGCGCTTCTGCCCGCCGGAGAGATCGGACGGCATCTTCTCGAAGTGCGTGGCCAGGCCGACGAAGCCGAGCATCTCCCGCACGCGCGCCTCGATCTCCTCCTCTTCCAGCTGGCCTTCCTCGATCAAGCGATACCCGACGTTCTGGCCCACGGTGAGCGAGTCGAAGAGCGCGCCTTCCTGGAAGACCATCCCGATCTTGAGACGGACGTCGCGCATCTCCTCCTCGGAGAGGGCGGTCACCTCGGTCCCGTCGACGACGATGGATCCGGAGTCCGCCTTCAGCAGGCCGAGGAGCAGGCGGAGGATCGTGCTCTTCCCGGAACCCGACCCGCCGAGGAGGATCTTGGTCGTCCCCGGCGAGAGGTCGAAGCTCACCCCCTGCAGGATGGGTCGGTCGTAGGCGACGTGGACGTCCCGCAACGAGATCACGGGCTGGTCCACGTCGCGCGCGTCATCGGGCTCGGCCATCGCGTCAGTTCACCGGGAACAGCATGAGCAGGATCTTGGTCATGAAGAAGTCGGAGGCGAGGATGAGCACCGAGGCCACGACGACGGAGCGCGTGGTGGACAGGCCGACGCCCTGCGTGCCCCCGGTCGTACGAAGGCCCATGTAGCACCCCACCGACGTCAGTATGAAACCGAACATCACGGGCTTGCCCAGCCCCATCACCAGGTCGTTGATGGTGAGCGCGTTGCCCACCGACCGCCAGAAGAACTCCCAGGACAGCTTCAGGTTGAAGATGCCGATGAGGCTTCCCCCGAAGATGCCGAGGGTGTCGGAGATGATGGTGAGGATGGGCACCATCACGATGCCGGCCAGCAGCCGCGGGGCGACCAGCTTGCGGATGGGATCGGAGCCGAGCACGCGCAGGGCGTCGATCTGCTGCGTCACCACCATGGAGCCGAGCTCCGCGGCCATGCCGGACCCGACGCGGCCCGTCACCATCAACGCCGTCAGCACCGGTCCCAGCTCACGCACCATCGACACGCAGACCAGGCGGCCCACGTAGGGCCGCGCCCCGAAGGCGTCGAGGCTGGCCGCGGACTGCAGGGTCATGACCATGCCCGTGAACATGCCGGTGAGGATGACGATGGAGAGCGAGCCGACGCCGAGCGAGTCCATCTGGGCCACGATCTCGCGCGGGTAGCGCGGCGGGGTGAAGATGGCGGCGAACCCGCGCGCGGCGAGCAGGACGTAATCCTGCACGGCGAGGACCGATTCCTTGAACCGGTCCAACAGCCGGCGGACCATGCTGGCCACGAAGGCCAGCGTGCGCGACGACTCCATCAACGAGGTGCGGTCCGCACGGTCATGCCCATCGATTATAGCGGCCGTCCGCGGTGCGAACGGTCAGTCGGAGAGGTCTTCCCGCAGGGCCTTCCGGGTCTCCGCGCCGAGCGTGGCTTCGGCCCGGTAATGGGGATGCTCGACGATCACGCGCACGTCCGCCGCCTCCGCGCGAAGGGCGGCGCGCGCGGCCTCCGGCGGCGCGAAACGCACGTAGTGCACGGCCGCCATCTTCTCTTCCTTGCTGTGGCCGGACTCGAAGCGGGCGGCGATGCGCCGCCCGTCCACCGCCAGCCAGACGCCGTCCCGGTCCAGCCCCTGGAAGCGGTTCACCGTCTCCCGCACCTGCTCCTGGCTCATCCGCACCAGCTCCGGGATCTCGATGAAGAGCGTGGCCGAGAGCTCGCCGCGGTCGGGCACGAGCGCGTTGTAGACGTCGACTTCCTCCTGGATCCTCGCGTCGTCGACGATGCGCTCCGTCCGGATCATCTCCTGGATCTGGAAGAGGACGGTGTCGCGGTTCTCGAAGAGGAGGCTCAGGTTGGGGCCCACGGCCACCCGCCGGTGCTTCTTGATCCCGATCACGTGGGCGCGCATGGCCTCCCGGGCCTTCTCGTAGGCCACGAGGTCCTTGATCTCGCTGCGCTCCACCTTGCGCATCGTCCTAGCGCTCCTCGGCCAGGCCGTAGGCCTCGCGCAGCAGGCTCACGGGGTGCGCGGGGCGGGCGCCCCGCACCTCCGCGATCTGCAGCGCGGCCAGCGAGCAGTCGGTGGCGTAGGTGTCGGGCTGGGCCGCCTCCATCTCCTGGGCGGCCTTGCGCGCGAACTGCAGGCTGATCGGATAGAACTCCTTCTTCATCCCCCACGTCCCGTCCATGGCCGTGCAGCGCTCGACCACCGTGACCTTCGTGCCCGGGATGAGCTGCAGGACGTCGCGCGTCTTGTAGCCCATGTTCTGCGCGCGCAGGTGGCAGGGGGCCTGGTAGGCGACCTTGCCCGGCGAGCGGCCGGGGAAGTCCGTGACCAGGTGTCCTTCCTTGTGCCGGCGGACGAGGAACTCGAAGGTGTCGAAGGTCCGGGCCGCCACCGCGTCCGCGTCCGGACCCGGGACGAGAAGCGGGTATTCCTTCTTGAGGACGTAGGAGCAGGTCGGCTGCGTCACCACCACGTCCGCGCCCGCCTGGACCATCGGGAGCAGGGCGTCGAGGTTGCGGCGCGCGTTGGCCCGCGCCGCGTCCAGGTCCCCGCCGTCGAGGTAAGGCATCCCACAGCAGACCTGGCGGTCCGGACAGGAGACCGCGCAGCCGTTCTTCTCGAGGACGGAGACGGCGTCCCGGCCGACCTGGGGCTCGTTGTAGTTGACGACGCAGGTCGTGAAGAACGCGACCTTGTGTCCTTCGGCCCGGCGTCCCCCGCCGCGCTCGCGGAACCAGCGGCCGAACGTCTTGTGGTGGAACCTCGGGAGCGTGCGGTGGCGCTCGAGGCCGAAGGTCTTCTCGAGCAGGGCCCGGCCCGGCGCGGAGGAGCTGGCCCAGTTGGCGAGGGGCGCGGTCGCGGAGGCGAGCGCGCCCAGCGTGTCCGTGCTCCCCAGCCAGCGGTCCTGCCAGCTCACGCCTTCCGCCGCCGTCCGCGCCGCCTTGGCCCGCAGCATCAGCCGCGGGAAGTCGATGTCGAACCGGTGCGGGGGCGTGTAGGGGCAGTGGTTGAAGCAGAGCTTGCACTGCCAGCACAGGTCGACGATCCGCCGGTAGTCGGCGGTCGTGACCTCGGCGACGTCGCCATCGTGCGCGTCGATCCGCTCGAGCATGAAGTCGAAGCTCGGGCACAGCCGATGGCAGCGACGGCATCCGTCGCAGATCCCGGTGACGCGCGCGAGCTCCTTCCGGACGGCGGAGCCGTCCAGGAAGGCGGGGTCGGAGGGATTGAAGACCAGCGGCCTACAGCTCCTTCAGTCCGTCGAGACCCTTGGTGAAGCGGCCGGCATGGCTGCGCTCGGCCTTGGCCAGCGTCTCGAACCATTCCGCGATCTCGGGGAAGCCCTCTTCCCGGGCCGTGCGCGCCATGCCCGGGTACATCTGCGTGTACTCGTAGGTCTCGCCTTCGACGGCGGACTGGAGGTTCTGCCGGGTGTTGCCGAAGGCCACGTCGGTCACGGGATCGCCGACGGACTTCAGGAAATCCATGTGGCCGAAGGCGTGGCCCGTCTCCGCTTCCGAGGTGTCGCGGAAGAGGCCACCGATCTCCGGGTAGCCCTCGATGTCGGCCGCCCGCGCGAAGTAGAGATAGCGGCGGTTGGCCTGGCTCTCGGTGGCGAAGGCGTGCTTGAGGTTCTCGTGGGTCTTGCTTCCGCGGAGGGTGCTCATGAGTAGATTATCGTCCGGGAGCGTAAGCTGGGCCATGGCCACCTTGGTCGCGCTCGTCGACGATCTCATGTTCCTGAGCCGGATCCGGGAGGCGGCGAAGGGGCGCGGGCTCGAGGTCAGGTCCGCGCGTACGGCCGCCGACGCAATGGCCGGCGCCCGCGCGGGCGCGCGCCTCGTGATCATGGACCTCGACTCGCCTCGTCTACCCGTCTCCGACACCCTGGCCGCACTGCGCGGCGAGCCCTCGCTCCGCGGATTGCCGGTCGTCGGCTTCTTCAGCCACGTGGAGGCGCAGCGCGGACGCGACGCGGCGGCGGCCGGCTGCACCACGGTGCTGCCGCGCAGCGCCTTCGTGCAGAAGCTGGACGCGCTGCTGGCGGCCGCGGCCTCGGGCGGGAGCGGCGAACCCGGGGCCGGCGGCTAGCGGGAAATCGTCCCGCCCCATCGGGAGGATTGCACCCGAGGGCGTTCGGGATGCCCCATCGGCGGGCCGGAGAAGGAGGGTGCGAACCGCCCTCCATACGTCGAGTCCATCAAAACTTGTAACGCGCCGTCGACGAGACCGTCGTAATGGCACGTCCGTTGGATTCCACGTCCCCTCGAGGAGAACGATGAGCACGATCAACGGCGCCTACGACACGAGCCGCCTGTATCGCAGCGGGTCACATCGCGTGAGGGAGGAGGAGCCGGTCACCCCCGCGGCGGCGCCCCTGGCCGAGGTGGATCGCATGTCCCAGTCGGCCAGCGCGATCCTCGCCTGCGGGGAGTACCTGGCCACGGTGCCGCAGATGCCGTCCGATCAGCGCGCCGCCGTCGATCTCCTCCGGCGGGAGATACGGACGCTCGTCTTCGGCCTCAGCGTGCTGACCGCGGTGAAAGCGAAGGGCCTTCGCATAGAATGACGGCGTGCGCGATGCCCGCCGCCTGACGATCGTTCTCGTCCTCGCGGGAGTCCTTCCCGCGTGCCAGCGCGAGAAGCCGGTGCCGCCGCCGGACGCCGAAGCCGCTCCGGCCTCCTCGCTGCGGCCGCTGACCTCACGCGATCGGTCCCGGCCCGCGGAGAGCGCGGCTCCCGCGGCCGACGCGTCGCTTCCCCCCGGCCATCCGCCCGTCGACGCCGCGCCCCCGCCGGGCGCGGCCGCGGCCGACATGGGTTCGGTCGCGGGCACGATCGCGGTCGGGCCCAGCCTCCAGTCCCGCGCCGCCGGCGGAGTGCTGTTCGTCATCGCCCGCTCCGGCGCCGACCGCCGCATCGTGGCCGTGCGGCGCGAGGACAACGTGACGTTCCCGTTCAAATTCGCCATCTCGGGACGCGACGCCATGATCGCGGGGACCACCTTCGCGGGGCCGCTGGAGGTGACGGCGCGCCTGTCCAAGTCGGGGGACGCGGTGGCGGCCAAGGGCGACCTCGAGGGCACGGTGCGCGGGGTGGCCGTGGGCGCGACGAACGTGAAGATCACGCTCGACACCGTCCACGAGTAGCCGCTCCCGCGGGAGGCGAGCTACTCGCCCAGGGCGCGCAGGCGGCGGATCAGTTCCGCCTTTCCCTCGAAGCCGAGCCCCGGCCGCTCGGGCAGGGTGACGTAGCCGTCCTCCACGCGCACGCCGTCCGGGAACCCGCCGAAGGGCTGGAAGAGGTCGGGATAGTCCTCGTTGCCGCCCAGGCCCAGACCGGCCGCGATGTGCAGTGACATCTGGTGTCCGCCGTGCGGGATGCAGCGCGTGCGCGACCAGCCTTCCGCCTCGAGCACGGAGAGCGTGCGCTGGTACTCGCACAGGCCGTAGGAGAGCGCGCAGTCGAACTGCAGCCAGTCGCGGTCCGCACGCAGTCCGGCGTAGCGCAGGAGGTTGCGCGCGTCCTGGTGGCTGAAGAGGTTCTCCCCCGTCGCCATCGGCCCGGGATACTCCGCGGCCAGCGCGGCCTGCAGCGCGTAGTCGAGCGGATCGCCCGGCTCCTCGAACCAGAAGAGGGGGTACTCGCGCAGCATGCGCGCGTACGCGATCGCGGTGGGCCGGTCGAAGCGGCCGTTGGCGTCCACGGCCAGTCGCGCCGCGCCGTCGATCTCGGACAGCACGGCCTCGATGCGCCGCTGGTCCTCCGCCCGCTCCGCGCCGCCGATCTTCATCTTGACGACGGTGTACCCGCGGTCGACGTAGCCGCGCATCTCCGCGCGCAGGACCTCGAGGCCCTTGTCCGGCGCGTAGTAGCCGCCGGCGGCGTAGACGAACACGCGGGGGTCGGGGCGGCGGCCCTGACGCGCGGCCAGGAGGCGGAAGAGAGGCTGGCCCGCGATCTTCGCCACCGCGTCCCAGACCGCCATGTCGATGGTGCCGACCGCGACCGAGCGCTCGCCGTGGCCGCCCGGCTTCTCGTTGCGCATCAGGGCCGCCCACACGCGGTCGGGGTCGAGGTTCTCGCCCGAGTCGTCGCGCAGGCTCTCCGGCGCCGCCTCGAGCAGCCGGGGCGCGAAACGCTCGCGGATGAGGCCGCCCTGTCCGTAGCGGCCGTTCGAGTTGAACCCGTAGCCGACCACGCGACGGCCGTCGCGAAAGACGTCGGTCACGACCGCGACCAGGCTCGTCGTCATGCGGCCGAAGTCGATGTAGGCGTTGCGGATGGAGGAGCCGATCGGGCTCGTCGTCTCGCGGATGTCGAGGATGCGCACGCCCCATTCTCGCGCGGACAATGCACAATGCATGCGTGAGGGACAACCCCATGGCCCCGAGCCTCCGCCGCGCCCTGATCGCGTCGTGCTTCTCCGTCGCCGTGGCCGCCGCGGCGCAGACGCCCGCGGTCGCGCCCCCGGCCGCCCCGGTGGCGCCGGCGGATGCCCTGTCGCCGGCGCGGGTGGCCGCGGTGCGCGCGTACATCAAGAACGGCTGGACCACGCTGGCGCGTTCGACGCGTGACCTGGCCAAGGCCGCGCCCGATCCCAAGTTCCCGCGCGCGGCCGGCCAGGCCTGGCCCGTCTACCTGCCGCCCGAGGAGGATCGGGCCCGCGTGGAGGCCGATCTCAAGAAGACGATGGCGGCGGAGGACCTGACGCGCATCGAGCTGCGCGTCCTGCCTCCGGGGCGCGCCATGCCCAGCGACCCTGGCCTCCTCTACCTGCCGCGTCCGTACGTGGTGCCCGGCGGCCGCTTCAACGAGATGTACGGCTGGGACAGCTACTTCATCCAGGTCGGCCTCCTCGCGGACGGCGAGACGGAGCGCGCGCGCGACATGGTCGAGAATTTCCTGTACGAGATCGAGCACTACGGGACCATCCTCAACGCGAACCGCACGTACTACATGACGCGCTCGCAGCCCCCCTTCCTCACCGAGATGATCCTGGGCGTGTTCGAGAAGACGGGCGACAAGGAATGGCTGCGGCGCACCCGGCCCGCGGTCGAGGCGTACTACCGCTTCTGGACGACGGAGCCGCATCTGGTTCCCGAGACGGGGCTCTCGCGCTACTACGACCTCGGGGACGGCCCGGCGGCGGAGGTCCTGAGCGACGAGAAGGATCCGCAGGGGCGTACGCACTACGACCGCATCCGCGAGTACTACCGCGACCATCCGGACGCGGCCAAGGACGACTACGACGTCGCGCGCTATTACGACCGCGCGAACGACCGCCTGACCGACCTCTTCTACAAGGGCGACCGGTCGATGCGCGAGTCCGGCTTCGACCCCTCCAACCGCTTCGGCCTCTTCAACGTGGACGTCATCCAATACGCGCCCGTCTGCCTCAACACGCTCCTCTACCGCATGGAGACGGAGGCCGCGCACATCGAGGACACGCTCGGCAACGCCGCGGGGGCGGCGGAGTGGCGGCGCCGGGCGGAGGCGCGGCACGCCGCCGTCGACCGCTACCTGTGGGACGAGCCCTCCGGCCTGTACCTCGACTACAACTTCGAGACCAGGAGCCGCCGGAAGTACGAGTTCGCGACGACCTTCTACCCCCTGTGGGCGGGACTCGCGTCGAAGGCGCAGGCGCGGCGCGTGCGCGACAACCTGAAGCTGTTCGAGGCGCCGGGCGGCCTGCTCACGAGCACGCGGGTGACCGGCAACCAGTGGGATGCCCCGTTCGGATGGGCGCCCCTGCAGATGATCCCGGCGGACGGCCTCCGGCGCTACGGGTACGACGCCGACGCCGACCGCGTGTCGCGGAAGTTCCTCGCTCTCGTGACCAAGGAGTTCGAGGAGCACGGGACGATCAAGGAGAAGTACGACGTGCAGCGGCGGGAGTCCGACGTGGAGGCCGGCATCAAGTTCGGCTACGCCGCCAACCAGATCGGCTTCGGGTGGACCAACGCGGCATATCTGGACCTGCTGGCCGGCCTGCAGCCACGCACGCGCAAGCCCGCGGCCTCACGCGCGTATCCGTTCGCGGAGTCGCTCGCCGCACGTCCGTCGCCCGCCGCACCCTAGCCTCCGGCCCTCCCGCCTTTCGGGCATAAGATGCGCGCGTGCCCGCCCACGCCGCGCTATGGAACAAAGCGCGAGAGGACGGCTTGGCCCCGCCCGTCGAGAACGGCGGCCACGTCTCTGATGAACTGCCGTCGCTGGGCGAGCGGCACGTATCGGCCGGCCGTCCCCATCGCGCCCCGCCTTTCGTTGTAGCGCGTCATCTTGGTGACGGCTTCGACCAGGGCCTCCGGCCCCTGGCCGAGCCGGCTCGCCGTCGCCACGGCGATGCCGTCGCATTCGAGCTCCAGCTCCTGCAGGCGCCGTTCGTCACTGCGCTCCCGCGCCTCCGCGTATTCGTCCCAGAACAGCTCGTGCGCCATCTCGTGAGCGGCCACCGCCTGGAGCTCTTCCGCCTCGAGCAGCGACAGCGCGTCGCGGGAGAGGAGCAGGACCGTCCTCGCGTGCAGGCCTACGAACGCGTGCCCGACGTCGATGACCTTGACCAGGACGACGCCGCGGCGTTCGTGCAGGTCGAGCATGGGGTCGAGGCCGGCGATTCTCGCAAGCTCCGCGGGCGTCGGCGTCAGCTCACCTTCGGGCGGCAGGGCGCGCATTACCATGGCGCGGACGCCGGGCGAGAGGGGGGCCGGCCGGAGGCGCCGTGCGACGTCGAATCCGCCTCCATCCCCCTGAGTCGCGAAGAACGCGAGCGCGCGCGTGACGGGATGCTCGGAATCCAGCCCCTTCGCTCCCGCCGCGGCGGGAGACCCGGACAGCCCGAGACCGACGAGGCCGATCGCAAGAACCACTCCCTGGACCTTCATCGCCACTCCTCCTCGGCAGGCGGTGGCCTGCACGTGGAAGAGGTCGGCCGTCGGGCCCGGAGAGTCCTTTGGCGGGCGGCAGACTTTCCTTGGAAGTCGCCCAGGGTGTTCTGGGAGCGTTCTTAGGGGCGTTCATGTCCTTGCCGACGCCCGACTTACCGCGTGAATCGCCTGGGAGCTCCGGGCCATACGAGTTCGGCCCTTTCCAGCTCGACACCGCAGAGCGCCTGCTCACGCGCGACGGTCAGCCCGTCGCCCTGACCCCGAAGGCGTTCGATCTGCTGACCCATCTGGTGACGCGGGCCGGCCGGTTGGTCGAGAAGCGCGAGCTCATGGCCGCGCTCTGGCCCGATACCGTCGTGGAAGAGGCGAACCTCGCCTACACGGTGTCGGCGCTACGCAAGGCGCTTGGCGACGGCCAGGAGGGAGAGCAGTTCATCCAGACCGTGCCGACACGCGGTTATCGCTTCGTGGCCGCCGTCACCGAGCGGCCACGTGTCACCCCTGCCCTCGCGACCACGGCGAGTCGCCGCAGAATCCTCGTCGGCGCGGCGATCGGAGTGGCGTTGCTCGCCGCGGCCCTGTCCCTCTGGCGCTGGATGGACGCGCGGCGCGGCGACCGCCAGGTGGTCCGCTTCGAGCTCGCGTCCATCGCATCCGAGGACCTGATGATCCCGGCCATATCGCCGGACGGCACGCGCGTCGTGTACGCCGGATCCGGCGGCGCAAACCACCAGCTCTACCTGCGGCCGCTCGACAGCCTCCAGGCCACCGCCCTGCCGGAGACGACCGGGGCGTACAGCGCGTTCTTCTCGCCGGACGGTCGGAGGCTCGGGTTCTTCGTGAGGAACATGGTCAAGACGCTCGATCTCGCCACTGGGCAAGCGAGGACCGTCCTCGAGATCAACCGTCCGGCGGACTTTCCCATCGGCGGGGCCTGGGCTCCTGACGGACGGATCTACTACGGGGCCGCCTTCTCCGGGGTGTTCGCCGTTGCCGCCACCGGCGGGTCCCCCGTCGTGGTCGCGGCGGCCCGGCCCGGCGACGGGTTCCACGGCTGGCCGCAGATGCTCCCCGACGGGGGCCACCTGGTCTTTACCGCGTGGCGCAGCGACGACATCTCACATGCCAAGACCGATATCCTCACCCTGGCGACGGGAGAGCGCCGGACCATCCTGGTGGGGGCCGTGGGCGCGCAGTACCTCGCCACCGGCCACCTCGCCTACATCCGCGACGCGACGTTGTTCGCGCAGCGGTTCGACCCCCGCACCCTGGAGCTCAGTGGTCCGGCCATCCGCGTGCTGGACCACGTGGGGTCCGGGCTCGACGCGCAGCCCTTCTATGCCGCGTCCCCGAAGGGCACGCTGGTGTATCACCCGGGCAAGTCCCTTTCACCTCTCACGGAGCTGTTCTGGATCGCGGGAGGCAAGGAGGAGAGGCTGCCCGCGCCACCCGGCTACTATGCGGATCTGGCCCTCTCCGCCGATGACGGCCGACTGGCCGTCGCTCCCTACTACGATGGCCACCAGGACGTCTGGGTGCACGAGTTCAAGCGCGGCACCTGGACGCGCGTCACCAACTCGCCCGTCGCGAACGCGCCGGAGTGGAATCCCGTCGACGGCGACTCCCTCGTGTTCACTTCCGTGGGACGCGAGGGGCTCGACCTCTTCACGACCCGCGCCGACGGCAGCTCCGGCGCGGAGCTGCTCTACGCGAGCGCCTATCCGAAATACGTGACGTCATCCGCGCCGGGCGCGGGACTCGTCACCTTCACCGAGATCCGGCCCGAAACGCAGGCGGACGTGTGGCTGCTCGACGTGAGGACCAGGCGAGCGCGGCCGTTCCTGCAGACGGCCGCCTGGGAGGGCAGGGCCGCGCTCTCTCCCGATGGCCGCTGGCTCGCGCACGGCTCGACGGAGGCCGGCCGTGTCGAGGTCTACGTGCGGCCGGTCACGGGCGCGGCGGCCAAGTGGCTGATCTCCACCAACGGCGGCAACGGCCCTCGCTGGACGCGCGACGGGCGGTCCATCGTCTACAACACCCCGCAGGGCCTCATGCGCGTTGCCGTTCACGCCGGCGAGACCTTCTCCGCCGAGAAGCCGGAGCTCCTGTCGGACATCGACTACGTGCGTCACGGCGTCCACCCTCACTTCGACATCGGCCTCGATGGACGCCTGCTGCTCATGAAGAAGCCGAAGGACCAGCCGCGGTTCCCGCTCGTGGTCGTGCAGAACTGGTTCGCCGAGTTCGAGCGCACGGTCGGCCGCTGAAGGCGGCAGGATCGCGCCGCGGTCGAGTCCAGCTCGCGATCAGGGTCCGCGAAGGCGGCCAACGCTCCGGAAGCGTCGCCGCGCTGCCGCGGCAGCTGGCCGATGCTCAGGGGCGCTTCCGGCGACCGCCTCTTCCTCCGCCGAAGACGGCCGGACGCGCATCCCCGCATCCTATTCAATGAGGTTCACACTCCGAAACCGGTTGCAGCCGACATGGAAGGCAAAAGCTCGCGATTGACACCGCGCGATGTCGAAAACATAGTCTCCGGCGTGCCCATCCCCACGCGATCCGCGGGCCTCACTTGTCTCGCGGGCCTGGCCGTGGCGACGGCCATCGGTGTGGCGTGGGCGCAAGCGGCACCGGCGGGCCCCGATGCCGCCGCGCGTCCGGCCTATCTCAACCCCGCCCTCCCGTTCGAGGCACGCGCGGCCGACCTCGTGTCGCAACTCACCGTCGAGGAGAAGATCTCGCAGCTCGTGAACAACGCGCCGGCCATCCCGCGCCTCGGGATCCCGGCCTACGAGTGGTGGAACGAGTGCCTGCACGGGGTGGCCCGCGCGGGCGCGGCCACCGTATTCCCCCAGGCCATCGGCATGGCGGCTTCGTTCGATGCCAGGCTGATGCGCGAAGTCGCGACCGCGATCAGCGACGAGGCGCGGGCCAAGCACCACGAGTTCGCCCGGCGCGGCCAGCGCGCGCGCTACCAGGGCCTGACCTTCTGGTCGCCCAACATCAACATCTTCCGCGACCCGCGCTGGGGCCGCGGCCAGGAGACCTACGGCGAGGATCCGTATCTCACCGCGCGCATGGGAGTCGAGTTCGTCAAAGGCCTGCAGGGTGACGACCCGCGCTACCTGAAGGTGGTGGCCACGGCCAAGCACTACGCCGTGCACAGCGGTCCCGAGAAGGAGCGCCACGTCTTCGACGCGCGGCCCAGCGAGCACGACCTCTACGAGACGTACCTGCCCGCCTTCCGGGCCCTGGTGCAGGAGGCGAAGGTCGCCTCGGTCATGAGCGCCTACAACCGCGTGAACGGCGAGTCGGCGTCGGCCAGCCCGCGCCTGCTCCAAGACATCCTGCGCCGCGACTGGGGATTCGACGGGTACGTCGTCTCGGACTGCGGCGCCATCGACGACGTCTACAAGACGCACAAGATCGTCGCCACTCCGGAAGAGGCGGCCGCGCTCGGCGTGACCAAGGGCTGCGACCTCGAGTGCGGATCGGTGTACAAATCGCTCAAGGCGGCGGTGGACAAGGGCCTCGTCGCGGAGCGCGACATCGACGTCGCGGTCAAGCGCCTGATGCTCGCGCGCCTGCGCCTCGGCCTCTTCGATCCGCCGGAGAAGGTGCGCTACGCCCAGATCCCGTATTCGGTCAATCAATCCGCGGAGCACGATCGCCTGGCCCGTCGCATGGCCCAGGAATCGGTGGTGCTGCTGAAGAACGACGGACTCCTGCCCCTCTCGCGCGAAAAGAAGGTCGCGGTCATCGGACCGAACGCGGACGAGGTGATGACGCTCCTCGGCAACTACTACGGCACCCCCGCGAAGCCGGTGACGGTGCTGGCCGGGATCCGCAACGCGGTGGCGCCGGCCTCCGTGCTCTACGCGCGGGGAACCGACCTCGTCGAGGGGCGCCAGGATCCGCGCGCCATCCCGGCCATCGACACCGCCTACCTCGCGTCGGAGGGAACGGCGGGCGGCCTCCGCGCCGAGTACTTCCGCGGACGCGAGCTCGAAGGCGCGCCCGTCCTGACCCGGATCGATCCCCGCGTGGACTTCCGCTGGGACCGCTTCTCGCCGACCAGCGACCTGGTGGCTCGCGGCGAGCTCCCCCCGGACCGGGCTCTCGCCAACGACGACTTCTCCGTGCGCTGGACGGGGCAGATCGTGCCGCCCGTCTCCGGGCGCTACGAGCTGACGGTCACGGCCGACGACGGGTTCCGTCTCGACCTGGACGGCAAGCGTGTGATCGACGAGTGGACGACCACGCCGCGGGCACGTGCGCGCAGCGCGTCCTTCGATCTCGAAGCCGGCCGACGTTACGACGTGCGGCTCGAATATTTCGAGTCCGTGCGCGACGCGGAGATCCGGCTGGGCTGGAAGCTCCCGGGCGACAAGGTCCCGGAGGAGGAGGCGCTCGACGCCGCACGCGCCGCCGACGTCGTGGTCTTCGTGGGCGGCCTGACCGGCGACGTGGAGGGCGAGGAGATGAAGGTGTCGTACCCGGGGTTCTCCGGAGGCGACCGCACCGACCTCGCGCTGCCGTCCACCCAGGACAAGCTGCTGCGCGCCCTGCAGGCCACGGGCAAGCCGATCGTCCTCGTGCTCATGACGGGATCGGCCATCGCGGTGGAGTGGGCGCAGAGGAACGTCCCCGCCATCGTGGTCGGCTGGTATCCGGGGCAGCAAGGAGGCAACGCGGTCGCGGACGTGCTGTTCGGCGCGGTCAATCCCGCGGGCCGGCTGCCCGTCACGTTCTATCGCTCCGTGGAACAGCTGCCGGCGTTCGCGGATTACGACATGAAGGGGCGGACGTATCGTTACTTCCGCGGCGACCCGCTCTATCCTTTCGGCCACGGCCTCTCCTACACGCGGTTCGAGTATTCCGATCTGCGGGTGGACCGGCCGCGCGTGGGCGCGCGCGACACGGCCACGGTGTCCGTGAGTGTGAAGAACGTGGGTGCGCGCGCCGGTGATGAGGTCGTCCAGCTCTACACGCGTTCCCTGGGCACCCGGGTGCCCGACGTCAACAAGGAGCTCCGAGGCTTCGAGCGCGTGCCGCTCGCGCCGGGCGAGCAGCGGCTCATCACCTTCAAGCTCACGCCGGCCACGGCCCTTACGCATTACGATGCGGCGGCCAGGGGCCTGGCCGTGGTCCCCGGGGACCATGAGCTCCAGGTGGGCGCGTCCAGCCGGGACATCCGGCTGACCTCCCGCCTCAGCGTCGGTCCGTGAGGAGGCAGACTTCATGAGGTGGCTACAAGTCACCGACCTCGAGAGCAACGTGCACCTGGGCCTCCTCCAGGGAGACAAGGTGCGCGTCCTGCGCGAGCCCCACGACGCGGTCGCCACCGTGCTCGACCTCCTGGAAGCCGAGCAGGCGCACCGCCTCGACGCCGAGTCCTGGGTGCAGTCCGCGGATCATGCCGGCGTCTTCGACGCCATGTCGTGGGCCGACCTCGAGAGCGGGCGGCTGGCCCACCGCCTCACCGTCCCGCTCACTCCACCCGAGGTCTGGGGGGCCGGCGTCACCTACAAGCGCAGCGCGGACTTCCGCGAGGAGGGCTCCGGCATCTACGACAAGGTGTACGCCGCGGACCGGCCCGAGCTGTTCTTCAAGAGCACGGCCTCGCGCTGCGCGGGTCCCGGGCACCCGATCGGCCGCCGCCGCGACTCCACCTTCACCGCCACCGAGCCGGAGCTCGCGATCGTGATCGGCCGGGGCGGGGCCATCCTCGGCTTCACCCTCGCCAACGACGTGTCCGCCTGGGACATCGAGCGCGAGAACCCGCTCTACCTGCCGCAGTCGAAGGTCTACAACGGCTGCTTCGCCTTCGGGCCCGTGATCGTCACGCCGGACGAGATCAAGGACCCCTACACCCTCGAGCTGACGTGCCGCGTGGACCGCGACGGGCGCGAGGTCTTCCGCGGCAGCGCGAGCACCAGCCAGCTCAAGCGCCAGTTCCCGGAGATCGTCGACTGGCTCCGCCGATCGAACGCGGTGCCCACCGGCACCGTCCTCTCGACGGGCACGGGTATCATCCAGCCCATGGATGTCGGACTCGAAGAGGGCGACGTCGTCACCATCGCCTGTCCCGAGATCGGCGAGCTGCGCAATCCCGTCGCCCTCGTGTAGGGGTCCCATGAAGTCGGAGGGCCCGAGCCTCGAATCCGTCCTCGACTCCCGGGACGAGACGCTCTACCGCGTGACGTCGTCCCAGGCCGGGCCGCCCGGAAGCCTGCCCCTCACCCCGGGCGACCTCGTCGACCGCCCCAGCGGCGACGTCTTCGGCTGGTCGCAGAACGTGGGTATGGGATGGACGCCCGCCGACCTGCGCCGCCCGGAGGTGCTCGTGCTGAGCACGCTCGGCGGCATCCGCAATCCGGACGGCACGCCCCTCGCCCTCGGCTACCACACCGGGCACTGGGAGGTGGGCCTCCTGGTGCAGGCGGCCGCGGAGGAGATCCGCGCCCTCGGGGGCATACCCTTCGCCGCCTTCTGCACCGATCCCTGCGACGGGCGGACCCAGGGGACGAGCGGCATGCTCGACAGCCTCGCCTATCGCAACGACGCGGCCATCGTGCTCCGGCGTCTCATCCGCTCGCTGCCCACGCGCCAGGCGGTGATGGGCGTGGCCACCTGCGACAAGGGGCTCCCGGCCATGACCATGGCCCTGGCCGCCGGCCGCGACCTGCCCGCCGTGATCGTGCCCGGGGGCGTGACCCTGCCCGCCAGCGACGGCGAGGACGCGGGCAAGGCCCAGACGATCGGCGCGCGCTTCGCCCACGGGCGCATCACGCTCGAGCAGGCGAGCGACATCGGCTGCCGCGCCTGTGCGTCGCCGGGCGGCGGATGCCAGTTCCTCGGCACCGCCGCCACCGCCCAGGTGATCGCGGAGGCGCTCGGGCTCGCGCTTCCCCACACCGCGCTCGCCCCCTCCGGACAGCCCATCTGGCGCGACGGGGCGCGGCGCTCCGCGCGCGCGGTCCTGCGGCAGCGGACCCTCGGCCTGGCCGTGCGCGACGTGGTCACGGAAGGAGCGCTGCGCAACGCGATGGCCGTGTACGCCGCGGTGGGCGGATCGACGAACTTCCTCCTCCACCTGCCCGCCATCGCCCACGCCGCCGGCCTGCGCGTGCCCGCGCTGGCGGAGTGGAAGGACGTCAACGGCCGCGTCCCACGCCTCGTGGACGCGCTGCCCAACGGCCCGCATCCGACCGTGCGCGTGTTCCTGGCCGGCGGCGTGCCCGAGGTCATGCTGCACCTGCGCGGGCTCGGCCTCCTCGACCTCTCCGCGCGCGCCGCCACCGGCGAAACCCTGGAGGCGACGCTCGCGTGGTGGGAGGGCTCGGAGCGGCGCCGGGCGCTGCGCGAGCGGCTGCGCGAGATGGACGGCGTGGATCCCGACGACGTGATCCTCCCGCCGGAGAAGGCACGCGCGCGGGGGATCACGAGCACGGTCAGCTTCGTCGGCGGCAACCTGGCGCCGGAGGGCGCCATCGTGAAGAGCACGGCCATCGATCCGAGCCTCATCGGCCCCGACGGCGTGTACCGCCACACCGGGCCCGCCCACGTGTTCACCAGCGAGCGCGCGGCCATCGCCGCCATCAAGGCCAAGCGTATCGCCGCGGGCGAAGTGCTCGTGCTGGCCGGACTGGGGCCGCGCGGGGCGGGGATGGAAGAGGTCTACCAGGTCACGGCCGCCCTGCGATACCTGGACCTCGCGAAGACGGTGGCCCTGATCACGGACGCGCGGTTCTCCGGCGTCTCCACCGGCCCCTGCATCGGCCACGTCGCGCCGGAAGCCCTGGCCGGCGGACCCATCGGCCGCTTGCGGGACGGCGACCTCGTGCGCATCGAGATCGACACCCGGCGCCTGGAGGGGACAATCGACTGCGTGCGGTGGACGGAGGACGGGACGCTGGTGCCCGACGACGCGACGCTGGCCGCGCGGACGCCGCATCCGGACCTGGCCCCCGATCCGGACCTGCCGGTGGACACGCGCCTCTGGGCCGCCCTTCAGGACGCGAGCGGCGGTCCCTGGGCGGGCGCGGTCTACGACGCCGAGCGGATCATCCGTCTCCTGGAGGCCGGCCGGCGCGCGCTGGGCGAGGATCCGCCCGGCGGCGCGCGATAAATTGACGCGGACCGACGCGCCAGCGTAGTCTCGCGCGACAATCGCCCTGTCGCGACAGACGCGACGACCTGGAGGCCCTTCGCCATGCGCTTCAACACTGCCGCGGCCGTCTGCCTGGCCTTCGCCGCCTTCGCCTGTGGCGGTCAGCCGGCCTCCGAGCAAGGGACGGCCGCGAGCCCCGCCTCCGGTGGGGCGGCGGCGGGCAAGCCCGTCACCATCGGCTTCTCCATGGACACGCTCAAGGAGGAGCGCTGGCAGAGAGACCGCGACCTGCTCGTGAAGTACGCGGAGGACCACGGGGCCAAGGTGCTCGTGCAGGCCGCCAACGGCAACGACTCGCTCCAGAACGAGCAGGCGGAGAACCTCCTCACCCAGGGCGTGGACGTCCTCATCGTGGTCGCCCACAACGCGGAGACGGCGGCCACCATCGTGGACTCCGCGCACAAGTCGAACGTGCCCGTGATCGCCTACGACCGGATGATCCGCAACGCGGACGTGGACCTCTACGTCGCCTTCGACGCCGTGCGCATCGGCGAGCAGCAGAGCCAGTACGCCGTGCAGCACATGCCCAAGGGCAACTACGTGCTCATCGGCGGCTCACCCGCGGACAACAACGCGCTGCTCCTGCGCGAGGGGCAGATGAAGCCGCTCAAGCCCCTCGTCGACAAGGGCGACGTCAAGATCGTGAGCGACCAGTTCGCCAAGGACTGGCAGGCCATCGAGGCGCTCAAGATCATGGAGAACGCGCTCACCCGCGCCAACAACAAGGTGGACGCGGTGGTGGCCTCCAACGACGGCACCGCGGGCGGGGCCATCCAGGCCATCGCCGAACAGAAGCTCACGGGCAAGGTGCTGGTCACGGGACAGGACGCGGACCTCGCCGCCTGCCAGCGCATCCTCGCGGGCACGCAGACCATGACCATCTACAAGCCGCTGGTCAACGAAGCCAACAAGGCGGCGGAGGCGGCCATCCTGCTCGCGAGGAAGCAGCCCCTCGCGGACAAGACGGTGGGCGTGAACAACGGCAAGAAGGACGTGCCCAGCATCCTGCTCGACACGATCGCGGTGGACAAGTCGAACATCATGCAGACCGTGGTCAAGGACGGCTACCACACCCTCGAGGCCATCTGCCGCGACCTGCCCAAGGAGCAGTGCCCCAAGCCGTAAAGGCCGCGATGGCGCTGCTCGAGCTGCGCGACATCACCAAGGACTTCCCGGGCGTGCGCGCCCTGGACGGCGTGTCGTTCACGCTGGAGAAGGGCGAGATCCACGCCCTCTGCGGCGAGAACGGGGCGGGCAAGAGCACGCTCATCAAGACGCTCTGCGGCGTCAATCCCTGGGGGACGTACGGCGGCGAGATCCTGCTCGACGGGGCGCCCGTGCGCTTCCAGTCGCTCCGGGATGCCGAGCACCACGGCATCGCGCTCATCGCCCAGGAGCTGGCCCTGGTGCCCGAGCTGTCCGTCATGGAAAACCTGGCCCTGGGCCGCGAGCCGGTGCGGGCCGGGCTCATCCGCTGGGATGTCGTGCGCAAGGAGGCGGAGACCGCGCTCGAGCTGGTCGGCCTCGACGTCGACCCCGGGCGCGCGATCAAGGAGCTGGGGATCGGCCAGCAGCAGCTCGTCGAGATCGGCAAGGCCCTGGCCAAGAAGGCGCGCATCCTGGTGCTCGACGAGCCGACGGCGGCCCTGACCGAGACCGATACCGCGCGCCTCATGCGCCTGCTCGCGGAGCTGCGCGCGAGCGGGGTGTCGCTCATCTACATCAGCCACCGCCTGGAGGAGGTCTTCCAGATCGCGGACCGCGTCACCGTCCTGCGCGACGGCCGCTCCGTCGGCGGGGCGCCGACGGGCGAGCTCACGGCCGAGAAGGTGATCGGCATGATGGTCGGCCGCGAGGTGGGCACCCTCTATCCGCGGCCGCCGCACAAGCCGGGGGTGCCCCTCCTCAAGGTCGAGAACTGGACGGTCGAGGATCCGCTCGTGCCCGGGCGCCGGGTGCTGCGCAACGTCTCCCTCGAGGTGCGCGAGCGGGAGATCGTGGGCATCGGCGGGCTCATGGGCGCGGGGCGCACGGCCCTGGTCAGCTCGCTCTTCGGGGCCGCGCGGAGCCGCGTGACGGGAACGCTCTCCCTGCACGGGGGCCCGCCCCGCAAGCCCTTCTCCTCGCCGCCGGAGGCGATCGCGGCCGGACTCGCCCTCGTGAGCGAGGACCGCAAGCGCTACGGGCTCGTCCTCGAGGCCTCCGTGTCCGAGAACCTGACCCTGGCCAGCCTGCTGCGCTTCGTGCGCGGCTTCCTCGTGGACGACAGGCGCCGCGAGGCGCAGGCCAGCGAGGAAGCGGAGGCCCTGCGCGTGCGCGCGCCCTCTCTGGGCGCGCCCGTGCGCCAGCTCTCCGGCGGCAACCAGCAGAAGGTCGTCCTCGGCAAGTGGCTGCTCACGAAGCCGAAGGTGCTGTTCCTCGACGAGCCCACGCGGGGCGTGGACGTCGGGGCCAAGGCGGAGATCCACCGCCTCATCGCGGAGCTGGCGGAGGCGGGGCTGGGAGTCGTCCTCGTGTCTTCGGACCTGCCCGAGCTTCTGGGCATGAGCCACCGCGTTCTCGTGCTGAGCCTGGGCGCGGCCACCGCGGAGCTGAGCGCGTCCCAGGCGACGCCGGAGGCGGTGATGACGGCCGCCACCATGAAGATATGACCGCCGCCCCCTCGCCGGTGGTGCCGCCGCCCGCCGCGCCCGCCCTGCGCGCGTCCCGCATCTCCGTCCCCTGGCGCTCGCTCATCATGGTGGGCGCCCTGGTCGTCATCTGGATCGTGTTCTCGATGACGACGGACGGCACATTCCTGCGCCCGCGCAACCTCTCGCTCCTGGCCCGGCAGACCTCGGTGACGGCGATCCTGGCCGTGGGGATGGTGCTGGTCATCGTGGCCGGACAGATCGACCTGTCCGTGGGCGCCCTCGCCGGCCTCATGGGCGGCCTGGCCGCGATCTCCTATATGAACCGCCAGTGGCCGCTCGGCGTCGCGTTCCTCGCCGTTCTCATCGGCGGATCGCTCCTGGGCGCGGCCCAGGGATCGCTGGTGGCCTGGCTGAAGATCCCCCCTTTCATCGTGACCCTGGGGGGCATGCTCCTCTTCCAGGGCGCGCTGCTCGGCATCACCGGCGGCATCACCGTCTCCCCGTCGCGGCCGTTCCTCTACGTCGGTCAGGCCTACGTGCCCCTGTGGATCGGCTGGCTGGTCATGGGATCGATGGCGGCAGCCCTGGTCGCGAGCGGCATCCGCAGCGGCGGCACGCGGGTGTGGAGCCAGTCCGGCTTCGCCGTCCTCGTCCTCGCCTTCACCGCGGTCATGAACGCGTACGAGGGCATCCCCGTGCCCGTGCTCCTGCTGCTGGCTCTGGCCGCCTTCTTCTCCGGCGTGGCCCATCACACCCGCTTCGGCCGTCATCTCTATGCGATCGGCGGCAACCGCGAGGCCGCCTTCTATTCCGGCATCTCGATCGAGAAGCACATCATCGGCGTGTTCACCTTGATGGGCTTCCTGTCCGCGGTGGCCGGCATCGTGCTCACGGCGCGCGTAGGGGCCGCGACCTCGGACGCGGGACGGATCATGGAGCTGGATGCCATCGCGGCCGCGGTCATCGGCGGGACTTCCCTTCTCGGCGGCCAGGGCACGGTCTGGGGTGCGCTGCTGGGCGCCCTCGTGATGGCCTCCCTCGACAACGGGATGAGCCTGATGAACACGGAGGCCTTCTGGCAGCCCATCATCAAGGGCTCGATCCTGGTGGCGGCGGTGGCGGTGGACATGGCGGGCCGGCGTACCAGGGGCTGAGTACGATGCGCCGTCCGGCTCTCGTCCTGTGCGCGATGCTCGCGGCCGTTTCCGCCGCCGCCGCTCCCGCCCCCTGGGTCGAGGTGAAGAGCGCGCACTTCACGGTCGCGACCGACGCCGGGGAGAAGTCGGGACGGAAGGCGGCCTGGCAGTTCGAGCAGATCCGCGCCGTCCTCCTGAAGCTCTGGCCCTGGGCAAAGATCGACACCGGCCGCCCGTTCGTGATCGTCGCCGCCCGGGACGAGACGACGCTCAGGGCATTCGGCCCCCAGTACTGGGAGGGCAAGCAGTTCCGGCCCATCGGCTTCGGGACCCCGGGGCGCGACAAGCACTTCATCGCGCTACGGACCGACATCCCACTGCCCGACGAGGTCGGCCAGAACCCGTACCAGAGCGCGTACTTCAGCTACGTGAGCGCGGTGTTCAACCGCTCGTTCCCGCGGCGGCCGCCCGCGTGGTACGCCCGGGGCGTCTCCGAGGTCATGAGCAACACGATCGTGCGCGACAAGGAGGTGCACGTCGGGCGCCCGCTGACCCACAACCTCCGGCTCATCCGCGACCGGCCGATCGTGCCGCTGGCCGAGCTCCTCACCGCCGACCGCACCTCGCACTGGCTCACCCAGGACATCGACATCAACGTCTTCGACGCCAACGCCTGGGCCTTCGTCCACTACCTCATCTTCGGTGAGGAGCGCGCGTTCGCGCCGAAAGTGGACCGGTTCAACCAGCTCCTCCTGGCCGGGACGGAGGCGCGCGTGGCCACGGAAGATGCGTTCGGGGACATGAAGCCGTACCACGACGGCATGCGCCGCTACGTCGACCGGGACCTGTTCACGTTCGGGCGCGTGGCCGTCTCCCTCGACACGCGGCCGGAGGCCTATGCCGTGCGCGCGTTCTCCCCCGCGGAGGCGTCGGTCCTACGCGGGGAGATGCTGGTGGCCATGGACCGTCCGGTCGAGGCCCGCGCCGCCGCCGCGGAAGCGGCGAAGTCGGATCCGGCCGCGCCCGGCCCCCACGAGATCGAGGCCGAGCTGCTCGACCGCGAGGACCGTGACGCCGAAGCCAAGGCCGCCTACGCGAAGGCGGCGGAGGCCGGCTCGAAGCGCGCGCACGTGTACTACCGTCTGGCCCAGCTCCAGTGGACGCCGCAGGCGGACCAGGCGGCGAACGAGCGACAGGCGGCGACCCTGGAGAAAGCGCGCGCCCTCGAGCCCGGAAGCGCGGACACGCTGTCGTTTCTGGCCGACGTCCGGGTCAACCTCGGTCAGGGCGAGGAGGCGCTGGCTCTCGCCAAGAAGGCGGTGGAGATCGAGCCCGCGGAGTCCTATCACCGCCTGACCCTGGCCCGGGCGCTCTGGCACCTGCGCCGGCCGGACGAGGCCGTGCAGGCCGCGCAGTCCGCTCTTCAGGCCGCGGACGACGAATCCCAGCGGAAGCACGCCCAGGAGTTCCTCGACTTCGTCGCCCGCGCCCGCGTCGCGCCCGCGCCTCCGCCGGCCGGACAAGCCTCCGAGACTTCGGGCGTGGACACGCCAGAGGCGATCGACCGGGCCTGCCGCGCCGGCGACAAGAGGGCGTGCGCACAGCTCGCCGTCCTCCAGGCCCTGGGGCAGGGCGTTCCCCGCGACCGCGCCAAGGCGCTGGCCGCGCTCCAGGGCCTGTGCGACGAGGGCTTCGACGACGGCTGCGTGGGCTGGGCGATCGTCCTCGCCTCGGGCTCGCGGCAAGACGTCGCCAAGGCGAAGCAGCTCCTCGACGCCGTCTGCGCTCGCGGGCTCGCGGAAGCCTGCGCGCTCGCGAAACAGATGCCGCGCTAACGCGCGGTGTAGATGGCGGCCGACCGGGCACCAAGCGACGCGCGCAACCTTCCGCCTTCGATGCGCACGGTCCCCCCGCCCAGCCGATTCTCGACCGTCCGGTCCGCCGTCCAGCCCGCGGGGGCGGTCGGGATGTCCAGAACGATCGACTCCGGCGCGTTGTTGAGCACCACCACCACCGCCTGGTCGCCGAGGACGCGCGCGTAGGCCCAGGCCTGCTCGGTCACGGCCAGCGTGACCATCCGCCCGCGACGCAAAGGCGGGAGCTCCGCGCGCAGCCCGAGGAGCCGCCGCAGGTGGCCGAAGACCGCCGCTTCCTCGGGCGTGCGGCCGTTCGTCGTGAACGCGTTGCGCGCGTCACCCGGGAACCCGCCCGGGAAGTCGCGGCGGTTGTCGGGATCGCCACCGCCGCGCATCCCGATCTCGTCGCCGTAATAGACGAGCGGGGTGCCGCGCGCGGTGAGGAGTAAGGTGTCCGCGAGCTGGCGGCCGGCGAGGGTGGCCCCGGGCTCGTTCATGAAGCGGCCGGTGTCGTGCAGTCCCGACAGCGTGACCAGAACGGAGGCGTCCGGATAGAGGCGGTCGTGGGCGAGCATGACCGCCAGCTCGCGCAGCGGCTTGCCCTCCGCGAAGGCGCGCCGGACCGGGTAGAACGACGGGAAGTCGAACAGGGTGTCGATGCCCGTGTCGATGCCGTCGCGCACCGCACCGCCCTGGAAGAACGAGACCAGGGCGGGATCGCCGTCGAACATCTCGCCGAGCAGGGTCAGCTTCGGGTACTCGCGGTGGAGGGCCGCGCTCCACTCCGACCAGAAGCGCCGGGGCACGTAGGGCAGGGTGTCCTGGCGGATGGCGTCGAGCCCGGTCATGCCCACCCACCAGAGCGCGTTCTGCACGAGGTACCGCGACACGTCGGGGTCGTCCTGATCGAGGTCGGGCAGGATGTCGATGAACCAGCCGTCCAGCGTGTCCCGCTGGGTGGCCGGGGTCGCGTGGGGATCCGCGATCGTCCAGGTCTGCCAGACGTTCTTCGGGTGGCGCTCGGCCGTGCCGTGGAACCAGGTGGGCGTAGGGGGATCCGCCACCCACGGGTGATAGGGGCCGGTGTGGTTCGCCACCTGATCCTGGATCACCTTCAGCCCCGCGGCGTGGGCCGCCTCCACCAGCTCCCGGTACTTGGCGAGATCGCCGAGGTGCTCGTCCACGGCGTAGAAGTCCACCGCGCCGTAGCCGTGGTAGTCGGTGATGGCGGCGCCGTCGTAGCGCTCCTTCTCGTTGAGGTGATCCACGTTGTCGTAGACGGGCGTCGTCCAGATCGCCGTGACGCCGAGGTCCTTCAGGTAGGGCAGGCGGTCGATGATGCCCTGCAGGTCGCCACCGTGGTAGTAGCGCGGCCGGGCGCGGTCGTGGAGGCCGCGCGCGCGCGCGGGGTCGTCGTTCGACGGGTCTCCGTTCGCGAACCGGTCCGGCATGATGAGGTAGACGACGTCGTCCGGCGTGAATCCCTGGAATCGGCCGTCGCGAGGGAGCGGCGCGCGCAGCTCGAAGGGCACGTCCGCCGATCCCGTGGCCGTGGTCAGGCGCAAGGCGCGCGGGCCGGGAGCGGCCCCGGGATCGATGGCCACGTCGACGAGGAGCGACGTCCCGGTCGCGCTCACCCGCGGCGCCTCCGCCACCCTCACCCCCGGCGCCGACGCGACGCGCGCTCCTTCCAGGTCGCGGCCCCGCACGAGCAGGCGCACGCTGGCCATCGAGTGGCCCGGCCACCAGCCCGGCGGCTCGACCTTCGCGACCTGGGGTGCGGCGAGCAGGGCGACGAGCGCCCCCGCCAGCATCACGCGACGGCCGCCACCGCCGCCGCCGCGACGGCCTCGGTGCGGTGGTCCTCGACGCGCTGCATGAGGACGGCGGCCAGGGCGAGGAGCACGCCGCCCGCGACGACGGCGAGCAGACGGTCGTTGCCGAGCAGGTGCGACATCACCCACCCGAAGCCCAGGGAGGCCACGATCTCGGGGATGACGATGAAGAAGTTGAAGATGCCCATGTAGACGCCGACGCGCCCGGCGGGGAGGGCGCCGGCCAGGATCGCGTAGGGCACGGACAGGATGCTCGACCAGGCGATGCCGACCCCCACCATGGAGACGAGCAGGCCGTACTTGTCGTGGATGACGGCGACGGACAGGAGGCCGAGCGCGCCCGCGAGCAGGCACAACGAGTGGGCGTTCTTGCGCCCGACGGCGCCCGCGAGCCGGGGCAGCAGCGGCGCGAACGCGAAGCAGACGACGGAGTACATCGCGAAGCACAGGCCGCCCCACTCCACGCCCGCGCGATAGAGGGGCGAGGACTCGTCCGGCGCCGCGAACACGTTGCGGGCCACCGCCACCGGGAAGTAGAGCCACATGCAGAAGAGGCCGGCCCAGGTGCAGACCTGGACCCAGGCCAGCCGCTTCATGGTCTCGGGCATGTGGGTGATCGCGTGCTTGATCTCGGCCGCGCCGCCGAAGAGCCCCCGCGCTGCCTCCTGCCGGGCGCGGAAGGCCTCGAGGTCGTCCGGCGGGTACTCGCGCGTGGTGAAGACCGTCCAGAGCACCGCGCCCAGGAAGGCGGCGGCGCCGATGTAGAAGGACAGCTTCACGTTGAGCGGGATGGTCCCGGCGGCGGCGGCGCTCATCACCCCGAACACGTTGGTCATGAGCCAGGGCAGGGCGGAGGCCACCACCGCGCCCAGGCCGATGAACAGGCTCTGCATGCCGAAGCCCTGCGTGCGCTGGTCCTCGGGGAGCAGGTCGGCCACGAACGCGCGGAACGGCTCCATGCTCACGTTGATCGAGGCGTCCAGGATCCAGAGCAGCCCCGCCGCCATCCAGAGCGCGGACGAGTTCGGCATCAGCAGGAGGGCGGCGGAGCTGAGGAGGGCGCCGATCAGGAAGTACGGACGGCGGCGGCCGAGGCGTCCCCAGGTGCGGTCGCTCATGTGGCCGATGACGGGCTGGACGAAGAGGCCGGTGAGGGGCGCGGCCAGCCACAGGAGCGGGATCTGGTCGGGACGGGCTCCGAGGTACTCGTAGATGGCGCTCATGTTCGCCATCTGCAGGCCCCAGCCGAACTGGATCCCCAGGAACCCGAAGCTCATGTTCCAGATCTGCCAGAAGCCGAGCCTGGGCTTGTCCATGTGGTTCACCGTTTGCGCCCCCTGGAGTGCGGACGCGCGAAGGATCTTACCCGCGATACTCCCGCTGGATGCGTCCTAGTGGAGCTCTGCGGGGCCCCCCACCCAGACGACGTGTGAAGCCAGCGGGCCTCCGGAGGGCGTTCACCACATACCGGCTCAACGCGCCCGATCCTCGGCGAGCAGCTCGACACTGTCGGTGTGCG
>Ga0209382_10001384_pt1 | contig 38347 bp, 37 predicted proteins | sample SoiMetdeltSBSDD5_FD_187599 | JGI IMG/M metagenome (GOLD analysis project Ga0209382, IMG submission 187599) | Bulk soil microbial communities from a Populus tree surrounding site in Tennessee, USA - Soil MetaG P. deltoides SBSDD5 (SPAdes) (version 2) | ecosystem: Environmental > Terrestrial >... | reverse complement strand
GATCGCGAACGAGAGCTCGCCGCGTGCGATCGCCGGCAGGAATTTCTGCCGCTGCGCCTCGGTGCCGAAGCGCAGCAGCAGCGGGCCGGACTGGCGGTCGGCGATCCAGTGGGCGGAGACCGGCGCGCCGGCGGCCAGCATCTCCTCGAGCACCACGTAGCGCTCGAGCGCGCTCCGCTCGTGGCCGCCGTAGCGCTTGGGCCACGTCATCGCGATCCAGCCGCGCGCGCCCATCTTCTTGCTGAACTCGCGGTCGAAGCCGCCCCACGAGTGCGCGCGCCGCACCGGTGAAGCGTCGCCGAGCTCGGCGCGCAGGAACGCGCGGACCTCGGCGCGAAGCGCCTCGGCCTCGGGCGGCAGCTCGCCGAGCTCGAAGCGGAAGGTCTGCATGCTCACGCGTACGACTCGCGCTTGCGGAGCTCGACGAAGAGCCCGTGCGTGTCTTGCGGATGCACCCAGGCCACGTCCTGGCGGCGGCCGTCGACGCGGACGCCGGCCTTCTTCAAGCGCTCGACGCTTCCCGGGATGTCCTTGCACTCGAAGCCGACGAGGTAGACGCCCTCGCCGTGCTTGGCCAGAAAGCGGCCGACCGCTTTGTCCGGATCGGTCGGCTGCAGGAGCTCGATGTGACCGATCCCGGTCGGGAGGATCGCGTTCTTGAATCCGAATTCCTTGGACTCGGCGCGGTGGTGCACCTTCAATCCGAACAGTCCCGTGAACCGTTCGATCGCCGCATCGAGATCTCGCACGACGACGGTCAGCTCGACGATGTCGCCCAGCATGATTCGCCTCCTCGGATCGGCCGGCGGGGCCGCGTCCGCGCGTTGCCGCGGGACGGCAGAGCGGATCATACAGTAGAATCTCCTGGCTCGCATGCGCCGCTCCGTCGCGAATTCTCCCGACTCGTCACGACCGTTTCCGGTGTTCTACGGCTGGGTGGTCGTCGCTATCGCCTTCGTGACGATGGGCATCGGCGTCAACGCGCGCACGGCGTTCTCGCTGATGTTCCCGCCGATCCTGGACGAGTTCGGCTGGCCGCGCGGGCTCACGGCCGGCGCGTTCTCGTTCGGTTTCCTCGCCTCGGCGATTCTCGGGCCCGTGCTGGGCCGCCTGATCGACCAGCGCGGTCCGCGCGCGGTCATGCTGCTGGGCGTCGTGATGGTCGGCGCCGGGCTCGGCCTGGCTCCGCTCGTGACGGCGCCCTGGCACCTCTATCTGACGCTCGGCGTGCTCGTGGCCGGCGGCACGGTGTGCCTTGGCTACACCGGTCACGCGCTCTTCCTGCCGAACTGGTTCGTTCGCCGCCGCGGCCTGGCGATCGGCATCGCGTTCTCGGGCGTGGGCGTCGGCTCGATCGTGATCCTGCCGTGGCTCCAGCGCTTGATCGCCGGCGCGGGCTGGCGCACCGCGTGTCTGGCGATGGCCGCGCTCGTGGTCGCGGCGCTCGTGCCGCTGAATCTGCTGACGCGGCGGCGGCCGGAAGACATGGGGCTCCTGCCCGACGGCGACCGCGCGCCCGACTCGGCGGGCGGCCGGAGCCATCCGTCCAATGTCGTCGATCACGCGTGGGCGTCGACCGAGTGGACTCTGGCGCGCGCGATGCGCACCGCGCGCTTCTGGTGGGTCTCGGTCGGATTCGTCGGTGGCCTCTGGGCGTGGTACGCCGTGCAGGTGCACCAGACGAAGTACCTCATCGAGATCGGCTTCGCGCCGTCGGTGGCGGCCTACGCGCTCGGCCTCGTCGGCTTCGGCGGCATCGTCGGTCAGATCGCGCTCGGCCATCTCTCCGACCGCGTCGGACGCGAGTGGGTGTGGACGCTCGCGTGCGCGGGCTTCGTGGCCTCGTATGCGCTGCTGCTCGTCATGCGCCAGCACCCCACACCGGCGCTGCTCTATCTGATGGTGGCGGCGCAGGGCATGCTGGGCTACGGTCTGGCGTCGGTCTTCGGCGCGATCCCGGCCGAGCTCTTCCAGGGCAAGCACTACGGCATGATCTTCGGCACCCTGAGCCTGACGTCGATCATCGGCGGCGCCGCGGGGCCGTGGATTACGGGCGCGCTCCACGATCGCACCGGCGACTACGTGGTCGCGTTCTGGCTCTCGATCGGCGCCAGCCTGGTCTCGGCGATCGCCATCTGGCTCGCCGCTCCGGGCAAAGTGCGTGCGGTTGCGGGCCGCGTGCCCCGCAGTTTATAAGGGAGGCCTCACATGAGCACCGTTGCTGCGCAGCCGATCACCGGACCGTGCGCCTGGCTCGGCGCCGAGCTGGCGAGCTCGACGAGCTGGATCCGCCGCTTCACGCCGGCGGAGCTCGCCGAGCTCGACGCGGCGCTCGGCGCCGTCAGGGCGCGCGGCCTCGCCTGGCGCCGCATCACCCGCGAGGATTTCCCGCTGCCGCGGTTCAGCGCCGACCTTGCCGCGGTGAGGGACGAGCTCGAGCACGGCCGCGGCCTCGTTCTTCTTCGTGGACTGCCGGTCGAGCGCTACACCGAGGACGAGCTGCGCCAGCTCTACTGGGGTCTCGGCACCCATCTCGGCACGCCGCGCTATCAAAACGCGCACGGTGAGCTGATCGGCGAGGTGCGGGACGAGCTGCGCGCGTACGGCGCGGTGAATCAGCCGGGCGTCGTCCAGGCGACCGGTGCCCCGGTGACCTCACGCTACAAGGCGCGCTCGAGCGGGCCGCTGCGCTTCCACACCGATCGCGCGGACGTGGTGGGCCTGCTGTGCGTGCGTCGCGCGCGAGCCGGCGGGGTCAGCAAGATCGTCAGCTCGGTCGCGATCAACAACGCGATCCTCGCCCGCCGGCCCGATCTGCACGCGCTGCTCTACCAGGACTACTACCGCACGCGCGAGGGCGAGGAGCGTGGCGGCGACCGACGCTGGTACGCGCTGCCGGTGTTCGGCGTGCGCGACGGGCGATTCACCAGCCAGTACTCGCGCACGTTCGTCGAGGCGGCGCAGCGCATCGACGGGATTCCGAAGCTCACGCGGGCGCAGGACGAGGCGCTCGATCTGCTGGCCGAGGTGGCCGAAGAGCTCTGCTTCGAGATGGAGCTCGAGCCGGGCGACATCCAGCTCTTGAACAATCACGTGACGTACCACGCGCGAACGGCCTTCGAGGACGACGCGGCCGGCGGGCGGGATCGGCTGCTGTTCCGGCTGTGGCTCTCGCTGCCGAATAGCCGCGCGCTGCCCCCGGGCTTCGAGGTGCTGTGGGGCAGCATCGAGCCCGGGGCGCTTCGCGGCGGCATCGCTCAGGCCTGATCCCGCCGCGCACGACGACGGCGGGGCTTGTCGCCCCGGCCGCCGAAGCGCGTTGGCGGTTGTGCGCGCCGCAGGCCGTCGCGGGGCTGGGGCCCCGCCGGCCGAGGTGCGCCTCTGAAGAGTGAGTTACTGCTTGGCGATCTCGAGCAGCTCGACTTCGAAGACCAGCGTGGCGCCGGGCTTGATCGTGGGCGGGCGGCCCTGGTCGCCGTACGCGATGTCCGACGGGCACACGAACTTGCTCTTGCCGCCGACCTTCATCAACTGCACGCCTTCGGTCCAGCACCGGATGACCCCGTTCAGCGGCAAGGTGATGGGCTCGCCGCGCTGGACGGAGCTGTCGAACACGGTACCGTCGGCGAGCGTGCCGTGATAGTGGACCTTCACCTTGTCGGTGGCCTTCGGCGAGGGGCCGGTGCCGGGCTTGAGCGTCGTGATGATGAGTCCCGATGCGGTCTTCGTGGCGCCCTTCTCGGCCGCGGCCTTGTCGAGGAAGGCCTGTGCCGCCTTCTTCTCGACCGCCGCGGTCGCGCCGGCGCGCGAGGCCTGCAGCTGCGAGATCTTCGGCGCGTACGTCTGAACGTCGACCTTGAACTCCTTCTTGAGGACGCCGTCGCTGATGCCCGCCTGCACCGACTCGAGGTCGCCCGGGTTCAGGTTGAAGGCCGCGAGGTTCTGACTGATCACGAGCCCGAGGGCGTAGAGCGTCTTCTGGTCTTCGGTCTTGAGCTCGGGGCCGGCCGCGCCGGCCGCAGCGACAGCGATCAAGACGATAGCGACGGAGACGGAGAGGGATTTGAACATCGGAGATCCTTTCTTCGCGCCGGTTATCGTAGGATAGGTCGATCTTCTCACGGGAGGCCAGGATGCCGGAATCGATTCCTGCACCGCTGATCATCGATACGCTCAAGGACACATTTCGCGAGGCGCGCGGTGCGAGCGCACGCGAGCCGCTCGGCTGGATCCTGAGCGTCCCGGACACGCACCAGAAGACGGTGCTCGCGGCGCTCGACAAGGAGCGCGCGCTGCGCGTGGTCACGTGCGCCACCGAGGACGAGGCAACCGCCATCGGCGCCGGGCTCTGGATCGGCGGCGAGCCGGTCGTGCTGATGATCCAGCACGCCGGGTTGTACGCCTCGGTGAACACGCTGCGAGGCGTGGCGATGGACGGCAAGGTGCCGATGTTCTACATGATCGGCCTCCTGCAGCGCGAGCGCGACCGCGATCCCAAGGAATCGCGGCACTCGATGGTGCGCTTCGCCGAGCCGCTGCTCGACACGTTCGGCGTGCCGCACGCGCGGCTCGAAGGGCCCAACGACGTGCACCTGATTCCCGAGTACTACCGGCTGAGCCGCGAGCGGCGCGGACCGGCTGCCGTGCTCGTGGGCCTGGAGACCAGCTAGATGGCCATCAAGCCCGAGGACATCCTCAAGGCGATCGCCGGCGCGCGCGGCAACGCGATCTGCGTTCCGACCATGACGACCTCGCCCGCCTGGCGCACCCTGGCGCCCGACGATCTCTCGGTCGGCTGCAGCGGCTTCATGGGCGGCGCCTCGTCACTGGGGCTCGGGCTGGCGCTGGCGATGCCGGAGCGTCGCGTGGTCGTCTTCGACGGCGATGGCTCGCTCCTGATGCAGCTCGGCTCGCTTGCCACGATCGCCGGCGCCGCGCCGCGCAATCTCACGCATCTCTTGTTCAAGAACGGCGTCTACCACACGTCGGGCTCGCAGGACATTCCGGGCGGGCTCACCGTCGACTTCGTGCAGATGGCCAAGGGCGCGGGCTACCGCAAGGCCTACGCCGTCACCGACTTCGACGACTTCAAGCGCCGGCTGCCGTCGCTGTTCACCGACGAGGGACCGCTGCTCGTCGAGCTCCACACGGGCCTGGCCGACAAGACGCCGATGACCGATCGCGGCGGCCAGCCCTTCAACCAGCAAGTCGAGGGCTTGCGCCAGAAGCTCCACAAGGGCTGAGCGCGAGCGCAATCCGGGCGCCGATGGCCGCACGTAGTGTCTGGTGTGAGTATCCGTGGGGCGGCCGCGTTCGACATCGACACGTATCTGGGGCGTTCGGGCGCCCTGGATCTCTCGGCCATCGAGTGGGCCGAGGTGCCCAGGCATCCGGTAACGCCGGAGACGATCCGCACCTTGCGGTACATGCAGGATATCGAGAGCCACACGATCGTCTATCTGCGGTCGCTCCTGGCGACTCGGGCGATCGACGACCCGGACGTGGCGCGGTTCCTGGCCTGCTGGGTGTACGAGGAGACCTTCCACGGACTGGCGCTCGAGCGCTTTCTGGCCGCCGCCGGCCATCCGATCGGCCCGCGAGCCACGCCGCGCGGGTACGAGCCGCCGGTCCGGTGGCTCGAGGCTCGGACCACCGCGCTCCTGTCTCGCCTGTGGCCGGATTTCTGCGCGGTCCACATGGTGTGGGGCGCGATCAACGAGCTGACGACGCTCACCGGGTACCGGCGGCTGGCGGCGCGCGCCGGGCATCCCGTGCTCACGAGCCTGCTCGAGCGGATCACGCTCGACGAGGCGCGCCACTTCTTCTTCTACTATCGCCAGGCCGAGCTGCGCCTGCGCCGTCCTGCCGCCGCGCGGATCGCCAGGCTCCTGGTCGACCGCTTCTGGGCGCCCGTCGGGAGCGGTGTGCAGCCATCCGGCGAGCTCGTGTTCATGGCGAGCTACCTCTTCGCCGGCTCGCGCGGGCGAGCCGCGGCACACCGCGCCGACGAGACAATTCGTAAGCTTCCGGGCTTCGCGACGGTACGATTGCTGGAGAACTGGCTCGACCGTTTCGCCAACGGAGGACGGCATGGCAACCGTAGCGACTGATCACTACCGCGCCTACGCGCCCCGACCTTTTACCCGAGCCGAGCGGGACTCCGTGACCATCCTGTTCGGAGGTCTCCACTGGCGCATCGAGCGGATCCTCCAGGCAGTGCTCGAGGGCAGCGGCTACCGCGCCCGGATCCTGCCCGTCGCGACGAAAGAGGACCTGCTGACCGGACGCGAGACGGCCGACATCGGCCAGTGCTGCCCGACGAGCTTCACCACGGGCAACCTCGTAAATTTCCTGAAGAAAGAGTCGAAGCAGGTCGGCGTCGAGGAGATCAACAAGAAGTACGTCTATCTGACCGCCGGCTCCTGCGGCGCCTGCCGGTTCGGCCAGTACCACGCGAGCTACGAGCTCGCGCTCCGCAACACCGGACTCGAGCAGTTTCGGATGTTTCTGATGGCGCAGGACAACCTCGACCAGAACATGGGCGACGGGCTCGATCTCAACCTGCCGATGACCCTCGGCTGCCTCTGGGGCATCTTCTGCACCGACCTCGTGCAAGACCTCGAGTATCAGGTGCGGCCGTACGAGGTGCTGCCGGGTCAGACCGAGGCCGTCGTCAAGGAAAGCATCGAGTACCTCTATCAGGTGTTCCGCGACCGGCCGGCGTTGTCGGCGAAGAAGTCGGTGCTGTGGCATCTCACGACGCCGTACTTCACGCGCGCGATGCGCGAGGTACGGAAGAAGTTCGGCGAGATCGAGGTGGATCGCCTGCGCGTGAAGCCGAAGGTGAAGATCACCGGCGAGTTCTATCTGCAGACGGTCGAGGGCGATCCGAACTACAACATCCATCGCTGGCTCGAGTCCGAGGGCGCCGAGGTCTATCCGGCGGCGATCACGATCTGGATGGACTACCTGCTGCGCCTGGGCCTGCAGCGCTTCGAGGACTATAGCGGCATCGAGAAGCACGCGCGGCTGAAGCTCGGTCTCGGCCGCGCCGCGCAGGGCATCTATCGCCTCACCGTGAACCGGCTGCGCCGCGCGATGGGCAACCTGCCGCACGAGACGCCGAGCCAGTTCGAGCTGCGCCGCCTGGCCGCGCCCTACTTCCACCGCAATCTGGACGGCGGCGAGGGCGACATGCTCGTGGGCAAGACGCTCTGGTCGTATCACAAGAAGAAAGCGCACATGATCTGCGAGCTCTCGCCCTACTCGTGCATGCCGAACACGATGTCGATCGGCGCCATGGCCGGCGTGATCGGCAAGTATCCGGAGATCCTCTACGCGCCGCTCGAGATCAAGGGCGACGCCGAGGTGCACGCGCTCTCGCGCTGCCAGATGATCCTGACCGAAGCCAAGAAGCGCGCCCAGCGCGAGTTCGACCAGGCGCTCGAGCGCACGAAGCTCACGGAGCCCGAGGTGCGCGCCTATCTCCAGGCGCATCCGGAGATGCGCAAGGCGACCTACCTGATCCCGCACGACGGCACCGCCGCCGGAACCGCCGCCAAGACCGTCCTGCACGTCGCCAAGCGGATGGGCAAGTCGTGAAGCTCGTCGGCGTCGACGTCGGATCGACGACCGTCAAGGCGGTCGTCACGCAAGACGGCAAGGTCACCTGGCAGGACTATCAGCGCCATAACACCCGCCAGGCTGAGAAGGTCGTCGAGTTCCTCCAACGCATGGAGACGGAGGCCGGCCTGACGGTCGGCGAGGACCGCGTCTTCTTCACGGGCTCGGGCGCCGGGTTCATCTCGCCGCTGGTCGGCGGCAAGCTCATCCAGGAAGTCGTGGCCGTCGCCGCGTGTGTCGAGAAGCAGCATCCCGACGTGCGGTTCGTGTCCGAGATCGGCGGCGAGGACATGAAGACGATCTTCTTCACCGCCACCGGCACCGGTCGCTCCAAGCAGGTCTACATGCAGTCGGCCTGTAGCGGTGGCACCGGGACGTTCATCGAGAAGACCGCGCGCAAGCTGCAGGTGCCCAGCGAGCAATTGGCCTCCCTGCCCTACGAGGGCATGAGCCTGCACAAGGTCTCGAGCAAGTGCGGCATCTTCGCCGAGACCGACGCCAACACCCTGGTGAAGACGGGCGTGCCGGTCGAGGAGATCATCGCGAGCCTGTTCGAGGCGGTCGTCTACCAGAACCTGGCGACCTTGACCAAGGGCAACACGCCGTCGCCCGAGGTGCTGCTGCTCGGCGGCCCGAACCTCTTCTTCAAGGGTCTGCAGGAAGCATGGCGCCATCACCTCGCCAAGCTCTGGAGCCAGCGCAAGCTCGATCTGGGCGGCCGCGAGCCGGCCTCGCTGATCGTCGTGCCGGCCGAGGCGCTCTACTACGCGTGTCTGGGCTGCGTCGAGATCGGCCAGGGCGAGAAGCCCGAGGTCGCGATCTACCAGGGGCGCGAGAAGCTCGTGTGGTGGGTCGAGACGGGCCAGCACGAGGCGAAGGCGAAAGAGGGCGCCCGCGGTCTGGTCGCCGGCGCCGGCGATCTCGCGACGTTCGTGACCGAGTACGTGAAGCCCGCGGCCGGCGCGACCTGCGGCGCCGGGCACCCGCAGTTCGTCGGCTCGGTGCTCCTCGGCTGCGATTTCGGCTCGACCACCGCCAAGGCGGTCGTGCTCAATGCGGATCACGAGCTCCTGTTCTCGTGCTACGCGCTCTCCAAGGGCAACCCGATCGAGGACGCGCAGTCGCTGTTCCGTCAGGTGCACGAGGCCGGCTACACGGACATCGGGGGCCTGGCGCTCACGGGCTACGGCAAGGATCTGCTGAAGGACGTGCTCGGCGCCGACATGGGCGTGGTCGAGACGGTCGCGCACGCGACGGCCGCGCTCCATTTCTATCCCGACGCGGACGTGATCTGCGACGTCGGCGGCACCGACGTGAAGATCATGATCCTGCGCCAGGGCACCGTCGCCGACTTCCGGCTGAACTCCCAGTGCTCGTCGGGCAACGGCGCGTTTCTCCAGGGCGTGGCGGAGCGCTACAACATCCCGCTCGAGGCTTACGCCGATCGCGCGTTCGAGGCCAAGGCGATGCCGAGCCTCACGATGGGCTGCGGCGTCTTCCTGCAGTCGGACATCGTGAACCAGCAGCGCAAGGGCTGGTCGGCCGAGGAGATCATGGCCGCGCTCGCGGCCGTGCTGCCGGTCAACGTGTGGATCTATGCCGGGCAGCTCCAGAACCTGCGCGCCGCCGGACGCAAGTTCATCCTCCAGGGCGGCACGCACCGCAACATGGCCGTGGTGAAGGCGCAGGTCGACTTCATCCGCGGCAAGGTGCCGGACGCCGAGGTGGTCCTGCATCCCTACTCCGGCGAGGCCGGCGCGATCGGCGCAGCCCTCTGCGCGGCCGACTGGAAGAAGCGCGGCGAGGCCTCGCACTTCCGCGGCTTCGACACGATCGCCGCGCTGACCTACAACAGCACCACGAGCGCCGCGACCGTCTGCAAGTGGTGCCCGATCAACTGCACGCGGACGTTCATCGACGTCCAGCTGCCGGACGCCAAGGGCCGCGAGTGGAGCAAGCTGCCGCTCGCGCCGGGCTGGGAGCGCGTGATCAGCGGCAACTCCTGCCCCAAGGGGCTCGTCGAGGACGTCAACGAGATGCGCGTGGTGAAGGCGAAGCTCGAGGAGGTCAAGCGTGAGTACCCTAACGTTGCCGAAATGGTTCGGAAGGACGCGTTCCGCCGGGTCAACGCCGCCGCCGTCGCGGAATAAGCTTCGGATCGGCATCCCGCGTGTCCTGAACCTCTGGAACACCCATCAGTTCTGGATGGGGTTCCTGACCTCGCTCGGGGTCGATCCGCGCAACGTCGTCTTTTCGTCCGACACCTCAGAGGAGCAGGGCCGGCAGTTCGGCAAGGGCCGCGGCACCGTCGACTGCTGCTATCCGGTGAAGTGCATCTCCGGCCACTACGGCGAGCTGATGTTCGGCCAGAAGCAGAAGCTCGACATCCTGCTCTCGCCGATGATCTACAACCTGCCCTCGTTCCTGTCGGGCCACGTCGCGAAGACGCTCACGTGCCCGCGCGTGATGGCGGCGCCCGAGAACATCAAGGCTGGGTTCATCAAGGAGTCGGACGCGTTCGCCGACGCCGGCATCAAGTACGTCTCGCCGTTCGTCTCGCTCGACGAGCCCCTGCTGGTGCCCAAGCAGCTCTTCGAAGGCGTCCGCGACGCCTTCCCTGGGCTCACCTACGAGGAGACCGCGAAAGCGGCCGATGCGGGGTTCAAGGCGCTGCGCGACTTCAGCGATCGCCTGCGCAAGAAGTCACGTGAAGTCCTCGAGTGGTGCGCGCGAGAGGACCGCGCGTGCCTGATGGTGATCGCGCGTCCGTACCACATGGATCCGGGCATCGGCCACGAGATCGAGGTCGACCTGCAGGCTTACGGTTATCCCATCTTATGGATGCAGTACTTCCCGATCGACACCGACCTGATGGACTGGGCGTTCGGCGAGGACGTCCGCGCCGGCCACATCAAGTCGCCGTTCGACATCCGCGACGTGTGGCCGTCGTCCTACAGCTCGAATACCAACGAGATTCTCTGGGGCGCCAAGGCCGCGGCGCGCATTCCGTGGATCGCCTGCGTCATCCGGATGTCGTCCTACGAGTGCGGGATGGACCAGCCGACCTACACGCCGGTGCAGCAGATCGTCGAGCGCTCGGGCACGCTGTTCTTCTCGTTCCAGGACCTCGACTCGACCAAGCCGTCGGGCTCGGTGAAGATCCGCGTGGAGACGATCACACACTATCTCGAGAAGTACGCGAGCTCGATCATCAGCCGCAAGAAGGCTGCGATGCCGACAGGTTGCCCCCTGCTGCCGCGGGCGTAGACCCGCCGAGATTCGCCAGGCGCCCGCGGAACTGGTCCACGAACTCGCGATAGGGGATCGGGAAGACGTCGCCCCAGTGCTCGCGCGGGTTCTCGTTTCGCGAGAATCGCCCCAGGAACTCCGTCACCTTCGCGCTGCCGTAGCGCTCGACGAGCCAGTCGATCGCCAGGAACGCCTGGCAGTACGTAGCCGGCGCGCCCATCTTGTTCGTGGCGGCGACCCACGCGGGATTGCCGGCGAGGTCCTGCAACGACGGAAACAGCGCGACCGGCACCGACGACGTCACGACCGTCCGCACGACGTGATCGCGCGACTCCGCGTACGGGCGGTAGTGCATGAGATCGAGCACGCGCATCTTCACCCAGTCGGCGTGGCCCTCGAGAATCCATTGCGCGGCCCGGCCGCGCCCGCCTTCGCGCAGCTGCATCTGGCTCACGTGCGCCAGCTCGTGGGCGATGAGCCCGGCGCGCGCCGTGTGGTGCATGCGCGCCAGGTAGTCGCCGCGCAGGAAGAGGCCGGTGCGCGCGGCCACGCCCGCCGCGAAGCGGCCCTTGTCCCACGCTTCGTCCCTGCTCTCGCCGGCCACCGCCATGAGCCCGTCGACCATGGTCCCCTGATTGACGTAGACGTACGCTTTGATCGTCGGGGGGAACGGCAGCTCGAGCTTGTGGCTGATCAGCCAGGCGGCCGTGTTGATGAGCTCTTCGTCGCTCGGGCTCGCGCCGAGTGTCGGAGCGGTCACGGCCTCGAACTGGATGTCGTACTGGCGGTAGGGTCCGCTGAGGCTCATGCCGGCGCACGCCGTCAGCCCAGCCGCGACCAGCACGAGCGCGAATCTCTTCATCCGGGCCTCGATACCGTGCGGACACCGGGCAAGTCAAGTATGCTCGCGGCCATGAGCACGACAGAGCGCATCGGTCCCCTCGGGCTCTCGGTCGGCCAGCGCGCGCGGCGCACGCAGACCGTCACCGCGAAAGAAGTCGAGCTCTACGCGCAGATCACCGGCGACCGGAATCCGCTGCACTTCGACGCCGACTTCGCCAAGCGCACGCGCTTCGGGCGACTGGTGGCGCAGGGCGGCATCGCGGCGGGCATGCTCAACGCGCTGGTCGCGATGGATCTGCCCGGCGCGGGCACGGTCTTCATGAGCCAGTCGCTCAAATATCTCGCGCCGACCTATCTGGGCGACACGGTGACGGCCGAAGTCGAGGTGCTCTCGCTCAAGCCCGACAAGCCCGTCTGTCAGCTGCGCGCGACGATCACCAACCAGGACGGCACGGTCCTGCTCGAAGGCGAGTGCTGGACCTACACGATGCGCCCGAGCTGATCGCGCCGCTCAGCCCTTGGCGAGCTCCTGTTCCTTCAGCACTCGTCTCAAGATTTTGCCCGAGGGCGTCTTTGGAATCGCGTCGACGAACTCGACCTCGCCCGGCACCTTGTAGTTCGCCAGGCGGCCCTTCACGAAGGCCACGACGTCGCTCGCGGTGAGGCTCTGCCCCTTCTTGCACACCACGAAGGCCTTGGGAATCTCGCCCGCCTCCGGATGCGGCTTGCCGATCACCGCCGCGTCGGCGACGGCCGGATGCTCGACCAGCAGCGCCTCGATCTCGGCGGGGGCGATGCCGAATCCCTTGAACTTGATCATTTCCTTCTTGCGGTCTCGGATGAAGAGATAGCCGCGCTCGTCGACGTAGCCGATGTCGCCGCTGTAGTACCAGCCGTCCCGGAGCGCCGCCGCGGTCGCCTCGGGGGCGCGCCAGTAACCGCGCATGATCTGCGGCCCGCGGATGCAGATCTCGCCGACCTCGCCCGGGCCGAGCTCTTTGTCTCCGGTCTCGATGTCGACGACCTTGTGCACGGTGTCGTGCGCGAGCAGCCCGGCCGAGTCGACGACGTTCTGGCTTTCGTCGTGCACGGGGTTCACGTGGGTCAGCGGTGAGGCCTCGGTCATCCCGTAGCCCTGCAGCACCGGCACGCCGGTGAGCTGCTTGAACCGGCGGGCGAGCTCGGGCGCGACCGGTGCCGCGCCGACCATCGTCGTCCTGAGGCTCGACAGGTCGTATTTCGACAGCTCGGGCCAGTTCGAGAGCATCAACAACACCGGCGGGACCACGAAGAACAGCGTGATCCGGTGACGCTGCACCAGCTCGAGACACTCGACCGGCTCGAACCGCTCCATCAAGACGCACGTCGCGCCCGTGTGAACCGCGGAGCCCATCAGCATCGTGCCGTAGATGTGATAGAAGGGCAGGAACAACATCAGCCGGTCGCTCTCACGCATGCGGATGCACGCGACGAACTGGATGTTGTTGGTGACGAGGTTCTTGTGCGTGATCATCACGCCCTTGGGCAGCCCCGTCGTCCCGCTCGAGTACGGCAGCGCCACCAGGTCGTCCTCGTCGATGTCGACCGGCGCCGGCGGCGTGGCCGGCCGGTTCGCGATCAGGTCGTTGAAGCTTCGCACGCCCGGCCGCGACGACTGGCCGGGGCCGACCGCGATCACGTGCTTGAGATGCGGCGTCCGCGCGCGCACCGAATCCACGAGCGGCACCAGGCTCGCGTGGACCACGATCGCCACCGCCTCGGTGTCGTTCAGCTGATACTCGATCTCGCGCTCGCGGTACGACGGATTCATGGGGCTCGCCACCGCGCCCACCCGCGCGATCGCGTAGAACCCAATGAGGTACTCGGGACAGTTCGTCGACAGGATGCAGATGCGATCGCCCTTGGCCACGCCCAGCGCCGCCAGCGCGCGCGCGAAGCGGTTCGTGAGCGCTTCGAGCTCGCGGTAGGTCAGGCTCACCTCGCGGAAGACGACCGCGACGTTCTCGGGATGGCGCTCGGCGCCGTGCGTCAGCATCTGGTCGTAGCGCATGCGCGGATAGTCGAGCGGCGGGCGGAAGAACTCGATGCTCACAGCGTCCTCGCCCGCTCGCGCAAGGTGTACTTCTGCACCTTGCCGGTCGAGGTGGTCGGCAGCGCGCCGAAGATGACGGTCTTCGGGATCGCGAAGTGCGGGAGGTTATTGCGGCAGAACGCGATCAGCTCCTCCGCGGTCGCCTGGCCGTCCGGACGCAGCTGCACGAACGCGCACGGCGTCTCGCCCCACTTCTCGTCCGGTCGCGCCACCACCGCCGACATCAGCACCGCCGGATGCCGGTTGAGGGCGATCTCGACCTCGATCGAGGAGATGTTCTCGCCGCCCGAGATGATGATGTCCTTGGCGCGGTCCTTGATTTCCATGTAGCCGTCGGGATGCTGCACCGCGAGGTCGCCGGTGTGGAACCACCCGCCCTCGAACGCGGTATCGGTCGCCGCTCGGTCTTTCAAATAGCCGAGCATGACGGTGTTGCCGCGCAGGAGCACCTCGCCGATCGTGCGCCCGTCCGCGGGCACCGGCCGGAGCGTCTTGGGATCGGCCACCATCTGGCCGTCGAGAGTCGGATAGCGCACGCCCTGGCGGGCGATCTTCTCGGCGCGCGCGGCGAGGTCGAGCTGCTCCCACGCCTCCTGCGGCGCGCACAGGGTCGACGGCCCGTGCACCTCGGTGAGCCCGTAGAGGTGCGTGACGTTGAACCCCATCTCGCTCATCGCGCGGATCACCTTGGCGGGCGGCGACGAGCCGCCGGTCTGGAGCTCCACGACCTGCGGGAACCGTGTCCGCTGCTCCGGCGTCGTCTGGATCAGCATCGTGAGCACGGTCGGCGCGCCGCACATGTGGGTGACGCGCTCGCGGGCGATCAGCTGGAACACGAGCGGCGGGTCGACGCGGCGCAGGCAGACGTGCGTGCCGGCCATCGCGGTGACCGCCCACGTGTAGCACCAGCCGTTGCAGTGGAACATCGGCAGGGTCCACAGATAGATCGGGCGCGGCGGCAGCGGCCACATCATCACATTGCCGACCGACTCGAGAAATCCGCCGCGGTGGTGATAGACGACGCCCTTCGGGTTCCCGGTGGTCCCCGAGGTGTAGTTCAGCGTGAGCGGCGCGCTCTCGTCGGCCGGCGGCGTCCACGCGAAATCGTCGGAGCCGGTCTCGAGAAATGCCTCGTACTCGATCTCGCCGAGCCGGTCACCCGCTCCCTCGTAGAGCACGTCGTCGACCTCGATCACCAGCGGCCGCGTGCGGAGCCTCTCGAGGGCGGGCCCGACCGTCCCGGCGAACTCCCGGTCGGTCAGGAGCACCTTCGCCTCGCCGTGCTCGAGGATGTAGGCGATCGTGCGCGCGTCGAGCCGCGTGTTGATCGTGTTCAGCACGGCGCCGACCATTGGCACGCCGAAGTGCGCCTCGAGCATCGCTGGGACGTTGGGCAGCACCGCCGACACGGTGTCGCCCTGGCCGATGCCGCGCCGGGCGAGAGCCGAGGCCAGCCGGCGAGCGCGCAGGTCGAAGTCGCGATAGACGATGCGCCGCGCGCCGTGGATCATCGCCACGCGGTCGGGATAGATCGAAGCGGAGCGCGGCAGAAAACCCAGCGGGCTCAGCGGCGCGAAGTTCGCGGCCGCGCGGCCGAGGCCCTGCTGGAAGATGTTGTTTTCCGGATTCGCCATGCCGAATCCCCTCCTCAAGGGCCAGACCTTAGCGCGGCGTTCTTCGCCGGGCAAGCGGCTGGCCGCGGCGCGGGCGCCGCTAGCTCGGGATCGGGAGCGCCACGCTAGAGGCCGAGAACCTCCGTGCGCCGATGGCTCACTGCCGGGAGGCTCTTGCGGATCTTGTCCTGATGCCCGAAGTCGAGCTCCGCGACCACCACGCCCTCCCCTTCGGGTGCCCGGGCCAGCACCGCGCCCCATGGATCGACGATCATCGCGTTGCCGTAGCACGCCAGGCCGGGCGGGTGCGAGCCGAACTGAGCCGCGGCCAGCACGAACACCTGGTTCTCGAGGGCCCGGGTGCGGACGAGCAGGTCCCAGTGATCCTTGCCGGTCTCGAACGTGAACGCGGACGGCGCGGTGATGATGCGCGCTCCACCCGCGCCGAGCCGTCGATAGAGCTCGGGGAATCGCAGGTCGTAGCAGATCGTGAGCCCCACCGGCACGTCGCCGAGCTTGGTCAACACCACGTCCTCGCCCGGCGACATGGTGTCCGACTCGCGATAGCGATTGCCTTCGACGTCGACGTCGAACAGATGGAGCTTGCGGTAGCGCGCAACGATCGAGCCGTCAGCCTCGAACGCCAGGCATGTGTTGAAGTAGCGCTCTTGCCCCGCGACCGATTCGAGAAAGCTACCGCCGACGATCCGCATGCCGCGCTGTCGCGCCACACGCGCCAGGAGCTCCGAGGTCGGGCCCGGAATCTCTTCGGCCGCCTCGCGGTGGCCGCGGCGACGCCCGAGATAGGTGAAAAGCTCCGGTAGCACCGCGAGCTCGGCCTGTCGATCGGCGGCCTCGTGCAGCAGCCGCTCCGCCGTTGACAGGTTCTGCGCCTTGTCCTCCGCGCTGTTCATCTGCACGACCGCGACGCGCATCTCGTGACTCCTTGTCGACCGGGTAAGAGCTCCCCGCCTGAATCCGCGAGCGAGTGCCAGTAGTCATAGCACATGAGGGGAGGGATAGCTCGCCGTCGCTTGACAACCCCGTCACCGCCCGTAAGATGACCGGGCTCATGTCTCGGCAGCCTTCTTCTCCGCGCGGGCCAGACACATGAGCGACGAGTTCCCCATCGAGGAGGTCGCGCGCTACTGGAACGGCAACGCCGAGGCGTGGGCCGAGCAGGTGCGGCGCGGGGCCGACGTGGCCCGCGAGTGGCTCAACAACCCGGCGTTCCTCGAATTCGTCGGCGACGTGCGGGGCCGGCGGGTGCTCGACGCGGGGTGCGGTGAGGGCTACAACACACGTATTCTCGCCCGCCTCGGCGGACGCCTGACCGGCGTCGATCTCTCGGAGCGGATGATCGCGCTGGCCCGCGAGGAAGAACGCCGCGAGCCGCTCGGGATCGACTACGTGCGGACGTCGTACACCGATCTCGGCGCGTTCGACGACGCGAGCTTCGACGCCGTGGTCGCGTTCATGTCGATGATGGACGGCCCCCGATTCGACCTCGCGATGCGCGAGGCCTTTCGCGTGCTCCGCCCCGGAGGCTTTCTGGCTTTCAGCATCACGCATCCGTGCTTCATCACGAAGGGCTCCCGGTGGATCCGCGACGCGCAGGGCGTGAAGATCGAGTGGGTGGTCTCGCGCTATTTCGACCCGTCCGGGTGGGTCGAGCAGTGGCGCTTCACGGACGCGCCCGCGGACGCCGTCGCGTTCAGCTCGCCCCGCTTCGACCGCACCCTGTCGGAGTACGTCAACACGCTCATCGGCGCCGGCTTCGTCCTCGAGCGGATCGAGGAGCCTCGGCCGTCGGAGGAGTATTGCCGGGCACATCCGAGCCAGCGCGGCTGGCGCGACCACGCCGGGGTTTTTCTCTACTTCCGCGCGACGAAGCCGCCAGCGGCGCGGGCCTGATCACGCGCCGGCTAGAGGCGGGGCGTGATCCGCTCCACCGCTTGAGCCGAGGTGATCACGGGGATCACCTCCATGTCCGCCACATCGCTCCAGTGCGTGATCCACTCGTCGATGAGCCGGCGATCGTCGCACTCCATGACCTGATAGCACCGGCCCATGTCGGTCGTCACCCAGCTCGAGATGTACTTGAGGCCCTCGGGCGCCTGGCGACCCTTGTCGCGAAACCGGCGATAGACGGGCACCGGGTCGCCGTTCTTGAAGCTCTCGATGATCATGTAGAGCATGCAGCGACTCTCCGTTTCGGCAGCGGCGTGGGAGCGCGCGCCGACTCAGCGCACGAGGCCCGCGCGACGCGGCAGGAACAACGTCAGCTCGGGAAACAAGATCAGGATCAACAGGCCGATGAACAGCGAGACGAGATACGGCCAGTATGCGCGGAAGTGGCGCCCGATCGAGACGTCCGCAAAGCGCAGCGCCATCAAGAGCCCTACGCCGATCGGCGGCAGGAAGAGCCCGATGCCGACGGCCGCGGTGAGCACGGTGGCGAAGTGGACGGGATGGATGCCGATCTGCTTGGAGATCGGGAACACGACCGGGATCAGCACCACGGCGGCCGGCAGCCCCTCGAGCACCATGCCGAACAGCATGACCAGCACCGAGACCGCCACCAGGAACAGCCACGGCGTCGAGTAGAGCGGCGAGAGGATCTCGCCCAGCAGCGCGGGCACGCCCAGCATGCCCATGAGGAACTGATAGATGCTGGCGACTGCGAGAAGAAAGATCACCGCCGCGGTAAGCAGCGCGGTCTCGTGCAAAAGGCCCCACATCTCGCGCAGGGTCACGTTCTTGTAGTAGAAGATCGCGGCCGCCACCGCGTACGCGGCGACCAGCGCGCCGGCCTCGGTCGCCGTGAACACGCCGAAGAAGAATCCGAGCACGATCACGACCGGAACCACCAGCGGCACCAGCGACGCACGAAACGCGACGCCGAGGCTCGCCCAGCTGGGCAGCTCGTCCTTGGGCCAGCCGAGCCGATGCGCCTGCACGAAGATGACGACCATCAGGCACGCGGCGGTGACGGCGGCCGGAATGAAGCCGCCGAGGAAAATCGCGACGACCGACGTGTCCATGATCTGGCCGAGGACGATCATGAAGATGGCCGGCGGCACCAGGATGCCCATCGCCGTCGCGGAGGCCACCAGCGAGGCGGCGTGCTCGGGCTTGTAGCCGGCACGCAGCATCGGCGGCGTCAGCATCGAGCCGATCGCCGACACGTCCGCGATCGTCGAGCCCGAGATCCCCGAGAAGAAGTACTCGGCGAGCACCACCGACATGCCGAGCCCACCGCGCACCCAGCCGACCAGACCGCGCGCCAGGTTCACGAGCGCGTAGGACATCCCGCAACGCTCCATGAGGGCACCCGCGAACACGAACGTCGGCACCGCCAGGAGCACCCAGCTCTGCGAGCCCGCCACCAGCGCCGACGGCAGCTTCTGCAGCGAGAAGTTGCCGAGCGCCAGGCCGACGATGCCGGAGAGCCCGAGTGCGAAGACGATCGGCGTCGAGAGCGCCACCAGCACCACGAACGCGATGACTACCGAGGCGACCATCGGCCTAGGCCGAGCCGCCTGCGAGCTGACCCCAGTGTCCACGGCCGGCCACCACGTCGGACAGCGCGATCAATCCGTAGACGACCATCAGGACTCCACCGGCCACCGACGAGAGGTAGAGCCAGCGCAGGTTCAGCACGAGCGCCGGCGAGAACGACTGGCTGTTCAACTCGGCCACCTGCCAGCCGTAGACCGCTACCAGCGCGCCGAACGCGACCATCAAGACGCAATGTCCGACGACGACCGCGCAGCGCAGCGGCACCGGAAACCGCTCGATCAGCAGATGCACGGAGAAATGGATCCCGCGCCGAATGCCGACGGCGGCGCCGACGAACGTGAGCCAGGCGAGCGACCACTCGCCGACTTCCTCGACCCAGAAGAACCGGATCGACGGCAGGTCGAACGTGGCGGAGATCCACGTCATCACGTAGCGGAGGAACACGCCGACGAGCATGTCGACGATGACGACGACCATCAGGACCGTGATGAAGACGTCCGGGATCGCTCCGAGCCACGACAATCGCCCGCGCATGGCGCGCGAATGGTAAAGTTGCCCCGCCTCGCAGTCAAGCGAACGAGGAGGACGGTCATGCGCGGACGGCTGTTGGCGGCGGCGATCCTGATGGTGGCGGCGTTCGCGATGTCGGGCGGCCCGAACCCGGCTTCCGGGCAGGCCAAGCCCGGGGCGAAGAAGCTCGACCTGGCGCACGTGACGCCGCCGCCGGAATCCAGCGGGGTCACGTTCAAGTGGATGTGCGAGGAGCTGACCAAGCGCTCCGGGGGGAGCCTCAACGCCGTGTTTCACGGCGGCACCCTCCTGACCAAAGAGCTCGAGATCATGGACGCGGTGAAGTCGGGCAACATCGCGATGGGCAGCCCGGCCGGCGCCGCGTGCACCGTCTTTCCCGAGATGTGCGTGTTCTTGACGCCGTTCCTGGTCCGCGATTACCAGCACGCCTACGCCATGTTCAACGGCGAGATCGGCAAGAACCTCGACGAGACATTCCAGAAGAAGTACAAGCTGAAGGTCGTCTTCTTCTACGACTACGGTTTCCGTCACTTCTGGAACAACAAGCGCCCCATCACCACGCCGGCCGATCTCAAGGGGCTCAAGATGCGCGTCCAGCAGGGACGCGTCTTCGCCGACACCGTCAACGGCCTCGGCGCCAGCGCGGTACCGATGCCGTGGGGCGAGGTGATCCCGGCCGCTCAGCAGGGCGTGATCGACGGCGCCGACCTTCCGGTGGTGAACATCAACGCGCTCAAGGCGTACGAGGTCGCGAAGTACGCCTCGATGACCTATCACAACTACGGACCGACCGTGCTGGTGATGAACCTGGATCTCTTCAAGAGCTTGACTCCCGAGCAGCAGAAGCTGGTGCTCGAGGTCGGCCGCGAGGCGCAGACCAAGGTGCGCGAGCTGACCGAGTCGGTCGACAACTTCCAGAAGGCGAAGGAGATCCTGGAGCCCAAGGGCATGAAGGTGAACCAGGCCGACGTGGCCTCGTTCCGCAAGATGGCCGAGGAAAAGATCTGGCCGCCCTACCGGCAGCAGTACGCCGAGATGTGGGACAAGATCGTCAGTACGCGCTAGCCAACCAAGTAAGGAGAGTCGCAATGGCCGTGACCGTCGGTTTCATCGGTGTCGGAAACATGGGCAACCCCATGGCCGCCAACGTGCTGAAGGCGTTCCCGATGATCGTCTTCGACATGAATGCCAAGGCGATGGAAAACCTCATCCAGGGCGGCGCCAAGCGCGCCGGCTCCGCGCGTGAGGTCGTCGAAAATGCCGAGATCGTCTTCACGTCGCTGCCGGCCTCGCCGGACGTCGAGGCGATCTATCTCGAGGCGGGCGGGCTCGTCGATCGCGCCAAGCCCGGCACGATCCTGATCGACCTCAGCAGCGTGCTGCCCTCCACGCCGCGCAAGATCGAGCCGCGCGCGAAGGCCCGCGGCGTGCATTTCCTCGAGGCGCCGGTGAGCGGCGGCGTCAGCGGCGCGCGCGCTGCCACCTTGGCGATCATGGTCGGCGGCGAGGCCGAGCCGCTGCAGCGGGCCACGCCGGTTCTCAAAGCGATCGGCCCGAACATCTTCCACGTGGGCCCGGTCGGCGCCGGCAACACCGTCAAGGCGATCAACAACATGTGCGCGTCGGTCAACTCGTGCGCGATGATGGAAGGCCTCGCCCTCGGCGTGAAGGCCGGCCTCGACCCGATGATGGTCTACCAGGTGGTCAAGGCCAGCAGCGGCGGCAGCAAGGCGATCGAGCGGATCCCGACGGCGTTGATCCCGCGCAACTTCGAGCCGGGCTTCAAGGTCGCGCTGATGAACAAGGACCTCGACACGTTCAACACGATCGCCAAGGAGCTACACGTCCCGGTCAGCTTCGCGAACGTCGCGCAGCGCTATCAGCAGGCGGCGCTGGCCGCCGGACTCGGCGAGCAGGACACGAGCGTGATCATGACGGTCATCGAGCGCCTGGCCGCCGTGAAGGTATCGGACGGCAAGTAGCCGGCTGTAGCGCGCGGTCGCGCCGCGCGCGAGCGATCGCTTACTCGTAGAAGGCGGGCGCGTACTTCAAGCGATCGCTCTGCGGCTTGTCGTGATTGATCCACAGCTGGGCCTTGCGTTCCTCGAGCAGCGCAGCGATGCGCTCGAGGGACGCCAGGGTCTGTTTACGATTGAAATTCATCGACGGCACGCGCCGGTGCGTCCAGTTGTCCTGAAAGTGCACCGCGTCGCCGGTCAGCAGTAGCGCGCCGGTTTTCGGCAGGTTCACCAGGAGCGACTGGTGGCCCGGCGTGTGGCCCGGTGTCGAGATGATCTTGATGCTGCCGTCGCCGAACACGTCGTGATCCCCCGTGAGCTTCTTGATGATCTGCGTCGATGCAAAGGCCGGTTTGGCCGGGCCGGCCATCGCCCAGTCGTACTCGGTAGCCTGGATCAGCACGGTCGCCGAGGGAAACAGCGCGATGTTGCCGACGTGATCGCCGTGCGTGTGCGAGACCGCCACGTATGTGACGTCGGCGGGCTTGAGCCCAATCTGCTCGATCTGCGCGGCGAGTGTTTTCGTCCGCCGATACGTGATGGCGCCGTTGGCGACGACCATGCCGTCCGGCATCGCGGCGACCGCGTCGGGGATGCCGGTGTCCCACAGCACAATGCCCTTGTCGTGCCGGATCAGATAGCAGTTGTCGGAGAACTCGATGGACTTGCCCGCGTTGATGCCGGGCGACCAGCGCGACTGATCCTTGCCGATGTTCTGGCCGCAGTCGAGCACGTAGAGCTTGTCGATTCCGGGCGCCGCGGCCCCGATCCCGACGACGGCTGCCACCGTAAGCGCCAACACCAGCGCCGTGATTGCCTTGCCGGTCATAGGTTGGCTCCTCTGCCGCAACACTTTACCGGCGCGCTCTCCACCGTACAACGCCGCGCCACCGCCGAACACCGTGCGCGCTTGGCTTAGCCCGGGTTCCCGACCGCACGCACCTTGCGGGGCGCCGCGATCCAGATGGCCAGCGCCGATAGCACGGAGCCGGCGATCGCGATCCAGAACGCCGGCGTATAGCTGCCGGTGAGATCGTACAGCGCGCCGGCCACCCACGGACCGGCGGCGCCGCCGCCGATCGCGGTCAGCATCAGCGTGCCGAAGACCGAGCCGTAGTGGCGGCCCTCGAAGATCTCGGCGGGGATGGCGCCGATCACGGACGTCAGGCCGTAGCCCAGCAGTCCCTGCGAAACGACCATGACGTAGAGCAAGGTCACGGTCGGCGCGTGCGGCAACGCCAGCAGCGCGAGCAAGCACAGCACGAAGCCGAGGCTCCCGACCGTCCAGACCCACTCGCGCCCGATCCGGTCGGAGAGATAACCGAGCACGATCTGGCCGGGAACTCCGAAGAGGCTCACGAGCCCGAGGGCCCAGCCGGCGAGCGACGGGCTGAACCCGACCTCGACGAGGTATTTCGTCTGATGGACCTGCACCGCGTACCAGGCGAAGAGCCCGAAGAAATACGCGACGCCGATCCACCAGAAGCGGCTCGTCCGGATGGCTCGGGCCAGCGTCCAGTCGACCGACGCCCACGCCGCGTCGACGACATTCGTTCGGCGCGGACCGGCCGCGCCGCTCGGCGCGACATCGCCATCGGGCCGTAGGCCCATGTCCTCCGGCCGTCGCTTCAATACCAGGTTCAGCGGGGCGAGGATGCCAAGCACGAGCAGCGCCAGCGCCCAGCAGGCGGCGCGCCACCCGGTGTGCGCGATGAGCGTCTGGAGCCACGGCAGCAGCACGATCGAGCCGAGGCCGACGCCGGAGAACGCCAGGCTCAACGCCAGCCCGCGCCGGCGCACGAACCAGTTGGGAAGAAACAGCGACTGGCCCGTGTAGCCCAGACAGTTGGCGCCGCCGCCCACCAGCACGCCGAGCGTCGCATAGAGATGCCACGGTCGGCTTACCAGCGGCGCCAGCATCAGGCCGATCGCCATCACGATCACGCCGATCTCGATCACGACGCGCGGGCCGCGGCGGTCCATCAACCGTCCGACGAGCGGGCTCAGGAAGGCCGAGACCAGGAAGCCGAACGAGAACGCGCCGGCGGTGACGCCGCGATCCCAGCCGAACTCATCCAGGATCGGCGGGAACAGCAGCGAGAACGCCGTGCGCGCGTTGACGCCGATCGCCATGGTGACGAAGCCGGCGGCGACGATGATCCAGCCGTAGAAGAAGGGCAGCGCGGGTCTCGTGCGGCGGCTCAGCGGATCAGGTTCAGCGGCGGCTCTCCTCGCGCGGTCCGGCCGATGTTCTCGGCGATCAGCATTGCCCGCGCCTCGAGCATGCCTTCGGTCCAGCCGGACATGTGCGGCGTCATCATCACGTTGGGCAGCTCGTGAAAGGGCCGCCGACCCGGAAAAGTCGGCTCGGCGCTCCTTGGATATTGATACCAGACGTCGAGCGCGGCTGCCGCGATGCGCTTGTCGTAGAGCGCCTGATAGAGCGCGTCCTCATCGACGATCTCGGCGCGCGCGACGTTGACCAGCATGGCGGTCGGCTTCATGAGCCCGAGCTCCCGAGCGCCGATCAGGCCCTTCGTCTCTTCATTCAGCGAGAGCGTGACCGCCAGATAGTCGGCGCGACGCAAGACTTCGTCGAGCATCTCCTTGCCGCCCAGCAGCGAGAGCCCGTCGGCTTCGGATCGGGCCACGTCGCGCCGGATCGCGCAGACAGCCATGTCGAACGCCCGGGCGCGACGCGCCAGGGCCTGCCCGATCCGCCCGTAACCGAGAATGCCGAGCGTCTTGCCCGCCATCTCCGGCCACGGCGGCGGCGCCGCGACGCCGACCCCCCACTGGCTCTCCCAGACGCCGCGACGGAGCGACGCATCGATCCGGCCAAAGCTGCGCGTCACCGCCAGCATCGCACCGATCACGTACTCGGCGATGCCGACCTCGTGCCCGTACGCATTCGCGAGCGCGGCTCCGGCCGGCACCGCCGACCGGTCGATACGATCGAGCCCGGCGCCCGGGACCTGAACGAGCTTCAGGTTCTTGGCTGCCGCTGCCATCTGGCGATTGAAGGCCAAGGTGACCAGTACCTCGACGTCGGCGAGCCGCGAGACGATGCCGGCCTCGTCGCCCGTGATCACGTCGCACGGCGCAGCCAGCCGCGCGCGGACGGCCGGCGCGAGCGTTGTCGAGAAGGTTCCGGCGAAGGCGACTCGTAGCATGGTGTCTCCCCGGTCGCATCGTCTCCGCATCGCCTTGGTAGGTCAATTACTCACGAGGTAAAGCCCGGATGACTCGGCCGCGGGGCGTGTGTATGATTCCCCAAAATCGAGCTCCTGGGGGTGCGGCGATGCCGCTCAACGGATCGACTGAGGCTCGAAAGCTTCGCTCTCGCCTCAACCACCCGATCATCGACGCCGACGGGCACTGGCTCGAATACGGTCCGGTCATGCGCGACGAATTCCGCCGCATCGGCGGCGACGCGGCCGCCGAGGCCCTCGCCGCAGCGACAGACCGCGTTCCGAGCGCGCTCAGGATGTCCGTGCCCGAGCGGCGGCGGCGCCGGGTTGCCATGGAGGCGTTCTGGGGCTCGCCGTCGCAGAACGCGCTCGATCGCGCTACCGCGATGCTGCCGCGCCTCATGTACGAGCGGCTCGACGATCTGGGCATCGACTTCTGCGTCGTCTACCCCACGGCCGGGCTCGGCTTCCATCGCATGCAGGACACCCGGCTGCGCCGCGCGATCTGCCGCGCCTACAACGTGTTCACCGCCGACCAGTTCCGCGGCCTCGAAGATCGCGTGATCCCCGCCGCGATCATCCCGATGTACACCCCCGAGGAAGCGATCGAGGAGCTCGAGTTCGCGTCCAAGCAGCTCGGGTACAAGGTGATGATGGTCGGCGGTCTCATGCGGCGCAAGGTCGCGGCGCTCGCCGAGGAGAACCCCGAGGCGTCGAAGGTCGTCGACTGGTACGACGTGGTCGGCCTCGACAGCGACCACGACTACGATCCGGTGTGGAAGAAGTGCCTCGAGCTCAAGATCGCGCCGAGCTTCCACAACGGCGCGCGCTCGATCCTCCTGCGCAACTCGCCGTCGAACTTCTGCTACAACCACATCGGTCACTTCGCGTCCGCCGGCCACGCGGTGGCGAAGGCCATCTTCCTCGGTGGCGTGACGCGGCGGTTCCCGAACCTGAACTTCGCCTTCCTCGAAGGCGGCGTGGGCTGGGCGTGCATGCTGTACGCGGATCTCATCGGCCACTGGGAGAAGCGCAACCGCAAGGCGCTCGAGTCGACGAACCCGGACAACCTCGACGTCAAGGCGCTGCTCGGCTATGCGCAGAAGTACGGGCAAGAAGCTCTGGTCGAAGCCGTCCGACGCGGCGAAGGCCTCGAGGGCGATTCGAACTCGAAGCTCACCGGCGGGCTCGAGGACCTCGACGACTACTTCCGGTGCAAGATCGGCGCGAAGAGCGACATCAAGGATCTGTTCGTGCCGCGCTTCTACTTCGGCTGCGAGGCAGACGACCCGGTCAACGCCTGGGCCTTCAACAAGAAGGCCAATCCGATGGGCGCCCGCCTCAACGCGATCTTCAGCTCCGACATCGGCCACTTCGACGTGCCGGACATGACCGAGGTCGTGCCCGAGGCGTACGAGCTGGTCGAGCACGAGCTACTCACCGACGACGACTTCCGCGACTTCATGTTCACCAACGCGGTGCGGTTCTGGGGCGAGGTGAACCCGGACTTCTTCAAGGGCACCGTCGTCGAGAAAGCGGCGGCTCAGGCGCTCGCGCAGCCGTCGGGTGCTCCAGTCGGCCGGTAGCGGCTTCGCGGTTGCCGCGCACGGCGCCTCGAGGGCGGGTCTCCTCGTCCTCTTGCTGGTGACGGCGACCGCCTGCAGTCCGTCCATCTACGGCTGGACGGTGAGGACGTCCGCCACACCGCAGGCCGCATCGTTCAGCCCATGGGCGCTGGCGCGCGAGCCCGTCGCGATCTTCGAGGCGCACGCGCCCGGCGGCCTGCGCGGCAACGAGCTCGGTCTCTCGTTCTATCTGGCGGACATCCTCAAGGCCGTGACGCCGGAGTTCAAGGTGGTCTCGCCGCAGGACACCGCGACCCGGATCAACACGCGCGGCCTGGCGGCCGAGTACGTCCGAATGCGCACGGATTACGAGCAGACCAATCTCCTCGAGGCGAGCGCCCTCAAGAAGCTCGGGGCTGCCGTCGAGGCGCGCTACGCCTTTCAGCCGCGGCTGGTGTCGTTCACGCAGACGATGACCGAGCGCTGGAAGTTTGCCGACTTCCGCATCGTGCAGACGCGCTCGAGCATCCTCCGGCTCTCGCTCCAGCTGTGGGACACGCACACCGGCGAGCCGGTCTGGGCTTCCATCGCCGAAGCCATTGTGTCGAGTGAGGTGATCTTGCAGGATCCGGTCTTTCTCGAAGACGCGGCACGCGTCGCGCTCGGGAGCGTCCTGGCCGATTTTCTCCGCGGGAGGACCGGGACCACGTACACGCCGCTCAACAAGGCCGTCGACTCGCTGATCAGACGACCGCCGTCGCCGGAAGAGGAGCAGGAAAAGAAGTGAGCTTTCAAGCCGTCGACTACCTCGTGCATTTCTCGAACATCTTGCTGCTGGTCTCGTATTCGGTGCGGGACATCCTGTGGCTCCGCTGGTTCGCCGTGGCCGCGGCGCTCACCAACATGCCCTACTTCCTGCTGCAGCCCACGGTGCTGTGGCCGCCGATTCTCTGGGGATCGGTGTTCACGGTCATCAACCTCTATCAGATCTCCCGCATCTATCTCGAGCGCCGGCCGGTCGTGCTGTCCCAAGACGAGCAGCGGCTCTACGAGCTCGCGTTTCGGACCCTGCGGCCGCGTGAGTTTCTCTCGCTGACCCTCGTCGGCGAATGGAAAGACGCCGCGGTCGGCGACCGCGTGTTGACCGAAGGCGAGCCGGTCTCGCACCTCTGCATCTCGATCGCCGGCAACGCGGAGGTCAGGAAGCACGGCAGGCCGATCGGGACGCTCGAGCCTGGACACATCATCGGCACGGCCATGGCCATGACAGGATCTCCGTCGCCGATCGAGGCCACGTTCACCCAGCCGGCGCGCTACATGGCCTGGCCGCTCGCGAGCCTGCGCACGTTCATGGACAAGCGACCGGATCTGCGGATCGCCCTGCAGGGGCTGGTCAGCCGCGACCTCGCCGGAAAGCTGGAGCGGCTGTTGCCGCAGTGATCCGCGTGGTCAGCGCCCGTTCGAGATGGGCTATCGCGCGCTATCGGTGATGATCGACCTGATCAACGGCAAGAAGGTCGAGCCAGTGATCTACACCGGCCTCGACGAGTGCACGCAGGAGAAAATCGCGACCTGCATCGCGAAGTAACGGGTGCGCGCGCGAGGCTTGACCGCTTCCGGAGACCGACGTAGCATCGGGCCGCTTTCTCGACAGTCCGGCTCTCGCGCGCGGTGTGGGGTGCTCGCGACCTTCGTGATCCTCACTCCGTAGAAGGAGTAGAGAGATGAAGACGGTCCTGTCGCCCCTCACCCTCGGCATCGCCCTGATCATGCTCGCCTGGTTTCCTGTGGCGGCGGCAGCACAGGAGAAGCCGACGACCCAAGGCGAAGCGCAAGGGTTCGCCTACGCCGCGCCGGCGTTCATCAAGGAGCTGGACTCGAAGTATCCCGCCCAGCCTCCCGTCCCGCCCTCGCCGCCCCGGTATGGCGGCGTGCTGCATTTCCCGGCGACGGTGCGCGCGTTCGATCCCACCGCTGGCTATCGTCCGGAGCTGGCGCTCGTCTGGGACACGCTCACGGAGTGGGAATCCACGTGGTACTTCCCGGAGGTCCAGCGGACTCCGACGATCCGCAAGACCCTGGCCACGAGCTGGGAGATGGTGAATCCCTCGACGTGGATCTTCAAGCTCCGCCAAGGTGTCCGGTTCCACAACCGGCCGCCCGTCAACGGGCGCGAGATGACCGCCGAGGATGTGAAGTACTCGTACGAATTGCTGAAAGACAAGGCGCAGTATTCCACGCGCGCCGCCCTGGTCAAGACCATCCAGGTCGTCGACAAGTACACCGTGAAGTTCGAGCTGTCGATGCCGGATCCGAGGTTCTACCTCAACGTCGTCGACTCGCTGTCGCCGGTGATCGTGCCCCGCGAGGCCGTCGAGGCGCCGGGTGGCCTCGCCGAGAATCCCATCGGAACCGGCGCGTTCATGCTGAAGGAGTTCGCGCCCGGCGAGGGTGCCTTGCTCGTGCGGAATCCCAACTATTACCTGAAGGATCACGAGGGCCGGCAGCTGCCCTACGTCGATGCGGTACGTCTGTTCTTCACCAAAGATCCCGCCACGGACACGGCGTTGTTCCGCACCCGGCAGCTCGATTTGATGCGCGTCTCGACCCTGGACGTTCTCTATGCGCTGATGAAGACCGTCCCTGACTTACAGCTCTACCGCGTGCCATCGTTCGGATGGGGCGACTACGGCGTCAGCATGGCGCTCGACAAGAAGCCCTACAGCGACGTGCGCGTCCGGCAGGCGCTCTCCATGGCCATCAACCGCGACATCGTGGCCGAAGTGATCAATCGGGGCGACGCCGCGCTGTACGGGCCGTTCCCCTGGGCCCTCGCCGGCTATACCAAGCGCACGGACTACACGTACGCCAGTCTGGGCCCAAACTACGAGTACAACGTCAAGAAGGCCAAGGAGCTCCTGGCCGCGGCGGGCTACCCCAACGGTTTCGACATGGAGCTGGAGTGGGCCGAATTCCAGGGATGGACCTTCAACGAATTCGCACAGCTCGTCGCGCGATTCTTCGGCGACGTCGGCCTCCGCGTGAAGCTCAAGCAGCTCGAGACGTCGACCTGGATCGCGAAGGCCGCCGGCGTGCAGCCCTTCCCGCACGCCCTGGCCGCGTTCAGCCCCATCGGGGCGGGCCCGAGCTTCATGGACTGGGTGTATCTGCGGTATCACTCGTCGTTCCCCCGGACGATCAACCGCGAAGGGATCAGCGACCCGAAGCTCGACGACCTGCTCGCCACGTGGCGGCTCGATCCCGGCGAGAAGCGGCCGGCGCTCCAGCGCGCTATCTGGGATCATCTGCGACAGAACGTCTACCGCATCACCACGATCGTGCCGCCGCACTACCGCATCGGTCAGTCGTACGTGCACGCGGGCGCGAACCCCTATTGCTGGTTTCCCGGGTACTGCTCATATGAGGCCAAGACGGCCTGGATGACGGAGAAGGCCCCGAGCCGGAAGCTCGACAAGTTCGCTCAGTAGAAAGGCGGGCATGCGGACGTACGTGGCGCGCCGCGTCCTGCAGGGACTGCTGGTGCTGTGGCTCGTCTCCCTCGCGATCTTCTCGCTCGTGCGCATTCTGCCCGGCGACGCCGTCATCATGCAGCTCGACCAGGCCGCCGCCCCGAGTCCCGAGGCCCTGGCGCGCGCCCGCCAGGAGCTCGGGCTCGAGCGGCCGTTCCTCGCCCAGTACCGCACCTGGATCACCGGCGCCCTGCATGGGGACCTCGGCCGCTCGCTGATCACCCGCCGGGCTGTGACGAGCGAGCTCGGCAAGCGCATCAGCCTGACGTCGCACCTGGCCGTGATGTCGATCATCGTCGCGATGCTCATCGCGCTGCCGGTCGGCGTGCTCTCGGCGGTGAAGCAGGACACCGCGAGCGACTACCTGGCCCGCTTCTTCGCCATCCTGGGCCTGTCGCTCCCGGACTTCTGGCTCGCCACCGTGGCCATCACGTTCCTCGCGATCTGGGTCCAGTGGATCCCGCCCGTCGGGTTCGCGCCGCTCTGGGAAGATCCCGCGCGCTGCCTCGCCCAGCTCACCATCCCGGCTCTCATCATCGGGGCTCGGTTGGCGGCGGTTTCGATGCGGATGACGCGCTCATCGCTGCTCGAGGTGCTGCGACAGGATTACATCCGCACCGCGCGGGCCAAGGGGGCGCGCGAGCGCGCGGTGATCGTGCGGCACGCGCTGAAGAACGCCTTCATTCCCGTCGTGACGGTCATCGGCCAGCAATTCTCGGTGCTGCTCGGCGGCACCGTCATCGTGGAGTTCATCTTCCTGCAGCCGGGCGTCGGTAGCCTGATGCTCGACGCCGTGCTGCTGCGTGACTACACGCTGATCCAAGGCGCCGTGCTGTTCTTCGCCGCGGTGATCGTGGCGATGAATCTGCTCGTCGATCTGAGTTATGCCTGGCTTGATCCACGAATCCGTTACCGCTGACGCCGCGGCCGCCGCATCGCCGCGTGAGCTGAGGGTGCCCTCGGCCCTTCGAAGCGCATGCGCCGAAGCGTGGAGGCTCGCGCGGCGCAAGCCGCTGGGTGCGGTTAGCGCGCTGATCGTCCTCGGGCTGGTCATCGTAGCCGTCTTGGCGCCGGTACTGGCCCCCAGGGATCCCAACCTGTTCAATCTCAACGAGCGCGGGCTGCCGATCCGGATGCAGGCGCCGTCCGCCGCGTTTCCGTTGGGGACGGATCCCCTCGGACGGGACGTGCTGAGCCGGATCATCTACGGCGCGCAGGTCTCCCTGGTCGTGGGGCTCGCGTCGGTCATCATCGGGACCCTGCTCGGCACGTTCCTCGGGCTTGTGTCCGGCTACTGGGAGGGGAAGCTGGACCACGTCATTCAGCGGGGCGTCGACACCACCATGGCGATTCCGGGGATCGTGCTGGCGCTGGCGGTGATGTCGGTGCTGGGCCAGAGCCTCGTCAACATCATTCTCGTCATCGCGCTCGTGATCGCCCCGGGCGCGTCGCGTGTCGTGCGAGGCACCGTCCTCGCAGTCAAGCAGCACACGTTCATCGATGCGGCACAGGCGCTGGGGGCATCACCGGGCCGCATCGTGGTGCGGCACGTGCTCCCGAATGTCTTCGCGCCGATTCTGGTCATCGCGACGGTGTGGCTAGGGAACGCCATCGTCATCGAGGCCGCCTTGAGCTTTCTCGGGCTCGGCACGCCGCCGCCGACTCCGACGTGGGGAGCGATGCTGAGCGGCGAGGGTCGCAGAAACCTCGAAACCGCGCCCTATCTCGCGATCTTTCCGGGTCTGGCGATCAGCATCGTGGTGCTGGCGTTCAACATGCTGGGCGACGCGCTGCGCGACCTTTTGGATCCGCGGCTGCGGAGCCGCTAGACGCGGTCTCTCTGTCATCCGATGTCGCGAACCCGAGCGCGCTTCGCCAGTGTGGTCGTGGGAGCAAGCCGGTCCGCTGCCGCCTGGAGCGGCACGACCCTTCGGGCCGCCGCTTTCGTGTGCAGCGCCTTCCCCAGGCGTTCCCCAACTGCGCGTCAACGCGTCGAGGGGCCCCGGGCACGGACCTTGCTCCGCACCATCGTCCCCATGGCTGATCCGGTCCGATGACGGCGCCGCTCGGCGGAACTGGCCTCTCGCTCCTCAGCGTCCGCGATCTCAGCGTCGAGTTCGCGACCCGGGACGGCGTCGTCCGCGCCGTGAACGCGGTGAGCTTCGAGCTGCGCCCAGGGCAGGTCCTGGCCCTGCTCGGCGAGTCGGGCTCCGGCAAGAGCGTCACGCTGCGCTCGGTTCTCGGCCTTCACCCGCCCGGCAGCACCCGCATCAGCGGGCAAGTTCTGCTCAAGGGCCATGACGTCAACCGGCTCGACGAGCGCGCACGACAAGACCTTCGCGGCGGCGTCGTGTCGATGGTCTTCCAGGAACCGATGACGGCCCTCGATCCCGTCTATACGATCGGGCGGCAGATTGCGGAGACGCTCGTCGAGCATCGCGGCCTCGCCCAGGGCGCGGCCCGGGTGCGCGCGCGCGAGCTGCTCGATCTCGTGCAGGTGCCGTCGCCCGAGCGTTGTCTCGCGAGCTACCCGCACGAAGTCTCCGGCGGCATGCGGCAGCGAGCAATGATCGCGATCGCGCTTGCCGGCGAGCCGGAGCTCTTGCTCGCGGACGAGCCTACCACCGCGCTCGACGTGACCGTACAGGCGCAGATCCTGTGGCTGCTGCGCGATCTGCAGCGCCGGCTCGGGCTGGCCGTGATCTTCGTCACGCACGACCTCGGCGTGGCCGCGGAAATCGCCGATGATGCCGCGGTCATGTACGGAGGCCGCATCGTCGAGCACGCGCCCGTACGTGAGCTGTTCCGCGCGCCGGCGCATCCATATACCGAAGGCTTGATGCATGCGACCGTGCGCCGCGGTCAGAAAGGCCGCGCCCTCGTCCCGATTCCCGGCGCGCCGCCGAACCTGGTCGCGCTACCGGCGGGCTGTGCGTTCGCCGCGCGCTGCCCGCACGTGCAACCGATATGCGTCGACAGCCTGCCCCCGCTTCACAGCGTGACGTCCGGCCACGTCGCCCGCTGCCACCTGGTCTCCGAACGATTCGCGCCGGCCCTCGCCGTCACGTCCAAAGGAGGATCGTCATGACACGATTCATCGGTTTCCTCGTCGTCGCCGGGCTGTCGCTCGCGCTCGCGAGCGGCGCCTCGGCGGAAGGCACGCTGCGGATCGGCATGACCGCGGCGGATATCCCGTACACCGGCGGTCAGCCCGACAACGGCTTCGAGGGCTTCCGCTTCGTCGGCTACCAGGTCTACGAGCCGCTCATCAACTGGGACCTCACGCAGAGTGACAAGCTCCCCGCGCTCGTGCCCGGGCTTGCGGAGTCGTGGGAGGTGAGCAAGGCGGATCCGAAGAAGTGGATCTTCAAGCTGCGCAAGAACGTGAAGTTCCACGACGGCAGCCCCTTCAACGCAGATGCGGTGGTGTTCACGTTCGAGTCAGTGAAGAACAAGCAGGCCCCGCACTACGACACGTACGGCGGCGCGCAGGTAGGCTGGCGCTTGGCGGCGCTGAAGGCGATCAAGAAGGTGGACGACTTCACGATCGAGATCGAGACGCCGACGGTCTCCAGCTTCGTGCCCTACCAGGTCGTGTACATGCTGATCGTGTCCCCCACGCAGTGGGGCAAGGTAAAGGACTGGCGCAAGTTTGCCGAGCAGCCCTCGGGCACTGGCCCCTTCAAGGTCGTGAGGTTCGTGCCGCGCGAGCGGCTCGAGCTCGAGGCCAACAGAGCGTACTGGGATCCCAAGCGGATGCCGAAGGTCGACAAAGTCGTCCTCCTGCCGATGCCCGAGCCCACCACGCGCCTGGCCGCGTTGCGCAGCGGTCAGGTCGACTGGATCGAGGTGCCACCGCCCGATTCGATCCAGCAGCTCAAAGGCGCCGGCTTCCAGATTGTGACCAACAAGTACCCGCACAACTGGGGCCACATCCTGCGCCTGGACAAAGAGCCATGGAACAACAAGCTCGTCCGCAAGGCCGCGAACTATGCGATCGATCGGGTGGGCATCTGCAAGAACCTCCTGAACGACACGTGCGTGCCGGGCACGGGGGTCGCCTACAAGGGGCATCCCTGGTTCGGTAACCCGAAGGAAATCTACGAGTACAATCCGGCGAAGTCGAAAGAGCTGCTGAAGCAGGCCGGCTTCGATGGCACGACGAAGCGCCCGGCGCGGGCCGTTGCGCTGATCTCGACGTCGGGATCCGGACAGATGCTCCCCCTCGCGATGAACGAGCTGGTCCAGAAGAACCTGAAGGATGTCGGCATCGACGTGGACCTGCAGCCGATCGAGTGGAACTCTCTCACGCAGCGGTTCCGGGCCGGGTTCACGGGCGAGAACGCGGGGGTCAACGCCCTCAACATCTCCTTCAATTTCGTGGAGCCATTCAGCGCGTTCGGCCGCTTCTTCCATTCGAAGTCGGTTCCACCGGCCTCCGTGAACATCATGCCGTTCGTCAATCCAGAGTCCGACCGGCTGCTGGACGAGGCGGAGAAGACGTTCGACCTCGCGAAGCAGGACGCGATCCTGGCCAAGGTCCACGAGCTGGTCGTCGACGAAGCGCCGTGGATCTTCGTCGTCCACGACCTCAACCCGCGCGCGATGACGCCGAAGGTGAAGGGCTTCGTCCCGCCGCAGAGCTGGTTCATCGATCTCACGCAGGTGAGCGTCGCGAAGTAGCTCGCTGTGTGGCGCTACGTCGGCCGGCGGCTCGTGCTCGCGGTCCCGACCCTGCTCGGGGCGAGCATCATCGTGTTCGCGATGGTGCACCTCGCCCCGGGCGATCCGATCGCCGCGATCCTGCCAGTCGATGCGAGCAAGGAGCAGATCGAAGACATCAAGAAGGTCTACGGGTTCGACAAGCCGCTGCCCGTGCAGTACCTCAAGTGGCTCGGCCGCGTCGTCCAGGGCGATCTCGGCAAGTCGATCGCGACCCGCCGTGCGGTCATCCTGGACGTGCGCGATTCTCTGGCGAACAGCCTCGTGCTCGCCTTGTCGTCCTCGGTGCTCGCGTTCGGCGCCGGCATCGCGCTCGGCCTGCTCGCTGCGTTCCGGCAGGGACGAGCGCTCGACAAGATCGCCAGCGCGATGGCCGTCATCGGCGTGTCCGTCCCGCATTACTGGGCGGGCATCATCCTCATCATCATCTTCTCCGTGCAGCTCGGCTGGCTGCCGGCGATGGGTGCGTCGTCCGACGGCGGACTCGTCGGATATCTCCGGCACATGACACTACCGACGATCGCCCTGGCCCTGATCCCGCTCGGAGTGATCGCGCGCGTGACCCGTTCGGCGGCGCTGGACATCCTGAACCAGGAGTTCGTCTTAGCGCTGCGCGCGAAGGGACTCGCGCAGCGCCGGGTCTTCGCCCACGTCGTGAAGAACGCCGCACCTCAGATCATCACCGTGCTCGGCTTGCAGTTCGGCTTCCAGCTCGGCGGCTCGGTGCTGGTCGAAGCCGTCTTCTCCTGGCCGGGCACCGGCTATCTGTTGAACCTCGCGATCTTCCAGCGCGACATGCCAGTGCTGCAGGGCGTCATCCTCGTGCTCGCCACGTTCTTCGTGTTGCTGAACTTGCTGGTCGACGTGCTGCAGACGTACATCGACCCGCGGATCGCTCGCCACTGATGTCGGTCATCGCGCTTCCCCAATCGCCATCAACCGTGGCCGGCGCGCCGATGTCGTACTGGCGGACGGTCGCGTGGCGGCTCTCGCAGGATCGCGCCACGCTCGTTGCCGGCACGCTGCTGCTCCTGATCGCGCTGTCGGCGCTGGCCGCTCCGTGGATCGCCCCGCACGATCCGAGCGCGGGCGCGATCCGCCTCCGGCTCGCGCCGGTCGGGACGCCGTCGCATGTCCTCGGCACCGACGAGCAAGGCCGCGACATGCTGAGCCGCCTCCTGTGGGGCGGCCGCATGACGCTGATCGCCGGGCTCACGCCGGTCGTGGTGGCGTTCGTGGTAGGCACCGTGCTGGGCGTGATCGCGGGCTACGCGGGTGGACTCATGAATACCCTCATCATGCGCACGATGGATATCTTCTACGCGTTCCCCGCGGTGCTGCTCGCCATCGCCGTCTCCGGGGCACTCGGCCCGGGTCTGCTAAACACCTTGATCTCGCTCTCGATCGTCTTCGTTCCGCGCGTCGTGCGCGTCGCCGAGTCGGCCACCGTGCAGGTGAAGGGCCTCGAGTACGTCGCCGCCGCCAAGGCGAGTGGCGCGAGCGTCTGGCAGATCCTGCGCCATCACCTGCTCGCGAACATCCTCGGCCCGGTGCTGGTCTTCGCGAGCACGCAGGTCTCGCTGTCGATCATCCTCGCCGCCGGGCTGTCGTTCCTCGGACTCGGCGTGACACCGCCGGCCGCGGAGTGGGGCCTGATGCTGAACACACTGCGCCAGTCGATCTACGTGAACGCGGTGGTCCCGGCGCTGCCCGGGCTCGCGATCTTCGTGACGTCGATGGCGTTCAACCTCGTGTCGGACGGTTTGCGCGACGCGATGGAGATTCGGACGTGAGCGCGGCATCGCTACTCCAGACGCGCGGCTTGCAGAAGCACTTTCCGCTGCGCGCTGGCGTGCTCCGACGCACGCAGGCGTGGGTGCGCGCCGTCGACGATGTGTCACTCGACGTGAAGCCCGGCGAGACCCTGGGGATCGTGGGCGAATCGGGCTGCGGCAAGTCCACGCTCGCCCGCCTTATCTTGAGGTTGGTGGAGCCTGACGCGGGTAGCATCTGGTTCGACGGTGAAGATGTACTTCGCGTCTTGCCAAGTCGGCTCAAGCGCCTGCGACGCGACATGCAGCTGGTCTTCCAGGATCCGTACGCTTCGCTGAACCCGCGCCTCACCATCGAGGATGCTGTCGCGTTCAGCCTACTCGTGCACGGCGCGCGCCGCGCCGATGCGCGCGACAAGACGCGGGCGCTGCTCGGCCGAGTGGGGCTGGATCCGCATCTGTATGGCCGCCGCTATCCGCACGAGCTATCCGGCGGCCAGCGCCAGCGCGTGAACATCGCGCGGGCGCTCGTGCTCGATCCGAAGCTGCTCGTGCTGGACGAGCCGGTATCCGCGCTCGACAAGTCCGTGCAGGCGCAGGTGCTCAACCTGCTCCTGGAACTGAAGGCGGACCGCGCGCTCACGTACGTCTTCATCTCGCACGACCTGAACGTGATCGAGTACGTGAGTGACCGCGTGCTGGTGATGTATCTCGGCCAGGTCGTGGAGTCGGGCACCGCGGACGCGCTCGCGGAGGCTTCGAAGCATCCGTACACGCAGGCGCTGTTCGCCTCGGCGCCGAGCATGGACCCGGATCGCCGCATGGAGCGCCCACCAATCACCGGCGATCCACCGAATCCGATCAATCCGCCGTCGGGGTGCCGCTTTCGAACGCGCTGCGCGTTCGCGATGCCGCAGTGCGCAGAGGCCGTGCCACCGGCGGTGGCGGTGGCGGCAGGGCACCACGTCGCGTGCTATCTGTACGGCGAGGCGACGGGCGGGGCATTACCTCCGAGGTAATTGCCGCCCGCCGCTGTCCGCGTATAGTGCCCGTGTGAGCGACGGCAAGAGCGCGCGGCGGCATCTGCGCACCGCCCGACCGAGCACGGTCGGCCGGCTCCTCAAGCAGTGGCGCGAGCGGCGGCGCATGAGCCAGCTCAGCCTGGCCGTCGAAGCCGAGATCTCCACACGGCACCTCAGCTTCCTCGAAACCGGCCGCACGCAGCCCAGCCGTGAGATGGTCCTGCTCCTGGGTCGTGTGCTCGAGGTGCCGCTGCGCGGCCGCAACGAGCTCCTGACCGCGGCCGGCTACGCCCCGGTCTATCGCGAGACCGGCCTGGACGCGCCCGAGATGGCGCAGGTGAAGCAAGCGCTCGGCTTCATGCTGCGGCAGCAAGAGCCGCTCCCCGCGATGGTGCTCGACCGGCACTGGAACATCCACATGACCAACGACGCGATGGGCAAGGTGATGGGGCTGTTCCTGGATCCCGCGGCGACGGCGGAGCTTGGCCCGCCGAACGCGATGCGCCTGTCGTACCACCCCAAGGCGCTGCGGCCGTACATCGTCAATTGGGAGGCGACCGCGGCGTCTTTCATCCAGTGGCTCCACCGCGATTTCCTGCGCACGGGCGACGCCGAGACGCGCAAGCTTCTCGACGAGCTTCTGTCCTATCCCGACGTGCCCAAGCAGTGGCAGCTGCTCGATCTCGACGCATCGACGGCGCCGTTCCTGGCGATCGAGCTCAAGAAGGGCGACGTACGCTTCAACTTCTTCACCGTGCTCGCGAGCCTCGGCACGCCCTACGACATCACCTTGCACGAGCTCCGGATCGAGTGCTTCTTCGCCGTCGACGCGGCGACCGACACGGCCCTCCGCCGGCTCTGACGCCTCCGCGGCGCCGATCGCCCGCCCGCGCCGCTCAGCGCTCCACGCTTACGCTCACCGTCGCGCGTAAGGTTTCGCCGGGCGCCAGGCTGCGTGTGCCGGTGTCGGTGCGGCCGGCCGCGGCCAGATTGAACGCGTCGGTGAAGTGGCTCACGGGCTCGGCGCAAAAGAAGGGCCGTCCGGGCGGCGTGT
>Ga0209382_10001381_pt1 | contig 38373 bp, 30 predicted proteins | sample SoiMetdeltSBSDD5_FD_187599 | JGI IMG/M metagenome (GOLD analysis project Ga0209382, IMG submission 187599) | Bulk soil microbial communities from a Populus tree surrounding site in Tennessee, USA - Soil MetaG P. deltoides SBSDD5 (SPAdes) (version 2) | ecosystem: Environmental > Terrestrial >... | reverse complement strand
CGGCCGGATGGGCTGCGGGCGGCCGGATGGGCTGCGGGCGGCCGGATGGGCTGCGGGCGGCCCGGATCCTCGACGTGTTCGACCTGCACGCCGGCTCATCTTCCGCGTGGGCGGTTCGGCAGGAGGGCGAGCGCGACGAGGGCTGCGGCGAGAGCCACGGCGGCACCGACCAGCGCGGCGCGGTTCGTCGCGTCGGTGAATGCGATCCGGGCCGCCTCGGCGAGGCCATCACCGCCTGGGCCTGGCATGTTCGCGGCGACGTGGAGGGCGGCCTGCAGGGAGTCCCGAGCCGGCGCAGCCGCTGGGGCGGGGAGGCGGGCGGCGGTGTCGGCGATCTCGCTGCGGTAGACCTGGGAGATGATCGTGCCGAGTACGGCCACACCGAACGCACCGCCGACGATGCGGGCAGTGTCGTTCATCGCCGAGCCGACGCTGGCCTTGGCCAGGGGTAGCGCGCCCATGACGGAGTCGGTGGCGGGTGCCATCGCCACGCCGATGCCGGTCCCGGCGAGCAGAAGCGCGGCCAGCACGGACCCGTATCCGCTGTCGGTGGTGACCTGGGTGAGCACGGCCAGGCCGCTGGCGGCAAGCAACATGCCAACGGCGACGGCGAACTTGGTGCCGTACCGCAGGGCGACCGGTGTGCTGAGGGCGGCACCGGCGATGAGGCCGGCGGCGACGGGTACGGTGCGGGCTCCAGCCTGCAGGGCGGTGTAGCCGAGAACGAGCTGCAGGTACTGGGTGAGGAAGAACAGTGCGCCGAACAGCGCCAGGAACGCCAGGGCGATGGCGGCGCTGGCGGCGCTGAACCGCCGGTCGCGGAACAGACGTAGGTCCAGCATCGGATGGTCGCAGCGCAGCTCCCACATGACGAATCCGGTGAGCAGCGTCACGGCGCCGGCGAACGCGGTCAGGGTCACCGGGCCGGTCCATCCTTGGGTGGGTGCCTCGATGACCCCGTATACCAGGGCGAGCAGCCCGCCGATCGACAGCAGCACGCCGACCGGATCGGGTCGGCCGGCGGCCGGGTCCCGGGACTCTGGCACCAGGACGGCCCCCGCCAGCAGGGTGAGGGCGGCGATGGGCACGTTGACGAGGAAGATCGACCCCCACCAGTAGTGTTCCAGCAGCCACCCGCCGGTGACCGGGCCGAGGGCGATGCCCAGGCCGGCCACGGCGGTCCACACCGCGATCGCCTTGGCCCGTCTCGGCCCGCTAAAAATGCTCGTGATGATCGACAGGGTGGATGGCATGATCAGCGCCCCACCGGCGCCCATCACGGCGCGGCTGGCGATCAGTGCCCCGGCGGTGCTGGACAGGGCGGCCAGGAGGGAGCCGGCGCCGAAGATCAGTATGCCGGTCTGCAGGGCGCGGCGGCGGCCCCACCGGTCGCCGAGGTTGCCGGCAGCCAGGAGCAGTCCGGCGAAGACCAGCAGGTAGGCGTCGACGGTCCACTGCAACTGGGCGGACGTGGCCGACAGGGCGGCCTGCAGGGTCGGCAGGGTGACGTTGAGGATCGTGTTGTCCAGGCCGATCATCAACAGGCTGACGCTGAGCACCACGACGGCTGTCCACGCCCGTACCGGCGGCAGTGCCGCCTGTCCACCTTGCTGGGCGGTATCGCGGCCGGTCCCCGCGAGGGCGGTCATGGCCGTGCTCCATCCTGGGCAGTCGTAGCGCGCGTGGTCAGCACCTCGGGTAGGGGGCGCCGGGGTGCCAGGTGCGCCTGGCCGGCGGAGTAGCCGACCCGCAGCAGCAGTTGCGGGTGGCCGGGGCGGTCGAGCAGGGCGGCAAGGCGGGGGCGCAGCTCAGGTACCTCGATTGCTTGGCTGAGGAATGAGGTGGCCAGGCCGTCGGCGGTGGCGCGCAGCAGGACGTGGGACATGGCCTGTCCGGCGGCCAGCCATGCCGGCGGGTCGTCGCGGTCGGTGCCGATGACGGCCAAGGTCGGTGTGGCCAGGGCGAGGCGGCGGTCGCTGGCCGCCCGCAGCCGGCCGAGGTCGATGTGGCGTACGACGGACGGGGCGAGTCGGGCCAACGCGCCGTGGACGCCGAAGGCGTAGCCGGGCATGCCGTCGCGGCGGCGACCCCGGTTGGGGATGAGCCGCTCGGCGAGCTCCTTGCGGAACACCGGGTCACGCCATTTGACGCGATCCCCTTCGGCGATGAGGTCGGCGGCTGCGGCGATCGCCGGCCGGCCCGCGAGCACGGCCAGCCACGCCCCCTCGGCGTGGGCGGCTCGGCACAACCGGTCCACGGCCTCCGGGACGAGTGGCCGCGGCTGGTAGGGCCGGCGGTTGCAGTGCCGGGCAGTGATCGCGGCGAACAGACTGTCCAAGGTGGAGTCGATGTGGTGCCGGGGATCGGGTCCGGTCTGGCCGAGCCGGACGGTGGCCAGCAGGTCGGCGTCGGCGGGGTCGGGCAGCAGCTGAACCTGCGGGTGGTAGCCGAAATGGCGCAGGGCCACCCGCGTGAGGTGCACGGTGGCGGCACAGGCGATGAGCAGTTCCCGGTCGTCGGGGTCGATGGTGGGTAGCGCTCGGGCGCGGTCGGCGTACACGTTCAATGTCTCGCCGTCGATGGTGAACCGCCACGGCTGCCCGTTGTGGCCGGACGGGGCGAGGATTGCGTAGCGGGCGGCGAAGCGCAGCCGGTCAGCGTTGCTGCCATCGTGCGGGAAGGCGCGTTCGTCGATGCGCCACACGTCAGCGTAGGCGGTCATGGTGTCGGTTCCTCGAGTTCGCCGTGGTGGTCGTGGCCGGTGCAGGCGCACGTGTCTCCGCAGGCGCAGCCGACGCCGCCGGCAGCCGGCGTGGGGTGTAACCGGCGCTGGCGGTCCAGTTCGGCCCATTGCCGCAGCGCGTGGCGGCTGAGCCGGCCGTCGATGTCGGGCAGCCCGGCCAGATAGGTGTCATGGGCCTGTTTGCTCAGCCGGAGCAGGGTCATCTCGGTGGCAGCCACGACGCTGGCGCAGTGCTCGGCATTGGCGAGCATGGCCAGGTGCCCGCAGCACTCGCCGGCGCCGATGCGGCCGACGACGACCGGCGCGGCGCCGTTTTCGGTGACCTCCAGCCGGGCCTCGCCGGCCTCGACCAGGTAGAGGGCGTCGCCGGGCTCGCCTTCGGTGACGATGGTGTGCCCGGCAGGCACCTCGATGCGCTCCATCAGGGTGCACAGCATCGCCGCCTCGGCCACCGACAGCGGGGCGAACAGCTCGCACTGCCGCAGTCGGGCGCCGTCCTGCAGCAGTCGGCTGCGGGCCTGCATGCCGGTGTCGAGTTGCGGCAGGCGCAACTCGGCCAGCTGATGGTTGTCCGTGCCGGGCTGCAACATGCTGGTCGTCGGCCCGTCGCGGCGTGCCTTGAGACGGAGCAGCGCCAGCAGGGCGCGCTTGCCGGGCTTTCCCAGGGCTTGGTCGATGGCGTGCAGCCGGGGTAGCGCGGTGGAGATGTCGCTGGTAAGGCAGGCGAACGGGTAGACCGTGTGCAGCTGGTAGCGCGGGTACAGGTACGAGGCGCTCGGCTGGTAGGGCACGGTGCCGTGGATGACCACGGACGGGATGTGGAAGAAGTCGAGGTTCTGTTTGGCGACGTGTTCCTCCAGGTCGCCGACGACTGCGTCGAGGGTCAGCCGTAGCGGTCCTGCGACCAGCCGGAACACCGCCACTCCCAGCTCGACCACGGCCCGGGCGACCAGCTCCCGGGCGGCGGCGGGGTGCTGGTTCTTGACAAACCGGCCCAGCTCCCGGACCTTTGCCACGGGCAGGTCGGGAAGGATCGGCAGCCGCTGGTAGAGGCCCGCGCCGTGGACCCGCTCCACCGGATACAGTGGACGGTCGGGCGAGCGTAGCCGGCAGCCCGCGACCGCGTCCGGCGGCTGTTCGAGCACCGCGTAGCACAGCACCTCCCCGGTGGCCGGCACGCCGGCGACCAGGTGGATGTCGCCCGGCGCCACGACCGAGGCGGGCTCGGAGTGCAATGCCTCGCGATAGGCAAGTCGCCGGTCGATGAACCCGATGTCGAGGTACTGGGCCAGCCGGAACCGCAGCAGCCCGGCCACGGCCGCGGGCGGAAGGCTGGTGGTCGGCACCGCCACCACCGCCACACCGTGCCGCTCCGGCTGGTGGTACAGGATTCCCGGCGGCGGTGTCCCCAGCAACGCCGGAAGACGCACCTGTGTGCCGGCCGCCACCATCTCGCGACAGAAGGCCGACACCTGATCGGCGTCGCCCGTCGGCCCAGCCGTTCGCAGCAGATCAGCAGCGTCCACTGTGGACCTCACCTCGGCTCCCGCCTGCCAGTGTCGGTTTGCGCGGTGGTTCAGCGCCGGTAGGCCAGCGCTACGCGGCTCATCCGAGCCAGCTCGACCAGCCGGGTCGCCCGGCTGCGCCACCGCTGCCGGCCCGGACGGGTCAGCATGTGCACGTCGACGGCGATGCGGTGACGTACCGGCCGTCCGGCCAGCAGGTCCAGCGCCACCCGACAGGCCAGCACTCCGAACAGGTGCGCGGTGTATACCAGCTGCGGGAACACGGTGCTCTCCCCATTCAGTTGGCGCCGCAGCTCGCCGAACATCTCCACCGGTACCGCGCGCAGCGGCACCACCCGGGCCAGGAAGCGCAACGGGTCCAGCTGCTCCACCGGGTGGCCGTCAAGGCGGCCGCGCAGTACCGGCAGCGACCGGACCCGGTAGTCGTACACCAACACCAGCTGGGTGCCGGCGATGTCATAGCCGCACACGACCGGCACCCCCGACCGCTGGGCCGCGACGTGCAGCCCGTACTTGCAGGCCAGCGCCGAACTGTCCGTCACGTCGACCCCGTCGAAGATCAGACCGGCGGCGGCGACCAGGGCCGCCACGTTGTCGGCGGTGACGCCCCGCGCGTCGATCCGCACGTCGACGTGCGGGTTGATCTGGCGGATCCGGTCCGCCAACACCCAAGCTTTGTTGCCGCCCACGTCGGCGACTCCGGCGTTCTGGCGATTGAGATTGTGCAGCTCGTACCCGTCGGGCTCGGCCAGTACCAGACGCTCGGCGCCCAGCCGAACGAGTGGCTCGACCACCGCCCCGCCGATCGATCCGCACCCGGCCACCAGGATCGTCGTCCGGCGCAACTGCTGCTGTTCGACCTCGTCGACCAAGCCCCGGTTGCGGGCCGTGAGCTGCGAGTAGAACACGTCAGGCGGTAACGCCCGGATCCCACCGGCGATGTCAACCCGGCCCTCGGCGGCGACGCCCATCGCGGTCGACCTCCCTCGCTGCGCGCGGATGGGCGCCGGAGGGCGAGCATCCACAACGGCAACTTTCGGATCGATGATCTGCGGTGACCATGGCGGGATACCGAGGCTTTCCCTGAAGATTCGACGAAGCCGCGGGCGAGCCGGCCTGACCCACCGGATCCTGGTGGGGTGCCCGGTGCTGGCCCGCCACTGCTGTTGCGCTGATGGTGGACGAGCATGACCGGTCCGGCGGGCTTCAGCGATTCTTCGTCGTTCGCGGCGGGAAAGCTTCGCACCCGCCGGGCACTGTGGACCTCGAAGGTCCGACGTTACGAGGAGATGACGACGATGCACGGGTACGGGTGGATGTGGCCGATGGGCGGAATGATGGTCGGCTGGCTGCTGCTGACCGTGCTGGCGGTGGGTCTCGTGGTCTGGCTGGCGGTCAGCTACGCCCGGCCACGCTGCGACGACGACACCGACGCCGCGCGGCGGATCCTGGCCGAGCGCTACGCCCACGGCGAACTGGACACCGAGGAGTACACCCAGCGGGCCGCCGCGCTGCGCTGACCGCGCCTGCGGATGAAAGGAGGCGGGATGTTTCCCAACTTCTGTGGCGCGTTGGGCTTCGCCGGTTGGCTGGTGATGCTGCTGTCCTGGACCGGGCTGGTCGCCGTGGCGGTGTGGGGCATCACCCGGCTGTTCCCCGGCCCGTCCCGTCCTGAGCCGCCCGACCGGCCACGGCGTCAGCGAGCGGAGCATCCGTCGTCCCTTGTGGACTCCGGCCGGCGCTGAACCCGTTCGGCCACAACACATCTGGAGGTTTGTTATGCATGGCACGCGGATGCGCTACCTGCTCGTCGCCGCCGGCGCGTTGGTGGTTGGCCTGCTTGCGGCAGGGACGCCGGTACGGTCGGTGCTGCCGGTCGTCCTGCTGCTGGCCTGCCCGCTGATGATGGTCTTCATGATGCGTGGCATGGGCGGCCACGGCAGCGGCCACGGCTGCGGCCACGGCAGCGACCACGGCAGCGACCACGGTGGCGCCCGCCCGGACCGCGACCGGGACGACGCCACCGTCGGCCGGTAGGCCGCCGCGGTCAACCGGGGCGACTGTCGAGCGGTGGCAGGGTGACGGTAAAGGTGGCTCCGGTACGGGGACCCGCGCTGGCGGCGGTGATCTGCCCGCCGTGGTCGATCACGATGGCTCGCGCGATGGCCAGCCCGATACCCGAGCCGCCGCGGTCGCGGTCGCGGGCGGGATCAGCGCGGTAGAACCGCTCGAAGACGTGGGGTAGATGCTCGGTGGGGATGCCCTCGCCGGTGTCGGCGACCGTGAACCGGACCCCGGTCGCGTTCCGGTGGACCGAGACGGTGACCGTACCGCCGGTTGCGGTGTGGCGAAGCGCGTTGTCCAACAGGTTGCTCAACACCTGGCCCATGCGTTCGGGGTCTACCTCCACGTCGCCGACCCCACCGCCGACGCGCTCCTGCAAACGCACCCCCTTGGCGGCGTATCGGGGCTGCGCCGCCGCCACCGCCGCACCTACCAGATCTTCGGCCGCCAGCCGGCGCGGGTGCAGGTCGAGTTGGTGTTCCTCGGCCAGGGATACCGCCGCGATATCCTCGGCCAGTCGCCGCAGCCGGTTGGTCTGGGTGCGCAGCACCGCCCAGGTGTCCTCGTCGGCGACGGATACGCCGTCCTCGGCGGCGTCCACGTACGCCTCGATGGTGGCGAGCGGAGTGCGCAGCTCGTGGCCGAGGTCGGCAAGTAGGCGGCGACGGGTGGCCTCCACCTCGTCCAGGCGGGCGGCCATGGTGTTGAAGGCCAGGGCCACGGTGGCGAACTCGCGGCCCGTGCCGGGTACGCCCACCCGCGTCTCGTAGTGTCCGTCGGCGACATCTGCGGCGGCGGCGGCGAGCTGGCCGACCGGGTGGGCGACCCGCCGAGCTACGTACGCGCTCACCGCGAGGGCGGCGACCAGCGCAGCCAACAGTGCCACGCCGAGGGAGATTGCGCTGGCCGAGGCGTACGCCTCCTCGACATGCCGGGCTGCGTCGGCACCCACCTGCGTCGACGCCCGGTGCAGGTGGTCCCGGAAGATCGCCGGTCCGACCGCGGCGGCGACGAAGCCGAGCGTCACCGCACCGACCAGCACCACGAGAGTCTGCGCGGCGAACAGCCGTCCGGCCAGTCCCAACCGGCCGGGCCGCGGGTTGGTCATCGGCCTTCCCCCATCCGGTATCCGATTCCGCGCACGGTACGGACGAACCGCGGCGTGGTCGGGTCATCGCCGAGCTTGCGGCGCAGATGCCCGATGTGCACGTCGACGAGGTGCTCGTCGCCGACCCACCCCTCGCCCCACACCGCGTCGATCAGCTGCCGGCGGGAGAACGCCATCCTCGGCCGCGCGGACATCGCGGCGAGCAGGTCGAACTCGGTCCTGGTCAGTTCGACAGGGGACCCGCCGAGGTGCACCTCGCGGGCGGTGACGTCGATGCGCAGCGGCCCGAACGTGCGCGGCGGCTCATCCTGGCTCACCTCGGCCGAGGTGGTACGGGGGCGGCGCAGCATCACCCGGACCCGGGCCACGAGCTCGCGCGGGCTGAACGGCTTGGTCAGGTAGTCGTCGGCGCCGACGCCGAGCCCGACCAGCTTGTCCACCTCGTCGGTACGGGCGGTCAGCATGACCACGTAGCAGTCGGTGAACGTGCGCAGCTGCCGGCACACCTCGATGCCGTCCAGACCCGGCAGTCCCAGGTCGAGCACCACCACGTCCGGCAGCTCCCGCCGGGCCGCCTCCAGGGCGGCCGGGCCGTCGAAGACGCACGTCACCTCGTGACCGTCCCGCTGCAGGTAGCTGGCCACCACCTTGGCCAGGCTCTGCTCGTCGTCGACAACCAGCACACGCGTACTCATGCCCCCATCCTGCCGGCCGGCTCGGCAGCGGCTTCATCGAACCTTCAGCAAACGCGTCGGGGTTCCCTCATGGTGGGGGCGCACCGTTAGCGTCGTGCCGACAGTGACGATCACCCTCGTGCACGCCCCGGCGTGCCACTTCTGCGCCGACGCGCAGACCGCGCTGGCCGAACTGGCAGGCCAGTTCTTGATCGAGGTCGACCTGGTGCCGGCCGACAGCGCGCCCGGCCGGACCCTGGTCGGCGCCCACCGACCGGCGATGTTCCCCCTGGTGCTCGTCGATGGAGTCTTCTTCAGCGCCGGGCGGCTGCCGCGCGGCAAGCTCCGCGCGCTGCTGACCGCTCGCCCGGTGGTGATCCGGTCATGACCCTGCTGACGACCGGCAGCGTCCTGGCGGCTTTCTTCGCCGGCACGGTGGCGCTGTTCGCCCCCTGCTGCATCGTCTTCCTGGCCCCCAGCTACCTGGCCGCGGCGGTCAAGAACCGGCGCTGGCGGCTGCTGCCGTTGACGTTCGTGTTCGCCGCCGGACTCGCGCTGATCATGGTGCCAATCACCCTCGGGATGAGCCTGCTCGCCGGTACCATCGCCAAATACCACGCTCCGCTCTACTACGCCGGCGGGGCGCTGATGCTACTGCTGGCCGGGTACTCGCTGTCCGGGCACATGTGGAGTCTGCCCAGCGTCCTGCGCGCGCCGGACACCCGCCGCGGTGACGCCGGCAGCTTCTTCGCCCTCGGTGTGTTCTCCGGTATCGCCTCCAGCTGCTGCGCCCCGGTGCTGGCCGGCGTGATGACGCTGTCCGCCCTGTCCGGTTCGCCGGCCGGCGGGACACTGCTGGGCCTAGCGTTCGTGTTCGGCATGACGTTCCCGCTGTTCGTCATGGCGCTGGCCTGGGACCGGCTACGGCTGCGTGAGAAGGCCTGGCTGCAGGCCCGCCCGATCCGGCTACACGCCTTCGGGCAGACCCTGGTCACCAACAGCGTCAACGTCGCCGTCGCCATCGCGTTCGCGGTCATGGGCGGCTTCGTCATCTATCTCGCCGGGGCCTCGACGATGACCACCGGGCTGGCCTTCCAGGCCGCCATCGGCCGCTGGTTGTCCGGCCGGTTCGAACACCTCCAGCGGTGGCTGGCCCCGATCCCGGAACCGGTCCTGGGTCTGCTCGTGATCGGCGTCGCCGCGGTGTTCGTGTGGGCCATGCTGGCCGATCGGCGCCCCGGCGAGCCGCCACCGGCCAGCAGCGCCGCGGACGCCCAACCAGATCTCAGCGCCGAGGCGCCCTGCCACCATCACGCGCCGGCGCAGCCCGTCCCCACCGGTCCCGGCCGTACTGATGAGGAGGCCCTTCGATGAGCACCAGGACCGCCGCCCGCCGCCGGCCGGACGGATCCCACACCACCCCGGTCGCGAAGGTCAAGGCCGAGCGGGCCCGGGCCGCGGCCGCCCGGGCAAGCCGGCGCCGACGGCAGGGCATCCTCCTGTACGGCGTGGTGTTCGCCGCCGTGGCCGTCCTCGTCGGGGCGATGATGTGGAGCGCCCGGGCCACCTCCGATGCCACCAGCCGCCCCGCCCCCGACTTCACCCTCACCGACACCGCCGGCGCGACCGTGCACCTGGCCGACTACCGCGGCAGGACCGTGGTGCTCTACTTCAACGAGGGTGCCGGCTGCCAGTCCTGCCTGTTGCAGATGGTGGACATCGAACGCAACGCCAGCCGGTTCGCCGATGCCAACGTCACCGTCCTGCCGATCGTCATGAACACCGCCGCACAGATCCGGGCCGACATGGCCGCCAACGGCGTACGGACCCCGTTCCTGCTGGACGACGGTACGGTCTCCGCCGCGTACGGCACCCTCGGCAAAGGCATGCACGCCGGCCTACCCGGACACAGCTTCGTGCTCATCGACGCCCAGGGCGTCCAACGCTGGTACGGCGAATACCCGTCGATGTACCTCTCCTCGGCCGACCTGCTCGAACAGATCCGCACCCACCTGCGCTGACCTGAGGAGGTCAGCACGAGTGCCTAGCATGCTGCCCCACCCGCCGCGGTGGGCGGACATGACCCTGCGGTGGAGGTTGCCGGGTTGCCTGAACAGTCACGCCCAGCCGTCAACCCCGCACGTTGACGGTGGCCATCATGCCCAGGTCCTCGTGGTCGAGGATGTGGCAGTGGTAGACGCTGCGGCCGGCGTAATCGGTGAACGGGATGCGTAGCCGCACCGAGCCCCGTGCGGGCACCAGGACGACGTCCTGCCGCGCGCCGGACCGAGCCGCGCCGGCGCCGGTCAGTACGTAAAACGGCCAGGCGTGCAGGTGGAACGGGTGGTCCATCGGGCTGGTGTTGACCACGGTCCAGTCTTCGACGGTGCCGAGCTGGACGGTCTGGTCGTCGCGGTCGGGATCGAAGGTTCGTCCGTTGATGGTCAGCGCCATCGCGCCCGGGCCCATCCCGCCGCCGCGCATCCCGTCCATGCCCATGGCGAAGGTGATCTGGCGGTGCCCGGCCACCACCGGGTCCGGCGGGGGGCGCGGGGCCGGTGGCGTGGGGGGCAGTGCCGCCGGCGGGGCGGACGGCCCGGACGCGGCCAGGGTGGCCAACGTGGCCGGGCCGGTGCTGGCCGGTCCGCCGCCCATCATGCCGCCCATCATGCTCTGGCCGCCGCGGTCGTACGGCTCGGCGCGCAGCGGGTACGAGCCGCGGCCGGCGGGCCGGACGAGCAGGTCGGTGCGGTTGCCCGGAGCCAGCAGGACCCGGTCGCGGTCCACCGGGGCGGGCAGGTACGCCCCGTCGAGGGCGATCTGGGTCAGCCGGTGGCCGACCAGCCGGAGCGCGAGGACCCGGGAGGTACAGCCGTTGATGACCCGCCACCGCTGCACCGCCCCTTGGGCGGAGGTGATGACGGGTTGGTGTTGGCCGTTGACCAGGAGGAGCTCGCCTTCGCGGCCCATCATCCGGGTCATCGGGACGGGCGGGACGACGCGGCCGGTGCCGTCCAGGGTGGTGTCGGTGACCAGCAGGACGAGGTCGTCGGTGACCGGCAGGTCCACGTCCGGACCGCCGTCGACCAGCAGCGCCCCGGCCAGGCCGGCGAAGATCTGGTCGGCGACCGTGCCGTGGTGGTGTGGGTGGTACCAGAAGGTGCCGGCCGGATGGTCGGCTGGTATGGCGATGGCGTAGTCGAAGCTGCCGCCGGGGTCGACCGTGACGAACGGGTTGTCGCCGTTGCCCGCTGGGGAGACGTGCAGGCCATGTGTGTGCAGGTTGGTCGGCTGGTCGATGCGGTTGGCCAGCCGCACGCGCAGCAGGTCCCCCGGTCGCACCCGCAGCGTCGGACCGGGTGAGGTGCCGTTGAACCCCCACGCCGAGGTGTCCCGGCCGGCCAGCCGTGCTCCGGCGGCGGCGGTGAGCGTCACGTCGAGCAGCCCGTCGCGGCCGGCGAGCACCTGCGGCTGGCGCAGCGCCGCACCGGACTCGGGCCGCAGCCGGGTGCGGTCGGTCGGCAGACCCGCACTGGCGGCCCATCCCACGGTGCCGGCCGCCACGCTGGCGGTACCCAGTCCGAGCAGGGCCAGCGCCTGGCGACGGCTAAGCGGCTGACCCGTCACCGCAGGGCGTCCCGGCGGCGGCGGTACTCGTCCTCGTCGATCTCGCCACGGGCGAAGCGCTCGTCCAGGATCCGCCGCCCGGCCGAACCGGTGGAGTCGGATCGGGCCGGGGCCGACGGGGCCCCGCCCTGCGCCAGCCGCACGACCACGAAGCCGACGAGAACGAGGCCGGCCAGGATGAGCACCGGCCAGATCCACATCCAGCCCATCATCCACCCGCCACCCATCATCAGCGATCACCCCTTGCGTACGCCCTGACGGACGACCCTCCACCGACCAAGGCTAGATACGCGCCCAGCACAAGCCCAGGACGACGAGTCCCGGATCGCCGGGTCGAAGGTCCCGACCGGCTCGGGCGCGGCGGAGCCCGACCCGACGGCGGCGACGAACGGCAGCGCCCAGTGCAGCGGCCGCCAGGTGGCGCTGGAACGGCTCGTACTGCGCCTGCTGCTGCTACCGGCGCGCCGCCCGGCCCGCTGGCCGCGGACGGCGCGCAGGTGGACACCAGGCGACCGCGGCCAGGGCCACCATCACCATCAATGGTGATTTCAGTCTTTAGGCGTCGCCGAACAGTGGTGTGCTCAGGTACCGTTCGCCGGTGTCGGGCAGGACCACGACGAAGAGCTTTCCGGCATGGTCCTCGTTCGCGGCGACGATCGATGCGGCGTGCAGCGCCGCACCGCTCGATACCCCGACGAGAATTCCCTCGGTCCGCGCCAGCCGCCTCGCGGCCGCCCGGGCCTGGTCGACGTTGACCTGGACGATCTCGTCGTATGCCGACGGGTCGAGCACCGCGGGGACGAACCCTGCGCCGATGCCCTGGATCCCGTGCGGGCCTGGGGATCCGCCGGACAGCACCGGCGACTCGGCCGGCTCCACCGCGACGATGTGCACCTCGGGCTTCTTGCCTCGCAGCACCTCCGACACTCCGGTGACCGTTCCGCCGGTGCCTACTCCCGAGACGAATACATCCACGCCGCCGTCGGTGTCCTCCCACACCTCGAGTGCGGTCGTGCGCCGATGGATGTCGGGGTTGGCGGGGTTCTCGAACTGCTGCGGCATGAACGTCGCCGGTCGGTTGGCCAGCTCGACCGCGCGCGCGACGGCTCCGCGCATGCCTTCGGAGGCCGGGGTGAGCACGATCTTCGCGCCGTACGCGGCCAGCAGGGCGCGACGTTCGACGGTCATGCTCTCCGGCATCGTCAGGGTGAGCCGGTATCCTTTGGCCGCCGCCACCATGGCCAGACCGATTCCGGTGTTGCCGCTGGTGGGCTCCACGATTTCGACGCCCGGCTTCAGCAGACCGGCCGCCTCGGCCGCTTCGATCATGCTGACCGCGATGCGGTCCTTCACGCTCCCACCGGGGTTGGCCGCCTCCAATTTGCCGGCGAGGCGCACCGGAAGGCCCTCGCCGAAGCGGCGGAGCTCCACCAGCGGGGTATGCCCGACCAGGCCGAGCACGTTGGGTTGGATGGGCATGTCGTCCTCCTAGATCTCGTAGTCGAGAAGCTGTGGTTGGCACTTCACGTGCGCGACGGCGGGCGGTGCCGTCACGGTCGTTCCCTCCGGCAGGTCGCCGACCACCAGGGCGTGCGCCCCGACCCGGCAGCCGCTGGCGATGGTCACCGGGCCGAGAACGCTGCAGCCGGCGCCGAGGATGACCCGGTCGCCGATCGTCGGATGGCGTTTGGCGCCCTTGTCGTCACGCCACCAGCCACGCGCGCCGAGCGTCACTCCGTGGAAGATGGTGACGTCGTCACCGACCTCAGCCGTCTCGCCGATCACGACGCCCATGCCGTGGTCGATGAAGCAGCGGCGCCCCAACCGGGCTCCGGGGTGGATCTCGATCCCGGTCAGCAGGCGCGCCACCTGGGACAGCAGTCGCGGCAGCCAGGGCACTCGATGCACCCAGAGCAGGTGGGCCACCCGGTAGGTCCAGATCGCCCACAGGCCCGGGTACAGCACCAGTTCCGCGACCCGCCCACCGTGCAGCGCAGGGTCTCTTTCGTACGCGGCGCGCAGGTCCTCGGCCACCCTGCCCAGCACCGGCCACCGGCGTGGCCGCCGGGCGACGAGGTCCGATGCATCCAACAACATCAGGATCTCCTCCTATCGGGGCATCCGGCGCCAGCGGGCGTCGTCCGGCAGGTACGCGGCGAAATGCTTGCGGTCGAAGCCGATCCGGATGCGTCGCGGCGCGGTCCCTGACGCGAGCAACCGCCGGTTCCAGACGAGAAACGCGCTGCCGCCGACATCGGGTAGGAAGAACTTGCTGAGCCGCCGGTCGCGGGTGGTGTCGAAGTCGACGAGGGGATCGCCGGCCAGGCTGCGCACGGCGTTCTCGGCGGCCACGTTCGCCTGCCGGACCGCCAGTTGCCAGTTCCTGCGCAACCCGGCGGACCCGCGGGCGACGGCGTCCCCCGCGACGAACACCGTGGGTTCGACCGCACTCCGAAGTGTCGACTCCACGAGGAAGAAGCCGTGCTCGTCGGTCAGACCAGAGGTCTGGATATGCGGGCCGCGGAGCGGACCGACGACGGCGGTGACCGTGGACGGCAGCTTACGCCCGTCGGACAGGGCCACATGGTCGGCGCCGATCGACCGCACCGACGTGGAGAGCACAACGTCCGCGCCCCACGAGTCGAGCTTGTCCGAGATGCGACGCGCAGCGCGAGTACCGAACTGCTCGACGAAGCCGTCTCCGTCGGCGATCAAACGCACGCGTACCCCGGGTGAGTCCGGCGGGCGGTACGTGCGAGCCAGCCAGGCCGCGTCCTCCAGACCGGGGCCGATCCGCTCTCCGGTGAGCACCACGGTCACCGTGCCACTCTCCAAAGTGTCCAGCCGCTGCCGGAGGTCGTCGAAGCCTTGGACGTCGCAAGGGAAGACCGCGTGACGCGCGGCACCCGGGACGGCGTCGCGGTTGCTGGGCGCACCGCTGGCGATGACCACCCGCCGGTACTGGATGTGCTCGCCGTCGGCCAGCGCGGTTCCCGACCCCGCATCGAGCTTGTCGACGCTGGCCTGCCGGAAGGTGAAGCCGTGCTCTTCGGCCATCTGCGTCAGCGAGATCCGCAGATCCTCGGTGGGCAGGAGGCCGGGCAGCGCGTACATGAACCAGGGCCGGTAGGTGTTGAACGGCGACGGGTCCACCAGCGTGACCCGGGTGGTCGGGGCCCGGGTGCGGATCCGGGTCGCCGCCGCCAGCCCCGCGGCGCCGCCCCCGATCACGAGTACGTCTGTGTCCATCGTGATCTCCTTGTGGTGTGGCCACGTGATGGCTCGGAGCAACACGCGCTGTCGATGCCGGACCTGGCCGTAGGTGGTTGTGTTGTCGACATGGACGACCCCCTGGCCCGTTACCGAACCACTGCCAGAACACTGAGCCGTCCCTGCTCGTAGTCGGACCGGCAGCGCTGTCTGCGCCGCTTGCCCGACGACGTCTTCGGCAGGCCGCCCACCGGTACCAGCACCGCCTCGTGGGGCGCGTACGAGAGTTCGCGTCGCAGCGTGTCGAGCACCCGCCGACCCAGCACAGCGGCATCGGCGGCGGGCAGCCGGGTCTCGGCGACCACGACCATGCGTTCGGTGCCCGGTAGCGCGAACGCCATGACGTTGCCGGTGCGCACGCCGGGCACCTGCTCGGCCAGCGACTCGTAGTCCTCGGGGTAGAGGTTGCGCCCGCCGATGATGACCATGTCCTTCTTCCGCCCGCAGACGTACAGCTCGCCGTCGTGTACGAACCCGAGGTCGCCGGTCATCAAGCGACCCGCGCCGTCGGAAATGGGCTCGGGATGGGGCGTACCGTCCGGGGTCCAGTAGTGCCCGACGACCGCGGGCCCGGCGACGCGTACCTCTCCGACTTCGCCGGCGGGCACCGGGCGCCCGTCGTCGTCGGTCACGACGACGGAGGTGCCGGGCAGCGGCCTGCCGCAGGACGCCAGGTCGCGACCGCCGTCCCCGTCGAACTGTACGACGACCTGGCCGCGCTCCAGCGACTGACGGGCCACCCGCAGGAAGCGGGCTGGTTCGTGCGGGCGGGTGATGGACACCGCCAGGGTGGCCTCGGCCAGGCCGTACATCGGGCACATGACGGACGGCGCCATCCCGTGCTCGGCCGCGGCGGCGGCGAAGCCGAGCACCGTGCGACGCTCGATGATCTCGGCGCCGTTGACCGCGCACCGCAGCGAGGACAGGTCGACGCGGGACCGGCCGAGGGCCAGCACCCGGGCGGCCAGGGCGTAAGCGAAGTTCGGCGCCGCGGTGATGCTGCCGCGATAGGTGGAGATGGCCTCCAGCCACGCACCGGGCCAGTGGATGAAGGACTCTGTGGCCATGAGGCAGAGGTTGAGCCCCCGGTCGATCGAGCCGGCGATCGACATGATTCCCATGTCGTGGTACAGCGGCAGCCACGAGACCAGGGTGTCGCCAGGTTGCACGCCGACGAGGTCGACGACGGTGGCCGGGTTTCGAACCATCTGCCCGTGCCGGATGGCGACGGCCCGGCCGGTGGCCGTGGTCCCCGAGGTGAACTGCAGCAGCCCGGCGTCGGTGGGCCGTGGCTCGGCGGGCAGCCGGGACGACGACCCGGAGAGCGCGTGGTACTCGGCCACCGTGACCGGCAGCTCGGCCGCCAGTTGTGGACCGAACCCCGGCGCGCAGAGGACGAGCCGTGACTGTGCGGCCGCGACCCGACCGGCCAGATTGCCACGCGTGGTGGCCGCGTCCGACCGGCGCGGTACGGGCAACACGACGGTCACCGCGCCGGCGCGCCAGACCGCCAGCAGCGTGACGATCAGCGCCGGGCTGGTCGGGCCGAACACGCAGATCCGGTCCCCGGGCGCGACCCCGAACCGTCCAACAAGGACCCGGGCAACGTCCTCGCTTCGCTGTACGAGGTCGGCGAACGGGATGTGCTCCGGGCGCAGCTTGCCGTCCAGGAACACCAGCCGCCGACCGGTTCCGGCCGCTCGCCGGAGGCTCTCCACGATCGTCGTGTCGTCGTTGCCGACGCCATCGGTCCACGGCGCCGCGGCGGACGACGGAATCTGGTCCACAGTGGTGATCACGGCAAGCTCCTCTTTCCGCTCGTGGACGGGAAGCCCGCTATCGACGAGATCGGCAAGCCTGCGGGCGGCCTCGTAGTGGCGCTCGTCGTAAGAGAGTCGGCCGGGACAACATCGGTCGCCCGCGTTTGTCCAGACATGCTGTGCTTCTTTCCGATCATGGCTGACGCGCGCACCGGGAAATGCACGTATCGTGTTAGTTTGCGTTCCGCACGCGGCGGCGTTGGCAATTGTGAGAAGTAGTAAGGCGCTCTTCGATGTTCCTCAGATCCTCTGCTCGACCGGAGTCCGTCGCCTAGGGGCCTCCGGCCCTAGGCGACGGGAGCAATGACCCGCAGTGTCGATAGTGAGGCCGGTGATGCCGTCCGTCGATGCTCTTCATCAAAGCTTCATTGAATTTGGGGCGGAATCTCCAGCAATCCCGCGCGACGATCGGTAAGTAGCCACAATGACGCCAGGCGATCATTACCGATAGAAGGCGACGACATGACGCACATTGCATCCACCACGACTGTGGACCGTCCACCTGCGACAGCGCAGACGCGGCCGACGCGGCGTCGGTTCGCCAGGACCGGCTTCCTGTCCGGGCTCGTCGGCGGCGTCTGCTGCCTGGGCAGCGCCCTGGCCGTAGCGACCGGCCTCGGAGCGCTCTCGTTCTTCCAGGTGTGGATGGACCGGTACCAGGCCTACTTCATCGTGGCCAGCCTCACCCTGATGACGGTGGCGGCCTTCTGGATCGTGCGCAGGCACGGTCTGCAGCACGCACGGCGCATGCTTGTCCGGCACGCCGCGGTCATGGTAGCGGTATATGTCGCGACGTTCGGCGTCGCCGCAACGGTGTACGGGTTCGTCACTCGATGACACCGTCGGTCGTGACGCCCGGCAGTGGAGACGACGATCTCTTGGTGCGGCCCGTCCCACACGGTGTCTACTTAGGAGTGTCAGCCACCCGGCCTCGGCGGTGGCGGTGTGTTCAGCACGTGCAACCTCCGGGTGTACTCCTCGTCGTCGATCTCGCCGCGGGCGTAGCGCTCGGCCAGCAGTCGTTGTGGCGTCGGCCCGTGGGCCGTGTCGGACGGCGCCTGTCCGGTCCGGCCGAGATAGCGGACCAGAAGCACGATCCCAGCGACGAGCAGGCCCCAGAACAACAGGTTCCCGATGGTCATGAACAGCACGCCCCATCCGCTCATGCCGTTGCCCCAGTACATCATGGTGTTTCGCCTCCTGGGCCTAGCCGGGTGAAAGCTGCGTCGGATGCACCGTGGTCGTCGCTTGGCCAAGTCATTGCCAGCACCGTCAGCGGCAGGCTAGCACGATCGCCCCGAACGGTGAGAGCAACCGCTTCACGCTCCTGGATGGACTGCCGGAACGGCCACGAGCACCAGGGTGGTCGGTCGGGACGTGTTCGTAGCGTGTACAGGTCGTAGATGATCGCCACCCGGCCGTGGCTGACCGCGGGTGCCCCGCCCGGGTGGTTGGGGCATTGCTTCACCTCCGCGGAACACGCCGGCGGGCTGGCGCGGGAAGCACGAGAGTGAACGTCGCTCCGTTCCCCGGGCCGGCGCTGGAAGCCCGAAGCTCGCCGCCGTGTGCATGAGCGAGCGCGCGGGCGATGGTCAGGCCGATCCCGCTGCCGCCCGTGGCGCGGCTACGGGCCGGATCGGCTCGGTAGAACCGGTCGAAGACGTACGGCAGGTGCTCCGCGGCGATGCCCTCGCCGGTATCGATGACGTCCAACTCGACTCCGGTGGCGCCGGCCTGCGTGGTGAGGGTGACATGCCCGCCGGAGGGTGTGTGCCGCAGCGCGTTGCTCAGGAGGTTGTCCACGATCTCGCGTACCCGGTCTGCGTCAGCGGTAACCCAGGCCGGAGTCGGGGTGAACCACCGGCGCAGGGTCACCCCCTTGCCCGCGAAGGCGGTCGAGACGGAGCGGATGGCTTCGTCGACGATGGGATTGAGGTCGATCGGGTACGGAGCGAGGTTGAGCTGGCGCTCCTCGGCCTGGGACACCGAGTCGATGTCGTTGACGAGCCGGCGGAGCCGGGCTGTCTGCTCGCGCATCGTCTGCCACGTCCCGTCGGTGGCGGGGACCACCCCGTCCTCGATGCCCTCCACGAAGCTTCCTAGCGTGGCCAGAGGCGTGCGTAGCTCGTGGGCGAGGTCGGCGAGCAGCTCGCGACGCCGACGTTCGGTGCCGTCCAGTGCAGCGGCCATGCGGTTGAACGCGTTGTCCAGCAAGGCGAACTCGACGCTCAACTGGCTGGACGGCACCCGGGCCCGGTAGTCGCCGTCGGCTATCCGGGTCGCCACCTCGGCCATGGCGGCGATCGGCCGGATCAGCCGGCGGGTGATGAACCAGCTCACCACGAGCGCCATGGCCAGCCCCGCCGCGACGGCCACGCCGAGCGAGATGAGCAGCGCCCGGCCGAGGGCTCGGTCCAGGTGCAAGGCGAGTTCCGGGGAAACCGTTCCCACGGCGTGCTGGAGATGGTCGCGGAACAGGCCGGGGGTGATGGCCACCGCGACAACGACCAGCGTGACAGCGCCAGTCGCCACCACGAGCGCCTGTACGCCGAACAGCCGGATCGCCAGCCGGCCAGGCCGGTCCGGCGGCCGAGATATGATCATCAGCCCGCGCCCATCCGGTAGCCGAACCCTCGCACCGTGCGGATGTATCGGGGGTGTTCGGCATCGTCGTCGAGTTTCCTGCGCAGGTTGCCGATGTGGACATCGATGACGTGCTCGTCGCCGTACCACTCCCCGCCCCAGACCCGCTCGATCAGCTGGCGGCGACTGAACGCCACCCGCGGCTCTGCGCTGAGAACGTCCAGCAGGTCGAACTCCGTCCGGGTCAGCGCGACGGGACTGCCGTTGACGCGTACCTCGCGCCCAGCTGGATCGACTTCCAGAGCGCCGAACCGGCGCACCGCTACCCCGGTCTCCACCCAGGCCCGGGGGCGGCGCAGCAGCGCGCGCAACCGTGCCACCAGCTCGCGCGGGGAGAACGGCTTGGTGAGGTAGTCGTCGGCACCGACCGACAAGCCGATCAGCTTGTCCACCTCGTCGCCCTTGGCGGTCAGCATGATGACGTACGCCTCGCTGAATGCGCGGATGCGCCGGCACACCTCCAGCCCGTCGATCCCGGGCAGCATCAGGTCGAGGATCACCACGTCCGGGCGATGCTCACGGGTCGCCGAGACGGCCAGCTCACCGTCGGTGGCAGTGATCACGTCGAAGCCTTCGCGCGTCAGGTAACCGGAGATCACCTGAACCAGAGGCTCTTCGTCGTCGACGACCAGCGCGCGGAAGCGGGCACCCGAGGCATCCGTCTCCGCGGCGGCGGCAGGCATCCGACCTACTCCTCACTCAGTCCAACGAAGGAGCCATGCCATGTGTGGTACCACACTGTGCCGGTGAAAGCATTTATTGAGAGCATCCCAACGACACTTTCCCCCCGCGCGGTCTCGAGGGTGTAGTAGCCGGGGAACAGCTCCGGCGCCCGGGCGGTCAGGCCGGGACGCTGGTCGTCCAGCCACTGCTGGGCCAGCCGCTGGGCGGCGGGCGGCGAGATCCGTGCGGCGGTGCCGAGGCCCGCGTGGGGCATCCCTACCCGGGTGTTCCACATGATCGCCGGTCCGTGCTCGAGAGCCACGGTGCCGTCAACCGGATCCACGAGCACTTCAACGGCGCCCCGGCCGTCGGTATCCAGCAGCTGGACGTGGAAGCCGTTCGAAAACTGGATGACCTCACCGGTACGCAGGCCGAGCCGGTCGGCGAGCAGTTGGGCTCGCTGCCGTGCCGCCGTCAGCGACTCGACTGGCCAGCCGTCACCAGCCAACGAGTAGTCGTTCGCCGTGCCGGTCATCGCGGTGGGTCTGTCCTGCCAGATCGACGCGCGGATCGACGCCCACACCCCGACCCCCAACAGGGCCGCCAACGCCACTCCCAGCACGGCGATCACCGTGCGGTGCGCCCGTGACATCGCGCATCACCGCCGCACCTCGGGAGAGCCCTTGAGTTCTTCGCGCGCCCGTCGGTACTGGCCGATGTCGAGCTCGCCGAGCGCGAACCGGCGATCCAGGATCTCCTCCGGGGTCTCCTGCCGACCGTGCCCGGTGGGCCGAGGGCCGGGTAGCAGCGCGGTCGCCCCCCACACCGCCAAGCCGACCACCACGATCCAGAACAACCCCATGAAGATCCAGCCGGTAATGCCCATACCGAAGCCGTAGCCCATCATCGCCGCCATCCTCCTCGTCGCGGTCTCCTCTGGTTCCTGCATCTCCAGGATCGACCCGGGAGCTCAAGGAGCCTGGGGCAACCCATGAAGGTGCAGTGAAGACGGGCGGCGTGGTCCGCGCCGCTGGAAGCGCTCAGCGAGTGAAGAACCCGGAAACCAGCGTGACGGACGCCAAGTGCCAGCACATAGGTCACATCCACGCCGCCGCAATTGTCATTGCCGCGAGGCTGTCGAGGATGAAGTACGGCACCGCGTTACCCACGCGGCAACCGGCCGGGCGAGACCTGCATGTCTACGATCTGGGCCGGATCGTTTGCGTGTCGACGGTCATGCCTCCTCCCGGACGCTCATCCCGAATAAGGATGCGCGTGCTCTTGCAGATCCACCCACAAGATCCGTAAAGATTTGCCTAAGACGGTGCCGACCCCGGCCCCGGGAGGATGGGGCGAAGGTCCCTGGTGACCGGTTCGCGCTCGGCCCACCATACAGGGAACGTTTGCTCGAATGGCGATTCTCGATATCAGCAAAGCCTGAAGAATCGGGGCATTGCAATGACAGAATATGTGGATCTTGAAGGATCTGATGTTGATAGTCGCTTGTACGAGGCGGCCTGCCAGCTCGGTACGACGTTGGGCCGTGGGCTCCCGGTCCACGAGCTGCGGCCGGCCGTCCGCGCCGACCTGGGCCAGCTGTGTGCCGGCATCCTCGATATGGAGGAGGTGACCGCTGAAGAGCAGCTGGTCTTCGAGTCCCTGCAGGCGGTCACCCTGCAGTCCGCTGTCGACGCGAGCACAGGTACGTCGCTGCCGCTGGACCGGCTGCTCGAGGGTGCGACGCTCGAAGAGCTCACCGAACTATTGCTGGTCGAGGCGGCCACCGCCGGAGACGGTGGCCGCGGCGGAGCCCAGGTCCTGCGCGTGACGGTCGATCCGGAACGTCGGTTCGAGCCGTTCCCGCTCACCGACGTGCAGCAGGCGTACCTGTTCGGGCGTGAGGCGTCCTTCGAGCTGGGGAACGTGGCCTCGACCTTCTACGCGGAGTTGGAGACCGTCGATCTGGACCTGGAGCGGGTGGAGCGGGCCTTCAACGCACTCGTCGAGCGACACGATGCGCTCCGGACCATCTTCCTGCCCGACGGCTTCCAGCAGGTCCTTGCCCAGGTTCCGGACTACCGCATCAGGTACGAGGACGTGTCGACGCTTGACGCCACGGGCCGCGACGAGCGGCTCGCGCAGCTGCGTGCGGAGCTGAGCGACACGGCGTTCCCGGTGGATCGCTGGCCGCTGTTCGAGGTGCGGGCCACCCGCCTGGACGACCGTCACGTACGACTTCATCTTGCGTTCGACCTGCTCATCACGGATGGCGCTTCGATCGCGCGGCTGTTGGGTGAGTTGGGTCGGCGGTATGTGGCTCCGGATCGGGTGTGGCCGGGGTTGGAGTTGTCGTTTCGGGATTATCAGGTGGCGGTGGACTCGGTGGTGGGGTCGGGCCGGTTCGAGCGGGCCCGCCGGTACTGGTTGGATCGGTTGGACGGGTTGCCGGCCGCGCCGCAGTTGCCGCTGGCGCAGGCGTTATCGACGGTGCGCCGGCCCCGGTTCACCCGCCGGTCGCAGGTGTTGGACGCGGCACAGTTCGCCGGGTTACGGGCCCGGGCCAGCCGGCACGGGGTGACCGTCTCGGCGGTGCTGGCGGCGGCCTACGCGGTGGTGTTGGGGCAGTGGTCGGCCTCGCCACGGTTCACCCTCAACGTGACGGTCAACTCCCGGCTGCCGCTGCACCGGCAGGTCAACGACCTGGTCGGTGACTTCACCACGTTGACGCTGCTGCAGGTCGACGAGCTCGGCGAGGACACCTTCCAACGGTTCGCCACCCGACTGCAACGGCAACTGTGGACCGACCTGGACCACCGCGAGTTCAGCGGCGTGCGGGTCATGCGCGAACTGGCCCGCCGCCACGGCACCACCAACACCGCCATGCCCATCGTGTTCTCCAGCACCACCGACGGCGGCGGCGATCTGACCACCGGGCCGCTGGGCGAGTTCGTCGACGGTGTGGTGCACACCCCCCAGGTTTACCTCGACCACCAGGCGTTCCGGGTCGGCGACACGTTGGCGCTCGCCTGGGATGTGGTGGATGAGGTGTTTCCGGTGGGTGTGGTGGATGCGATGTTCGCCGCGTATGGCGGGTTGGTGTCGGGGTTGGCTGGTTCGGACGGGCCGTGGGATGGGCCGGTGGGGGCGTTGTTGCCGGCTGATCAGGTGGCGGTGCGGTCGCGGGTCAATGCCACCGAGGGGCCGTTGCCGGCCGGGCTGTTGCACCGGTTGGGCGGGTGGCTGTCCGGGCGGGCCGAGCGCCCGGCGGTGATCGCCGGTGATCGGGTGTTGTCCTACGCCGAGCTGGACCGGGCCGCGACCCGGGTGGGCCGGCGGCTGCGCTCGGCCGGGGTGGGCCCCAACCAGCTGGTGGCCGTGGTGATGGACAAGGGGTGGGAACAGGTGGTGGCCGTGCTGGGCGTGCTCTACAGCGGCGCGGCGTACCTGCCGATCGACGCGCACCTGCCCGCGGCCCGCATCCGGCACCTGCTGACCCGCGGGCAGGCCACCGTGGCGCTGACCCAGTCCCGGCACACCACCACGGTGCCCTGGCCGGACGGGCTGCGGCCATGGCCGGTCGACGACCCCACCGGCTGGGCCGACATCGACGACACCCCCCTGACCGACCGGCAACAGCCCACCGACCTGGCCTACGTCATCTTCACCTCCGGCTCCACCGGAGAACCCAAAGGCGTCATGATCGACCACCGGGGCGCGGCCAACACCATCACCGACATCAACACCCGCTACCACATCGGCGCCCACGACCGGGTCCTGGCCCTGTCCTCCCTAAGCTTCGACCTGTCCGTCTGGGACATCTTCGGCATCCTCGCCGCCGGCGGCACCATCGTGCTACCCGACCCCGACAGCCACCGCGACCCCCACCACTGGGCCCAGCTCATCGACCAGCACCACATCACCGTGTGGAACACCGTGCCCGCCCTGATGGACATGCTCATCACCCACGCCGACACCGAACCCACCACCACCCTGCACAGCCTGCGCGTCATCCTGCTCTCCGGCGACTGGATCCCCCTACCCCTGCCCGAACGCATCCTGCGCCACACCCACCCCACCCACCTGGAAAGCCTCGGCGGCGCCACCGAAGCATCCATCTGGTCCATCCACCACCCCATCACCACACCCGCCAACCCCGGCTGGCCCTCCATCCCCTACGGCACCCCCCTGACCAACCAGACCTGCCACATCCTCGACACCCACCTACACCCCCGCCCCGACTGGGTCCCCGGCCACCTCTACCTCGCCGGCACCGGCCTGGCCCACGGCTACTGGAAAGACCCCCACCGCACCACCACCGCCTTCATCCACCACCCCACCACCGGCCAACGCCTCTACCACACCGGCGACCTCGCCCGCCACCACCCCGACGGCACCATCGAATTCCTCGGCCGCACCGACACCCAAATCAAACTCAACGGCTACCGCATCGAACTCGGCGAAATCGAAACCACCCTCACCACCCACCCCACCATCACCAACGCCATCGTCACCACCACCAACAACCACCTCACCGCATACGTCACACCCCGCCCGGTGGCCCGTCAGGAGCCAGGGACCACAGTGGACGCCCAGGTCCGCCAGTGGGCCGACGTGTACGACGCGCTCACGGAGCCCGGGCAGCCCGGTGACTTCGACACGTCCGGCTGGGTGAGTAGCTTCACCGGCGAGCCCATCGCCGAGGCGGACATGCGGGCCTGGGTGGAGCAGGTGGTCAGTCGGATCGAGGCGTTCCGGCCGGAACGGGTCCTCGAGGTGGGTTGCGGCACCGGACTCGTCGGCGTACGACTGGCGCAGCGGTGTGCGAGCTACACGGGCACCGACATCTCCGCCCGTACGCTCGCGCGGCTACGCCGCACGTTCGACGAACTGGGGCCAGCGGTCCGCGCGGACGTCACACTGCTCGAGGCGGCCGCGCACGAGCTGGACGCGGTGGCTGACTCGGCCTTCGACTGCGTGGTCCTCAACTCGGTCGCCCAGTACTTCCCGGACGAGGCTTACCTGAGAGGCGTCATCGCCGCGGGCCTGCGTAAGCTGCGGCCGGACGGGGTCTTCTTCCTCGGGGATGTACGCGACCTACGGTTCCTCTCCGGTTTCCACACGGCCGTCGAGGTCCACCAGGCCGAAGCCGGGGATCCGGCGGAGCGGGCGGCCTGGCGGGTCGGCCAGCGCCGCCTGCGGGAACGCGAACTGGTGGTCGACCCGGCGCTGTTCTGGTCGCACGAGGACACCCGGGCGGTGGTGCTACCGCACGGCGGCGCGGCCCACACCGAGATGGCCGACTACCGGTTCGACGTGGTGATCCTGCCTGGCATCCGCCAGCCTGTCGCCCACCCTGACCGCCCGGCCGGGATCACCACACTCCCCTGGTCGGACGACCTCGACGCGCTGACCGAAGTGGTCCGCGCCATCGAGCGGGGCTCGCCGGCCGTACACATCGTTGACATACCCAACCCGCGACTGCTGGCGGACGCCGCGATGTATGACCGACTCCGTGCCGTCCGGCGGGGAAGTGAAGTCACGGTGGCCGACCTGCGCGCCGCCGCGCCGGCTACCGCGGGCCTGCGCCCCGACGACGTGGCCCACTTCGCCGGCGCGCACGGGTACCGGTCGGAGGTCTTCTACCGGCCGGACAGCCCGCTCGGTCACTTCGACGCCGTCGTCACCACCGCACACGTACCGGCCGGCGCGGTCATGGAGCTCTTCGCCGCGCGGGTCGCCGCTGCCGACCACACCGGTCTGGTCAATGACCCGGCCATGGCCAAGCTCTGCGAGGTGCTACCCGGCCAGTTGATCGCCCATGCGGCCCGGACCCTGCCCGACTACATGGTTCCGGACCAGGTAGTTGTCCTGCCGGAGCTGCCGCTGTCCGCGAACGGGAAGGTGGACCGGTCCCGCCTCCCCGTTCCCGAACTGATCGCACGGGACCGCACCCGGGCGCCGGGACGGGCACCCAGCACCCAGTACGAGCACACGCTCGCCGCGATCTGGGGCGGCCTACTCTCGACCGACCTGGTCGATGTCGATGAGGACTTCTTCCGGGCCGGCGGGGATTCGCTGTCCGCCGTACGCCTCGCATCCGCTGCCCGCGCCGCCGGTCTCCGGCTGCGCACGAGCGACCTGTTCGCCCACCCGACGATCGCTGAACTGGCGACCCTGGCCGCCGCGCGGGCACTGCATGATGACGATGCCGACGGCGACGAGCTGCCGGTCATCGAGCCGGACCCGGCGGCCCGCTTCGAACCGTTCCCGCTCACCGAGATCCAGCAGGCGTACCTGTTGGGCCGGGCCGGCTACTTCGACCTGGGCAACGTTCCGGCGACGTTCTATGTCGAACTCGAGGCGACCGATCTCGACGTGACCCGACTGGAAGCCGCATTCAACGGCCTGGTCGAGCGCCATGACATGCTCCGGACGGTTGTCACAGATGACGGCATGCAGCGCGTCCAAGCCGAGGTGCCCGCCTACACCATCGCCGTCGCCGACTGTCGCGGCCTGCCTCCGGACGAGGTGCGCCGGTGGTTGGCGGCTACGCGCGACGAGATGACCGACCGTGCCTTCGACCCGGGAGTGTGGCCGCTGTTCGAGGTGCGGGCCACCCTCCTGGACGAGCAGCGGGTGCGCCTGCACTTCGCGATAGACCTGATGCTCGTCGACGGGGTGAGCGTCACCCTGCTGTTGGGTGAGTTGGGTCGGCGGTATGTGGCTCCGGATCGGGTGTGGCCGGGGTTGGAGTTGTCGTTTCGGGATTATCAGGTGGCGGTGGACTCGGTGGTGGGGTCGGGCCGGTTCGAGCGGGCCCGCCGGTACTGGTTGGATCGGTTGGACGGGTTGCCGGCCGCGCCGCAGTTGCCGCTGGCGCAGGCGTTATCGACGGTGCGCCGGCCCCGGTTCACCCGCCGGTCGCAGGTGTTGGACGCGGCACAGTTCGCCGGGTTACGGGCCCGGGCCAGCCGGCACGGGGTGACCGTCTCGGCGGTGCTGGCGGCGGCCTACGCGGTGGTGTTGGGGCAGTGGTCGGCCTCGCCACGGTTCACCCTCAACGTGACGGTCAACTCCCGGCTGCCGCTGCACCGGCAGGTCAACGACCTGGTCGGTGACTTCACCACGTTGACGCTGCTGCAGGTCGACGAGCTCGGCGAGGACACCTTCCAACGGTTCGCCACCCGACTGCAACGGCAACTGTGGACCGACCTGGACCACCGCGAGTTCAGCGGCGTGCGGGTCATGCGCGAACTGGCCCGCCGCCACGGCACCACCAACACCGCCATGCCCATCGTGTTCTCCAGCACCACCGACGGCGGCGGCGATCTGACCACCGGGCCGCTGGGCGAGTTCGTCGACGGTGTGGTGCACACCCCCCAGGTTTACCTCGACCACCAGGCGTTCCGGGTCGGCGACACGTTGGCGCTCGCCTGGGATGTGGTGGATGAGGTGTTTCCGGTGGGTGTGGTGGATGCGATGTTCGCCGCGTATGGCGGGTTGGTGTCGGGGTTGGCTGGTTCGGACGGGCCGTGGGATGGGCCGGTGGGGGCGTTGTTGCCGGCTGATCAGGTGGCGGTGCGGTCGCGGGTCAATGCCACCGAGGGGCCGTTGCCGGCCGGGCTGTTGCACCGGTTGGGCGGGTGGCTGTCCGGGCGGGCCGAGCGCCCGGCGGTGATCGCCGGTGATCGGGTGTTGTCCTACGCCGAGCTGGACCGGGCCGCGACCCGGGTGGGCCGGCGGCTGCGCTCGGCCGGGGTGGGCCCCAACCAGCTGGTGGCCGTGGTGATGGACAAGGGGTGGGAACAGGTGGTGGCCGTGCTGGGCGTGCTCTACAGCGGCGCGGCGTACCTGCCGATCGACGCGCACCTGCCCGCGGCCCGCATCCGGCACCTGCTGACCCGCGGGCAGGCCACCGTGGCGCTGACCCAGTCCCGGCACACCACCACGGTGCCCTGGCCGGACGGGCTGCGGCCATGGCCGGTCGACGACCCCACCGGCTGGGCCGACATCGACGACACCCCCCTGACCGACCGGCAACAGCCCACCGACCTGGCCTACGTCATCTTCACCTCCGGCTCCACCGGAGAACCCAAAGGCGTCATGATCGACCACCGGGGCGCGGCCAACACCATCACCGACATCAACACCCGCTACCACATCGGCGCCCACGACCGGGTCCTGGCCCTGTCCTCCCTAAGCTTCGACCTGTCCGTCTGGGACATCTTCGGCATCCTCGCCGCCGGCGGCACCATCGTGCTACCCGACCCCGACAGCCACCGCGACCCCCACCACTGGGCCCAGCTCATCGACCAGCACCACATCACCGTGTGGAACACCGTGCCCGCCCTGATGGACATGCTCATCACCCACGCCGACACCGAACCCACCACCACCCTGCACAGCCTGCGCGTCATCCTGCTCTCCGGCGACTGGATCCCCCTACCCCTGCCCGAACGCATCCTGCGCCACACCCACCCCACCCACCTGGAAAGCCTCGGCGGCGCCACCGAAGCATCCATCTGGTCCATCCACCACCCCATCACCACACCCGCCAACCCCGGCTGGCCCTCCATCCCCTACGGCACCCCCCTGACCAACCAGACCTGCCACATCCTCGACACCCACCTACACCCCCGCCCCGACTGGGTCCCCGGCCACCTCTACCTCGCCGGCACCGGCCTGGCCCACGGCTACTGGAAAGACCCCCACCGCACCACCACCGCCTTCATCCACCACCCCACCACCGGCCAACGCCTCTACCACACCGGCGACCTCGCCCGCCACCACCCCGACGGCACCATCGAATTCCTCGGCCGCACCGACACCCAAATCAAACTCAACGGCTACCGCATCGAACTCGGCGAAATCGAAACCACCCTCACCACCCACCCCACCATCACCAACGCCATCGTCACCACCACCAACAACCACCTCACCGCATACGTCACCACGGCCGCGACGTCGACTGTGGACGTGCGATCGCTCTCCGCTGAGTTGCTGGACCTGTGCCGGCGGCAGCTACCGGAGTGGATGGTGCCGGCCCGGATCGTGCATCTGGACCAGCTCCCCCTGTCCAGCAACGGGAAGGTTGATCGTCGGGGGCTGCCGGACGACCCGCCGCCGGAAGAACCCGAGGAGTCCCGGGTTGGTCCGCGGAACGAGCCGGAGCGGATCCTGCATGACATCTGGTGCGAGCTGCTGGGCCGCACGGAGGTGAGCGTGTTCGAGGACTTCGCGGCCGCCGGCGGCGACTCGCTGCTCGCCCTTCAGGTGATTCACCGGGCCGCCGGCCGAGGGGTGCGGATCAACCCGGGGGAGTTCTTCGCCCACCCCACCATCGCCGATCTCGCGGTCTTCGCCGCTACCGGACCGGTGAACGCCACGTCAGCGGCGGGAGCCGACGTGTCCGGTACGGTCCCGCTCACCCCGCGTCAGGCCGCGTTCCTGGCGGTGCACCCGGACCCACCGGCGCACTGGCTGTACACGATGCTTTTCGTGCTTCCCGAACCACTCGACCGCACAGCCCTTCGGGTGGCGTTGCGGGCGGTCCTCCGCCACCACGATGGGCTGCGGATCTCGTTCCAGCGCGCGGGCGGGTGGAGTGCGAGCATCGCGCCGGCCGACGAGTACCCGATGCCGTTCTCCTGGTTCGATCTCAGCGGCCTCCCGCCGGAGGAGCAACGGGCCTCGGTCGAGCGCACGTGCCGGGAGCTGCAGGCGTCCATCGAGCTCTCCGGTCCGCTGCTGCGAGTCGCGTACTTCCGCTCCGGGCCCGCGGGCGCGGATCTACTCTTCGTCGCGGGGCACTGGTTGATGTGGGACAACTACTCCTGCCGGGTCTTCCTCGAGGATCTGCTCGGCGGGCATGACCAGGTGGTCGCCGACGGCGAGGTGACGTTGCCGGCCACCACACCGCTGGCCGTCTGGGCTGAGCGCCTGACCGCCCTCGCCGGCAGCCCGGAGGTCGTCGCCGAGCGCGAGTACTGGAGCAGGCTCGCCGTGGCGCGACCGTCGCCCTTGCCGATGGATGGTCCCGGTGCCAACCAGAACACACATGCCCGCACCGTCATCGCCGCGCTCGGACCCGACGCCACCGCCGGGCTGGCGCAGCTGACCCGCGACGGAACGACCACCGTCGCCGATGTGCTGCTCGCGGCGACCGTACGCGCGCTCGCCGACCGCACCGGCGGCGATCTCGTCCGCGTGGAGCTGGACGGGCACGGGCGCAACCGCGCCGATGTCGACGCCGACCCGTCGCGGACGATCGGCCGGCTGTCCACCCGGCGGCCGCTCGATATCGCCATCGACGGCGGTGCCGACCTGCTCGAGGTGGCCCGCAGGGTGACCGCGTCCCGCCTGGCCGCACCGATGGACGGTGCGAACTTCGACCTCCTCGCTTACGTGGCCGGCGATGCCGGCCTGCAGGCAACGCGTTCCGAGGTGTTGTTCAACTACCTGGGCCGGGTCGACTCCCTGCTGGCGCCGGACCGCTTGCGCCTGGCGGACGCGGACCCCGGGCCGCCCCACGCGGCCGGGGTGGAACGCGAACACCTCCTCGAGTTCCTGGCTGGATCGATCGCCGACGACACGCTGCTCGCCTGCACCTACGGCTCGTCCTGCCACGCGGAGGACACGGTCCGCGCGCTGATCTCGGTGGCGCTGGACGACGTGCGGGCGGCTTGCGACGTCTCCGGGCCGGTGGACATCTGGGCGTTGCCGCCGGCCGTCAAGTCCCTGCACCACCTCATGGCGGGCGGCTGAGCCGCCCGATGACGGAGAAGGAACCACCGCCATGACGACCATCGGCAGTCTCCCGCAGACCTCGACGGCGGCGCCGCCGCTCGCCGCCGGCACCGTCGTTGAGAGCCTGCGCCGGGGCGCCCGCGCCGATCACCGGCGGGTGCTGCTGGACAGCAACCTCCGTGCCCGGAGCCTGCCGTTCGCGGAGTTGGTCGAGGCGGGCGAAGACCTATCCCACGTCCTCATTGGACAGTTCGGAGTTGAGCGGGGCGACCGGGTGGGCCTTTTGGTCGAGCCGGCGCCGGACGACGTCGGCCTGCGGCAGTTCCTCGGTTTCCAAGTGACGTTGCGTGCCGTGGCGGTGGTGTGGTGCGCCACGCGGACCGGTTGACCCGGAGGTTCTTATGTTGACAAGAGTCGCGAACGTCGCCATCCGCTATCGCCGGCGGGTCCTGTTACTGACCGGCGGGATCGTCCTGCTCGCCGCGTTGGTCGCCGCACCGGCCATGAATGTGCTGTCGAACGGCGGCTTCCGAGACCCGAACTCGGAGTCGGCCGCGGCGAGCGCGTTGCTGGAGTCCAGGTTCGGCGCGGGTGATATCAACTACATCCTGCTCGTGACCGCTCCCGGCGGGGTGGACACGCCGGCGGCCGGGGCGGCCGGACGGCAGATGGCCCAGCGACTGGGACAGGAGGCCGGCGTTACCCGGGTCGAGTCGTACTGGGACACCAGCGACCCGACGTTGCGGGCCCGGGACGGCGGGCAGGCGCTGATCCTGGCTCACCTGGCCGGCGACGAAGATGCCGCGATGCGGACGGCCAGACGACTCGCCCCGTCGTTCACCGGCTCGCAGGGTCCGCTGACCGTGCAGGACGGCGGCGAGAGCGTGATGAACTACGACGGCGCCGACCGCATCAAGGAGGACCTCGCCAGGGCGGAGTCGGTCGCGGTCCCCATCACGCTCGTGGTGCTCATCATCATCTTCGGCAGCATCGCGGCCGGCTTGCTGCCGCTGGTCATTGCGACGATCTCCATCCTGGGGGCGCTGGCCGTGCTCCGGCTGATCCAGCTCGTCACCGACGTGTCGGTGTTCTCCGTGAACCTGACCACCGCGCTCGGCCTGGGCCTGGCCATCGACTACTCACTTTTCATGGTGAGCCGATTCCGGGAGGAGCTCCGGCACGGTGCTGACGTGACCCAGGCGGTCCGGACGACGGTGGGCACCGCGGGGCGGACCGTCGTCTTCTCCGCGATCACCGTGCTGATCTCGCTGTCCGCCCTGCTCATCTTCCCGCTGTACTTCCTGCGTTCGTTCGCCTACGCGGGCATCTCGGTGGTGGTGTTCGCGGCCGTGGGTGCCGTCGTCGTCCTACCGGCGATCCTGGCCATGCTTGGGCGGCGGGTGGACGCGCTGAGCATACGGCGGCTGCTCGGCCGGTTCGGTCGCCACCGCAGCGACCCACGGGCCGAACCCAGGGACGAGTCCGCGGGATTCTGGCACCGCCTGGCGACTGTCGTGATGCGCCGACCGATCGCGTTCGCCTTCGGCGTCACCGCGCTCCTGGTGTTCCTGGCCGTGCCATCGACCCGACTGTCGGTCGGACTGCCCGACGACCGGGTGATGCCGGCGAGCGCCTCCGCCGCGCAGGTAGGGACCGCCATCCGCACAAACTTCGATGTGCGGTCCGCCGACGCCCTCCAGGTCGTCCTGCGCGACGTCGGGTCAGGTACGGCCGCATACGCCGAGCAGCTGTCCCGGATTGCGGGTATCGACCTGGTGTACGGGCCGACGGGTACCTACCGCCAGGGCGCCCAGGTGTCGCCGGAGCCGGCCGTGCCTGGCAGCTATGTGGCCGGCCCGGACCAGCGCCTCGTGCTGCTGTCACAGGTCGAACCGTTCTCGACGGCGGGGCGGAGTCTGGTCCGCGACGTCCGGCAGGCACCTTCGCCGGCCGCGGAGACGCTGGTCTCCGGCACCGCGGCCGCCTACACCGACACGATGCGCGGCCTGTACTCCGCGGCGCCATGGGCTCTGCTCATCGTCGTGCTGGTGACCGCGTGCCTGCTGTTCCTGTTCACCGGAGGCGTACTGGTCCCCGTGAAGGCGGTCGTGGTCAACAGCCTCGTCCTCGCCGCCACCCTCGGGGTACTCGTATGGATCTTCCAGGAGGGTCACGCGACCTGGCTCACCGGGCCGTTCACCGAGAGCGGCCGACTGGACATCACCATGCCCATCCTCATGATCTGTGTCCTCTTTGGACTGTCGATGGACTACGAGGTCTTCCTGCTGTCCAGGATCAAGGAGGAGTACGACCGCACGGGGGACAACCGCGCGGCGGTGGCTCTCGGGCTGGAACGCACCGGTCGTATCGTGACCGCCGCCGCGCTCCTGCTCGCCATCGTCTTCATCGCGCTGCTGACGTCAGGATTTACTCACGTCAAGATGCTGGCGCTCGGCACCGCCTTCGCCGTGCTCGTCGACGCCAGCATCGTGCGTGGCCTGCTGGTGCCTTCCGTCATGCGGCTCGCCGGCCGCCTCAACTGGTGGGCGCCCGCACCGCTGCGTCGGCTGTACCAACGGTTCGGCATCCGGCACGAGGCGGAACCGCCGCTACTGTCCACTATGGATCCAGAGACGGTGGGTGCGCGGCGGGGCACGGCCACCCGGGAAGGCGGGGAGGAGCAGGAACGATGACCACCCAGCTACTGGAGACGCGGGCCCGGCCGACCCCGACGACCCCGCCAGCATACGGCGGACCGACGTCGCGATGGTTCGTCGAACTCGGCAGCAACCGGACGGGTACGCCACTGCTGATCTTCCCGCACGCCGGCGCCGGGCCGAACCCCTACCGCCGTCTCGGCCAGGCGATGCTCGGCCGGTTCAGGCCGTTCCTCGTGCACCTGCCCGGACGGGAGACGCGCCTTGACGAGACGCGCTGCCACAGCGTGCCGTCGCTGGTGCAACAGCTGGCGCGCGCCACCGCTCCCCTGCTGTCCTCCGGCTTCTCGTTCTACGGGCACAGCATGGGAGCACTGCTGGCCTTCGAGCTGGCCCGGCAGCTTCGGCGGACCTACGGCGTCGAGCCCGACCGCCTCGCCCTCAGCGGCCACGCCGCGCCGCGCGTCCAGCGTGCCCTGGCGCGCCACCGGCTTCCCGACGACGACCTGTGGCAGTCGGTGTGCGCTCTGCTCGGTACGCCGCCCGAGGTGGCCGCCGATCGCCAGATGCGCGCCATGCTCCTGCCCACCCTGCGCGCCGACTTCGAAGTCTGCGAGACCTACCGGTACCGGCCGGAGCCTGCGCTCGACTGCCCGATCAACGCCTTCGCCGGCTCCCACGACGACGAGGCGCCACCGGCTGAGATGGCCGGCTGGGCCGCCGAGACCCGTTCGGCGTACCGGCAGGAAACCGTCCCCGGCGACCACTTCTTCAACCTGTCGGACCGTGGCTTCGCCGCCCGGCTGCTCGACGCGCTCGGCTAGTCCCCAGTCGACATAGGAGATCGTGATGGACACCGACGTACTGGTGGTAGGAGGCGGCGCCGCCGGACTCGCCGCCGCCACCCGGCTGCGTTCCCGGGCGCCGACCATCCGGGTCACGCTGGTGGACCCGACCCCGTTCAACGTGTACCGGCCGTGGTTCATGTACGCCCTGCCGCACCTGCTGCCCACCGAGTACCTGCGTATCTCGCTGGCGGAGACCGCCGACCAGCATGGCTTCACGTTCCGCCTGGCCGAGGTCGACAAACTCGATCCCGGTTCGAAGACGGCGGTGGCGGGCGGCGAAGCCGTCCAATATCAGCGCGTGATCGTTGCCGCTGGTGCGCCCACTGATCGCGAAGCCGTCGCCGGCGCGGCCCAGCATGCCGTGTTCCCCTGTGACGTGCCCGGCTTCCAAGAGTTCCAGCGGCGCCTGGACACGTTGCAGACCGGGGTCGTGACCATCGTGCTCACGGGCGAGCGGATCTCGCCGGGCTTGGAGGACGTGGCCTGGTTGACCCGCGCCCGCACGGCGCAACGCCAGGCAGGCACCCGGATCCGTCTCGTTGCCAACGGCGACTGCGTGGTCGAGCAGTTCGGCTCGAAGGTGACCGGCCGCCTCCGCGACCAGCTCGAGGCGTGGGGCGCCGAGGTGGTCCTGGGTACCTCCGTCACCTCCATCGATGCCGATGCGGTGACCCTGGCGGACGGGCGTCGCCTGCCCTCCACGCTCACCGCGGTCGTCGGCGCCCTGACCGGGCCGGACATCCAGACCGCCGAACTGACCGACGACCGCGGCTTCTTCCCGGTCGACACGTACCTGCGCAGCGTCCACGAGCCGACCGTCTTCGTCGCAGGCGACGCCGTGGCACACGGCCCGAAGCCGGTACGCAAGAACTGGCAGCGGGCCGTCCGGCAGGCATACCTGGCCGCCGACAACGCGGCTGCGAGCCTGACCGGCCAGCCGCTCGTGGCCTACCGCGACGCCCGCGACCAGCGGCTCAACCAGTTCTCTCTGCCGGACATCGGCGGAGTGGCGTACCTGGTCTGGAATGGCCGCCTGCTCACCGCCGGCAAGGCGGCGCGGCGGCTCCGTATCGGGTTCGACCGCAAGCACTTCGCCACCTACCGACCGGCGGATCCGCGCTGGCAACGTCTGCCTGCTTGACCGGCGGTCCGATGTCGGGATTGAGGAAATGCTGGCCGACCGCCTCCTCCGGGCGCAGCCCCCACCGGCCCCCGGCCCGACGGTTGCACGCCTGCACCTGGATGTGCACACTCGGGCCGGGCATGAGGCACGGTATCAGCGTGGCCGCTGGTCCGTTCCTCATGCCCTACCCGGGACCCGGCGGAGCAGGCCGGGTCAGCGGCGCTTCTTGCGCGACTTGTTGGGCAGATCAGTCTCGATCTGTTCCTTGCGGACCTCACCGGCGACGGTCTCTTCGTCGGTGGTGGTCTCCTTGGCCAGCCGTACCCGCTCCACCGGTACCGTCTCCTTCTCCACCACCGGCCGCTCGGCGTGCAACGTCACCTCGTGTTCCGACTCGGTGATCTCCGGCCCGGAGAGGGCCGCGTCGCGGTTGCGGTCGGTGATGGGCTCCCGCTCCACGCGTACTTCCTCGCGCTCCACGGGTACCGTGGTCTGGACCTGCTCCGTGACCACGTACTTGCGCAGCCGGGCCCGACCGGTCTCCTCCCGGGCGGTACCGACCCGGAGCCGCTCCTCGGAACGGGTCATCGCGTCGTCGCGGGTACCGCGGCCGGCGGCCTGCCGACGATCGCCGGCACCGCTCGCGGGCGGTGCCTGCCAGCCCAGCGCGCCGTAGTAGGCGAACAGCTCCTGGACCTGCGGGTCACCCATGTCCGAGGCGTCGGGCTCGATGCTCGGCGCATCCTTGACCTGCTCCTTGTCGTACGCGACATACACCACGTCGCCCTTGATCTGCGCGTCGCGCAGCGGCACGAACGACTCCTTCATGCCGAACAGCCCGGTGTTGACGCACAACCACTCCGGCTGGCCACTATCGGTGTTCAGGTACACCTGACCGGCCCTGCCGATTTTGTTGTCGTTACGGTCGTACACCTCGCGTCCGGCCAGGTTCTGTACATCCTCCTGACGCAACATTATATATTGTCCTCTCATACCAGGATCTTTCATGATTCACTGCCAGTACCCACCGGCTCTCCGATCCACCCCCTCAGCGCAGGACCAACTTGTGACAGCCACCCGGGACCGGTAACGGTTGGTCGTCACCCGGTCGTCGCCCGGTCAGGAGGCACCACCGGCTTTCTCGCCAGGACGAGAGTCAGTTCCGTGTCGAACTCGCCTGGAGAGCGCATCTTCAACCCCGGGCATCTGCAGCCCCGCACACCACTGCGATGAGAGCGCCAGCGTTACCGTACACACCTTTCCATCGTTGATGCACTGTATCTCCAGGTTGGGAGGCACATGGTGTTGTTCGGTCCGACCTTGCCACCTTTCACGAGGCGCCAGGTTCTTCGGCTGGCCGGAGCAGCCGGGGTGGGTGCCCTTGTCGGTACCACCCCCCTGCCGGGGCGCCTCCGGTCGGCATATGCCCAGCCGCTTCCCGGCGGCACGCTCGATCCCAACGCCCTGGCCAAGTACGTGACGCGGTTGGTCGTACCGCCGGCGATGCCCCGCACCCGCAAGATCACCCGGCGCGGTGGCAAGAACATCAGCTACTACGAGATCGCGGTACGCCAGTTCAGCCAGCAGATCCTGCCGGCGCCGATGCCGCCCACCACCGTGTGGAGCTACGGCTCGCTCACCTCTACCGGCTCGTTCAACTACCCCGCGTTCACCATCGAGGCGAAGTGGACAGCGCCGGTCCGGGTGAAGTGGGTGAACGACCTGAAGGACGCGAAAGGCAGGTTCCTGCCGCACCTGCTGCCGGTGGATCCGACGTTGCACTGGGCCAACCCGCCCGGCGGAGAGTCCGGGCGCGACGCGCGGCCGACCTTCTCCGCCACGCCCGGCCCGTACACCGGCCCGGTTCCGATCGTCACCCACCTGCACGGCGGTCACAGCCGCGAAGAGAGCGACGGATACGCCGAGGCGTGGTACCTGCCCGCGGCCGGCAACATCTCCGCCGGCTTGGCTACCGTCGGCTCCTTCTACGAGGAGTTCAGAGCCACGTTCGAAAGTCGCTTCGGGCAGGTGTGGGAGCCCGGATCGGCGGTCTTCCAGTACGACAACGATCAGCCGGCGACCACAATGTGGTATCACGACCACACACTGGGGATGACGCGGCTCAATGTCTACGCCGGCCCGGCCGGCTTCTACGTGCTGCGCGGCGGACCCAACGACCTGCCCGACGGGATACTGCCGGGGCCCGCACCCGCCCTGGGGGATCCGGCCGGCGTGCGCTACCACGAGATTCCGCTGGCCATCCAGGACCGCTCGTTCAACCTCGACGGGTCGCTGTTCTACCCCGGCAGCCGCGAGTTCTTCGACGGGTTCGGCGGACCGTACATCCCGGACAGCGACATCTCGCCGATCTGGAACCCGGAGTTCTTCGGCAACACGATGGTCGTCAACGGCCGGACCTGGCCGGAGCTCCGGGTCGAGCAACGCCGTTACCGGTTCCGGTTGCTCAACGGTTGCAACGGCCGGTTCCTGATCCTGAAGTTGGCGACCGGCAATCCCACGGTACGGCCGGCGGTAGCGGCACTGCCGCTCTGGCAGATCGGAGCCGATGGCGGGTTCCTGCCCGCCCCGGTCGAGCTCCCCGCATTGCTGATGGCCCCCGCGGAGCGGGCCGACGTGATCGTCGACTTCTCCGAACTGCCCGTGGGCACCGAGGTGTACCTCGTCAACGAGGGTCCCGACGAGCCGTTCGGCGGCGGAGTGGCCGGGGTGGACTTCCCGTTCGCCGACCCCGGCACGACCGGTCAGGTCATGCGGTTCGTCGTGGTGCCCCGGGTGGGCCGGGACACCAGCGTCCCGCCCGCCGTACTCACGCTTCCGGCGCCACCCGCGGTGGCCCCGGC